>Ga0207708_10001224_pt1 | contig 19380 bp, 19 predicted proteins | sample KBSK5101metaG_FD_184340 | JGI IMG/M metagenome (GOLD analysis project Ga0207708, IMG submission 184340) | Corn, switchgrass and miscanthus rhizosphere microbial communities from Kellogg Biological Station, Michigan, USA - KBS K5-10-1 metaG... | ecosystem: Host-associated > Plants > Roots >...
TAGTGCGGTTTTTGGATTTGAAGTTCCTACACAAACGCGCGGCTATAATGATAGGAACTTCAAATCCACCGCACTAGCAGTAACCCCGCGTGCTCGCCTCCCCTCCTATCGGTTGCAGCTCCAGGCTCCGGCGCGCGGCTGTGACGAAAAGGTCACACACGGCGCAAATGTCCCGTCGCGGCGCGATTCCTGATTGGCAGAGCGGGCAAAACAGGTCACCTTCCCAGCGCCTAATCATGGGCGTTTCCTCCTTCACTAAGCCCCGCTCGTCGGGGCTATTTTTTTGCTCGCCGGGCAGCCTCCCGCCCTCGCGCGCGGCTTCCAATCGATGCCTAAATACGCTTCACCTGTCGTATCCCACCGCGCCGATTACGGAGAACTCGATGCACATCTACATCGATGCCGATGCCTGTCCGGTGAAGGACGAGGTCTACCGTGTCGCCGCGCGGCATCAACTTCCCGTCACCGTGGTCGCCGCGGGGTTCATCCGCGTTCCGCAGGATCCGCTGATCGACCGGATCGCCGCCGGCGCCGGCATGGACGCCGCCGACAATTGGATTGCCGAACGCGCCGGGCCGGGGGACATCGTGATCACTGCCGACATCCCCCTGGCGAGTCGGTGCGTGAAGGCGGGCGCCGACGTCATCGCCCCCAACGGGCGTGCTTTTACCGAAGACAGCATCGGGATGACCCTTGCCGTTCGCAACCTGATGCATGATCTGCGATCGGCGGGAGAGACAACCCGCGGCCCGCCGCCATTCTCGCCGCGGGATCGCTCCGCCTTTCTCTCCGCCCTCGATGCGGCCATCCGGCGCGGCACCCAGCGCGCGACGGCGCAGCGGTGAGACCAGGGCTGAGAATGGCGCCTCCCCTCATTCAGCTCAGAGATGTCGCGCTGACCTTCGGCGGCACACCGCTGTTGGCCGGCGCGGAGCTGACCGTCTCGGCCGGCGAGCGCGTCTGCCTGGTCGGCCGCAACGGGTCGGGCAAATCGACCTTGCTGCGGATGGCCGCCGGACTGATCGAGCCCGATCGCGGGACGCGTTTCCTGCAGCCCGGAGCCACTCTGCGTTATCTGCCGCAGGAACCCGACCTCGCCGGCGCGGCCACGACGCTCGCCTATGTGGAAGCGGGCCTCGGCCCCGGCGACGACGGTCACCAGGCGCGCTATCTCCTGGAGCAACTCGGCCTCGACGGCAGCGAGGATCCCGCTCGCCTCTCCGGCGGCGAGGCGCGGCGCGCCGCGCTCGCGCGCGTGCTCGCCCCCGCCCCCGACATCCTGCTGCTGGACGAGCCCACCAATCATCTCGACCTCACCACCATCGAATGGCTCGAACGCGAGCTCCTGGCGCGCCGCGCCGCACTGGTCACGATCAGCCACGACCGTCGATTCCTGGCCAACCTGTCGCAGAGCACGATCTGGCTCGATCGTGGCAAGACGCGCCGCATCGAGCGCGGCTTCGCTTCCTTCGAAGCCTGGCGGGACGAGGTGCTGGCCGAGGAGGAGCGGGAGCAGCACAAGCTCGGCCGCGAGATCGTCGCCGAGGAACATTGGCTGCGCTACGGCGTCACCGGGCGGCGCAAGCGCAACATTCGCCGGCTCGGCCACCTGCATGCCCTGCGGGAGGCCCGCCGCACCCACCGCGCCGCGGCCGGGAAGGCCACGCTCGCGGCCGCCGCCGCGGACCGGTCGAGCACGCTCGTGGTCGAGGCCGACCACATCGGCAAAACCTATGAGGAACGGCCGATCGTGGCCGATTTCTCTACCCGCATCCATCGCGGCGATCGCATCGGCATCATCGGCCCGAATGGAAGCGGCAAGACGACGCTGATCAATCTACTGACCGGCACGCTGGCGCCGGATTCCGGCAGCGTGAGTCTCGGCGCCAATCTCGCCATGACGAGGCTCGATCAACATCGCGAGAGCCTCGATCCGAGCGCAACGGTGGCGGAGGCGATAAGTCACGGACGCGGCGAAACCATCGTCGTCGGCACACAGTCCAAGCATGTGATCGGCTACATGAAGGATTTCCTGTTCGCTCCCGAGCAGGCGCGCACTCCGCTCAGCGTGCTGTCGGGGGGCGAGCGCGGCCGCCTCATGCTGGCGCGGGCATTGGCAAGGCCATCGAACGTGCTCGTGCTCGACGAGCCGACCAATGACCTCGACCTGGAAACGCTCGACGTGCTCGAGGAGATGCTCGGCGACTATGACGGCACCATCATTCTCATCAGCCACGACCGCGATTTCCTCGACCGCGTGGTCGGCGCGGTGGTCGCGCCGGAGGGTGGCGGGCGTTGGACGGAATATGCCGGCGGCTACAGCGACATGCTGGCGCAGCGCGGCGAAGATTTGACCCGCGAGGCGATGAAGCAGGCTCCTGCAAAGGAGGTAAAAGCGGCGTCAGAGGCGCAACCGCGCGAGCGCAAGTCGGTCAAGCGCCGACTGAGCTTTCACGAGAAGCACGCCCTCAAGACCCTGCCGCAAACGATCCTCGCGCTCACGGAAAAAGTCCGCGCGCTGCATGGACGGCTGGACGATCCCGGCCTCTACGCCCGCGATCGCAAGTCGTTCGAAGAAACGTCCGCCGCGCTCGCCTCGATCCAGGCGGAATTGGCGGCCGCGGAAGCGAAGTGGCTGGAGCTGGAAATTCTCCGCGAGGAGCTGGAGGCCGGATCGTGAGCCCTATAGTCCTCACGACTGGAATCGACCCGCCCGCCGGCAGGTGAAATCGCGCTTCGCCGCAACGCAATCTCACGTGACGCGCGCCACGCCGGCATCGTTTTATTTTGCATTCGTCCAGTTGCCGGGAGGCGCCGATGCGTCCATCATACCGGCCGGGTCATCGAAGGAGATTGCATGAGCGATGTTCGCATTGCAGCGGCGTTCGATGCCAACTTGCCCAATCTCGACAGGACAGTTCGCATAAACTCGTTTTATGACGCGCAAGTCTTTGTGCGTCGGTGGGCGATCCGGGACAAGGACCGCGTCATCCGCGCGCTTCTGCGGCGGATGGAAAGAGCCAACAGCTCGGAAGCGGCCAACAGCGCCATCGAAGAATTGAAACGAGAGCTGTCTGCGAGAGGCTTGTTGCCCGCCGCGGAAGCGCCGCTGCATTGAGCAGGCTGTTGCCGGAGATCGCGAACTTCAGCGATCAAAGTGGACGGGCGCGCATCGAGTGGTAGCAGGCGCCGCGCGTCCGGCTCAGGAGAGCAGAGATGCCTGTTTTGCCGACAGCTCCAGCTGGCTTTCAGGCACTACCCGCTCATGCGGCTCGGCCGCACTCTTGACCCGGTACTGGGGATCATCGTCGCTGTCGGGAATGAGGCGGATGATCTCGTAGGTGCCTTTGGCCGCGCGACGAACAATGCTCGGAATGAGATCGACAGACTGTCCAACCTGAAACTTATGCATACCAATTCCTCTCACTGCGGCCGCATGTTCCGCCATGAATGCGGTCGAGTTTCTGTTCGCCGGCGTCCAGTCCCCGGCGAAAACCGCCGGACGCGACTTGCGAGCGCAACGCCTGCACGCTCAAGACTTGACGCTCAAGACTTGCACGCCCGATTTGCTGCATCCCCATGACGCCCAGCATCAGGACTGATCGGGCCGGCGACGATCGGGCATCACTCGTCCTGCTTCAGCCGCCAGAGCTGAAAACCCGTCAGCTTGATGGCCTCTTCTATTCTCGCCCGCGAGAACCGGTGCGGCGGGTGCTGATCGGACCTGAGCGAACCCTCGGCGCCCCAGGGCCCGTGGTTCTTCGGCAACTTGCTTCCGGTCGGATCACCGGCAAATGCGTGCAAATTGGAGGTCGCTTCCGATACGAACATGTAAATCTGCATTGAAGGTTTCCTTTCGCGAGCCCGTCACAGCCGGTCGGCGCGCGCCGCTCTCAAGGCGCCGTACCCGCCGCGTGCCCCACATGAATTCATGTCCCCTCGCAAAACGGGGGATATGCGACCGTCCGGCATCGCCTTGCACGGTCCGGGAAGGCGCTCTCGCAGCCGTCCAAGGCTGGGTTTCCGGCAGGGGGAGTCTACTTCAGCCGGCCCCATCCGTCGATAGATATTGATAGAAAGTACGCATGGCCGGGAAATATTTCCATGAAAAGGCTGGTTTTCCGGCCCAATTGATCCTATGTGCAAGCTGTCGTTTGGGGATGAGTGCTCAGGCTAATGTTTGGTATTAGTTGGGATTGACACGTCCGGCGCAGGTCGCAATGCCGATCTCGCCCGTATCAGTCGCCGCTCATCCCTCGTGCGGGGCGTTCAAGGACATCCGACAAGCCATAGGCGTTCGCAGCCCCTTTGCCTTCCATCGCGTGACCATCACGGATCGCATCCAACCGATCGTGCTCGCTGAGAAGCGCGCGGCACCGTTTGCCAACCCAAGGAGACTCATGACATGGCGCCACGTCAGAAGACGATAACTATGGTACCCGACGCGTCCGAGCCCGCGCAGGAGGTCCTTGGTCAGGGCAAGCGGCCCGACAAGGGTCAGTTTCGGCTTGAGGTTGATCGGCAGACCAAGGCGACCTACGGGACCTACGAAGCTGCCGAAAAAGCCGGGCTCGCGATCAAGCAGGGCCGCCCCATTCTTCAGGTTGCGGTCTACGACACCATCGGCGGCATCAACAAGATTATCGAGCTGCCGAAGAATTGACCTGCGTCGCGCTCTATTTCCCGCGTCAGTTCCTGACGCCAATTCTTATCCGTATGGACATGGCATCATAACCCGAAGCGACGGCGGGCCATTTCGCACGCGTCGTCTCCCGGAACGCACGCCCTGCAGACATCAGGCCTCACTGCATAGATCGAGCACGACGTCGCGACGCCGACGTCGCCCACCAGCGCCGCGCAGCGATCGCCCTCACACCGCATCCGGCCCAAGCTGTCATCGACGAACGCGCGCGGGATGCGATCGAGCGCGGCATCGTCCTCCAGCGAGAAGCGGGGCCAGTCCGCGGAGAACGAGCAGCACGCTCCACAGGCCTGGCACATGGCCTGCGCATCCTCGCCGGGCGCCCGAAGCCCGCTCACGGTTTGGACTTCACCCGCGACAGCCGCCGCTCGTTCGCCTTGACGCGTCTGCGGTAGTGGCGAACGACCGTCTGCGGCGAGCCGCCGGTGGCCAGCGTGGTCGCCGCTTCGGCCAGGGCGGCGGACTTCTCCATGACCATGCGCTGGGCCTCGACCTGCGCCGCCGGTCCGCCCTCAGCCATCTTGGCGAGCCGCAGGCCGATCACCCGCTGCGTCTCGAAGCCCAACAGCACCGCATCCCGCGCCAAGCCGAACCAAGTCTTGAACATTCGCTTCTCCGGTCGAGAGACGCACGTCATGGACCTGGATGCGCGGGTAAGCAAGCATGCGCACGCAATCGGGTCGCGCTCGCGTCGCCTGCATCGCGCTGGGGATCAGCGGGCTACCGCTTTTGCCGATGGCAGTGGCGCCAATCGGAAGCAGGATATGTGTCGAAGCAGGACAAGTGCCGAAGCAGGACATGGCGCGGTCGAATCGGCGCCGTCGGTCAGCCCACGGGCCACCGCGACAACGCTTCCGTACCCGCCTGGGTGAGGCCATAGACGCCGCGTTCGACGCGAAAGAACCAGCCGTACACGTTGTGCAGGAGTATCTTGGGGGCATCCGGAGCGGCGGCCTTGACCTCGGATGTCCGGCGCGGCCCGCTGGCAAGCGACGCCGCGCAGGCCAGCGCCCGTTGGCGGTAGGCGGTCATGATCGGCGACTTGGACGTGCCACCGAGAACCGGATCGCCGAGCCGCCGCCGGTGCTCATTGACCAGGCGCGATCGGCGTTTTGGATCGCGCCGCGGCCGCCATGGACCGGGCTCCACCAGCACCTCGACACGGCCGGTGGCGGACACGCCGAGCAGGCCGAAACCCAGAAGCCGGCACAGCTTGCGCACGCGCGGATCGCGCTCGCGGCCGGCGCGCGCGGACGCCCGCACCGCGAGCCAGATCTCGTCGCAAGCAGAGGCGCGGTTGATGCCCTGGAGCACAAGCTCCAGATTGAAACCGAGCTTCAGCTCGCCGATCACGACGAGCGGCGGTTCGTCCGCGCGCAAGGCGACCAGGTCGCAGCCGCAGATTTCGCCTTTGACGTCGAATCCGAGGCCTTCGAGAAAGCGCTTCACCGGGACGTAGAGCGCCGTCTCCCGCATGCTGGTTATTGGCTCTGGGGTGGGCTGATGCAGCATGAATGGATACCGGCGTGAAGATTGGCTGGCGCCGCGCGGGGACGCACTGGAACCATGTCCGCTCATGGTAAATGCACCGTTAAACATGCTCACCGCAATGCGGAACCCGCCGGCGGGCCGAAGCCGGTCCAACCGGGCGGTTCATGGCCATCACCGCGGCGGCGACGTCGTTGCGGTTGCGCCGCCCAGCGAGCCGTTGAGGAGGTCGAGGCGGCCGGGTTTATGCCACGATGAGTTCACTCTAGAGTCCAGGCGAGAGACAGGCGCGGGATCAAGACGACATGAGCGAGCCGGCGGCCCAAGAAGCGGTCAGCGACACGGCACTAGGGCCCGCCCATCAGGGCGTTGGGGCCTCGGTCCGGCGAAACGAAGACCGGCGTTTGCTCGATGGCGGCGGCGCCTATCTCGCCGACCTGCAGGTGCCGGGCCTGGCGGAGATCGCGTTCCTGCGCAGCCCCCTCGCACACGGGCGCATCCGCGCCGTCGAGGTACCGCCGCGCCACCGCGGCAGCGTGTTCTTCGCCGCCGACATCGCGTTCGCAAAACCGATCGTCGCGGTGGGAGCCTCGGCCGGATTCAAATATTCGGAATATCCCGCGCTTGCTTCCAACAAAGTCCGCTTCGTCGGCGATCTCATCGGCATCTGCGTCGCACCCACGCGCGCCGAGGCGGAAGACATCGCGCAATCCTGCTCCGTCGACTTCGAGGAATTGCCGGCGATCTGGGATATCGACGTCGCGCTCGCCGCCGGCGCGACTCCCATCCATGACGACTGGACCGACAACATCTTTGCGCAGACGAGGATCGAGACCGGCGACCTGGAGGCCATCCGCGCGAGCGCGCCGGTGACCGTTCACAAACGCCTGCGCATGGAGCGGCACGCCGGCGTGTCGCTCGAATGTCGCGGCGTGCTCGCGCATCACGAGCGCCGGCTCGACGAGCTCATCGTCTACAGCTCCACCCAGTTTCCCCACGTCATTCGCACCATGCTGGCGCAGGCGGTCGGATTGTCCGAAACGCAATTGCGGGTGATCGCGCCCGATGTCGGGGGTGGTTTCGGGATCAAGAACAACTTCAATCCGGAGGAGATCGCGGTCACCGCGCTGGCGCTGAAGCTCGGAAAGCCGCTGCGCTGGATCGAGGATCGCCGCGAGCATCTGATTGCATCGCCGCATGCGCGCGAGCACCGCTACGAGCTGACCGCCCATGCCGACGAACGCGGGCGCATCCTGGGGCTCGAGGCGACCGTCACGGTCGATGCAGGGGCCTATTCGGTCTGGCCGTGGACCGCAGCGATGGAGGCCGGCATGTCGGCCGGCATCATGACCGGCCCATACGACATTCCGGTCTATCACGGGCGGGCGATCACGGTCTGCACCAACAAGTCGCCGCTGGGTCCCTATCGCGGGGTCGGCCGCAGCGGCGCCTGCTTTGCGATCGAAACCATGATCGACGCGGTGGCGCGGGCGGTCGGCCGCGAGGCTGCCGACGTGCGCATCGACAACATGGTTCCGCCGTCAGCGATGCCGTACCGCTCCGCCACCCACAAGCTCTACGACAGCGGCGACTATCCCGAATGCGCGCGCCGCGCCGTCTCCGCCATCGATGTGCCGAAGGTGCGAACACGGCAACAACGCGGCGAGGCGGACGGCCGCATGATCGGCGTCGGGCTCGCGAGCTACACCGAGCAAACCGCCCATGGCACCGCCGAATGGGTCGCGCGCGGCCTTCCCGTCGTATTCGGCTACGAGCCCGCGCTCGCGCGCCTCACCCCGGACGGCAAACTGGTCCTGTTCGTCGGGATCCAGAACCACGGCCAGGGGCTCGAAACCACGCTCGCGCAGGTCGCGTCCCAGGAGCTCGGAATCGCCGTCGCGGATGTCGTCGTGCGGCACGGGGACAGCGCGGTTTCGCCTTACGGAATGGGCACGTTCGCATCGCGCAGCATGACCATGGCGGGCGGAGCGGTATCGAGCGCCTGCGCCCAGCTTGGCGAAAAAATCAAACGCATCGGCGCGCATCTGCTGCAGGCGCCAAAGGATTCCGTGACGCTTGGCGCCGGTCGGGTGCATTTCGGCCCGCAAAGCGTGTCGTTCTACGACATCGGCCAAGCCGCCTACCTGCATCCGGAGCGATTGCCGGAGGGGGAAGAACCGGCGCTCGAGACGAGCGCGGTCTACCAGCCCGGCCGCAGCACCGGCGCATTTTCCTATGCGACCCACGCCTGCGTGGTCGCGGTCGATCCCGGGACCGGGATCGTCGAGGTGCTCGACTATGTCGCCTGTCATGACTGCGGCACGATGGTCAATCCGCTCCTGGTGGAGGCGCAAGTCGTCGGCGGCATCGCACAGGGCATCGGCACCGCGCTGTACGAAGAGTCCCCCTACGACACCAATGGACAGCCGCTCGCCACCACGTTTCTCGACTACATGATCCCCGGCGCCACGGAGGTGCCGGATGTCCGCGTCCTGCACATGGAAACGCCGTCGCCGCACACCCGCTTCGGCATCAAGGGCATGGGCGAAGGCGGCGCGATCGCGCCGCCGGCGGCGGTGGTGAATGCCATCAACGACGCGCTGCGGCCGACCGGGGCCGAGATCACGCAGACCCCGGCCACCCCCGAGCGCGTGCTCGGCGCGCTGATCGCAGCACGCGACGCAAAACGGGCAGGCGCTTGATGATGGCGCGCCAAAACCACGGCCGGCGAACGATGCCAACCGTGACATTGGTTGGTGCGGCATGAAGCCGGCGCCGTTTTCGTACCACCGCGCGCGTTCGGTCGAGGACGCCGTGAGCGCCCTGGCCGATTGCAGCGGCACCGCGCAGGCCCTCGCGGGCGGTCAGTCGCTGGTGCCGATGCTCAATCTTCGCCTGGTACTGGTGGATCTGGTCGTGGATCTCGGCGCAATCGCTGCGTTGAAGGTAACGACCGAGACGCCGTCGTCGGTTCGCTACGGCGCGCTGCTCCCGCATGTGGCATTCGAGGAACGCCGGGTCCCGGATGCCAGCAACGGCCTGATGCCCCTGGTCGCAGCCCATATCGCCTATCGCAGCGGTGCGCACCCGCGGGACGATCGGTGGCGCGATCGCCCTGGCGGACCCGGCTGCCGACTGGCTCACGGCCATGCTCGCGCTGGAGGCGCAGATCGCACTGGTCGGGCCGAATGGCCGGCGGACCATGCCGATCGCGGATTTCGTCACCGGCCCCTATTCCACCGCCATCGGCCCCGCCGAGCTGATCGAGGCGGTGGAGGTGCCGTGCCGCGCGGCGACCGAGCGCTGGGGCCGCTGCAAGGTCGTGCGCAAGACCGGCGAATATGCGGAATCGATGGCGATCGCCGTGATCGATCGGGCGCGGCGGACCGCCCGCGTGGTGGTCGGCGCGCTCGATGGCGCGCCGGTCCTCCTGCCGGGCGCAGCGCTGGCGGCGCTGGCGGACCGCTCCGCCGATCTCCAGGAGATCGTGCGCAGCGAGCTTGCCGCAAGCGCCTTCACCCCGGCGCAGCTCGAGCTGCACAGCAACGTTGCACTCCGCGCCATCAAACACGCGTGCGAATGAAAATGGGCGATATGAAGATTCCAGTGGCATTGACGGTCAACGGCGAGGAGGTCACCGCCGACGTGGAGCCGCGGACCAGTCTCGCCGATTTCCTGCGCGAGCAGCTTCGGCTCACCGCCATTCATCTGGGCTGCGAGCACGGCGTGTGCGGCGCCTGCACCGTGCTGATCAACGGCACGCCGGCGCGCTCATGCATCGCGCTCGCAGTGGCGCTCGAGGGGGCCGACGTGCGCACGCTCGAAGGATTGGCCGCCGATCCCGTCATGCGCACGATCAAGGACGCATTTCACCAGGAACACGGGCTGCAATGCGGCTTCTGTACCCCCGGCATGCTGATTACCGCCTGGGACCTGATGAAGATCATGCCCGATCCCGACGCCGCCGCGGTGCGGGTCGCAATCAGCGGCAATCTCTGCCGCTGTACCGGCTACCAGGGGATCGTGCGCTCGATCCTGCGAGCGGCAGGGGAGGTGCGGACCAGCCGGCAGCGCGAGGGGGCCTGAGCCCTCCACCGGCAGCGCCGCAGGCGAAGAGAACGCCGTTCCCGTTGCGATTCCGCTTCGTTCCCGGATCGATTCCGCAATGTCCCGCCGATGCCGCGGAAGCTTCGCCGAACCTTGTGTTCCAGTGCTCCGCAGGCCGACGAGAGGCCTATTTTGGGGCCTATCTGCGGAAACACGCTTTCCATAAGGCCTCGAATCATATCTCTTACAGCCCGCGCATTTTCGCGCCTCCGAGGAGGGCAATCCATCATGGCGGTTTCGCGCCCAGGCAAAGCGAAAGCACCAACGGCTGCTGCCAAAGCTGGCCCCGTTACGCTCAAGCATCTGGCGGCAAGGTTGGCCAAGGATCATCAACTCACGAAACGCGCGGGGGAGGCGATCCTCGGCGACCTTGTGAGCCTGATCACCAAGCATCTCAAGAAAGGTGAGCGGGTCCGGATTTCGGGCTTCGGCATCTTGCAGGTTCGCGCGCGCGCAGCCCGCATGGGCCGAAATCCGGCGACCGGAGAGGCCATCAAGATCAAAGCGAGCAAGAAGGTGGCATTCCGGCCCGCCAAGGATTTGAAGCTCGCGATATAACGCGCGACCGGACATTCTCCCGAGACATTTGCCCCGTCGGCGACCGCCGGCGGGGCTTTTCCATGACCTAGTGGCTACGGGTTTTTCGCCGGAATTTCGGGCTGGTTGGGGTCGACGCACAACCAGCCGAGGTGCCCTCTGCAGAGACGGCCGCTGGACTTGCTATTCCCGAACCCGACGGGCCGCAACGAGCGTTTCATTCAGCGAGGTGATTGCGGGTCAGGTACGGTGGTGCAGTGCCCCAGCTGCGGGATGATCGATATCAGTGACGCATGTCCGAGCCCGGGGCGCTCGCATACTCGGCCTCGAATTGCGAAATCTCGCGGACCAAGTCTTCCAGGATACGCTGACGCACCGCGGCATCGGAACCAAACGTCATCTCCGCGACAGTCTTGGCCAGCGCAGTAATGATTTCGTCCACGTCCACGGTATCTTTTTCACCGCTCAACGAACCGTACTCTGCATAAAACTCATCGATCAAATCGCCGATCAGACAATGCAGACACGGCCGCTCTTCATTCGAGTCCGTGCTATCCGCCATGGCCATCCTTTCTGGCGCAGACCGGCGCTAAGCCCACGTCTTATTATCCGCCCTCTCCCCGGCCCGCGTCTTGGGCCGCCGGTCCCGCCGCGAAATCCAGGCGGTCCTGAGAGAGGATTCCTCGGAACAGGTACTGTCAATGTCCGGGGTTGGCAAACGATCCATCACGATGCCGGGGGCCCGCAAGCCCTTCTGGCGCAGGGCCAAACCGCCAATCGCGAAACTGTGAAAGCACCTTGCCCTGCCTCCGGACGCTTCTGCGAACGCACGCCGCGCAGTCCCCAACGGGATCGACTGTCGTCACCCGAGGCGGCTGCGAGCCAATCTTGGCGTTTGGGACCCTGCTTGCACCACGCGGTGATCGTGGTGGCACCGACTATTTGGCGTTTGGGCTTGGCACGAGATTGAAAACAGACTTGCGCCGCATCAGGGCGCGGGCGCCACGAGGGCGTCTTCGTTTTTTCGATGCAAGCGCGCGACTAACATAGTCGCCGTTCAATCAACGATGAAAATAGTGCGCGGTCCAGCCCATGCCGTGCTCGTAAGGCCCCCAGAACGAGCCGGGCCGCGACAAGCCTGCTCTCTTATTTCACCTTGAGATTTATCGCCGATTCCTTGCCGCGGCTGCTCTCAATTTCGTATTCCACGACCTGCCCTTCGTTGAGTGAACTCAGGCCGGCGCGTTCGACCGCACTGATGTGCACGAACACATCTTTACCGCCACCACCTTGTGGCTGAATGAACCCGTAACCTTTGGTCGGATTGAACCACTTCACAGTGCCCGTAGCCATTCTGGTCTCCTGATAAATTCTAGCAGCAACACAGTAGTTCGTTTGACGGCCAGTTCCAATACCCCCGCAAGCCGTTCTCCCGCTGCAACTTGACCCCCGTCCGCGGCAGCTTGGCGCCAGCAGTCCCGTCACAGCCCGAAGCCGCAGCGGAGTACCGTCTCACAGCACAAGAATGCGAATGGGCCGCCACGGTTCCGGGGCCAAACGCATTGCCCGGCCGCCGGATCTCGACCCTCACGCCACCAACGGCAGCGCCAAGGCGGCGATTTTTTCACCCCAGATCGAGTGCGCCCGGGAATTTGGATGAAACCCGTCGGGGGCGAACAAGTCCGCGCTCAACGGAGCAGAAAAGCGCTCGACGACCACCCTCGGCAGTCGATCCGCGAGCCGATCCGCCGCCGCCTGCAACGCGGTGGAGCGCCAGCCGAGGATGCTTCGCAGCGGCCAGGGCAGAGCCGGAAAGGCCGTCAGGGGGGCGACGCCCCCGATCACGACAGCCGCGTCACCGACGCGGTCGCGCGCGGTGGTTACGAGCTCGGTCAGGTCATCGGCGAAGGCGGACGGAGACCGGTAGCTGGTGGCATCGTTGACGCCAAACGCAACGATCATGAGATCCGCCGGTTCCGGCGCGATGCTCGGCACCAGTCGCTGCAAAGCGTCCCTGACGGTCGCCCCGGACAGGCCGCACGCACGCCATGCCGCCGGCCGCCCGGTGTGGCGGGCAAGAGCGCGGGCTGTCACGGCGGTTACCGTCTCGTCGCCACGGGAAAGACCGACACCCGAAACTGACGATTCGCCAATCCCGATCACGCGGATCGGATCGCCTGCGCCGGGCACCTTTCCATCGTGAGGCGGATTCGCGGCAGGCAGCCGCGGCACGCGCCGACGCGTTGCCGAACCTTGGGCCCAGGCCAGCGGCGACAGCGCAAGCGACCCGACCAGGCCGGTGACGACCGTCGAGCGCGATACTTGGCGCGGCGCGGAGGGGGCCTCGCAGCCTATGATCGAACACTGGGCGTACGGTCTAGCCGAAACACGAAACCGGTCGAGGTTGCCGCCGCCTCCGAGCCACCAACTCATCACACGCCGATCTCCTTCGCGTTCCCGCACGAATGAATAAACGCCTGTCTCCGCACCGGAGTTCCTGCGCCGTGCACTACGTATATTTCCTGAGTTGAGGTGCGCCTCCGTGCGCTCTCGCCAAACATCTGATCCGCGGCTCTGTCCGGAACAATCCTCCCGCTCGACGAATTGCACCTTGACGAGGATGGACCTCGCAAAATTTCGCAAGGCAAGAAGGAGACGCAAGACGTCAGCAAGAACGTTGGTCCCTGTCGCGATGGTGTCCGCGCTGCTGATGACTACGGCCGCGTTTGCACAGACCGGCGGCGCCGGCGGCAGTCCGGGCGCGACGGCACAAGGTAATCCGAGCGCACCAGCGGCCGGCGGCGCAGCACCGAACACGACCGGCAGCGGCATGACTTCGCCGAACCCCACCGTACCCAATGCGAACATCAACCCGGGCACTGGTCAGAAATACGATCCCAGCAATCTCAACGATATGAACAACCCTAACAATCCGGCCACGCGAAGATAGCGGCAGCAACCGCGCCGGAACTCGACGCCGCCTTGGACGTTGTAACGAGGGTGCTCGGCAGGAGCGCCATCTCCGGCTGAGCCTCGGAAGACCCCGCCCCTATCACGCGGCGGGGTTTTTCCGTTCGTAGCCGTCGGACCGGAAATGACTTTGGTTGAATCGTTGTGACTTGACGGGGCCGTGCCGCGACCATCAGCGTCGTGCGCGGCCACGTGCGCTACAAGAGTTAGCTGGGAAAAGAAGTGTAGCGGGAAGACTTGCTTGGCGGTCCCGAGAGGACTCGAACCTCCGACCTTCGGTTTAGGAAACCGCTGCTCTATCCGGCTGAGCTACGGGACCAAGAGGAGAATGTCGCTTTCACGCACCCTCGAAGGACATTACCCTTCGCTGCACCTGCTTTCGTATATGAGATACCGCCCCAACTGCAAGACCGCACGATGGTCTCCTCGCTTCGCCGGGCGGGCTGCACGAACGCCGTAGCGGCCGGACAGTCGTGAATCCCGGAGAGCCCTGCGTCCCCGGCGTCGGGATCACTTGCGAACAAGTCCGCTTGCCGCCGATACGAACCGCCCGGACTGCGGGTCGAGCACCAGCAACTCGCCGGTCGCAACCGCAAAATAGGCTCCGTGCAACGCGACACGGCCGCGCTCGATCAACTTGCGCAGGCGGGGGAACGTCAGGAGATTGCCGAGGGTGTTGATGATGGACGCCTGTTCCAGCCGGGCGAGGTAATCAGCCGGCGGCGTGTCGCCGCGCGGCCCGAGCTTTTCGGCAGCCGGCGCAATGAGCGACATCCATTTTCCGATGAAGTCGCCGGGCGAGAGCGGAGCGCTATCCTCGGCAAAGGCGCGCACGCCGCCGCAGCGGGCGTGGCCGAGCACCACGATATGCTTCACCCGCAACGCGCCGACCCCGAATTCGAGCGCGGCCGACACGCCGTGATAGGTGCCGTCGGGTGAATAGGGCGGCACCAGGTTGGCAACGTTGCGCACGACGAACAGCTCGCCGGGGCGGGCGTCGAAGATCACTTCGGGAGATACCCGGGAATCGCAGCAGCCGATGACCATGATTTCCGGCGATTGTCCCTGCTCGGCCAGATCGCGATAGCGATCTTGCTCGGCCGCAAGCCGGCCGGACCGGAACGCCTCGTAACCTTCGATCAAGCGCGCTGGCAGGCTCATGGCGGCTCGTTCTGGCGATGATTGAGGTTCGTTGCAAGCGGCGTGGCGGGCAAGGCCGCGAGCGGCCTGCTGCCAAGCCGATCGCCATGGCATCTGCGGCAAGTCGAACCCAGGGTGCCGCGGCGCGAACCGGCGTCCGGCCGGGCTACACCGTCTCGGCGGTCCGCGCGGTCTCGCGCCGACCCGCCTGATCCGCGTCCACGCGCGCCGGCATCATGATACGGGCGAGCGTCGGGATCACCAGCAGGCTGCAGATCGGCGACAGCAACATGCCGCCCACCACCACGCAGGCAAGCGGCTGCTGCACCTGCGCACCGATGCCGGTCGATAGCGCCGCCGGCACCAGCCCGATACAGGCAGACAGGCCGGTCATGAAAATCTGCCGCATCCGGGTTTCGCCGGCGAGGATGATCGCCTCATCCCGCTCCAGGCCCTCCGCCATGTTCTTGCGGATGTAGGACACCAGCAAGATGCCGTCCATCGACGAGACCCCGAACAGCGAGATGAAGCCGATCGCCGCCGAGATGCTGAAGTTCAGCCCCGCGACGTAGAGCCCGAGGATGCCACCAGCCACCGCGAAGGGGATGCCCGCCAGCGCGAGCAAGCTATCCCTGATGGAATTGAACAGGCTGTAGAGCAGCATCATGATCAGGAGCAGGCTCAGCGGCACGATGACGGCGAGGCGCTTCTGGGCTTCGACCAGGGCGCCGAATTCGCCCGTCCACTCGATGCGGTAACCCGCGGGCAGCGGCAACTTTTCGGCGATGACCTTTTGCGCCTCTGCGACGGTCGAACCGAGATCGCGGCCGCGTACGCTGTATTTGAGCGGCACGAAGCGCTGGTTGTTTTCGCGGTAGATATAGGCGGCACCAGTCTCCAGTGTCACGTCGCCGAGCTCGCCCAACGCGATATAGGCGGTCGGCCCCTTGGAATCGTTGTTCGGGAGCGCAACCGGAATCGAGCGGATGGCATCGATGTTGCGCCGGTATTCGGGCGCGAAGCGCACGGTGAGCGCGAAATTCATCTCGCCTTCGTAGACGCGTGTGACCTCCTGCCCGCCGATGGCCGCCTGCACCACGGAATTTATGTCCGCGACGGAGAAGCCGTAGCGCGCCGCCTTCTCACGATCGATCTTGATGATGAGATTGGGCTGACCCAAAAGGTTGAAGCCTCCCGGATTGGTCACCCCGGGAACGGTCGCAATCTCGGTCTTCAGAGACTTGGAGAGGCGCTCCAACTCGGCGAGGTCGCGGCCGAAAATCTTGACCGAGTTCTCGCCCTTCACCCCCGAAACCGCTTCTTCGATATTGTCCTGGATATATTGCGAGAAATTGAAATCGACGCCGACGAATTCACGCCTGAGCTGCTGGCTCATCTGCCTGACCATTTCCTCCTTGGTCAGGCCACTCGGCCATTCTTCCCTCGGCTTCAACGGAACGAAGAATTCCGCCACGAAGGATCCATCCGGGTCGGTGCCGTCGTCGCCGCGCCCCTGCTCCGAGACCACCGTGCGTACCGGCGGATAACTCTTGATCACGTTGCGCATGCGCGCGACGGTGTCCATCCCGGCCCCCAGCGTGATGGTGGGCGGAAGCAGCGCGCGGATCCAGAGATTTCCCTCTTCCAGCTTCGGCAGAAACTCGGTGCCGAGGCGCGCGCCGAGGAAGCCGCAGACCAGCAGGAACGCCAGACCGATCGTCGCGGCGATGCGATAGTGGCGCACGGCGCGCGGGAGCACGTACTGATAGACCTTACGGATGCCGCGCACCAGAATGGTCTCGACCTCCTGCACGTGCGCCGGCAGCAGGATCGACGCCATCACCGGCGTCACGGTGAAGGTGGCGATGACCGCGCCGATCAGGGCGTAAGCATAGGTGCGCGACATCGGGCCGAAGATCTGGCCTTCCACGCCTTGCATGGTGAACAGCGGCAGGAAGGCGGCGATGGTGATGACCACGGAGAAGAAAATCGGCTTGTCGACCTCGATCGCCGCATTCAGAATCCGGCGCAGCTTGTCGGTCTGCCGCTCCTCGAGATTCGCCGTCTCCGCCGGATCGTCGTGCGCGAGATGGCGGAATATGTTCTCCACCATGATCACGGTGGCATCGACGATGATACCGAGATCGATCGCGCCCACCGACAGCAGGTTGGCGGATTCCCCGCGCATCACCGTAATGATCACGGCCAGGAACAGCGCCACCGGGATGGTCGCCGAGACGATCAGAGCGCAGCGCAGGTTGCCCAGGAACATCCACTGAATGAGGAATATCAGCGCGATGCCGAAGAACATGTTGTGCATCACCGTCTTCACGGTGATCGCAACCAGGTCGCCGCGGTCGTAGAACGAGTCGATCTTCACGCCCGGCGGCAACGTACCATCGGTGTTGAGGCGATCGATCGCCGCGCGCACGCGCGCCACGACCTCGGAGGTGCGTTCGAACTTCTGCATCAGGACGATGCCGGTGACGATGTCGGTGACATCGTCGCGTCCAGCGATGCCGAGCCGCGGCATGAAGCCGATCTGCACCTTTGCCACATCGGACAGCAGCACCGGTACGCCGTTCTGCTGCGTGAGCACGATGTTGCGGATGTCCTGGAGGGTGCTGACGACGCCGATGCCACGCACGGTGACGGACTGCTCGCCGATGGCGATGGTGCGGCCGCCGACGTTGGAATTGCCAGCCGAAATCGCGGTAATGATCTGCGGCAGCGTCAAGCCGTGAGCGATCATGCGGTTGAGATCGATCTCGGCCTGAAATTCCTTGGTCCGGCCGCCCAGCACCAGTACGTCGGACACGCCCGGGACGATCCGGAGCCTGCGTTCCACCACCCAGTCCTGCAGCGTCTTGAGCTGCATGACGTCGATTTCAGGCGGCCCCTTGAGCTGATACCGGAAGATTTCACTGATGCCGCCGGCGGGCGAGATCACGGGTTGCACGCTGGGCGGAAGCACGGCGTCCTTGAGCCGGTTGATCACCTGTTGCCGTACGAAATAGTAGTCGCGGCCATACTCGAACTGAATCCGGATGAAGCTCAGCGCGTACACGGTGTTGGAGCGGATGAACCTCAATCCCGGCGTGCTGGAGACGGCGATTTCGAGCGGGATGGTGACGTAGCGCTCCATCTCCTCCGGCGATTGGCCGGGATACTGGGCGATGATTTCGACGATGGGAGGAGCGGGATCCGGATAGGCCTCGATGTTGAGAGCGGTGAATGCCGCATAGCCCACCGCCAGGAAGGCGGCGAAGCTGATCAATACCAGCGGCCGGCGCGAGAGGCAGAACGAGATCAGGCCGGGAAGCATGCGTCCACCGGATTAACGGCGCCGCACCACGCGTGCGGGCCGACGGCGCGTGCCGCGCGGCGACGGGTGCGCGACCCCTGGCTCATTGCCGCCATTCATTGTCGACGAAGATCGCGCCGCGACCCGCCACCAGCTCGCCGGCCTTGAGCCCCTCGCGGATCTGCATGCGCCCTTCTTGCTCGATCCCGATCGCCACCCGGCGGCGCCGAAACAGCATCGGCTCTTCCTCGACCCAGACGACGGCGTGGTCGCCCTCCCGGATCACGGCCTGCACCGGCACGGCGGGTGAGGATTCATCGGCGCCGGTCATGATCTTGAAGCTGGCGAACATCTCCGACTTGAGCGCGCCCTCCGGATTGGGGACCTCCGAGCGCACCACGATGCGGCGCGTCGTTGCGTCGGTCCCGGCGTTGATGGCGGTGACGCGCGCCTTGAACACATGGTCCGGCAGCGCGCTGACCTTGATCTCCACTTCCTGTCCGAGTTGGATGGAAGGGATTTCCTTTTCAGGCACCTGAGCCTTGAGCCACATGGTGGAGAGGTCGGCGATGGTATAGAGCGCCTCGCCGGTATCGTTGCGCACATACTGCCCCGGACCGATCTTTCGGGCGATGACCGTGCCGTCGATTGGCGCATGGATCGGTGTCGCGCGCCGCACCGTGCCCTTGTCCTTCAACGCGGCAACCTCTTCGTCGGTGAAGCCGACGATGCGCAGCCGCGAGCGCGTGGCTTCGAGCGACATTTCAGCCGATCGCATGTCGTTCTCGGCGCTGACCAGTTGCCCCTGCGCCTGCTGATATTCCTTGAGAGCTGCGGCCTTGCCTTCGTACAGATCCTTGTATCGCTTCTCGACGATGCGGGCGAGATCGAGCTGCGAGCGCGCCTTGTTCATCGCAGCGAACGCCGCGATGAAATCATTCTGCGGCTGCACCACTTCCGGGCTGTCGATTTCGAACAACGCATCGCCGCGACTGACATTGTCGCCGACCCTGGCGATCAACCTCGTCACGCGGCCGGCGAACGGCGTCAGGACGGCGGTGCTGGTGTCCTCGTTGTAGGCGATCTGTCCGATGGCAAGCTTTTGGATGCGAAAGGGGTAGAGCTCCACCTT
>Ga0207708_10001225_pt1 | contig 19362 bp, 20 predicted proteins | sample KBSK5101metaG_FD_184340 | JGI IMG/M metagenome (GOLD analysis project Ga0207708, IMG submission 184340) | Corn, switchgrass and miscanthus rhizosphere microbial communities from Kellogg Biological Station, Michigan, USA - KBS K5-10-1 metaG... | ecosystem: Host-associated > Plants > Roots >...
GCATGGCGGATAAGTGCGCGCCGATACCGGACTGCCGGCCGGCCGGCGAGCCATGCGCGAAGAACGACGAGTGCTGCGGCCGCGCTTGCGTCGCGCCCGAGAGCGGCGCCATGGTGTGCCAGCTGTTGCCAGCCTGCCGCGTCGACGGTGAGATCTGCGCGATCGGCGACACCTGCTGTAGTGGGCGCTGCACGACCATGCCCGACGGTGGCTCGCGCTGTCAGGCGCTGCCGGGCTGCCGGCCGGCGCTGGAGCTGTGCATGGAAGACAAGGAGTGCTGCTCGGGCCGTTGCGCGCCCTCCCCCACCGGCGGCCCTGGCCGCTGCGAGCGCGCGCCCGGCTGTCAGCCCGAGCAGGAGCGCTGCGTGACGGGCGCGACGTGCTGCTCCGGCGTCTGCAACATCGGGCCGGAGGCCGTGGGCCGGTGCGCGAAGCCGTCGCGCGGGACCGCCGATCACTGCCGCGTCGTCGGCGAGCTGTGCATGAAGGCCGACGAATGCTGCGACGGCGAAACCTGCCGCGCGGACAGCACCGGCCGGATGCGCTGCCTGCCGGCGGAGGCCGGGTGCGCCGCGGTGGGCTTTCCGTGCTCGGTCGCGGAACAGTGCTGCGGCGGGCGGTGCCTGCCCGACGGAGCCGGTGGACACGCGTGTCGCGACGCGTGCGCCCCGATCGGCGCGGCCTGCGCGGCGTCCGCCGACTGTTGCAGCGCCTCGTGCGTGGGATCGCCGGGAGCCACGGTGTGCGCGACCGTGCCCGGCGCGCCCGTCGATCCCGTCTGCGTCAGTCCCGGTGAACCGTGCGACAGCGACTCCGGCGGCTGCTGCGGCGGTACGACGTGCGCGCAGCTCGAAGCGGGCGGCCGCGCCTGCGCGCTCCCCTGACGGAACCACCTAACCTCCGCGCCGCCCCCGCCACTGAACGGGCCGTGGATGCCAAGAAATCGACGGTGAAGGGTCGCGTGGTCGAGGTCGACATCTGCGAGCGCGAGGTCGGCTTCGTGCTGTCCGTCGGTCCGGTGTCGCTGTGGCTGGGACCGGCGGTCGCCATCGACGTCCTCGACACACTGGCCCGCGCGGTCGCGTCGCGCCGGAACGATGACAGCGAGCCTTGCCCTCCGGACCCCCTGGCCGCCCTCCGCCGAAGAATTTTTTCCTGATCTTTTTCCTAACCTCGGCGCGCGCGCTGGCCACTGTCCGGAGGCGGAGGAATCACCATGCGAGTTTCCAATGGCGTCCTGTTGTCTGCCCTGCTCGTTGCGTCAATGGCCGGCTGTGGGGGCTCCCCGGGGACCAGCGGCAGCGGCGGAAGCGGCCCGATGGGCATGGCAGCCCGCGGTGGTCCGGGCAGCGGCGGCAAGGTCGGTCCCGCCGGCAGCGCCGGCGCGGGCGGCTCCACCGGCGGCATGACCAGCGTGGGCGGAAGCAGCGGCGTGTTCACCTGCACGGCGGGCGTTCAGCAGCTGGTGATCACGGACTGCGGCTATCCGTACGCGAGCAGCAACCCGCTCACCAGCACCGTCTTCAACGAGAGCGAGGTGCTGGCCGCCATCCAGCCTTCGGGTTCGTGGCCGAACGGCGTGGTCAGCGTGTTCTACAACGACGAGCACGCGCTCACGATGGGCGTCCGCAGCGTCGTGGTGAAGAGCGCCGGCGGCATGACCACCACCGACTATCCGGTCTCGCCGCTCGCGGCCAGCCCCAGCGCCGTCACGAACCCGCAGACGGGGACCAACATTCTCGTCGGCGATCAGAGCGGCCTCGACGCCTCGCTGCGTCCGATGTGGCCCGTCATGTTCATCACCGACATCAGCACCGATCCGAGCAGCAAGGCGGGTGACTGGCAGCAGGGCGGACGGCCGATCTCGCCGAACGGCGTGTTCGGCACCTGGAAGGCGGCGGTCCGCACGGTCGACACGACGACCTCGCCGCCGACGGTCATCATCACGCCCGACGCCGATCCGGCCAAGAACAACTGGAACCTCGCCGGTGGCGCCACGCCGCCGAGCGGCCTCAAGAGCGAGGGCTACGGCACCGAGGCCCGCTGGAACGTCGGGCTCATCCCCGGCCATTCCTATCGAATCCAGGTCATCGTTCACGACGGCGACCAGAACAAGGTCGGCGGCGACTCGGGCGAGGCCTGCGTCCTGTTCTGCGCGGGCGGCAGCTGTCCGACCGAGGGTTGCGACCCCCACACCACCGGCACCGGAGGCAACTGCGGATCATCCGACGGCTGCCCGGACGGCGGCAACACGCCGATGTGCCCGAACGGCGCCGCGGTGTGCGGCGCGGGCGGCATCGACCCGTCGAAGTGCCCGGTCGACACCGTCTGCGCGAACGGCTGCTGCCTCCCGCATGTCGGCTGAGGCGGTCGCGCGCCCCGCGCGACCTACTGGCTGACGATCACCGGCTTCTGCGGCGCGCCGCTCGCGTAGTCGATCGTCACGGCGACATTCTTCGCCGGGAACATGGTCCGATCGGCGAGCGACAGCTTGTCCCAGCCGACGCCGCGCGCGCGCAGATCCGCGACGGACGCCGCCGAGATCCATGACCCGGTGTTCGCGTACCAGCCCGACTTCTTCTTGGCGCGGATGCGCTCGACCGAGCCGCCCGGCGTGTGGGTGTGGCCGAAGATGACGACGCTGATGTTGCGGTCGCCGCCCAGCATGCGCGTGGCGGCCGTGCTGAGCGGATCGCCGAACACCTCGTCGCGCAGGTGGGCCATCGCGTCGGGATCGACGGCGCGCAGCTCCGCCGCGGCCGCGCGCATGTCGGGCAGCGCCTTGGCGGCGCGCGCGAGCGCCGTCCACAAACCCGCCAGCTCCGGATCGAACTTGAAGCGCATCAGCGCATCCGTGATCGCGCCGGCCGTCATGTCCCCCTTTGCGAGGCGATCGCTCACGTGTCCGACGACCTCGCCCACCGATTCGGGTCCCAGGTCCTTGGCGCCTGGCGTTCCCAGCGTGCTCTGCAGCAGCGACGCCACCGCGTTGCGATTGAAGTCGCGCCCCTCGGCGACCCGGATCAGATCGATGAACTTGATGACGGCGCCCACGTCGCGCTGCGGATCGGGGTTGTCGCGCATCGCCCACAGGATCGCGGCGGACTGCGGGTACAGGTTGTCGATGAACGGGACCTTGCGTTCGACGTCCGTGTAGAACTGGTCGACGAACACCTCGCCCCAGCTCGCCTGGACGCGGCAGGTGCCGTCGCGGTCGCGGCCGAACGGCGCGTTGTTGGTCGAGAAGCGATTCGCGGCATCGAACGCGTGTCCATGCTCGACGTGTACGCCGCCGTGCTCGTAGCCGGGGCCGCGCGTGAAGATCAGCCGCCCCGGATCACGCGGTTTGATGGCGCGCGCGATGGCGAGCTGGACCTTCGGCCAAAGGAGATCGACGTCGTGGTTGCCGGCGATGACGATCACGCGGTGATCGCCGTGCTCGAGAAACCAGCCGAGGTCGCTGAACACCGACCGGTGCGCCGCGAGCACCAGCTCCGTGGCCCCGACCGCGAACTTCTGGTCCGAGGCGAGCACCGCGCCGGTGGCGGGCTGGCGCGGATCGTTGCGCTTCGGCAGCGCGCCCAGCGCGGCCGCGATCTGCCAGTACTCGATGAAGTCTCCGTTGACGATCAGATCCGTCGGCCCGTCGGCGGACTGCTTCTCGAGGAAGGTCCGCCATTCGGCGTCGGAATAGAAGTCGTCGATGCCGCTGAACCGTGGGTCGGCGCTGCCCGGCCCCAGGTGCAGATCGCTCACGATCACCTTGCGGCGGTTGCGCGGTTCCGGGTCGGCGAACATGACGTCGGCCGCGGTGCGCGTCATCAGCCGATCGCACAGCGCCCGATCGTCGAGCTGCGCGTCCGGGAAGCGCGCTGCGAGCGGATCGCTCGGCGGCGTCGCAACCGGCGGCGCAATTGGCGGCGGCGACGGCGGCGCCACCGGTGCCGCCCGGGCGAACGCCGCCCAGCCGAACAGCAGCACCACTCCGGCTCCGGCCCGCATCGCCCGAGTTTAATCGATGGGGGCGGTCGCGCATGCCGCGGGCTTGAAGTACCCTGCCGGACCAAGGACCAAGCGCGGCCTTGTCACCCTTTCGGACAGCCGTCCTGCGACTGCTGCTGTGCCTGCCGGCGTTGCTCCCCAGCGCCTGCTTCATCCCGCTCGTCTCGCCGCCGTCACGGATGGACTTCGGCGCCGCGCACGACTTCGGCGCCGACGATCTGACCGCATTCCATTACGCGATCGGCTTGCACACCGGCAGCCTCGACCCCGAGGCCTTCCCCAAGTCGGACGTGTTCGACCTGGGCGCCGGCTTCGTCATCGACGCCGACGCAAATGGCGCGCGGTCCAAGGGGTTCTACGGCGGCGTCGACTGGTTCCCGGTCCGGCGGACCAGCGTTCGCCTGGGAACCGGCATCCGGGGCGAAGCGCTGACGAAGGGGCCGAACTGGGGCTCTGGCGCGTTCGCGCGGGTGTCGGGAGAGCTGTTCATGAGCGGACACGGCACCGGAAGCGGGTGCAGCTTCATGCTCTGGCGCGGTGCCGTCGGAACCGCCATCTTCGTCGAAGCTGGCGGCCAGCACCTCGCCGACGGGCGCGACGCGTTCGTCGCCACCGCCGGACTGTCACTGCGTTTGCCAGCGATGGTGGGACTGCTGTCCACCCGCTGCTAACGACGATCAGAGGGACTTCAGGATCGCGCGGATCTCTGCAGCGTACGAACCGTTGGGGGCGACGCGCAGATACGACTCGTAGGCGCTGCGGGCGTCGGATGTCTGCCCGGCCGCTTGCTGCACGGTTCCGATGAGGAGGTATGCGTCGGCGCACTTCGGATCGAGCTCAGCGGCGGCGCGCGCGAGGCGCAGCGTCTCTCGATCGCGTCCGGACAGCAGGTTCGCGTGGGCCAGCAACGCCATCGCGTCGGCCGACACGGGATTGGCGCTCGCGGCCTTCGTGCACGCGGTCATCGCTTGCTTGGCGCGCTCGCGGCGGACCGCGGCCTGGCATTCCTGCATGCTGTCGCCTGCGCTCGCCGCGGCCGGCACCGCGGCTGCCGCGGCGGGCGCCGTCGGGCCGGGCTTCGGCTCGCGCGCGACGGCGACGACGGGCTTGGGTTCCGGGCGAACCGCGGGAGCGGCCACAGGCTTCGGCTCGGGGCGCGCCACCGCAACGGCGACGGGCTTGGAATTCGGGCGAACCGCGGCAGCGGCGACAGGCTTTGGTTCCGGGCGCGCCACCCCAGCGGCGACGGGCTTCGGTTCCGGGCGAGCCACCGCAGCGGCCACAGGCTTCGGTTCCGGGCGCGCCACCGCAACGGCGACAGTCTTCGGCTCGGGGCGAACGACGGCCGCAACAACCGGTTTCGGTTCCGGGCGAACCACGGCAGCGACGACGGGCTTCGGCGTCGGGCGAACCACGGCAGCGGCGACGGGCGGTGGCTTCCGTGCTGGCGACGGTTTCCGCACGGAGACAGGCATGGGATCCGAATTGGGGGCCTCCGAAACGGGCGCGACCTCTGGCTCAACCGCGACGGGCGGCGGCGCCGCCGCGACCGGTGGCGGCGCTGGCGCGGGCACCGGATCCGGACGCGCCGCGACCGCGACGGGCGGCGGCGCAGGCGGCGCGGCTGCGACTGGCGGCGCGGGCGGCGCGGCCGCGACTGGCGGCGCAGGCGGCGCGGCCGCGACGGGCGGCGCCTCTGGCGCTGGGACGACCGCGGCGGCCGCAACCTGCGGCTGCTCCGGCGCCGGGGCAGGAGCGGCGGCGACAGGAGGCGCCGGCGGTGCAGTCGGTGCCGGGACCGCAGGGACGGGGTTCGGCGCCACCGCCGGCGGCTTGTCGGACTCAGCCTTGCTGGTCTCGGGCGCGCGCGACAGCGCGCGCGTCGCGCCGACGGCGATCGCCAGGACCGCCACCGCTGCGAGCACGTATGCGAAGCGACGGCGATCGGCCGCCAGTCCGCCCAGCGTCTGAAACGCCCCGCTGGGCCCGACCGTCCGCCCGTCCTCCGACAGCCGATCGCCCTCGTCCAGCCAGCGGTCGATCAGATCCGCTTCGCGCGGGTCGGTATGGCGCGAGCCCGATCCGCGTAAGTCGCCCTTCCGCAGATCCGCTTCGCCCGCATCGGCTCCGCGGGTCGAGTTTTCTGGCCGTGAGGTCGACATATAAGCTCGCGACGAAGCCCGTAATCATTACATACAGGAGCCGTTTTGGCAGGTCTGTGCGGAACGGCACATCTTTCCACACCCCCCGCAGTTCCGGGGGTCGGTCAGGACGTTCACGCACGCGCTACCGCAGAGGTTGGTCTCGGCGCCGCACGCGCAGGTGCCGTTGTTGCACGAGGCGCCGCCAGAGCAGACGCGGCCGCATTGCCCGCAGTTCGCCGGATCTATCTGCAGATCTGTGCAAACGCTGCCGCAAACCTGCTGACCGCCGGGACAGGCACACCGCGAGGCGACGCAGCTCTGTCCCGCCGCGCAGGCGGTGCCGCAGGCGCCGCAGTTGGTGACGTCGTTCGTGAGGTTCGCGCAGCGGTCCCCGCACACCGCGCCACCGGCCGGGCAGCCACAGCTGCCGCCGGAGCAGACACTTCCGGTCGGGCATGCGCTGCCGCAGCCGCCGCAGTTCTTGGGGTCGTTCAACGGATCGATGCACTTGCCGTTGCAGGCGCGGAAGTTCGGGCCGCACATGCAGACGCTGTCCCAGCAGAACTCGCCCGCGCCGCAAGCGTGGCCGCACGTGCCGCAGTTGGTGCCGTCATTGCGCAGCTGAACGCACTGATCTCCGCACACCGTCAGACCGTCTCCGCAGGTCGTCGCGCAGTCGCGGCGGCTGCAGACCTGGTTGGAGGCGCACGCGCGACCGCACTGCCCGCAGTTGTCGTGATCGATCCGCAGATCGACGCACGTGCCGTTGCAGAAGGTGGTGCCGGGCGGACAGCGGCACGCGCCCGAGACGCAAAGCTGGGCCGCGCCGCACGCGCGGTCGCAGCTGCCGCAGTTGTTCGGATCGGTCTGTAGATCCGCGCACGCGTTCGTGCAAGCGGCCAGCCCGTTCGCGCACGCGCAGACGCCGTTCGTGCAGCTGGCAGCGGGCGGGCAGACGTTCCCGCAGCGCCCGCAGTTCTGCTGCGAGCTGCTGAGATTGACGCAGGCGTTGCCGCACGCGCTGGTCCCGGCCGGGCAACCGCAATGGCCGCCGTTGCAGATCTGGCCCGCGCCGCACGCGATTCCGCAGCCGCCGCAGTTCCGGGGATCGGTCGCCGTGAACGTGCAGGTCCCGCCGCATGCGACGGCGCCCGACGGGCAGACGCACAGCCCGTCCGCGCAGCTGGTGCCGCCCGTGCAGGTCCGCCCGCACGCGCCGCAGTTCTGCGAGTCGGAACGGATGTCGAGGCACCGCTCCCCGCAGCGGAGCGTCCCGATCGGACAGCCGCAGATGCCGCGCACGCATTGCTCGCCCTGCGCGCACGCCAGACCGCAGGCGCCGCAGTTCGCGGCGTCCCGCACGAGGTCGACGCAGGCCCCGCCGCAGTTGCTGGTCGGGGGCGGGCAAACGGACAGGCAGACGCCCATCGCGCAGACCTGGCCGGCGCCGCAGACCTTGCTGCAACCGCCGCAGTTCTGCGGGTCGCTGGCGATGTCGGCGCACGTCGCGCCGCACGCGACCGTTCCGGGCGCGCAACCGCACGCGCCGGCCGCGCAGATCTGACGCGCCCCGCAGGTGCGCCCGCAGGCGCCGCAGTTCGCCGGATCGTCGGTGACGTCGGTGCACGCGCCGCCGCAGACCTGCTGGCCGCCGGGGCAGACGCAGGCCCCTGCCCGGCACGCGCTTGGCGCGGGGCAGACCGTCCCGCAGGCGCCGCAGTTCGCGCCGTCGCGGCTCACGTCGATACAGTTCGCGCCGCACGCGACCAGGGGCGGCATGCAGCTGGTCGCGCACATGCCGCGCGTGCAGACCTGGCCCGCCGCACACGCGATCCCGCACGCGCCGCAGTTCGCGGCGTCCGCGCCGACGTCGATGCACTTGCCGCCGCAGGGGATGGTTCCCGTCCGGCAAACGCAGGCGCCCAGAACGCACAGCGCGTCCGCGCCGCACGCGATCCCGCACGCGCCGCAGTTCGACCGGTCGAAGTCGACGGTGACGCACGCGCCGCCGCAGTCGGCGAAGCCGGTCGTACAGGCACACTTCGAAGCCATGCAGCGACGGCCGCCGCCGCACACCACGCCGCAAGCGCCGCAGGCGCCCGAGTCGCTGGTCAGATCGACGCAGCTCTGGCCGCAGGCCGTGCGAGGTGGGGCGCAACCGCGAACGCAGGCCCCTGCCTGGCAGAAGGGGGTGGCGCTGGGGCAACCAAAGCCGCAGCTACCGCAATTCAGCGGATCGCTATCGAGCGAGCGGCAAGCGCCGTTGCACACGACGGTGCCGACCGGGCAGCTGCATGATCCCGACAGGCAGGCCTGACCGCCGGCGCAAGCGCGCTCGCAGCTTCCGCAGTGGTTCGGGTCGGTGGCCGTCAGCACGCACTCGTCGCCGCAGGTCGTCTGCCCGGGAGCCGAGCAGATGCAAACGCTGTTGCGGCAGGTCTGGCTCGCGCCACACCGATTTCCGCACGTACCGCAATTGGCGGCGTCGTTGCGAACGTCGGTGCAAACGCCGCCGCAGACCTCGAATCCTGGCCCGCACGTCGTCGGCAAGTCCGGCGCGACGTCCCGCGGTCCGTCGGGGCTGACGTCCGGCCGCCCGCCGTCGCAGCTGCCGCCGGTGCAGATCGACACCGATGCGTCCTGACAGGGAACGCCGTCCGGACAGGGCTTCAGCTTCGTCCGGCCGCAGCCGACGACGGCCACGAGCCAGATCCCGAGCAGCGCAGAAAACAGGCGCCGGGTCATGCGGTCATATATTCCCGGTAACAGGCGATCGCGTTGCACCAACAGGCGCGCCGTCCTGCATTTTGCGCGGGCATCGTTGTTTTCTTCATGCACCGCAAGGGCGAGAATAACGCGCAAACGATGAAGGTGGGGCTGGCTTTGTTCGTCGTGGCGGCGCTGGCGCTGGGCGGTTGCGGCCGGCGGGCGATCGGGCCGCGAGACGGATCCACCGATGCGCCGCGCGACGTGGCGGCTGCCGACATGGCGAGCGGCGCGGTCGATGCCGGTCCTGCGGATGCGATGGGCGCGGCGGACGCTGCCGGCAATGTTGATGCGGACGACACGGCGGACGCCGCCGGCGATGCCGACGCCAGCGCTGCGGGCGATGCCGACCGGAGCGACGTGGCGGATGCCAGCCGCGACGTGACCACGCCACCGGACGCGACCACCGACGTCCCCGGCCCGATCTGCCCGCGCCCGACGAAGCGCGACCCGCCCAGCCAGTACCCGCTCCTGTCCGGGCCTTGCGAGCACGTGGGCGACACCTGCGGCACCGCCGACTACTGCTGCGTCTGCAGCGAGGTGCCGAGCTGCGGTTGGGCCTGGCTGTGCGGCTTCGTGCGCGAGGGACCGGGCTGCCCGCCCGACGAGCCGACGCTGCGCACGGCCTGCGTCCCCAGGGACATCGGGGGCGGCTGCAACTACTGCCCCGGTGGAATGCTGCACGCGTTTCGCTGCGCCGCCGACGGCATCTGGGTCGAGAGCCGGATCGGCTGCGCAAACTGAACGCGCCGCGCCGGCGCGCGCGCAGGATCTGCGTTGGCTTCGAACGCGCGCTCGTCGATGCAAGCGGGAACAACACGACGAAGGCGCTCCGGCGACGAAGCTGTGACGCCGTCGCCGGGGCACGGCTCTTGCGAACGCCGTGTGCATGTTCACTCGCAACGCCGTCCGGACGACCGCCCTATCGCTTTCGGTGTTGATCGTGGCGGCGCCAGCGGCGCGCGCGACCGAGAACGCGTCGTTGCCGGCGCTCCCCGAGACGGAGCACTTCACGATCGATCCGGTCGTCGACGGCGTCCTGGTCGCGGGCGGCATCGGGTTCGCGGAGATGCTCAGCCTCATCCTTTCCACGGGCGAGATCCGCCCGACCCAGCCCGGCAACCCGGACGTGCTGCTGTCGATCGATCGCGGTGCGGTGACCCAGACGATCGATCCGAATGCGGGCACGCGCTCCACGGTCGGTCTCTACGCGGCGTACGGATACGCGTTGCTCGATCCCATCCTCAGCGGTGTTCGCGACGGCCGCCACGCACTGCTGGTGGACGCGGTGCTGTATGCAGAGTCGATCGCGCTGACGCAGGCGTTCACGGGCGCCACGAAGATCGGCGTGCGGCGACCGCGACCCATCGACTACGCGCAGTGTGGCGACGTCCCTCCGGGCTCGCCGGGGTGCTCGAGCACGGATCTCCAGCTTTCATTCTTCTCGGGCCACGCCTCGACGACCGGCGCGATCAGCGCGACAGCGACGTACCTCGCTTTCATGCGGTCAGGGCCGCGGCACGCGCGCCCGTGGATCACGCTCGGCGTCGGGACGCTGCTGACCGCGTTCGTCAGCTACGAGCGCGTGCGCTCGGGCTATCACTTTCCGACGGACGTCATCATGGGATCCCTCGCCGGCGCCGGAATCGGCGTCCTCGTCCCCCACTTCCACCGGCGGCCTCACTTTCACGAGAGCACGTACTGCGCGCCGCCGGTGATCATCGGCTTCGGTCCTACATCGCCTAGCTCCGGCGAGGTCACCCTCAGCTTCCGTTTCTGAGCTGCGCGCAACGCTGTCGCCGCAGGGCCGTTCGCGACGCACGAATTTCGCGGCCGATCCGTCCGCCGTCGAGCCGCATCCGCGGCGGAGGCGGGCGACGCGCGCCGGCGGCGCAGGCACGGCTCTTGCGACGCCACCCGAAGGGAGGACGCGATGACCTTCCAGAACCAGCTGCGCAGCGGGTTCGCGCGGGCGTTCCGGCCGTTCAGCAAGGTCCACCCGGACGAAGTCGGGATCGTCGTCCTGATGACGCTCACGACCTTCCTGCTCCTGACCGCGTATTACCTCCTCAAGACGGTGCGCGAGCCGCTGATCCTTCTACAGGGCGGCGCGGAGATGAAGCTTTACGCGCGCGCCGGTCAGGCGGTGTTGATGGTGGGGGTGGTGCATCTTTACGGCGAGCTCGCCCGCCGCGTCGGCCGCATCCGCCTGCTCTCGATCGTCTTTCTCTTCTTCATCTCGAACCTGGCGATCTTCGCCGTCCTCGCCCGGACCAGCGTCGCGATCGGCCTGCCCTTCTTCCTGTGGGTCGGCGTCTTCAGCTACACCGTGATCGCGCAGTTCTGGGCGCTGGCGGCGGACATCTACAGCGAGGACCAGGGCAAGCGGCTGTTCCCTGTCATCGGCGCCGGCAGCTCGATCGGCGCGGTCGTCGGCGGTCTGTTCGCGAAGTCGCTGGTGCCGTTCGGCCCTTCCATCCTGATGACGACGGCCGTCGTCATCCTGCTGGTGTGCGTCGGGCTGATCCTGCTGATCGAACGGCGCATCCCGCAGCGGCGGCCCGGGCACGACGACGCGCACCCCGATCAGCCGATCGCGAGGGAGAACGCCTGGCAGCTCCTCGCGCGCGACAGGTACCTGTGGTTCATCGCCGGGATGGTGATCCTGCTGAACTGGGTGAACAGCTCGGGCGAATACCTCCTGGATCGAACGCTGGTCGCCACCGCCAAGGCCGCCGCCGCGAGCGGTGTGTCGTCCCAGGCGTACATCGGCGCGTTCAAGGCCGACTACTACTTCTGGTACAACGCCATCGGCGTTGCGCTGCAGCTGTTCGCGGTGTCGCGTGTCCTTCGCATCGCCGGCGTGCGGCGCGCGCTGCTGGTCATGCCGGCGTTTGCCTGCGGCGCCTACGGCGTCGCCGCGTTCGTCCCCGTCCTGGCGGTGATGCGCTTCGTGAAGATCGGCGAGAACGCGCTGCAGTACTCGCTGCAGGACACCACCCGGCACGCGCTGTTCCTCGTCACCTCGCGCGCCGAGAAGTTCGTGGGCAAGACGGCGGTCGACACGATCGCCGTGCGCCTGGGCGCGATCATCTCGGCCGCGATGGTGTTCGTCGGAACGCACCACGGCTGGCCGACGCGCACGTTCGCGATCATCAACGTCGCGCTGGCGCTCGGCTGGGGCGCGTTCGTGGTCCTCATCGGTAAGGAGCACGCGCGGCGCGCCGCCGAGCACCAAGCGCGCGCGTCCGAGACCGCGTCTGACGGCGTCGACAACGCCGCTTGAACGCGCTCACGGCAACAGGATTCGACCGGGAGCGCTGTTCGTACCGTTCTGCGTGTGGCACGCGTTGCAGTCGCCAGATGTCTGCGCGGCGTTCATGGCGCGTTCCCGGCCCATGTACGTGACCTTGGCCTTGAACGGCGTCATCACGCGCGTTCGCGAGTTGAAATTCCCGGACGCGCCCGGCGTCAGCGTCAGCGTCGCTCCGTCGGCGCCCGTGATCACCACGCGCGCGCCGTTCGAACCGTTCGCGCCGTTGCACAGGTCCGGTTCGTGCGCGCTCGGGTAGAGCGTCCCCCCGATCGTCAGCGACGGACCGTTCATCGTGCTGTGGCACGTGATGCATGCGCGGCCGGGATTCATGTCAGCGGAGCCGCGGTTAGCGCCCGTCCACATCGTGCCGCTCGTGCACCGCGCAGCGGCCGTGAACGGATCGCCGCCCGTGCCGCCACTGCCGGAGCCGCCGGTGCCGGTGGCGCCGCCCCGGCCCGCGGTGCCGGTGGTGCCGCCGCGACCGCCGGTGCCAGTGGTGCCGGCCGTTCCGCCTGTGCCCGAAGTGCCGCCCGTGGCGCCGCCCCCGGTGGTGCCGCCTTGATCGCCGGCGCCTCCACCCCCGCTCCCCGCGCTGGTGCCGGCGGCCCCACTCCCGGTGGGATCGTTCCCACCGCCCGTACCAGCCGCGCCCGCGCCGGTGCCCGCGCTCCCGCTGAAATCGTTGCCACCGATTCCGGTGACGTTTCCACCGGGACCACTGCCGCCGAGACCGTCGTCCGGCGGCCCCGTTCCCGTCGTTCCCCCGATCTGCCCGACGCACCCCGCGACCATGGCAAGCGACAGCAAGCGCGCGATCCTGCCTGCGCGCGCGACCCAGGATGTGGCTGACATCCCTACCTGAGTGCCGTCAGCACCTCGCGATCAGGCAGCTCTGCCGGCGGCAGCGGCAAAAAAAAACCGGGACGGGCCGTCGGGCCCATCCCGGTCGTTTGTGATGGTTGATGCGCGCTTACGCGGCCTTGGCGAGCGCGGGACGATATTGCGCGCTACCGAAGCCGAGAATGGGGAAGAAGATCGGACCCAGCAGCACCAGCCCCACCGCGAAGCCGCCACCCTTTCCGAACCTTTCAGCCAGCGCCACGTACGTCAGGATGGCGATGATGAGGCTGACGATCGGAATGAAGAACAGGATGATCCACCAGACCGGCTTTCCGGCGATCTGGAGCAGAACGATGATGTTGTAGATGGGAACAATCGCCGCCCATCCGGGCTTACCCGCCTTCGTGAAGACCTTCCACATCGCCGCAATCATCAGGACGGCAAATAGGGTCGCGAAGATATAGGTACCGACTCCAGGTCCCTGATCTCCACCGTTGGCTGCCGCCGCTTCTAACGCCTTCTGCAGGTCTTGATTCATGTTCACGAGCCCCTTTCTGGAGCGCCAGGGTAACACGACTTTTATCGGGAAAATCAGCGCGCAACTGACGCGTCACATTGCATACAGAACCGAAGCTCAGCGATACAGGTACCACCAGACGTAGAACACCCCGCAACCCAAGATCAAAGCCACGGTCGAGATGACCCGCCGCGCTTCGCGCGCGCCGATCGCCGCGCTGAGCGCGCCGAGTTGCGGAAGATGCTGTGCCCCGCCGCTGACCGTCGCGACCAGCGCCTCGGCGAGGCCGACGTGCTCGCCCGAGATCGCGAGCATGGTGAACACCTTGCCGTCGAACGACGCGACGGCCTTTCCCGTAACGATCGTCTGGTTGGCGACCTCTTTGATCGATTCGTCGTAATGAACCGTCACGCTGTCGAGCGCGACGTCGATCGGTCGGCCCAGTCCGAAACGACGGCCGATCCGCGCGCGGCCGTTCCGGAAGTCGATCTCCACGAAGCGATTGCCGGGAGAGAAGGCGATCGCCAGGACCACCACGGCCGCGAGCAGGTAACCCCACGTGAAGATCGTCCCGTACAGCGTGAGTCCGTACGGTCGTTGATGCGTGATCACCAGCAGCACCGCCGGGAAGGCTGCGATGACGACCGCCAGCGCGATCGCGGCAGCGCGCAGCGGCCGGACGCGGACGATCGCGGCGTCCGTGTCCACCTCGAGAATGCGATCGAAGATCAGCGCACGCCGTCGCGGCATAGGCGAGCGCCATGTTGCCGGCGATGCGACCCACGCGCAACGTTCGATAGAACGCGGATCCGCGGAAGGTAGATGCTCCTTCCGCGACGCGGAGATCAAGCGGCCGAACGGCTGCGGCGCGCGCACCCTCACAGAGGCATGACCCGTGCACGGGGCGACGGCGCACACGCCGTCGGCGGTCGACGGCGACCTGACACTCGAAAGGAGCCTCCCATGATCGCATTCGTCACTGCCGCGTTCCTGATCACCGCGACGTCGCCCGACAGCCAGGCGGCCGCCCCCACGACCCCCGCGGCCGCCACCGTCGCCACGGCCGCCGACAAGGCCGAGGTGACGCTCGTGATTGGCACCGGCGTCGAGGACCGCCAGGCGGTCCCGTACGAGCAGGGCCACGCGCCCGCCGCCGGCGAAAACGTCTACGCGTGGATGCAGCTGAAGGGGTTCGACGGTGACTCCGTTCAGCAGGTGTGGCTGCGCGACGGTAACGTGGTCGCGCGCCACACCCTGCCCGTCGGCTCGCCGGTCCGGTGGCGCTCCTGGGCGCGCCACCGCGTGAGCGAAGGAACCTACGAGGTCCGCGTGCTCGGCGCCGACGACAGCGAGCTCGCCAAGCAGTCGTTCACGGTCACCGCGCCGGCGCGCTGACCACCAGGCGCCGGCGCCGATCCCGGCTGCCGCGTAAACAGATCTCGGCGCGGCGGCGATGGTGTTTGCGGTTCGCCGGGGCTACCATCGCGCCGGCTCGACATGGTGCCGGCACGATCCCGACGAAGGCTCGCGGTCCTGTGCGCGGCGAGCGGCGCGCTGGTGGCCTGCGGCAGCGGCACCAACCTTTCGCCCACCTTCACGATCCTCCGTAACCCGCCGCCCACGCCCAATCAGCTGTCGCGGCAGGTGGCGTTGATCGCCGACTCGCACGCGCACTACCTTTACGGCGCGCCGACGGTCATTCAGACGAACGTCGCCGACTGGTTCTCGGCGTCCGCGATCCGCCCGCCGCAAGCTGATCTGTGGGGCTGGCGCTTCCTGCGATGGACGCTGGGCGCCATTCACGCGGACGTGCCGATCATTCACCTCGGCGACGTGGGCGACATCTCGTGCGCCGCGGAGTTCGAGCACTTCCTGGAGGAGATGACGCGCGTTCAGGCCCGCAAGCGGTGGGTCTATGCGCCCGGCAACCACGACGGGTTCTTCTACGGAAACTACGATGGCATCACCGCGCCGGTGTCGTTGTCGTTGTGGGCCCAGGCGTGCGCGGGCAGCGCGCCGCTCGACAAGGCCGGCGTCGTCAGCAGCTATCTGGGCGCGCTGAAGAAACAGGGGTCGGTGCCGGAGCCGGACCCGGGCTTCAAGCAGTTCGCCGAGCAATTCACGGGACAGGAAGCGGGGACGTTCGCCTACCGCCGGCAAGGTACCGAGTGGGCGTACTTCCAGCGGGCGGCCTGGCACGTTCGTCATGACGAGCGGTGGGGCTCGTGGATCGCGCAGGAGGTGGACCTGTCATGGTCAGAGGCGCCCGATCGCGCGCCCGCCCAGCGGGTCTACGCCATCGTCATCGACAGCGCCGCCTACACCAAGCGGCCCGAGCTGCTTCCGTTGGACAAGCTTCCGATCCTGGGCACGGCGTTCGCGCCGAACGCGGGCCTGCGGGGCGACATCCCGCCGGACGAGCTCGCCGTGATCTCCGAATGGCTCGCGGACGCGAAGCGCGAAAATGCGCTGGTCTTCATCGCCGCGCACCACCCTCTGTCTGCGTTGACCGACGGCTCGCGCGCGGAGTTGGGCGCGCTGCGCGCGAAGTACGGCGACCGTGTGATCCTCTACGCGTCGGCGCACGACCACGGCGGCAAGTGGATCGTGAACGCGGGCGGCGCGACACAGTGGCTCGAGCTGAACGTGGGCTCGTTGCTCGACTCTCCCATGGAGTTTCGCTACCTCCAGGTGTTACGGACCGCGCCGGCGCCCGAGCGCGTCGCAGTCTACGCCCCCCTGCGACGCCTGACCGATCTATGGAAGACGCTGACGCCGGTGGCCGCGCCTCACTGCGACGACCACGTCGGGTGGGAACCGATCGATGCCGCGTTTCCGATCGGGTACAAGCAGGTGGCGATCGCGGACGTCGGCAAGACGGAAGCCGAGATCCTGAAGGTGCTCCTCGCCAGCCTCGATCAGGAGGTCAAGGCGATTCCATCCGCGGATCCGGGTGCGCCGTGGCCCGACCCTCCCGGCGGGGGCCCGCACTTCGGCAGCGACGCCGCCGTCCGGCAAGCGATCGCGACGGCCATGCAATCGCCCGATCCGAAGCAGAAGATGGATCTCATTCAGTCGCTGGCGATCCGTGTGTCGGATCGTTTTCCCGACGAGACGACGAAGCAGGGCCGGGATACGCGTGACTGGGAGATGTGCCAGGTCATGTGGGGCACGAAGTACGAAAGAGCGGGAGCGCGCAAACCCGATCCCAACGACACCACCGTGATCCTACCGCCGGAGACGCCATGACTCGAAAGAAGCCCGCCAAGAAGAAGGCTGCGTCCAAGAAAAAGTCCGCGTCCAAGAAAAAGTCGGCGAAGAAGGCCGCCCGAAGAAAGCCCGTCAAGAAGCGCGCGGCACGAAGCGCGCCCGCTCGCCTCGCGCGCGCGGCGCCGCCCGAAACCCTGGCAGCCGAGGCGGCTCCCGAAGCCGCGCCTGACGCGCTGGCAGCCGAGGCAGCGCCCACACCCCTCGAGACGTACAACGCCGTCACGCGCGAGCTCGTCAGCGTGCCCGACGGCTTCGTCGAGGAGGGAACCGTGCCGATCCGGCTCGACTGGACCGGACTGGAAATCGGCGATGACGTCGCGCCCGGCGCGGTCATCGGTCACTGGATCTGGCAGACCGGCCGGACGGAGATCCGCGCTCCCGCGGGCTGCGCCGGTACGGTGCTGGATCTCCGCGTGCCGGAATGCGACATCCTCGACCAGCCGCCCAGCCAGGTCCTTCTCGTCCTGGCGCAGTGAACGCGCGACCGAACGTCGCGATCTGGTGTAGCATCGAGCTGTAGTACGGAGTTCGGCGACGCTGATGGAAGTCGAGAAGGAAGATCGCGAGAAGTTCTTCAACCGGATCGTCTTCCTTCCCGAATCGGATCGCATGCGCATCCAGCTCGCGTACACGCTGAGCAAGTTCGCGCACCGCGCGCAGGTCAGAAAAGAGTGCGGGCCCGACGGCAAGCCCCTGCGCTACTTCGAGCACGTCCGGCGCGTCGCGCTGGTGCTGATCGACGAGCTCAAGGTCGCGCGCCCGGAGATGATCATCACCGCGCTGCTCCACGACGGGATCGAGGACACGCGCGATCTCACGCCGGACATGATCGAGTTCCACTTCGGCGCCGACGTGGGCACGCTGGTGAAGCTGCTCTCCAAGGTTCCCAAGGAGGGCTACGCCGAGCGCTTGATCCATTTTGGCGATTGGCGCGCGCTGATGCTCAAGGGTTGCGATCGACTGGACAACCTGCGCTCGCTCGCCGCCGCGTCGCCCGAGTTCCGCGCCAAGCAGGTTAACGAGACCCGCAAGGTGTACTACGCGATCTTCAACCGCATGGTCGACATCGCGCCGGCGGATCACGCCAAGGCCGCGTCCTATCTGCGCGATGAGATCGTGAAGGTCGCCGAGTCGGTCGCGGTGTGAGCGCGCACGCGGCCTTGAAACGCGCGGCGGAGATCGTGGCGCGGCCGTGGAACCCGCCCGCGCCGTCAGGGCGGACGTTTGCGCGGACGTTCGCCATCGGCGATCCGCAGAGCCCGAACGAGAACGTGTTTGCGATCCTCGACCGCTTCGGCGCGCTGGGCGCCGACGGAATGCTGCGCGACGACGTCGCGCTGGTGTCGATCGGCGATCACTTCGACTGGAACGGCGACCTCGCCGTGGCACAGGCGCACGGGCTGCGCTTCCTGCGCTGGCTCGCGGCGCACCCGCCCGATCAGGCGGTGATCCTCGCCGGCAATCACGATCTCTCGCGCGTCACCGAGTTGTGGCGCGTGACGGATGCCGAGTTCACCGCCGCCCGCCTGCTCGCCGAGAAGATCGCGGCGGCGCCCGAACAGCCGGAGCTGGAGGAGCAGTTCGCGCGCGAATGCCCCGATCTGCCGACGTCCGAGCTGGCGCGGCGCGATTACAGCGCGTTCACCGAGGAGCAACGCGTGCTCGTACAGGCGCTGCTGCTGGCGGGACGGTTCGCGCTCGCGCGCGTCGGCCGCACCGCCGGCGGCCGCGCCCTGCTGCTCACGCACGCCGGTGTCACGCAGCGAGAGCTGGCGATCCTGGGCGGCGACGGCTCCACACGCGATCCGCACACAATCGCGCGGCTGCTCGAACGCGCGCTGGCGGCGGCGGTCGACGAGGTCCGACCGCGCTGGGCCGCCGGCCAGGCCGCGCGGCTGCGCCTCGAACCGCTGCACATCGCGGGGACCGGCGGCCGCGAAGGCGGCGGCCTGCTCTATCACCGTCCGTCGGCGCGCCCCGATGCGAGCGCCGCGCCGCGCCGCTTCGATCCGCGGACGCTGCCGCTCGGTCTGCTGCAGGCGTGCGGTCACGCCGGCCACCGCAAATTGCGCAGCGACCTCGGCACCTGGGTCGCCGCCTCGGCGCTGGCGGTCGAGCGCGGCGGCCTGCGCACGCTCCGCACCGACGGCGAAGCCGTCGTCTACGAGATGGGCATCCAACCCGTCGCGCCCCACGAAGGCGGCCTCTACATGATCGACGCGGAGATGAACACCATCCCGGTCGCCGACTATCCGCTGTTCGAGCTCGCTGCGCTCGAGCGCACCGGCCGACCCTGATCAGTGGACCGGCGCCTGGCGCCGGGCGAACAGGAGTCCTTTCAGCCGCGAGAGCATCGCTTCGGCGCCCACGCCCGCGGCAAACGCGACCCCCACGGTCGCGAGGCAGGTCAGCGTCGCCAGGCGCGGACCGCCGACGCTGAGGACCATCACCAGCGCGGTGATGGGCAAGCGATAGCCGCCGGCGATGCCGCCCGCCGCGCCCGCCGC
>Ga0207708_10001226_pt1 | contig 19355 bp, 18 predicted proteins | sample KBSK5101metaG_FD_184340 | JGI IMG/M metagenome (GOLD analysis project Ga0207708, IMG submission 184340) | Corn, switchgrass and miscanthus rhizosphere microbial communities from Kellogg Biological Station, Michigan, USA - KBS K5-10-1 metaG... | ecosystem: Host-associated > Plants > Roots >...
ACCTATTGCGCGACATACGCGGTCAGGCGCCCAAGGACGCGATCCGGTGCGCGCGCGTCGGCGATGGCGAGGTCGACGCGGCGGATGATCGGATTGGGCGTATCGCTCACGGTCTCGTCCATCACCATGGCGAGGCCGCCCTGCTCGACCGCGAGGCGCGTGGTGCCCACCGCCGGGTAGATGCGCATCGCTCGCAATTCCGCCACGCGATTTTCCGCGGCCCAGACGGCTAGCAATCGCTGGCGGGATTCGAGCGCGCCATCGGTCGCGAGGCTGGAGGCGCGCATCGTGGCCGCGAGCGCGATCGCCAGGATCGCGATGGCCACGAGGATCTCGATCAGGGTGAACCCGGCGGCGCGCTTCATCGCTCCACCAGCGTTACGGCGCCCGCCACGTCGCCCTCGACGCCCCAGTTGAACCCGCGCACCGCCAGCGCCACGCGGAACGGGATGCCGAAGCCGTCGGGCATGAACACGAGGCGATCCTCGAGCTGGATCGGCGTGCCGTCGACGTACATCGCCGTCACGCGCAGGTCGGGACCCAGCGACGCGTCGCGTGAGGCATCGGGCTGCCATTGGTTGGCGGCGTAGCGCCATTCGCGCACGCGCCCGTCGGTGAAGGTGATGGCGGTGGGCCGCCCGCCGAACCACGCGGCGTCGCGCGCGTGCTCGATGGCCAGCGCCACGTTGCCGGCCTCGCGCCTGGCCATCTGCGTCTGGTCCGGGAAGAGGTTGACCGCGGCCACCGAGATCAGGATCCCGGCGATCGCCACGACCACCAGCACCTCGATGAGGGTGAATGCGCGCTGTCGCCCCGTCGAAGGACGGGGCCTAGTCCCAGTTCCCAATGTCGGCTGCATTGCCATCACCGCCACGCGCGTGGTCGGCGCCGAAGCTGAACACGTCGATCTCGCCGTGGAGGCCGGGGCTCAGGTACTGATATGCGTGGCCCCACGGGTCGCGCGGCAGCCGCTCGAGGTAGCCGCCGGGCTTCCAGTTCGACGGCACCGGCGCGAGCGTCGGCCGCGTCACCAGCGCCGCGAGCCCCTGTTCCGTGGTGGGGTAGCGCAGGTTGTCGAGGCGATAGAGCTTGAGCGCCTGCAGCAGGCTGGCAATGTCCTGACGCGCCGCGACCACGCGGGCCTCGTCCGGGCGGCTCATCACCTTCGGCACGATCAGGGCGGCGAGCACCGCCAGGATCGCGACCACCACCATGACTTCGATCAGAGTGAACGCGCGGATGCGAGCTCGACTCATGCGTCCTCCGCTGACCCCGCCCCGTACAAGTAATTGTAGTAGCTCGGGGATCGGGATACTATACCTTGTAGATGGCAGGCTGGTTCAAGAACACCCTGCAGCGCTGGCTGCATGCAGGTTCCGCCGCTCTGGCGCTCGATCTCGCACTGATCGCGGCGCTCGCGGCTGCCGCCGCCTACGGCACGTGGGTGCTGCTCGCGCCGCGCGCAAAGGCCGCGCCGGCGCTCGGCGGCGAGGCGCGCGCGCTCGAGGCGCCCTCGCCCGCGGCGCGGCGCCTCTTCGGCGCCTCTTCGGCGCCGCAGGCCGCCTCCTCCGGGGCGGTGCGCCTGATCGGCGTGGTCTCGCCCTCCCGGGCGCTCTTCAGCGAGAACGGCCGGCCGCGCGCGGCCGCCGTCGGCGAGTCGGTCGGCGAGCTGGTGGTGCGCGAGATCCATCCTGATCACGTCGTGGTGAGCCGCCGCGGCGAGCTCGAGCGACTGGTGCTCGAGCGGCGCAGCGTGCCGCTCGAAGCGCCTGGTGGCGCACGGGGCAATGCCGGCCGCTAGGCGCACTCTCCTCATTCTGGCGCTCGTCGCCTTTGGCGCGCGCGCCGCCGAAGAGCCGGTGATGCTCAACTTCGTCAACGCCGACATCGAGGCCGTCGCCACCGCGATCGGCCAGATGTCGAAGCGCAATTTCCTGATCGATCCGAGAGTCAAGGGGACCGTCAACATCGTTTCGTCCCGCCCGGTGCCGCCATCGGCCGCCTACGACATCTTCCTCTCTGCGCTCAGGCTCCAGGGCTTCGCCGCGGTGGAGAGCGACGGCGTGGTGAAAATTTTGCCGGAGGCCGACGCGAAAATGCACCTGGGCTCGGTCTCGCCCAGGAGCGCCGCAGAAGGCGACCGGCTCCAGACGCGAGTGTACACGCTGAAATATGAATCGGCGTCGCAGATGCTGCCGGTGCTGCGGCCGATCATCACCCCGAACAACACCATCGCGGTCTACGCGGCGAACAACTCGATCGTCATCACCGACTACGCCGACAACCTTCGCCGCATCGACCGCATCATCGACGCCATCGACCGGCCCGGCGGGGGCGAGCCGGTGTTCATCCCGTTGCGCAACGCCTCGGCCACCGAGATGGCGAACACGGTCAACCGCCTCTACGCCGCCGACGCGGCGCAGGCCGATGCGCGCGGCCGCATCAGCGTGGCCGCCGACGGGCGCACCAACAGCCTCATCGTGCGCGTCGACAATCCGGCGCGCCTCGCGCGCATCCAGGAAATGGTGCAGAGCCTGGACAAGCCCACTGCCGCGGGCGGCAACCTGCACGTGGTGTTCCTGAAGAACGCGGAGGCGGTGCGCGTCGCGCAGACGCTGCGCGCGGTGCTCTCGGGCGAGTCTTCGCCGGCACTTAACATTGCCGCGACCGCACCGCTCTCCACCGCGCCTTCGACGATCGGGCAGCAGCCGGTTTCCGGCGGGCCCGGCCCGTCGCCGTCGCCGCTCAGCGGGCTCGGTGCGGTGGGCGGCGGGGGCGGCATCGTGCAGGCCGACCCGTCTTCGAACGCGGTGATCATCTCGGCGCCCGACGCGGTGTTCGCGAACCTGAAGGCGGTGATCGACAAGCTCGACGTGCGCCGCCTCCAGGTGCACGTCGAAGCGCTGATCGTCGAGATGACCGCGGACAAGGCGGCCGAGTTCGGCGTGCAGTGGCAGGCGCTGCAGGACCTCAGCACCAACGCCACGCAGGGCTTCGGCGGCACCAACTTCGGCGCGCGCGGCACCGGCACCAACATCATCGACGGCGCGGTGAACCCCGGCAGCCTCGGCAACGGGCTGAATCTCGGCGTGGTGCGCGGCCAGGTCACGATCCCGGGAATCGGCACGGTGACGAACCTCGCCTTCCTCGCGCGCGCGCTCGAGTCCGACACCAAGGCGAACATCCTCTCCACGCCGAACCTGCTCACGCTCGACAACGAGGAGGCGAAGATCGTCATCGGGCAGAACGTGCCCTTCATCACCGGCCAGTACGCGCAGACCGGCGCCGCGACCACCGCCACGCCGTTCCAGACCATCGAGCGGAAGGACGTCGGCCTGACGCTGCGCATCAAGCCGCAGATCTCGGAAGGCGGCTCGGTGCGCCTGCAGATCTACCAGGAAGTGTCGAGCGTCCAGGACCAGACCAACCCCGCCGGGATCATCACCAACAAGCGCTCGCTCGAGTCGAGCGTGCTGGTCGACGACGGCCAGATCATCGTGATCGGCGGATTGATCCAGGACAGCACCGGCAACACCATGCAAAAAGTGCCGCTCCTCGGCGACATCCCGCTCCTCGGCGCGCTGTTCCGCTACGAGACGCGCACGCAGACCAAGACCAACCTCATGGTGTTCCTGCGGCCGCTCGTCATGCGCGAGCGCAGCACCTACGCCCCGGTCACTTCCGAGCGCTATCGCCAGATGCTCGAGGAGCAGGGGAAGGCGCACATTCCGCCCTCGGTGGTGCTGCCCGACATCGTGACGCCCACCCTGCCGCCGGAGGACGCCCCGGCGCAGACACCTCCGGCGCAGACACCTCCGGCGCAGAACCCGCCAGCGCAGAGCTCCCCGCCGCAGTAAAGTGGCGCCATGGATCTCGCCCGCGACACGCCGGTCCGCCTCGTTCCCTATCCTTTCGCGCGGCTGAACGGGGCGCTGCTCCTCGAGGTCTCGGACAAAGAGGCGCTCGTCTGCCTGCGCCGGGGCGCGCGGCCGCAGGTGCTCGCGGAGCTGCGCCGGGTCCTCGGCGTGCCGGTGCGCGTCACGGCGGTGGAGGAGCCCGAGGCCTTCGAGCGGCGCCTCGCCCAGGCGTACTCGCAGGCGAGCCAGTCGCCGGCGTACGTCGCCGACGCCATCGGGCAGGACATGGACCTCTCGCGCCTGGTGCAGGAGATGCCGAAGATCGAGGACCCGCTCGACTCCGACAACGACGCGCCGGTGATCCGCATGATCAACGTGCTGCTCACCCAGGCGCTGCGCCAGAAGGCCTCCGACATCCACATCGAGCCCTACGACGCGCGCTCGGTGGTGCGCTTCCGCCTCGACGGCACGCTGCGCACGGTGGCCGAGCCGCACCGCGGGCTGCATGCGGCGATGCTCTCGCGCATCAAGATCATGGCGAACCTCGATATTGCCGAGAAGCGCCTGCCGCAGGACGGGCGCATCTCGCTGCGCCTCGCCGGGCGCCAGGTCGACGTGCGCGTCGCGACGCTGCCCACCGGCTACGGCGAGCGCGCGGTGCTGCGCCTGCTCGACAAGGAGGCGAGCCAGTTCCAGCTCGGCGGCCTGGGCATGGACGAGTCGGCGCTCGCGGCGATCGACACCCTGATCCACCAGCCCCACGGCATCGTCCTCGTCACCGGTCCGACCGGCTCGGGCAAGACCACCACGCTATACGCGGCGCTCGAGCGCATCGACTCGCTCGGCCTCAACATCATGACGGTCGAGGACCCGGTCGAGTACGAGCTCGACGGCATCGCCCAGACGCCGGTCAACGCCAAGATCGGGATGACCTTCGCGCGCGCCCTGCGCTCGATCCTGCGCCACGACCCGGACGTCATCATGGTGGGCGAGATCCGCGACAGCGAGACCGCGGAGATCGCCGTCCAGGCGAGCCTCACCGGCCACCTCGTCCTCGCCACGCTGCACACCAACGACGCCGCGAGCGCGCCGACCCGCCTCGTCGACATGGCCGTCGAGCCCTATCTCCTTTCCTCGAGCCTGCTCGGCGTGCTGGCGCAGCGGCTGGTGCGCAAGCTCTGTCCTGCGTGCAAGCAGCCGCACGAGCCCAGCGCGCCCGACCTCGCCGAGCTCGGCGAGCGCTTCAGCGGCGAGAAGCTTTACGCGCCGGGCGGCTGCGAGGCGTGCAACAACACCGGCTACATAGGGCGCACCGGGATCTACGAGCTCCTCGTGATCGATGAGGAAGCCAAGACGCTGATCCACGGCGCGGGCTCCGAGCAGCGCCTGAGGGCGCACGCGGCGAAGCGAGGCATGCGCACGCTGCGCCAGGACGGCCTGCGCTGGGTGCTGAGCGGCCTCACCTCGCTCGAGGAAGTGATCCGGGTCACGCGCGAGTCGTAGCACGATGCCCGCTTTCAGCTACACCGCCATCGACGCCGACGGCCGCACGCGGCGCGGCGTGGTCGAGGCGGAAGCGCCGCGCCAGGCGCGCGCCGGGCTGCGCAGCGCGGGCCTCGTGCCGATCGAGGTCGCCGCGGTCGACAGCGAAGCGGCGCCGCCGGGCAAGCGGCGCCTCTTCTGGGCGCCGCGCATGCGCATCGGGGCCGGGGAACTCTCCCTCCTCACCCGTCGCTTCGCCATGCTGCTCGAGGCCGGCCTCACGATCGAGCAATGCCTGGATGCGCTGATCGAGCAGGCGCAGGGCGAGTCCGCCAGGCGCATCCTCGCGGCGGTGCGCGCCGAGGTGCTCTCCGGACAGCAACTTGCGGCCTCCTTCGACCGCTACCCGTCGTCGTTTCCCGAGATCTACCGGGCGCTGGTGCGCGCGGGAGAGCACTCGGGGGAGCTCTCGGCGGTGATGGCGAGCGTCGCCGACTACCTCGAGCGGCGCCAGGCGACGCGCCAGAGCGCGGGCCTCGCCCTTCTCTATCCGGCGATCGTCGCCGCCGTGGCGCTCTGCATCGTGGTGGGCCTGCTCACCTACGTCGTGCCCCAGGTCGTGGAGGTCTACGCCCAGAGCCGCCAGACGCTGCCCTTTCTGACGCGCGCCCTGCTCTGGGCGAGCGAAGCGCTCCACGGAAGGCTCGGCTATGTCGCCGCCGCCCTGGTCGTGGCCGGCCTCGCCCTACGCTGGGCCTACGGACGCGAGGCCACGAAGAAGCGCTGGCACGCGCGGCTGCTGCGCCTGCCGCTCGTCGGCCCGCTCTGGCGAGGCGTCGACACGGCGCGCCTCGCCTCGAGCCTCGCCATCCTCTCGGCAGGCGGCGTGCCGCTTCTGCAGGCGCTCGCGGCGGGCGCGCGCGTGGTGAAGAACCTCGCCCTGCGCGACGCGGTGGAGGAGGCGCAGCAGCGCGTGCGCGAAGGCTCGAGCCTGCACCGCGCGCTCGCGGGCAGCACGCTTTTTCCGCCGATCTTCATCCACCTCGTCGCTTCCGGCGAGGCAAGCGGGCGCCTCGCGCACATGCTGGGCCAGGCCGCTCGGCAGCAGGAGGTCGAGAACGACGCCCGTGTGCGCCTGCTCACCGGCGTGCTCGAGCCCGCGCTCATCCTGGCCATGGGCGCGCTCGTCCTCCTCATCGTGCTCGCGATCCTGCTGCCTATCATCGAGATGAACCAGCTGATCCGGATCTGACGGTTAGGGCTGGTAGCGCGCGCCTATGCTCGATGCACCGCCCCAGATGAGCATCTGGTTGCCTGCCCAAACGGCGCTGAGCCCAAGTGCGGCCAGCGGTGAATTCAGTGTGGACATCTGACGCCAAGCGTCCGTCGCCACATCGTAGAGTTGCCCGGTGGTGCGCGTTCCACCCCAGACAATCATTTCGCTGCCGGTCCACACGGTGTAGTGACCGCTCTTCGCCGCAGCGCCGCAAGTGGACATCGGTCGCCAGGTATTCGTCCGGGGGTTGTAGGCGGCTCCCGTATTGAGGGCTGCGCCCGCGCTGTCCTCGCCTCCCCAGATGAGCATTTCGCTGCCTGTCCAGATCCCGCTGTGACCTCGGCGCGGTGAGGGCGAGCCGTTCGCGTTGAGCACTTCCCAGGTATCCGCGGCCGGATCATAGGCCGCGCCGGCATTGAGGAGGCCCGAACGCTCTCCGCCCCAGACGATCATGCGAGTACCGGTCCAGACAATGCTGTGGCCCGATAGGCCGAGCAGCATGGGCGGTGCCGATATCGGCCGCCAGGAATCGGAGGCGGGATCGTAGCGCGCAGCACCCTGGCCGAAGACCAGCATCTCGGAGCCGGTCCAGAGCACCGGCCCGACCGCAGTCGCTCCCGCGCTTGACATCGATCGCCACGTATCCGAGACGGGCTCGTAACGGCCGCCATTGAAGAGCACCTGCTGCCCGGCACCGCTCCACACGATCATCTCGGCCCCTGTCCACACCGCGGCATGTTGGGCGCGGCGCTCCGGGGCACCGATCTCGGTCATCCGAGCCCAACTGTTGGTGGCAGGACGATAGCGACCCCCGTCCTGCAGTAGGCCAACACTGTTCGAGCCACCCCAAATGATCATTTCTGTCCCGGTCCAGACCGCCGAATGGAATAGCCGTTCCAAAGATGGGGCGATGCTGGTCTGCCCCCATGCACCGATCGCCGATGGAACGGTGGAGAAAGTCCAGATGTGATCAGCTGACATCGCATTGCCGGCGAGATCGCGGATGCCGCTGGACAGCGTGGCTCGATACTGGGTGGAGGAAGAAAGGCCGAGCGACGGCGTGAAAACGAGTGACGCAAAGCCCGTAGAAATGGATCCCGGCACCGGAGTGTTGCTGGCGACGCCGACCACATTGAATGTCTCTGCGTTTACGGTCGCCCTGTTGATGCTTTCGCTGAAGCTCGCGGTAATCACCGCGTCGGGGCCGGTACAGGAGGTTCCGTCAGGGGGTGACACCGAAACAACGCTTGGAGGCGTGGTGTCAGGCACCGCTCCGGTCCTGAATTGCCACTCGAAGGCCGCGGCGAGCGCGTTTCCGGCTTCGTCGCGCGCGCCGGTCGTAATGGTTGCCGTATAAGTAGTGAACCCGGAGAGCGCCGACACCGGCGTGAATGTCGCGCTCGTGCCTGCGGCCGCGACCGTCCCGACCACGCGATTGCCGTTGCTGTCGGTCATCAGGAAAGTGGCAGTCGTAATGCTCGCGGCATCCATCCGCTCGCTGAAAATCACGCGGGTGGACGTATTGACCGGCATGTTGATCGCGTCGCGCCCCGGGCCGATGGCATCGATCTCAGGTGCTGTCCTGTCTGGAAGCCGCGTTATCGTGATCGAGTCACGCCCGATATTTCCAGAGGGATCCCGCGCGGTGATCGTCACCGTCGTGGTGCCGACGGCCAGGTTGATCCGCGTTTCCCAGGTGTGATCGCAAACGGTCGGCGGTCCGAAGCCGAACGGTTGGCAATAACCCGCACTCTGGAACACAGCAGAGCCGGTGCTGGAAGTGACCGTAACGCCCGTATCCTCAGCCGAGCCAGAGCAGCACCTGGAGTGAGTAGGGCTTATGAACGCCGAGCCCGACAACCGCACGCTCTCGGACTCGGTCGAATAGGTCGGCCCGGCGGTCGGGCCCTCTATCGTCAGGCTGCCGCGGCCGACGCGCTCGGCCGCATTGGGGTCAGGGGGCGGCGGAGTTGATTCGCCGTCGCCTCCACCGCCACACGCGGCGACCAAACACGCCAGCAGTGCCGCAATGCTTCTTTTCTGGTCCATGAGCGCACCCCCCGGTTACGCGTTCTTGGGACCAGACGATAGGCATCTAACCGCTCATGCAAAATCCCATGGATGCGGTATTTTCGAGGCGGAAACCCAAGTCCGACGTTCGCCGGACTATCCGCTCGGGTGATCTAGAACAATCGGGGTCTGACCCCGATTTCGGGGGACTACTGGACCGTCTGGCCCGCCAGCATCGGCTTCGCCGCCTGGGAGGGCACGATGGCCTCGAAGGGAACGCCGTTCTTGGCCATGAAACGTTCGACCGCGGGCAGCCAATATCGCACGCCGGAGTCCTCGCTGAAGATATAGTGACCATCTTTGCCGAAGGCCGGCTGCAGCACGTACTCCGCGTGCCCGCCGGCGGCAGTGAACCGGTCGTACCAAAGCCTCGAGGTCTGCGCGTTGAAGAAATGGTCGTTCTCTGCGTAATGGAACAGCACCGGCACCTTGACCTGCTTGCCGATCTCGTCGAACACCCGCGCGAGCGGCTCGACAGCGCAGGGCACGCCCGGGTTGCGCGCCGGGTTGCCGCCGCGGCCGGCGGCGAAGGCGAGCACCGCGACGAGGCCCTGCGGCGCGCGCGCGGCGGTGTAGATCGAGGCGACGCCGCCCGCGGACTGGCCGGCGAGGATCATGCGCGAGCCGTCGACGTAAGGGAGGTTCCGCGTGTATTCGTACGCCGCCATGATGTCCTCGGACGCGGCGCTCTCGCCGCGCCGGTAGTCGGGGTTGCGGCAGGAGCCGGCGTCCTCGGCGAACTCGCCGCCGGTCGCGCCGAAGCCGCGGCGCAGCGGCAGCACCACGACGTAGCCGCGCCGCGCGAATTGCGCCGCGGTGTGGATCAGGAGCTCGGGGGACTCGGTGCGTCGCTCTTCCGCCGACACGGCCGCGCCATGGTTGAGGATGACCGCGCCATAGGGGCCGTTGCCATCGGGCCTCAGGATCCGGGCCGCGATGCTGTAGTTGCCATTGCTAACGGGGATGCGCACGTCCTCGTCCACGAGCCGCACACCGGTGGCTTCTTCCTGGGCATAAGCGAGATTGCCGATCGCCCAGCACAGCGCGGCGACGAGCGCTACGAGAAGTGTCATTCCCTTCACCACTACCTCCCTTCGTCCAACCTGCGACGAACTGTAGCGGCGATTGCGACATCTCACAAGACTGAAAATGACACACGTGTAGTTGCTATTGCGTGTCGGGGGGTAGCGACATCACTCGGACATGAGCGCGAGCGAAAGCGGACTTAATTCACTCACGGCGGCCGCGGTAACGGCCATGCGCCGCGGCATCGAGAAGGAGAGCCTGCGCGCGCGTCCCGACGGATCGCTCGCGACCTCGCCGCATCCCACGGCGCTCGGCTCGACGCTCACGCACGCGCACATCACCACCGATTTCAGCGAGAGCCAGCTAGAGCTCATCACCGGGGCGCGCACGAGCGTGGACGCGATGCTGGAGGAGCTGACCTCCATCCACCAGGTCGTCTACCGCGCGCTCACCCAGGGAAGTCACGACGAAATCCTCTGGTGCGCGAGCATGCCGTGCCAGCTGCCGCCCGATGACGAGATTCCGCTGGGGCGCTACGGCAGCTCCAACGTCGGCCGCGCGAAGACCATCTACCGCATGGGGCTCGCGCACCGCTACGGCCGGCGCATGCAGACGATTTCGGGCATCCACTACAACTGGTCGCTGCCGAAGTGCTCGAACGAGGAGTACTTCGGGCTGGTGCGCAACTTCCGGCGCACCGCGTGGCTGCTGTTCTACCTTTTCGGCGCCTCACCGGCGGTGTGCGAGAGCTTCGTGAAGGGAAATCCCAAGCACGGCCTGCAGCGCCTCGCGCCCGGCACGCTCTACCTGCCCTACGCCACGTCGCTCCGCATGGGGCGCCTGGGCTACCAGAGCGACGCGCAATCCTCGCTCTCGGTGAGCTACAACAGCCTCGCCGACTATGGCGCGTCGCTCTACGGCGCGCTCACCACGCCTTACCCGCCTTACGAGAAGATCGGGCTACAGGACGGCAACGGCGAGTACCGCCAGCTCGCGACCTCGCTCCTGCAGATCGAGAACGAGTTCTACGGCAAGATCCGCCCGAAGCGGCGCATCCGCCCCGGCGAGCGTCCGCTGCACGCGCTGCGCGAGCGCGGCGTCGAGTACGTCGAGGTGCGCCTGATGGATCTCGACCCGTTCTCGCCGATCGGCATCACCGCGTCCACCTGCCGCTTCCTCGACGTGTTCCTGCTCTATTGCCTGCTCGCCGAGAGCCCCCCTGACACCCCGGCCGAGATCGCCGCGATCACGCGCAACCAGGACCGCGTCGCGGCGCGCGGACGCGAGCCCGGCCTCACGCTTTCGCGCGCCGGCAGCGAAGTGCCCCTCAAGGAGTGGGGCCGGGAGGTCCTCTCCGAGTGCGCGCCGGCGGCCGCGAAGCTCGACTCGCAGCTGGGCGGCATCGCCTACCGGGACGCGGTGCAGGCGGCCTCCGCCGCGCTCGACAATCCCGATTCGGTGCCCTCGGCGCGCGTGCTGCAGGAGATGGCGCGCAAGCACGGCAACTCGTACGTGCGCTTCGTCCTCGCCGAGTCGCTTCAGCACCGCGCCACGCTCCTCGCCATGCCCCTGCCGCCGAAAACCGAGGACGAGTTCGCCAACCTCGCGCGCGCCTCGAGCGCCAAGCAGCGCCAGATCGAGGCGCAGGACCGCGTCGACTTCGAGACCTACCGCCGCCAGTACCTCGACCCGCAGAACCTCAAGACCTAAGGGAAAAAGGGGTCAGAGCAATTTTCCTGTAACACCTTAAGCTGCGCGCGCAAGTGTTACAAGAAAATTGCTCTGACCCCTTTTTCAGTTTGTAGCATGGGCTGCTAGCACGTCGGCGACGCACGCGGTCAGCCGCTTGGCGTACTCGATGTGCAGAAACTCGTTGGGACCGTGGGCGTTCGCCTGCGGGCCGAGGACGCCGGTGATGAGGAACTGCGCTTTCGGGAAGCGCGCCCCGAGCATCGCCATGAACGGGATGGTCCCGCCCTCGCCCATCCACATCGCGCTCTTGCCGTAGTTCTTGATCGAGCTGGTGTCGACCGCGGCGGTAAGCCAAGGCGCGGTGGGCGGCGCGTGCCAGCCGGTCGCGGCCTGGCCGTAGTCGAACTTCACGCGCGCGCCGCAGGGCGGGTCGGCCTCCAGGATCGCCTGGAGCTGCCGCGCGGCGCTCTCGGCCTTCACCGTCGGCGGCAGGCGCAGCGACAGCACCAGCGCGGTCTTCGGCCGCAGCACGTTGCCGGCGTTCGCGGGCGCGGGCAGGCCCTCGGCGCCGGTGACGGCGAGCATCGGCCGCCAGGTGCGGTTGAGCACCAGGTCGGAGAGGTCGGAGGTCATCGGCTGCATGCCCTTCACGAACGGGAACCTGCGCCAGATCTGCTCGCCCAGCACCTCCGCGGCGCGCTTGGCCTGCTCGCTGCGCTCCACGGGAATCTGGGCATGGAAAGCGGCCGGCTTCACCATGCCGCTTGCGGCGTCGTCGAGCCGCTCGAGGAGCTGGCGCGCGATGCGCACGCCTTCCGGGACCACGCCGCTCGCGTCGCCGGAATGGACCCCTTCGGTCATCACTTCGACGCTGAGCACGCCGTTGATGAGCCCCCGCAGCGACGTCGTGCCCCAGAGCTGGTTGTAGTTGCCGCAGCCCGAGTCCAGCCCGACGACCAGGTCGGGCGTGCCGATGCGCGGCGCGAGCGCCTCGAGGTAGGCCGGGAGGTCGTAGCTGCCGCTCTCCTCGCAGCATTCGATGAGGATCGCCACGCGCGCGTGCGCCCGCTTCTCCTGCTGCAGCGCGCGCAGCGCCGCCAGTGCGCAGAACACCGCGTAGCCGTCGTCCGCGCCGCCCCGGCCGTAGAGCTTGCCGCCCTCGATCACCGGCGTCCAAGGTCCGAAGCCGTCGCGCCACCCGGTCATCTCGGGCTGCTTGTCGAGATGGCCGTAAATAAGCACATTGGCGCTCGATCCAGCGTTCCCGTTCGGTGGGACGTCTATGAAGAGCACTGGAGTGCGATCCGCGAGGCGCACGACCTCGAGCTTCATGCCCGACACCGCGTGCCGCTTGCACCATTCGGCGGCGAGCTTCACCGCCGCATCGATGTGGCCGTGGCGCGCCCATTCGTGGTCGAAATGCGGCGACTTGGCGGGAATGCGGATGTAGTCGACGAGGGTCGGAACGACGGCGTCGTCCCAGAATTTCGCGATGGCAGTCATTGGTTTTTATTCTAGTAGGATTCGCGCATGGCCTCGCTTCGCCGTCTTCTCGTTGACGAGAGGACCATCGTCGCGCCGGGGGCGACCGACGCGCTGAGCGCGAAGCTCATCGAAGCGCACGGCTTCGACTGCGTCTATATCGGAAGCTACGCCACCGCGGCGAGCCGCTTCGGCATTCCCGACACGGGCCTGCTTTCGCTCGAGGCGCTCGTCGAGCAGGCGCGCACCATCGCGCAGGCGGTGAAGCTGCCGGTGATCGCCGACGCCGAGGGCGGGTTCCACGAGGCCGGCGAGATCTGGCGCACGGTGCAGGCGTTCGAGCGCGCCGGCGCCGCGGCGATCCACATCGAGGACCACACCGGCGCGGGCAAGCACACGAGCGCGCCGCAGACCCTTCATCCCATGAAGGAGATGGGAGATCGTATTGGCGCCGCCGTAGCAGCCAGAAAGAATCCGGAATTCATGATCGTCGCGCGCTCCGACGCCTTCTGGGTATCGCGCGACCTGGAGGACTGCATCGCGCGGCTCGCGCTGTATGCCGAGGCCGGCGCCGACATGGTCTTCCCCACCGCGGTCGGACCGGCGGAGCTCGCCGAGGTCCGCCGTCGCATCGACAAGCCGGCGATGGTCGTCGACATGCCCGGCCGTACGCTCGAGGAGCACCGCGGCGCGGCGATCGTCCTCTACTATGCGTTCTCGACCCTCGTGCAGTTCGAGGCGCTCTCGGGCGCGCTGCGGGAGTTCAGGTCGGGAAGGCGTCCCGGCGGCCAGCCGGCGTTCGAGAACTTTCTGGGTTACCGATAAATCGAGTTATCCTCCCGTCCACGAGGAGGGCTCATGCTGAGAGTGCTGCTGGCGTGCGGGCTGGTCGTTGTCTCCGGCATTTCCGCCGCCCAGTATCCCAACAAGCCGATCCGCTTCATCGTCGGCTTCCCGCCGGGCGGCTCGGCCGATCCGACCACGCGCATTATCGGCCAGGCGCTCTCCGACCAGATGGGCCAGCCGGTCATCGTCGACAACCGTCCCGGCGCCGACAGCACGCTCGCCGCCGAGCAGATGACGCGCATCGCGCCCGACGGCTACACCATCATGTTCGCCTCGAACAGCGCGATGACGGCCCCGGTCGCGCTGCGGAAGAGTGCGCCGTACGACCCGCTCAAGGACTTCACCCCGATCTCGCTGGTCGGCCGCGCGACGGTGATCCTGTACGCGCATCCGTCGGTGCCGGCGAAGACGCTGAAGGAATTCGTCGAGTACGCGCGCGCCAATCCGGGCAAGCTCGCCTATGGCACCGGCAATGCGCTCTCGATCCTCTACAACGTGCAGCTCATGAGCGCGACCCGGATCGACATGCTCCACGTCCCCTACAAGGGCGAAGGGCCGCTCAATCCGGACCTGCTCGCGGGTCGCGTGCAATCGTCCTTCCTCAGCACGCTCTCGGCCCTTTCCAACGCCAAGGAAGGAAAGCTCCGCCCGCTCGCGGTGCTGCTCGAGAAGAGGAGCGCGCTCGCTCCCGACGTGCCGACCATCGCCGAGGCCGGCGTGCCGCAGGTCACCGTGCGCCAGTGGGCCGGTGTGTTCGGCCCGCCGAAGCTGCCGCGCCCGATCGTCGAGCGGCTGAGCAAGGAAGTGAACGCGGCGCTCAAGCGCCCAGAAGTGCTGGAGAAGCTGCAAAGCTACGGCTACGCCGCCGAGGGCTCCACGCCCGAGCGGCTCTTCGAGATCAACCGCGACGACCTCGCCTTGTGGCGCAAGCTGGTCGCGCAGGCCGGAATACCCCTCGAATAGCCTACAGATCAATCTTTCATAGGAGTTCGCTCGATGCCCATCAACACCTTCGTTGAGAACGCCTGGTACGTCGCCGGACGCTCGCAGGATTTTCCGGTGAACGAGCCCAAGGGGCTGCGCCTGTGCAACCGCCCGGTGCTCCTGTGGCGCACCGGCGAAGGCAAGCTCACCGCCTTCGACGACCGCTGCGTGCACAAGCGCATGCCGCTCTCGGAAGGCCGCGTGCTCTCCGACGGGGTGCTCGAGTGCCCCTACCACGGCTTCTGCTATGACGGCGCGGGTAATTGCGTGCGCATCCCCTCGCAGCTCGACCTGCCGATCCCCACCCGGGCAAAGCTGCGGCCGTTCCCGCTCGTCGAGCAGGACGGCCTCGCCTGGGTGTGGCTTGGCGACCCTGCGAAGAGCTCGAGCGCGGTGCCGCCGCCCACCCCGGAGCTCTACGGCGGCGAATGGCACACGCACATGTTCGACCCGGTGCACGTGCCGGCGAACTACCTGCTGATGATCGAGAACCTGCTGGACATCACCCACTTCTACCCGCTGCACGACGGCAACATCGGCGACATCGAGCAGAGCAAGATCCCGTTCGAGCTGGTGGAGGAAGCGCTGAACGGCGTGCAGACGGTGAAGACCATCCGCCGGGCGCAGAACTACCACCAGCCGCCGTTCATGGCCGACTGGTTCGGCTACCCGGTGGTGGACCGCTGGCACACCCACCACATGATGGGCCCCGGCCTCACGCGCGTGGAGCTGCGCTGCGCGCCGCCCGGGAAGCTCGGGGTCGCCTCCGACGAGCGCGGCTATGTCATCCACCACTCGCACACGCCGATCGACGGCACGAACCACACGTGGCGCCTGTGGGTCAGCACCCGCTCGAAAAAGCTCACTGAAAGCATCGCCGCAAACTTCCCGCAAGTCATGGAGGAAGACCGCTGGGCGCTCGAGCTGCAGCAGAGAAACTTCGAGTATCCGGAGGACGGCTACCACGAGGTGTATCTGCGCTCCGACAAGGCGCTGCTGCGCTGCCGGAAGGTCCTCGAGGAGATGGAGCGCGGCAACCGCGGCCAGGCGGTTCCGGTCGCGGTGCACAAGGCGGCCTGAAAAAGCGCCCCGTGCTTCAGGCGAGCCGGGTGGTGAAATCCTTCGGCGGCTTTCGCGCGCTCGCCGGCTGCTCGCTCGAGATCGCGCGCGGCAGCATCACCGGCATCATCGGACCCAACGGCGCCGGCAAGTCGACGCTGTTCAACGTGCTCGGCGGGCTGCTCGCGCCGGAGTCGGGCGAGGTCAGCTTCGAGGGGCGCAGCATCCTCTCGCTGCGGCCCGACCAGCGGGCCCGCATCGGCGTGGTGCGCACCTTCCAGATCTCGCGCGAGCTGGGCGAGCTCACCGTGCTCGAGAACATGCTGCTCGCGAGCCCGCGGCAGTACGGCGAGACGGTGTGGCGCTCGCTCTTCACGCCCGCCCGCGTCCGCGCCCAGGAGCGAGCCGCGATGGAAAAGGCGCGCACGCTTCTCGACCAGGTCAACCTCGCGCAGCTCGCCGACGAGCAGGCGAAGAACCTGTCCGGCGGCCAGAAGAAGCTCCTCGAGATCTCGCGCGCCCTGATGCTCGAGCCCAAGATCATCCTGCTCGACGAGCCGACCGCGGGCGTGAGCCCGGTGATGACCGAGGCGCTGGCGCAGACGATCCTGGCGCTGCGCAACCAGGGCCTCACCTTCGCCATCATCGAGCACGACATGGACGTGATCGCGCAGCTCTGCGCGCCGATCTTCGTCCTCGCCGAGGGCCGCACGCTGATGCGCGGGAGCTTCCGCGAGGTGGCGAGCAACGGCGAGGTGATGAGCGCCTACCTCGGCAAGGCCGCATGACTTCCATCCTCAAAGTCAGCAGCCTGCATGCGGGCTACGGCGCGGGCGACATTCTCAAAGGCATCGACGTCGAGCTTCCCGCCGGCAGCATCCTGACCATCATCGGGCCCAACGGCTCGGGCAAGTCGACGCTCGCCAAGACACTCGCCGGCCTCTTGCGCGCGCGCCAGGGTTCGATCGAGCTGGAGGGCGAGCCGCTCAACGAGCTGAGCGCACCCAAGCGCGTGCTCGCCGGCATCTCGTACGTGCCGCAGGAATACAACGTGTTCCGCAACCTCACGGTGCTCGAGAACCTGAAGATCGCGCGCGAGTTCATGGGCGCGAACGGGCATGGCGGGAGCGCGCTCGACGGCAGGCTCGAGGAGCTCTTCCCTGAGCTGCCGAAGCACTACCGGATCGCGGCCGGGAATCTCTCCGGCGGACAGCGCCAGATGCTCGCCTTCGCCTGCGCGCTCGCGGTGCGGCCGAAGCTCCTCATCCTCGACGAACCCTCGGCCGGCCTTTCGCCGATCCTGACGCGCGAGGTGTTCGAGCGGGTCGAGCGCGTGAACCGCACCGGCGTGAGCATCCTCATGATCGAGCAGAACGCCATCGAGGCGCTCCGCATCTCGCACAGCTGCGTCGTGCTGAGCGGCGGTCGGGTGCGCGCCTGCGCGTCAGCGAAGGACGTTTTGGGCATGAAAGACCTGAACAGCTTTTATTTGGGCGATGCTTCAAACCGCATTTAACGGCGTGGTGACCGGCGTCATCATGGCGCTGCCGGCGCTCGCCGTGACGCTGCTCTTCGGCGTGCTCAAGTTTCCGAACTTCGCGGTCGGGGCGATGATGACGGTGGCGGCCTACCTCGCGTTCGGGCTCAACGCCCAGCTCGGCTGGCCGCTCGCCGCCGCCACCGTGGCGGCGGCGCTCGCCATGGGCGCGCTGTGCATCGGCATCGACCAGCTGACCTTCAAGCCTCTGCGCGAGCGCGGCGCGATCACGCTGATGGTCGCCTCGCTCGGCCTGGGATTCATCCTGGAGAACGTGGCGCGCTTCGCCTACGGCAACACCGCGCGCAGCTTCGCCATCGAGCTCGCCAGGCCGTTCCGCGTCGCCGACGTCAGGATGAACCACGAGCAGATGATCACCATCGCGGTGTCGAGCGCGGCGATGATCGCCATGTGGGTGCTGCTCACGCGCCTGCCGATCGGGCGCGCCATGCGCGCGGTCGCCGACAACCCCTCGCTCGCGCTGGTGCGCGGCATCGAGAGCCCGCGGGTCATCCGCTGGACCTGGTTCCTCGCCGGCGTCCTGCTCGCGCTCGGCGGCGTGCTGATCGGCATGGATCGCGCGCTCGAGCCGCCGATGGGCTCGAACTACCTCATCAGCGTGTTCGCCGCCGCGATCCTCGGCGGCCTGGGAAGCCCGCTCGGCGCCTTCGTGGGAGCGCTCGTCATCGGGGTGGTGAGCGAGCTCTCGACGCTGGTCGTCGCGCCCAACTACCGTATCGGGGTGCCGCTCCTCGCCCTCGCGGTGATCCTCGTCTTTCGTCCTCAGGGGCTGTTCGGCCAGCCTTACATAAGAAAGTAAAAACCGGATGATTTCATTTCTCGTCCTGATTGGAATCGTCATCTGCTTCTCGGCGATCCTGGCGCTCGCGCTCAACTTCCAGTGGGGCCTGGGCGGGATGGTGAACTTCGGCTTGACCGGCTTCTATGCGCTCGGCGCGTACTCCGCGGCATTGCTGATGCTCAAAGCGGGCGCCAACACCTTCGTCGCCGCCCTGGGCGCGATGGCGATCGTCGCTGCGGTCTGCGGCCTGGTCGCGTTCGTCACGCTGCGCGTCACCGAGGAGGACTACTTCGCCATCGTCACGCTGGGCGTGGGCGAGATGCTGCGGCTCGTCGCACTGAACGAGGACTGGCTCACCAAGGGCGCCCTCGGCCTCACCGGGGTGCCGCGGCCGTTCGGCGACGCGATCGCACCGCAGTACTACCAGTACTTCCTGCTCGCGCTCGCCGTGGCGCTGCTCCTCGCCACGCTATGGTTCCTCGACCGCCTCGCGCGGTCGCCGTTCGGACGCCTGGTGCGCGCGGTGCGGGAAGACGACGTGGTGGCCGCGACGCTGGGCAAGAACGTGCTTTGGGTCCGGGTGCGCGTGTTCGCCATCGGCGGCGCGATCATCGGCCTCGCAGGCTCGCTGCACGGCTTCTACTACCAATACATCGACCCTACTCAGTTCACCAACATCGTGATCGCCTATGCCTTCATGGCCGTGATTGCCGGCGGGCGCGGCGCGCACCGCGGCGCCATCCTCGGCGCCGCGTTCGTGATGCTGCTGCTCGAGGGGTCGCGTTTCGCCAAAGACGTGATTCCGGCGCTCGACTCCGACCAGCTCGCCGCCATCCGCATCATCATCGTCGGCGTCGGGCTGATCCTGCTGCTCATCTATCGGCCGCGGGGCTTTTTCCGCGAGTATCGCCTTCGGGCCGACTTCAAATAAAGGAGGGAGGACCCATGAACCTTGAAAGACGCAAAGTAATTCAATCGATCGGAGCCGCTGGCGCCGCAACGCTCGGCGCGCCCTATCTCAACCTCGCGCATGCCCAGGGATCCCCGATCCCGCTCGGCGTGGCGCTGCCGCTCACCGGCAACGCCGGCGCCTACGGGCCCGACATGGCCGAGGCGGCCAAGCGCACCGCCGAGAGAATCAACGCCGCCGGCGGGATCCTCGGCGGGCGCAAGCTCGAGCTCGTGATCGAGGACTCGGAATCGAGCGCCGCGGTGGCGGCGAACCTCTCGCACAAATTCATC
>Ga0207708_10001228_pt1 | contig 19346 bp, 11 predicted proteins | sample KBSK5101metaG_FD_184340 | JGI IMG/M metagenome (GOLD analysis project Ga0207708, IMG submission 184340) | Corn, switchgrass and miscanthus rhizosphere microbial communities from Kellogg Biological Station, Michigan, USA - KBS K5-10-1 metaG... | ecosystem: Host-associated > Plants > Roots >...
CGGCCGCCAAGAAACCGAAAATTCAGAATTAAGAGAAGCAGGAATTAAGAATTCGTGCGCGGGCCAGCAAGGGTCGCCGAATAAGCGAACGAATTCTTAATTCCAAATTCCGCATTCCTAATTGGTCGCTGCTCGAGTCATGAAGGTTCTGCTAGTTGATGACACCCCCGAGATTGCGGAGCTGCTGACGTTTGCGCTCCGCGATCGCGGCTTTGACGTCGTCGCCACCGGCTACACCAGCGACGTCGACGACCTCGCGATCAGCGAGCGCGCCGATGCGCTGGTGCTCGACTGCACGATCTACCAGATGAGCGAAGCGCTGTTCGATGTCGTGCGCGCGCGGCGCGAGCTTGCGGATCTGCCGATCGTGATCGTCAGCGACACGCCCGACCTGGCCGACGCCAGCCTGCGCAAGCGGCGCGCGGCGCACGTGCTGCTGATCCCCAAGCCTTTCACCGCCTCCCACATCGCTCGCGCGCTCGAGGAGCTGGCCTCAGCGCCGGCCGCGGAAGGCGAAGCGAGCAGCTGACGCCCGCGCGCCTGCGCGCGTCCCGATTCCGGAACAGCCCTGTCCCACGAGCGGTCAGACCAACCCGGGTTCGCGTGCGCCGCGTGTGCCTTGCGCTGGCACACTGGTTGCTGCCTCGAGCCCGATTCCCATGTCGGATTTCACCCAGGCCGTTCGCGCGCTTGCCAAGAGTCCGGGGTTCTCGCTCGTCGCGGTGCTGACGATTGCGGTCGGCATCGGCGCGAACACCGCGCTCTTCTCCGTCTACGACCGTCTCGTGCTCAACCCGGTGACGATCCCGGAGCCGTCGTCGCTCGTCGCGATCTGGACGAACAACCCGCAACTGAACTTCAACGCGCCGGCGATCTCGTGGCCGCGCTACGAGGAGCTGCGCGATCAGGCGCGATCGTTCGAGTCGATCGGGATCTCGGCGTTCGACAACTTCACGCTCACCGGCAACGGCGAGCCGGAGCAGCTGAACGGGCTGCGCGCCAGCGCGTCGTTCCTGCCGACGCTGCGCATCCTGCCGGCGGCGGGCAGAAATTTCGCGGCCGAGGAGGACGTGCCCAACGGGCCGGCGGTCTGCATCATCAGCCACGAGCTGTGGCAGACGCGGTTCGGCGGGCGCGCGACGCTGGTCGGCGAGACGATCACGCTCAACGGACAGCCGTGGCAGGTGGTCGGCATCATGCCGCCGCGCCTGTCGCCGCCGTTCAACCAGGTGCAGGTGTTCGCGCCGCGCGTGTTCGAGGTCGGCGGCCTCACCGCGGTGCAGGTCCAGAACGGCGCCGGCTACGCGCAGCCGATCGCGCGGCTGAAGCGCGGCGTCTCGCTGAAGCAGGCGGCGTCGGAACTGGAGGCGATCGGCCAGGCGTCGAAGGCGCGGTTTCCGACGCGGCTCGACGCCAACAACACCACCCTGCCGCTGCTGTTCGTCGCCGCGCTGGTCGGCAACCTCGAGCCGACGTTTTACACCCTCATCGGCGGCGTCAGCTTCGTGCTGCTGATCGCGTGCGCCAACGTCGCCTCGCTGTTCCTCGGCAGGCTGACGGCGCGACAGAAGGAGATTGCCGTGCGCCAGGCGATCGGCGCCAGCCGCTGGCGCCTGATCAAGCAATTCCTGGTCGAGAGCTTCGTCTTCTCCAGCGTCGCCGGCGGCCTTGGCCTGATCCTGGCGATGTGGGCGGTGTCGGCGGTGCAATCGATCGTCGCGTCGCAGCTGCCGCCGAACACGGTGATCACGCTGAACTGGCGCGCGCTTGCGTTCACCGCGGGCGCCACGGTCCTCACCGCGTTCCTTGTCGGCCTGGCGCCGGCGCTTCAGGCGTCGCGCGCGCAGCTGGTCGAAGTGCTGAAGGACAGCGCGCGCGGATCGTCGAGCGCGCGCGGCCGCCGCTTCCGCGCGGCGCTGATCGTCGGCGAGGTCGCGCTGTCGGTGGTGCTGCTGGTCGGCAGCGCGCTGCTGATGGTGAGCTTCCTGCAACTGCAGCGGACGCCGCCGGGATTCGAACCGAGGGGCGCGGCCTCCGCGTTCGTCGGCGTGCCGACGACGAGGTATGCGACGCCGGCGCAGCAGGCGGAGTTCTTCGCGGAAGTCGTCGAGCGTCTGCGCGCGCAGCCGGGCGTCGCGGACGCGGCGGCAGGCATCGGCCTGCCGGTGTCGGGCTTCAACCCGCGGTTCCCCTACAGCGTGCGCGGGCGGCCGATCCTGCCCTTGCCGCAGCGTCCGCTGGCCAACCTCGGCATCGTCAGCGACGAGTACTTTCGCGTGATGCGGATCACGCTCGTCGCGGGCCGCTCGTTCACCCCGGCGGATCGCGAAGGAGCGCAGGGCGTCTGCGTGGTCAACGAGTCGCTGGCGCGGCGCCTGTTCCCCGGAGAGTCGGCGCTCGGCCACCAGATTCTGCGCGGCCGCGACGCGGACGTCGCCGCTGAAATCGTCGGCGTCATCCGCGACGTCAAGACCAACGGCCTGAACGTGCCGGCGCCCGACGAGGTCTACTACCCGATGCGCCAGATGGGACGCCCCGGCATGGCGGTGGTGGCGCGCGTTTCTTCAACCGGTACCACGGGCTCGGACGCGGCGTCGCTGCAAGGGGCGATTCGGGCGGCGGTTGCCAGCGTCGACCGGAACCAGCCGATCTCGTTCTTCGCCACGCTCGAGACCAACATCGCGCAGAGCCTCGGCGCGCAGCGGATTGTCGCCTCGCTGACCACCGTCTTCGCCGCGCTGGCGCTGGCATTGTCAGCCGTGGGCCTGTATTCGGTGCTCGCCTACGCCGTGTCGCAGCGGCGGGCCGAGATCGGAATCCGGATGGCGCTCGGCGCCAAGCGGGCGCAGGTCGTGCGGCTGGTGATGCAGGGCGGGCTGCAGCTGGTCGCCGCCGGTCTCGTCCTCGGTCTTGCCGGCGCCGCCGGCGCCGCGCGGCTGATTCGCACGCTGCTGTTCAACATCCAGCCGCTCGACCCGCTCGTCTACGGCGGCGTCGCCGTGCTGTTCACCGTGGTCGCAGCGCTGGCGTGCCTGCTGCCGTCGCTTGGAGCATCGAGGATCGACCCGCTGGTCGCCTTGCGGTCCGACTGACAGAACACCCTATTTCTTCTGTCTTGCCACGACCTGGTCCTTGATCTTGTCGTAGGTGGCCTGCGGCACGATCTTCTTCGTCACCAGCTCGTCCTTCCGCGCGTATGGCCGGCCGTCGATGATCTTCTGCGAATAGGCATCACCGATGCCTGGAATCGCCATCAATTCTTCCTTCGTGGCCGTGTTGAGGTCGATGAGCGTCGCCTTTGCGGCGGCCGGGGCAGGTTTAGCCTTCGCGCTGCCTTGAGCGATCACCGGACCGGCTCCGACGACAAGCGCCAGCATACAGAGCATCGCAATGGCAAGGGATCGATTGCTCTTCATGACATGTCTCCTGAAGCGATGATAGCGCCGCCGGTCATCGCTCCCCAGGGCGATACACGCCACAACCAAGTCTTTATGCGGATTACTATCTTGAACCAATGAGCACCGTCCTCGTGACCGGCGGCAGCGGCTTCGTCGGCAGTCACGTCGTCCTCCAGCTGCTGAATACCGGGCACGACGTCCGCACAACCGTGCGCTCCCTGAAAAAGGAGGAGAGCATGCGGGCGATGCTGCGCAGCGCCGGTGCAGACGACGGCCGCCTGACGGTGTTCAGCGCCGACCTCACGAGCGAGTCGGGCTGGCCGGAAGCCACGGCCGGCTGCGACCACGTGATTCACGTCGCCTCGCCGTTGTCGGATTCAGCGCAGCAGACCGAAGCCGCCGTGATCGCCTCCGCCCGCGACGGCTCGCTGCGGGTGCTTCGCGCGGCGCGGGATGCGCGATGTCGATGCTGGAGATTGGGAACGTCCTCAAGGCGCGGCTCGGCGCCGCGGTGAAGAAGGTGCCGACGCGGGAGCTGCCGAATTGGATCGTCCGCGCCGGGGCGATCTTCGATCCCGCCATGCGTCAGTTGCTGCCGATGCTCGGCAAGGTGCGCAACGCGACGAGCGCGAAGGCGCAGCGCCTTCTCGGCTGGAAGCCGCGGCCACGCGAGGACGCGGTCGTCGCGACGGCGGAGAGCCTTATCAGATTCGGAATCGTCTAGACGCGCTTCAACCTTCGCGTGGCTTGCCAACCGTAGCTCACGCGTACGCTGGCAAGCGTGAGCGAAGGTTGGCGGAGGGAGAGGGATTCGAACCCCCGGAAGCCTTCCGGCTTCAGTGGTTTTCAAGACCACCGCCATCGACCACTCGGCCATCCCTCCGCACTCGGTTCCACGGTGCACCGCTTCCGCGGATCGTATATCCGAATGGCGAGCGAGGCTATCCATTCGGATAGTGGTCCGCCAGCAGACTCCATGCGGCGAACGATTTCGCTCGGGTTTCCACGTCCACCACCTGATCCCTTCTGGCACCCGGCTTGCGCTTGGGCGCGGCACAACTCAAACCGCAACGACCGTCACTGCAACCGCAGCGAGATCAGGAGGAGCGAATGCGTACGTGGATCCCGGCGTTGAGCACTGGTGTCCTCTGGCTCCTCACAGCATCGGCGGCACACGCCGCGACGATTGCGGTTCCGGCGGGCGGCGACCTGCAGGCGGCATTGGATGCGGCGCAGCCGGGCGATGTGATCACGCTCGAACCCAACGCCACTTACATCGGCAACTTCGTGTTGCCGGACAAAGGCGACTCGTCCGACTACGTGACGATTCGGTCGGCGGCGCCCGATTGGGTGTTGCCGGACGCCGGCGTACGCATGACGCCGGCGTACGCCGCCTATCTCCCGAAGCTCAAGTCGCCGAATTTCCTGTGGGCGCTGCGGACAGCCGCCAAGGCGAACCATTACAAGCTGCTGTTCCTCGAGTTCCAGGCCACCCTGAACGGCGCCGGAGACATCATCTCGCTCGGCGCCAACGATTCGACCCAGACCGAGCTCTCCCAGGTGCCGTACGCCTTGATCCTGGATCGCCTGTATGTCCACGGCGACCCGGAGATCGGCCAGAAGCGCGGCATCGCGCTGCACAGCCGCGACACCACGGTCATGAACTCGTGGGTGTCCGACTGCAAGGCGATCACCCAGGAGGCGCAGGCGATCAGCGGCTTCAACGGCCCGGGCAACTATCTGATCGAGAACAATTATCTCGAGGGCTCGACCCAGAGCTTCCTGCTGGGTGGCGGCGATCCGCCGATTGCCGGTCTGGTCACCACCCACGTCGTCTTCCGCTACAACCATCTCAGCAAGCCGTTGGCCTGGCGCGACCCGATTCTCGCAGCGCCGCCGAGTGTCAGCGCGGCTGCGACACCGGGGGCGGGCGCGCTGCCTCCAGGCACCTACTTCTACAAGGTGGTCGCGCGCAAGGTCAGTAACCAGAACCAAATCGCCGCGTCGGTCGCTTCCGCTGAAGTGACGGCGACGCTCGACGCCGATGGCGCCGTGACCATCTCGTGGACGCCCGTGGCGACGGCGCAGGAGTACCTCGTCTACGGCCGCACATCGAACACCCAGACGATGTTCTGGAAGACGCCGAATCCATTCTTCACCGATACCGGCGCAGCGGGTGCGGCCGGCAAGCCGGGGAACGGCACCAAATGGATGGTGAAGAACATCTTCGAGCTCAAGAACGCGCAGGACGTACTGGTCGAAAACAACGTGTTCGAGAACGTGTGGGTGGCCGCGCAGTCCGGCTATCCGATCGTGTTCACGCCGCGCAACCAGAACGGCCGCGCGCCCTGGGTGGTGGTGCAGGACATCGTGTTCCGCAACAACATCGTCCGTCATACGGCTGGCGGCGTGAACATTCTCGGCACCGACGACCTCGCGCCGAGCCGGCGCACGAATCACATCGCCATCGTCAACAACCTGTTCGAGGATCTCACGGCGGCCATCTGGGGCGCGACGAAGGTGTTCCTGATCGGCGACGGTCCTGACAACGTGACCATCGATCACAACACGATCATCAGCACCCAATCCTCGATCTACTACCTCTACGGCGGTCCGCTGGCGGCGCCGACGCCGATCACGAACCTGACGATCACGAACAACCTGTCGGCGCACAACTCGTTCGGCTTCTTTGGCGATCGTTTCTCGACTGGCTTGAAGGCCTACAACGCGTACATGTTGCCGGACGGGAAGTTCTGCCGAAACGTCCTCGCGGGCGGCAATGCCAAGCTCTATACCGGCGTGCCGTGTTCCGGTGTCGACAATCTGTTTCCGACCGTCGCCGACTGGCAACGCGAGTTCGTCGACTTCGCGGGCGGCGACGATCACCTGCGTGCGGACGGCAAGTACAAGAAGGCCGGCACAGATGGCAAGGACCTCGGACCTGATGATGTCGACGCCGTGCTTGCCGGAACCGCCCTCGCGCGTTCCGGCGACATCAGGCTGCTGCCCGGGATGCTTCCGGTCCGGATCAGCCTGACGACCTTGCCCAACGGCACGTTCAACCTCCCTTACGAGCAACGCGTGTCGTGCACCGGCGGCATGGCGGGGTGCGCGATTGAAGTGCAGCAGATCTCGTTGCCGCAGGGCCTCACGTTCGATGCGACGTCGGGGTCGATCGAAGGCACGCCGCTGGAACCCACCACCGGCTTGCTGTCTCTCCGCGCCTACGATGTCTCATGGGATTTCAACGACGCCAAGAGCGTCCTGCAGGTCACCGTCGATCCGCCGCCCTTCATTGTCACCATGCCGGCCATTCCGTCGGTGAAGGTCGGAGAACCGTTTCACCTCGCACCGGGCGTGAGCGGCACGCTGGGAAGCGTCTCGTGGAGCGTCGCGTCCGGCGATCTGCCGGGCGGGCTGAATCTCGATCTCTTCTCGGGAGAGATCTCAGGCACGCCGACGATGTGGGGGACCACGACTGCCGAGCTCCAGGCAAAGGACTCGAATCGCTGGCTACCCAATCGCATTTCCTCTGAGACGGCAACGATCACGGTCGCGCCCGCTCCGATCGAGATCGCGACATCTGCGCTCCCGGCAGGCCTTTACCATTCGCCGTATGCGGCGACACTCAGCGCGACGGGCGGCACAGGATCATTCAAGTGGTCGGCCAGTTCCGGAGACGTGCCGCGCGGCCTCCTCGTCGACGCAAATGGATCGCTGACCGGAGAGCCGCAGTGCGTGGGGTCGTTCGCCATTCACGTTGACGCGACCGACACGAAGTGGCCGGGCTACACGACCGGCGGCACGGTCTCGCTCGATGTCGCGCCGACGCCGTTCAGCGTGTCGTTGGCAGCCGTGCCCGCAGGTGTCGTTGGTTCGCGGTATTCACTGGGCGCATCAACAGACGGTCAGGTCGGCACCCTCACGTGGTCCGCGTCCGGCCTGCCACCCGGGCTGACGCTCGATGCGGCCGGCACGATTTCCGGCATCCCGACGGCGTTCGGATTATTCACGACGACGCTGCAGGCGAAAGATACCTACTCGACGTGCGGGACCGCTGCGATGACCGTGAGCCGGACAGCTGATTCGAGCGCCATCATCACAGTCGCGCCGCTGCCAATCGCAATCACGACCACGACGTTGCCGTCCGGACGCGTTCGGCGGCCGTACGATGCCGCGCTGGCCTTCACCGGCGGCACGGGGAGCACCGGGTGGAGCGTTGTCGACGGTCAGCTGCCGACTGGCCTGACGCTGTCGCCGGCCGGGATCATCAGTGGCAAGCCCACGAAGGTCGGCACCTTCTCCTTCACGGTGCAGGCGAGCGACGCCGGTTGGGCGGGCAACGTCGCGGCGCGCCAGTTCAGCGTCACGATCGGCGCGCGTGAGGTGGTGCTCTACGCATCGGATGCCGATCCGATCGCCGGCGGCTGGTCGCTCGTGTCAGACGCGACCGCTGCCGACGGTCTGCGCCTGTGGCATGACAAGGACTCCTCGGGAAACGATGAGGAGTTGGCGGCGAACCCCTCGAGCTATTTCGAGATTCCGTTCCAGGCCGAGGCAGGCGTGGCCTATCACCTGTGGGTGCGCGGCAAGACCGACACGAACAAACACGAGAACAATTCGAACCTGCCCCTGTCGCCGGCGGGCACGGCTGACGGAAACGAGCGCGAAGAGAGCGCCGGCCACGGGCCCGAGCACGATGCGGTCCTGGTGCAGTTCTCGGGCAGTGTTGATTCGGCCGGCGCGGCCACGTATCGCATCGGCACGACGTCCGCGACCAACGTGAACCTCGAGGAATGCAAGCGCTGCCGCGTCGCCGCGTGGGGGTGGCGCGACAACGGCTCGAGCGTCAACCTGTCGAGCCTGCCGATCTACTTCGAGCGAGCGGGCGCGCAGACGATTCGCGTGCAGCTCAAAAAGGACGGGCTCTCGATCGATCAGATCGTGTTGAGCGCCGACACGTTCTTCACGGTCGCGCCTGGCGCATCGAACAACGACGCGACGATCGTTCCACGATAACCGGTCTCACCTCATCACTCGGCGCGGAGTGCGATGACCGGATCAATCCTCGTCGCACGCCGCGCCGGGAACCACGACGCGCACTCGGTGACGAGCAGCAGGAAGACCGACAGCGCGAGGTAAATCAGCGGGTTGGTGGCGTCGACCTCGAACAGCGTCTGCTGCAGCAGCCGCGAGACCGCCAGCGCGCCGGCGATGCCGATGACGATGCCGATGATCGTCAGCCGCCGGCCCTGGCCAAGCACCATCCGCATCACCACCCCAGGGGACGCGCCGAGCGCCATCCGCACGCCGATCTCGCTGGTGCGGAAGGTGACGAGATGCGCCATCACGCTGTAGACGCCGAGGCTGGCGAGCACGAGCGCCAGGACCGCGAATCCGCCCAGCAGCATCAGCGCGAGCTTGCGATCGGCGACCGTCCTGGCGATGCGCGCCGTGAGCGGCTGCGGCTGCAGCAGCGGGAGATCCGGGTCGACCGATCGCAGCGCCTCGCGCACCGCGGGCAGCATCGCCGCGGCGCTGCCGTTCGTCCGCACCAGGATGTTGCTGAAGGCCTCGGGCCGCTGCAGGGTCGGCAGGAAATAGTCCGGGTCGGGCGGTGCGTTCAAGGTGGAGCTGCGGATGTCGGCGACGACGCCGACGATCTGCGACGGCCGCTGCGCCATGCCGGTGACCAGCGTGCGCCCGATCGGGTTCTCGCCGGGAAAGTGCCGCCGCGCGAACGTCTCGTTGACGATGACGACGTGCGGCACGCGCGTGTTGTCGCGTTCGTCGAAGTCGCGGCCGGCGAGAATCGGGATCCCGAGCGTGGCGAAGTAGCGCGGCGAAATGAGATGGCGGTTCGCCTGCGGCCGCTCGCTCAGCGGCGGCAGCGGCCGGCCGCTGACCGCCACCGGCGCCGGCGCCTGGCCACCGGTCAGCGGCACGCGATCGGTCAGCGCCGCCGACGTGCTGCCGGGGATCGTCGACAGCCGCTCATACAACCGCTCGTAAAACGTCGCGAGCTTGTCGCCGTCGTAGCGCGTCGGCGGCAGCGCGAGCTGCGCGGTGAACACGCCGCCCGGTTCGAAGCCTGGCTTGACCCGCTGCAGTCGAGCGAAGCTGGTGAGCAGCAGGCCGACCGCGATCAGCAGCACGAGCGACAGCGAAACCTCGGCGACGAGCAGGCCGGATCGCAGGCGGCTGCCGGATCCGACGGTGCCGCGTCCTGCTTCCTTCAGCGCTTCCTGCACGTTCACGTTCGCGGCCTGCCACGCGGGCAGCAGGCCGATCGCCACCCCGGTGACCAGCGACACGATCAGCGCGAAGCCGAGCGCCAGCGAATCGATGCGGACCTCGATCGAGCGCGGGATGAAATCGGCGCCAAGGGCGACCAGCGCGGTCAGCGCCCACTGCGCGAGCACCACGCCGACAGCGCCGCCGAGGGTCGCGAGCAGCATGCTTTCGGTGACGAGCTGGCGGATCACGTCGAACCGCGTCGCGCCGAGCGCGAAGCGCGCCGCGATCTCGCGCCGCCGCCCGGCGAAGCGCGCCAGCACCAGGTTGGCGATGTTCGCGCACGCAATCAGGAGCACGCATCCCACCGCGCCGAAGAGCAGCAGGTAACTCTGCCGCTGCTGCCCCACCGCATCGTCCAGAACCGGCACCACTTCGATACGCGACGGCGCGTCGACGTTGGCGGGATTCGCCGCGCGGTAATTGGCGGCGACGATGTTCATCGCTTCGCGCGCCTGCGTCAGCGACACGCCCGGCTTCAGCCTGGCGATCGCCTGAAAGAAGAAGCCGCCGCCGTTCAACTGCGAGGCGGCCAGGAACGGCACTTCGGCAGGGCGCGGCACCCAGATCTGAAACTGATTCAGCGGGAACGCGGTTGCGGCATCGGGCAGGACGCCGATGATGTCGTACGGCGCGCCGTCGAGCGTCAGCGCGCGCCCGAGCACTGACGGATCGCGATTGAAACGCTGACGCCACATCTCCTCGCTGATCAGGACGACGTGCGGGCCGCCGCGTGAGTCTTCGGCGGGCGAGAAATTGCGACCGACGACCGGCTGCAGCCCGAGCGCCGGCAGCACTGCCGCCGACGCCTGGAGACCAATCAGCTGTTCCGGATCGCCGCGGCCGGTCAACGTAAACGCGTTCCCGATCGACAGCGCGAGATCGCTGAACACCTGCTGCTGTTCCTGCACCGCCTGGTACCGCGAGTAGGAGAAGCCGGCGCGTATCAGGTTCTGCGTCTCGTTGGTCGAGCTCAATCGGACGAGGCGGTCGGGTTCGCGATACGGGAGCGGCCGCAGGAAGACCGAGTTGACCACGCTGAAGAACGCGACGTTCGCGCCGACGCCGAGCGCGAGGCCGAGGATAGCGACCAGCGTGAAACCGGGCGACTTAATCAGCTGACGGATCGCGTATCGGACCTCTGACATGGAGCCTCTCCGTTGCGCGAGTATATCGGTGGTGAGATGTGCTCGTCGCGTCACCAACGGCGGCGGCAAGATGACCGGCTCGCGACCGAACATTTTCGCCGTGGTTTCGGGTGGCAGATAATCAAATCCTCGTTACGCTTTCGCAAGGGCGTGTCCCGAATCGGCATCGCCGCGCCACGCAAAACGGGCATCGGCGCGCATCGCGATCCAAAATCCCGCGTCGGGGCGCGACATGCTGGTTCCTGCTGTCCGCTTCCGTCCGACCAATTCACGCGCGTCTCGAACGCTCAAAATCGCACCGGAAATGGCCGACTCGCGGCACCCGGCTTGCCTCAGCTATATGTCCATATGAGCCTCCTGCAGAAGTTCAATGGCAAGTTCAACCTGCTTGGCCGGCTGGCGCTGACCGTCGCGGTGACGTTGTCGACGCTGGTCACGCTCTATCTGGTGTCGGGCTCGGTGAAGGCGATCGAAGACATCGATCTCACTGACGACACGCTGGCGGAGCTTTCCCAGTTCGTCGCCGAGGGTCACGCCTCGATCCGCCGCACCATGGCCACACCTGGATCGTCGGCTGACGCCGCGCTCGCCGCCTTCGAGCAGGCCGTCGGCCGCCGCATCGCGCGGCTGCGCGCGCTGAACGAGCTGGTGCAGAAGCGCGCCGGCGCCTACGGCTGGACCGAGCCGGTCAGCGACAACATCGACGTCCAGCGCATCGAGCAGGAAGGGCGCGCGTACGTGACCGCCGGCGTGTCGGCGCCGACCGGCGCCTCGGAGGACTCGGTGATGGGCCTCCACCTCTTCGATCTGCGCGCACGGAAGCTGATGGTCACCGTGTCGTCGATGCGGGATCGGACCGAGGCGGCGCGGACGCATGCGCTCGGCATCGCCGAAGAGATCGTCGCGCTGTCGTCAGGGTTCGGCGCGCTGCTGATCGCCTATTTGATCTGGTACCCGGTGCTCAACCGCCGGCCGGAGCCCAGGCTCCAGTAGCCGCTCGCGGGCGGGATGGGTGGAGCACGCTCCGCCCGTCCCATTGTCGCGACAACGTGATCGCACAGCCGGCGCCGGATGCGCCCGGCGCGTGACACCGCGTTGCAAAGTATTCCCTGAAATCGGCGTCCCGCCTCTCCTGCCTCGCAGTAGTATCGGTCGCGACTCTCGCCCCGATCGACACGCTGGAGGCATCATGCGCACACGACTCTTCGTCCTCATGCTCGCAGCCGCTCTCGGCCTGCCGATGACGGCAGCCGCGCAGGTCAACACCGCCACCATCAACGGCACCGTCAGCGACGAATCGAAAGCCGTCCTTCCCGGCGCCACCGTTACCGCCAGCGACCTCGCGACCGGCCGCAAGTTCGTCGCCGTCAGCGATGAGCGTGGGGCCTACAAGATTTCGGTGCCGCCCGCCACGTATCAGGTGCAGGCGGAGCTGGCCGGTTTTGGCGCCGCGGAGGTGCCGAAGGTCGAATTGCTGGTCGGCCAGAACGCATCGATCGTCTTCACGCTGAAGATTTCGACGCTCGCGGAGTCGTTGACCGTTACCGGCGAGGCGCCGCTGGTCGATCTCACCTCGACGCAGGTCGCCGGCAACGTCGACCGGCGCCAGATGGAAGCGATGCCGCTGCAGGGACGCAACTGGCTCGAGCTGTCGATGCTGGTGAAGGGAATCACCGCCAACAACGTCGGCAACTCCCCAGGCATCGGCCAGAACGAATCGTTCAACCTCAACCTCGACGGCCAGCAGATCAAGCAGAACGTGCTGTCGGCCGGCAGCGGCGAGCCGCGCTTCTCGCGCGAGGCGATCGCCGAGTTCCAGATCGTCACCAACCTCTTCGACATCACGCAGGGCCGGTCGACCGGCGTGCAGGTGCAGGCGATCTCGAAGTCGGGCACCAACAACGTGTCGGGCGCGGTCTACGGCTTCTTCCGCGACGACACGTTCAACGCCGCCGATCCGGTGGCGCTCACGGTGCTGCCCTACGAGAATCAGCAAACCGGCTTTGCCATCGGCGGCCCGGTCGTGAAGGACCGCCTCCACTACTTCTTCACCTACGAGCACGAGAACAACCCGGCAACCGTCTTCACCCAGCCGCCGCAGCTCGGCGGCCCGAGCTTCACCGTCTCGAGCCCGACGACGCAGAACAGCTTCCTCGCCCGCGGCGATCTGCAGATCTCGCCGCGCGACACGCTGTCGATGCGCGGCTCGCACTGGCGGCTGAAGAACCCGTTCTCGCTCTCGGGCCAGACCTACCCGTCGCTCGCCAGCATCCTGTCGCCGCGCTCGACCAACGGCGCGATCACCTGGTCGCGCGTTTTCACCAACAACCGCGTCGGCCAGCTGCTCGTCGCCTACAACCACTTCCTGTCGTCGACCATGCCGCAGCCGGGCGTGTTCGGGCAGCCGCAGTACGACTTCCCCGGCGCGACGATGGGCGCGCCGTTCAACTACCCGAGCATCGAGGGGACCAACACCTACCAGTTCCGCTACAACCAGACCTGGACGCGCGACAAGCACGAGTTCAAGTTCGGCGGCGAGTACCTGAAGGCGCACGACTCGGGCACGGCCTACTACTCGGCCTTCGGCCGGATGACCTTCCTCTCGCTGCCCTCGCCGGCGGACATGGCGCGCCGCTTCCCGATCGATCAGTGGAACAACCCCGCAGCGTGGAACCTCGCCGGCCTCGACGCCATCGTCCAGCGCTTCGATCTCAACTCCGACGGCGGCGCCGGCGAGATCCCGCCGTGGAACTATGACGTGCCGCGGCCGACCTACGCGCTCTGGTTCGGCGACGTGTGGCGGCTGAACTCGACGCTGACGCTGAACTACGGCCTCCGCTGGGACGACGACTGGGGCGCGGCCGCGCCGCCGGGAATCAAGGAGCACTCGATCCTGATCAACAACGGCTTCGCCAGCGGCGACTTCGGCTTCGTCCAGGACATCTACGACCACAAGAACTTCGCGCCGCGCGGCGGCTTCAGCTACAACGTCGGCGGCAAGAACGACTTCGTGATCCGCGGCGGCACCGGCCTCTACTTCGCGACGCCGGTCTCGAACGTCACTTACAGCCAGCAGCTCTACAACCGCTTCACCTTCTCGACCTTCAACAATGACGGGCGGCCGGGCTTTTCCACCGACCCGACGCGCGGCATCACCACCGACGACATCCTGAGCGGGCGCGTGCCGCTGCCGCCGCAGACCACGCGCATCCTCTCGCCCGACTTCAAGATGCCGTACACCTGGCAGTACAGCATCGGCTTCCAGAAGCAGCTCGGTTCGGTGATGGCGTTCGAATCCGATCTGGCCGGATGGGACTGGTATCGCGATACGCGGTCGCACGATCCGAACCTGTTCTACGACCCGTCGACCGGCTACAACATCAACCCGAGCCTGCGGCGGCCCAATCCGGGTTACGGTCAGATCTCCTACTTCACCAGCAATGGACGCCGCGACTACCTGGCGCTGTCGAGCGGCTTCACGCGGCGGCTGCAGCACAATTTCCAGGGCGGCATCACCCACACGGTGATGTTCTACATGCACGACGACGGCTCGATCGGCTACTCGAGCAGCGCCGCGAACAACGACTTCACGGCGCCGGGCAGCGAGTGGGCGCGCTCCAGCGACTTCCAGCGGAACACCCTGCGCGCGTGGGCTCTGTATCAGCTGCCGCACGGCCTCTCGGTGAGCGGCGCGTACTTTTACGGCTCGGGCAACTATTTCGCGTCGACCGTGTCGGGCACGCCGTATGGCAAGCCGGGCACGAACCGCTTGAACATCGGCGCGCCGATTACCGTGCCGACGACCACCGTCGCCGAGTTCGACGGCCCCTCGATCATCGGCACCGGCGTCGTCGCGCCGCGCAACGCGCTGCACGGCACGCCGCTGCACAAGGTCGACCTGCGCGTGCAGCAGCAGATCAAGCTCGCCGGCAAGGCCCGGCTCGCGCTGACCGCCGAGGTCTTCAACGTGTTCAACCACGACAACTTCGGATCGTTCGTGACGATCATCAACAACGCGAGCTTCGGGCAGCCGCGACAGAACCTCGGCAACGCCTACGTGCCGCGCTCCGGTCAGCTCGGCTTCCGCTTCTCGTTCTAGCGAGGTGACGCCGTGATGCGCGCTATCGTCAGGCTGGCGGCGGCAGTCGTTCTCGCTGCCGTCGCTATCGGCGTCGTCGTCCACGGACAAGGGGCTGCGCGGCTGCGCCTCGAGCCCTCTTTGCTCGACGCGATCCCACTTCGCCTGATCGGCCCGAGCGCCCCTTCCGGGCGTGTCTGGGATGTGGTCGGGGTGCCGAGCCAGCCGAAGACGTTCTACGCGTGCACCGCGGCGGGCGGCGTGTGGCGCACCACGAACAACGGCGTCACCATTCAGCCGATCTTCGACGTGGAAAACGGGTCGGCCTGCGGCGCGGTCGCGATCGCGCCGTCGGATCCCAACGTGATCTGGGTGGGGTCGGGCGAGCCGGCGGCGCGCCAGTCGAACAACCTCGGCTACGGCGTCTACAGGTCGGTCGACGGCGGCACGAAGTGGGATTTCCTCGGGCTCGAGAAAACCGAGCAGATCGGCGCGATCGCGATCCACCCGCGCGATCCGCACACCGCGTTCGTGGCGGCGATGGGGCACCTGTGGGGCCGCAATCCCGAGCGCGGCATCTTCAAGACGAACGACGGCGGCAAGAGCTGGAAGAAGGTGCTCTACGTCGACGACATGACCGGCGCGTTCGACGTGGCCATCGATCCGCACGACTCGAACGTCGTCTATGCCTCGACCTGGCAGCGGCTCCGATCCGCGGGCGCCGAGATGCGCGAATCGGGGCCGGGCAGCGGCATCTACAAGAGCACCGACGGCGGCGAGCGCTGGACGCGGCTGACGAGCGGCATCCCGAGCGAGCCGCTCAGCAAGATCACGCTGGCGGTGGCGAAGAAGACGCCTGGCCTGCTCTACGCCTACATCCTCTCGGGCGAACCGCGCCGCGGCGGGCGCTCCAGCGACGCCGGCGGCATATTCCGCTCGGAGGATGGCGGCGCGACCTGGCGGCGGGTCAGCCCGAAGCTGGCGTCACGCACCTACTACACGCACATCAAGGTCGATCCGGCCAACGATCGCCGCTTGTTCATCCTCGACCTCGAGCTGTGGCGATCGGACGATGGCGGGGCGAACTGGGTGAAGCACAACATCAAGAACGTGCACTTCGACCTGCACGGGCTGTGGATCGATCCGACCGATGCCAGCCACCTGGTGCTCGCCGGCGACGCCGGCGTGAACGTGTCGTTCGACAACGGCGCGAGCTGGTTCCAGACGGTCATGCCGCTCGGGCAGTTCTACGACCTCGACGTCGACATGCAGGAGCCGTACAGGGTGTACGGCGGCATGCAGGACACCGCCTCGTGGAGCGGGCCGAGCCGCACCTACGACAACGACGGCATCACCGATCACGACTGGACCAAGCTGCGCTCGGTCGGCGACGGCATGGCGATTCATCCCCACCCGCGCGACCCGTCCATCGTCTACATGGCGCAGAACAACGGCAACCTGTCGCGGCTCGACATGAAAACCTGGACGCGCACCGAGCTTCAGCCCGATCCGGAGATGGCGGCGAAGCTGGGGCTGCACGAGTTCCGCTGGGACTGGTCGCCGCCGTTCATCGTGTCGTCACAGGATCCGAACGTGCTCTATGTCGGCGGCAACTACGTGTTCCGCTGCCAGATCGGTGGACCGCTGCCGAACGGCGAGGTCGATCACACCTGTACCGTGATCAGCCCCGATCTCACCGCCCAGCAGGACAAGCCGTTCCCGCCTGTCGGTGAAGGCCATCACAGCTACGGCGCCCTGTTCTCGCTGGCGCAGTCGCCGGTGGATGCAGCGGTGCTCTGGGCGGGCGCAGACGACGGCCCGATTCACGTGTCGCGGGACGGCGGCCAGCGCTGGACGCGCGTCGACGGCAGCCTGCCGGCCGGCACCTACAAGAACGGCTTCGTGTCGAAGATCGAGCCGTCGCGGAAGAGCGCCGGTACCGCGTACGTCGCCTACGATCTCCACTACAACGACGACCAGAAACCATACCTGTTCAAGACCACCGACTTCGGCGCGACCTGGACGACGATCACCAACGATCTGCCGGCGTGGGGATCGACCTACGTCATCCGCGAGGACCCGCACAACGAACGGGTGCTCTACGTCGGGACCGAGTCGGGCCTATTTGTCTCGATCGACGGCGGCGGCCACTGGGTGCGCTGGAAAGGAACGCTGCCGCACACCTCCGTGCGATCGCTGGTCGTCCACGCGCGCGACAAGGAGCTGGTGGTCGGCACCTTCGGCCGATCGATCTGGATCGGCGACGTGTCGGTCGTCGAGCAGCTCGAAACGGCGATGACCCAGTCGACCTACCTGTTCGACGTGAAGCCGGCAATCGCGCACAACATCCGCTACCGCTACGGCACGGCGGTGGAAGAGATCAACGGCGACCTGTTCTTCAGGGCGCCGAACCCGCCGTATGGCACCACGATTTCGTACCTGCTGCGGACAGCCGCGAGCGGCGACGCGAAGATCACGATTGCCGATGCTGCCGGCAAGCTGGTGCGCAGCCTCAGCGGACCGGCCGCGGCGGGGCTGCATCACGTGCAGTGGGATCTCGAAAGCGACGCGGCAAAGGCGCAGGTCGCGCAGGGGTTCGGCCCGGGGCGCGATCGCAGCGCGGTGACGCTGTCCGAGCGGCAGCGGCGGCGACGCGTCATGCCTGGCACTTATACGGCGACGCTCGAGGTGGCAGGAACCAAACTGACCAAGCCGGTTGTGGTGCGGCCCGAGGCCGGGCTGCGCGCGGCCGGGACGGGATCCGCCGCGCTGCGTTGAACGCGCGCCTGTCGGGGGCCGAGGCAAGCTCGGCCCCCACAGATGTCACGTGTTACGTTCGCAGTTTTTCCGACACGATGCGCTCGCAGCCGTCCATGAACGGGCGCAGCGCGTCGGGGATCGCCACCGACCCGTCTTTCTGCTGAAAGTTCTCGAGGATCGCGATCCAGGTGCGCCCGACGGCGAGGCCGGAGCCGTTCAAGGCGTGGACGAAGTCCGCCTTGCCGGTGCCGCCGCCGCGAAACTTGATGTTGGCGCGGCGCGCCTGGAACGCCTCGGTGTTGCTGCAGGAGGAAATCTCGCGATAGGTCTTCTGGCTCGGCAGCCACACCTCGATGTCGTAGGTCTTGGCGGCTGAAAAGCCCATGTCGCCGGTGCACAGCAGCACGGTGCGATACGGCAGCTCGAGCTGCTTCAGGATGTCTTCCGCGTCGGCGGTCAGCGACTCGAGCTCGTCGTACGACTGATCCGGCGTCGTCAGCTTGACCAGCTCCACCTTGTCGAACTGGTGCTGGCGGATCAACCCGCGCACGTCCTGGCCGTAGGAGCCGGCCTCGCTGCGGAAACAGGGCGTGTACGCGGTGTAGCGGATCGGCAGCTCGCGGCCGTCGAGAATCTCGTCGCGGTGCAGGTTGGTCAGCGGCACTTCGGCGGTCGGGATGAGAAACAGATCCCACTCGCCGGCGATCTTGAACAGATCCTGCTCGAACTTCGGCAGTTGCCCGGTGCCCTGCAGGGTGGCCCTGTTGGCAAGAAACGGCGGCTCGACCTCGCGGTAGCCGGCAGCCGTGTGGCGGGCCAGCATGAAGTTGATCAGCGCGCGCGACAGGCGCGCGCCGGCGCCGGTGAGCACGGAAAAGCGCGCGCCCGCGATCTTCGTGGCGCGCTCGAAATCGAGGATGCCGAGCGCGGGACCGAGGTCCCAGTGCGCCGCCGGCGTGAAGTCGAACTCGCGCGGTTCGCCGACGCGGCGCACCTCGACGTTCTCGTTCGCGCTCTTCCCCACCGGCACCGTCGCGTGCGGCAGGTTCGGCAGGTTCAGCACCGCGGCGGTGCGGCGGTGCTCGATCGAGTCCTTCTGAAAGTCGAGCTGCTTGATCTGCTGCGCGCGCGCGCGGTTGGCCTCCTGAATCTGGCCGGTGTCCTTGCCCTGCCGCTTGGCGCGCGCGATCTCGTCGCCCGACGCGTTCTGCTCGCGCTTCAGCCCTTCGAGCTCGGGGATGATGCGGCGGCGCGCCGTCTCGAGCGTGATCACTTCCTCGAGCACCTTGTCGGGATCGAGGCCGCGGTTCCTCAGGCCGGTGCGGACCTCTTCCACGTGGTCGCGAAGTACAGTCGCGAAGTCGTCGACGTCGTCCGCCTCGAGGAGGCGAAGAAGCAGGACGAGGCCGGCCGCAAGCTGATCAAGGGAAGCCGCTACCTGCTGCTGAAGAATGCCCCGAACCTGCTCGGCTCACAGCGTAAAGCGCTGAAGGAACTGCTCGCGGCCAACCAGAACCTGAACACCGTCTACGTACTCAAGGACCAACTCAAACGCATCTGGGAGTACAAGCATCCGGCGTGGGCCAGAAAAGCCCTGGACCAGTGGTGTGCCCTGGCCCAGGCGAGCGGGATCCCCGCACTGGCAACCTTCGCAAAAAACCTGTGCCG
>Ga0207708_10001230_pt1 | contig 19314 bp, 17 predicted proteins | sample KBSK5101metaG_FD_184340 | JGI IMG/M metagenome (GOLD analysis project Ga0207708, IMG submission 184340) | Corn, switchgrass and miscanthus rhizosphere microbial communities from Kellogg Biological Station, Michigan, USA - KBS K5-10-1 metaG... | ecosystem: Host-associated > Plants > Roots >...
CGGTCAGGTGGCCGCGAAGTACGGCGAGCACGCCCCGATGGCCACGACGTGCTGCAACGCATGTCGCACGTGCGTGCAGACGAACCTCATCGCCGGGGTGCTGGCCGCAACCGTCGCAGCGGGAGCGGGCCTCGCTCGTCTTGGCGGGCGGCTGCTCCGGCGCCCGTCCGCTGCGAAGTAGCCCCGGCTCCTGCGGCCGCAGACGCTGGGCCAACGAGACCTCGCCGGCGCAGACGGACGACGTTTCTCGTCAGCGTCAGAGAGGTACGGACGAGGTTGACAGCCCGAAAGGAGGCGTGCGCCGTGTCCGCCAGCGTTCTCTACATGTCCATGTCGCTGGACGGGTTCATCGCCGGGCCGAACGAGGGACCAGAGAACGGCCTCGGCGACGGTGGACATCGGCTGCACGACTGGTTGATGACGGACGGCGAGGTCGATGTGGAGGCAATCCGCCGATCGGGCGGTGTCGACGGCACGATCGTGGACGAGTTCATGAACACGGGAGCCGTCGTCGCCGGGCGGGGGACCTTCGAGCCGGCCGGCGGCTGGGGCGGCGACCACCACGACGGCGTGCCGATCTTCATCCTCAGTCGACACGAGCCGGCGCCGCGGTTCGCGCACATGCCGCTGGTCACCTACGTGAGCGACATCACCACCGCGATGGCCCGGGCCAAGGACGCCGCAGGCGACAGAAACGTCCTCGTCCACGGCGCCGGAACCACGCAGCTCGCTCTTGCCGCCCGCGTCCTCGACGAGCTCGAGCTCCACGTCATCCCCGTGCTGTTCGGCCAGGGACGCCGACTGTTCGAGGGCCTCCCCGCCGAGCAGATCGAGCTGCAGCGCACCCGAATCCTCGAGGGAGCGGGCGGCGTCACGCACATGCACTACCGCGTCGACCGCTGAGGTCGGGTTCCCGACCCTACGCAGGCCCACCGACCAGCTCGCACCGAGGGGGCGCGCGTTTGTCTCGCGGAGGCGCGGGAATAGTCCTCGGAATGGCCATTGCTCGCCCTCCTGTCGTCAGCCAGTCCGAATGGGAGGCGGCTCTCGCGGCGATGACGGAGCGCGAAAGGAAGGTCGCGGCCGAAATGCACGAGCTTGCCGCGGCCAGGAAGCGGATGCCGATGGTGCGCGTGGGGCGCGACTACCTGTTCGAGGGTCCAGATGGGCAGCGGTCGCTGCCCGAGCTGTTCGAGGGGCGCAGCCAGCTGATCCTCTACCGGTTCTTCTTCGAGGAGGGCGTCGCCGGCTGGCCGGACGCCGGGTGCGTCGGCTGCTCATCCGTCGCCGACAGCATCCCCGAGCTTGGTCTGGTGCACGCTCGCGACATCACCTTCGCCATGGCGTCGCCGGCACCGCAGGCGAACCTCCGCCGCTACGCGGAGCGCATGGGCTGGACGCACGTGCCGTGGTACACGATCCGCACCGAGAGCTTCTCGGCCGACTTCGGGGTCGACGAGTGGTTCGGCTTCAACGTGTTCCTGCACGATGGCGACGACGTCTACCGCACCTACTTCCTCCAGCACGGGGCGATGGTCCAGTGGATCGGAAGCGTCTGGAGCCTGTGGTCGCTGACACCGTACGGCGGGCAGTCCGTAGACGAGGACGCGCCAGAGGGCTGGCCCGAGGCGCCGGACTCGTTCTGGTTCCGCCGTCACGACGAGTTCGACGAGCCGCCGCCGTCGGCCGACGGCGGCATCCGGAGAGTGAGCTGAGTCCATGGCCGTGGTGCCCTGACCCGATCGCTGCATGCCCGGCAAGTGTTCGAAATCGGCATGCGGGCGGTTCGCCGAAGGTCGGTCACGCGGACGCACGCGGACCGCGAGTCGCCGCGTCAGTCGAGCAACCGGAAGTAACGGGCGATCGGCAAGGGTGTGAAGCCCACGTCGCCGTACAGCGCACGGGCCGGTGCGTGACCCGGGTCGCCGCCCGTCTCGACGACCGCGATGTCCATGCCGCAACGGCGCATGTGGTCTGCGGCGAACTCCGTGAGGCGGGCGCCTACGCCCCGCCGCTGGTAGTCGGGATCGACGCCGATGATCTCGATGACGCCCATGCGCTCGTGGAGCGCATTCAGAGCGACGGCGACGAAGCCGACCGGTCGTGTGCCGTCGACTGCGACGTAGACGTGGCGCTCGTCGTTCAAGCAGATCGAGCGGACGGTCGTTTCCTGGCTCGTCCTCCAGTCGGGATGTAGACGCAGGAAGATCTCGTCCCCGAGGACCGCCTGAACCGAGTCGAAAACGGGCTCCCATGCTCGCAGGGAGAAGGCGACGACGGCCGCGAGGTCGTCCTCGGCGAACTCACGGATGTCGATCGCGTAGTCCTCCATCCGAACCGAGAGTAATCCCACGTGATCCGCATTTCCTCGCGCGGGAGATCGGGTCGCCACTCCGCCGCGACGGGGCCTGGACAGCCCGCACGGTTGCTTAGTCTTGGCCCATGGCGCTGGTTGCGGGGGGTCTCGTCCTCATCGTGTTCGGAATCGCATACCTACGCTGGCCGACGATGTTCAGACGGGGAATCTTCCTGAAAACCAGCGTCGCCATTCGGTCGCTGTCGAGGGAGAGTTACGTCACCTACATGAACGTTCTGGGAGTGCTGTTCATACTGGCCGGAATCGTTGTCGTTCTGCTCGGCGCGCTAGGACCTCGTTGACCCTCTCCATGAGATGGCGGTGAGGGTCGACGACGTACGCGCTCTGACGGCGGGGTTGCCGCGCTCGTACGAGGTGCTCGTCAGGGGTCGAATCAAGTTCCGGGTCGGGCGGATCGTGTACCTGGCGTTCTCGCGTGACGAGACGCTGATGGGCTTCGCATTCCCGAAGGAGGAGCGAGAAGCTGCGCTCGAGACATACCCGGACCGGTTTCTGCGGCCTCGGCCGTCCGACATGCGCTACCAGTGGCTGGTCGTTCGCCTGGACGCCATCGACAAGGACGAGCTGCGCGAGCTCGTCTTCGATGCCTGGCGCATGGTTGTGCCCAAGAAGCTCGCTTCGCTCTCCGACGACGAGCTCCGGCAGCTCGGAGTGGCGTAGCCAGGTGGGCGCAACGGAGTCGTAGAGGTGCCTTCAGCGCCGCCGTCTGAGCACTCGATGTGCCGGAAGCGGCTCGATGAAAGACGGGCGCGGCGTTCCGACCGGGTCAGAAGCTCGGCTTCGCGGCCATGTTCACCACGATCAGCAGGAGGAGCACGGTGTCGAAGCGGAAGATCATGAACAGCCGCTTCACGCGCATCGCGACCTCGGGGGAGTCGGGTCCGTGCATGCGCGCGGCCTCGTCGATGCGGCCGAGCTCCGGGCCGACGAAGCCGACCCCGACGAGCGCGGCGATCGTCCACCCGACGAGCGCGAAGATCACCCAGAACTGGCCCCAGTCGAAGTTGCCCTTCTGCATGAGGATGATCCCGAACACGAGCGTGACGACCAGCGTCGGCGTATAGACCCGGGTCCCGATCCAGGCGCCCATCCTGCCGAGGGCGCCGAGCGTCTCCCCTTCACCGCGTCGCTCGAACACGATCCCGAGCACCGTGAGCGTGACGTCGCCGCCGACCCAGATCACGGCGGAGAGGATGTGGATCGCGAGATAGGCGTAGTACGCGGAGGGGGCGAGCGCGAGAAAGAGGATCGCGCCGGCGAACAGGACGGCCCCGGCCAGAATCGTGTCGACGCCGAGCCCTCCGAACGGTCGCGGGGCCGGCACTGCTGGCGCGCTCTCCCGATCCATGGCCCGGTAGTAAACGACATTGCGCCGACGGGATCAACGGTCCGTGCTGCGCGCAGAACCGCGAGAAAGCACGGATAGCCGCGCGATCTCACACCCAACCGAGACGCTTGGCACATCGTCGTTCCGGGAGACGACGGGCACGTCTCCCGCTCACCCGTCGCGGCGCAACGCTTGCCCAGCGTCTCTATACCTGGTATATATACTGAGTATGTCCACCACGGCGTCCTCTTCATGAGCGTTCCCCATGCACTCCTTGCCCTGCTGAGACAGGGGCCGAAGTACGGACTGCGGCTGCAGAGCGAATTCGAGTCGCGAACGGGCGATGTGTGGCCGCTGAACGTCGGGCAGGTCTACACGACGCTCCAGCGGCTCGAGCGGGACGGGCTCGTCGAAGCCACCGGAGAGGGCGAGCGATCTCGGAAGCGGTATCGGATCACGTCCGCCGGCGAGCGTGAGCTGTCCCAGTGGCTGGGCAACCCGCCCGATCTCGTTCCTCCGCCGCGCGACGAACTCGTGATCAAGGTGCTCGTGGCCCTGCAGGTCCCAGGGATCGACGTGCACGAGCTCCTGCAGGTCCACCGCCGGCACGTGATCGAGACGATGCAGCGCTACACGCAGGTCAAGGCCGCGGCCGGCGAGGAGGACGTGCCGCTGGCGCTCGTCGTCGATGCCGAGCTCTTCCGCCTGGAGGCGATCGTCCGTTGGCTCGACGCCGCCGACGTCCGCCTCAAGCGGCTGCCTTCGCCCACGCCGACCGAGGTCGTGGATGCGCCCCTGGAACCAACTCGCCCGATGGAGGTCTCGCCATGACAAGCGCACTCGAGCTGCGCCAGGTATCGAAGGTCTACGGCTCCGGGCCCAGCGAGGTGCGCGCGCTCCACGACGTCGACCTGTCGGTCGAGCGCGAGGAGCTCGTGGCGGTCATGGGCCCGAGCGGCTCCGGCAAGAGCACGCTCCTGACGATCGCAGGCAGCCTCGAGGAAGCGAGCAGCGGCCAGGTGCTCGTCGACGGCATCGACCTTGCGACCGTCTCGCGCTCGGATCGGTCGAAGCTGCGGCGCCGGTCGATCGGCTACGTGTTCCAGGACTTCAACCTGCTCCCCGGGTTGACGGCGCTCGAGAACGTCACGCTGCCGCTCGAGCTCGACGGGGTCCGCGCGAGAGCGGCACGGACATCGGCGCGGGACGCGCTCGAGCAGCTCGACGTGGCGGATCGTGCCGATCGCTTCCCCGACGAGCTGTCGGGCGGCGAGCGGCAGCGCGTCGCGATCGCACGGGCGATCGTCGGCGAGCGCGGGTTGCTGCTCGCCGACGAGCCGACGGGTGCGCTTGATTCCGTGAACGGGGAAGGCGTCATGCGTCTGCTCCGCGACGCGACGCAGCGGGGCGTCGCCGGCGTCGTCGTGACGCACGAGGCGCACCTCGCCTCGTGGGCCGACCGTGTCGTCTTCCTGCGCGACGGCCATGTCGTCGACCAGACTGTCGCTCCCCCGGGGCCGGAGTCGCTGCTCGCAGCCGGTGGTCGGCGATGACGACTCTCACCCACGGGTCGCCCCTCGGCGGTCCGAGACAGGGCGGCGTGGCTGCGCGTCGTGCGGTCGTCCGGTGGGCGGGACGCATGTTTCGCCGCGAATGGCGGCAGCAGCTCCTGGTGGTGACGCTCCTCACCGTGGCCGTCACCGGCGCCATCTGCAGCATCACGATCGCCTCGAATGCCGTTCCCGCCGACGACGGCGACTTCGGCTCGGCCAACCTCGTGCTGACGTTCGACGGTTCGGATCCTCAGAGGCTCCAGGCGGGGCTCGATGCCGCCCGGAGATCGTTCGGATCGATCGAGGTCATCGGCCACCGCTCCGCGCGCCTACCCGGGGACGTCGAGAAGCTGGATTACCGGTCACAAATCCCCGACGGCCCTTTCGGCGACGACCTGCTCGCGCTCCGCCGAGGCAGCTATCCGACCGGCCCCGACCAGGTCGCCGTCACGAACGGTGTGGCGGCGTCTCTGCGATTGCGGATGGGATCGATTCTGGCGCTCGACGGGCGGCGACGGACGGTCGTCGGCATCGTCGAGAACCCCAGCAAGCTGAGCGACGAGTTCGCGCTCATCTCGCCCTCGTCCGCGCGTCCGGACGGGGTCAGCGTGCTCGTCGAGGCGAACGCTGCATCGCGCGAATCCTTCTATCGCTCCCAGGGCGACCGCCCCAACTCGGCCTTCGCGGGCTCCATCGAACGTGGAAGCGATGTGAGCAGCGCGGGCGAGACGCTGGCGATCTTCTCCGTGGCCACCGTCTTCCTCCTGCTCGCCTCGTTGGTTGCGGCAGCAGGGTTCGCAGTCGTCGCGCAGCGACGGCTACGGCAGCTCGGCATGCTCGCAGCCGTCGGCGCGACGCAGAAGCACCTCCGCCTCGTCCTGTTGACGAACGGTGCCGTCGTCGGGGCGATAGCCGCAGTCACCGGGACGATCGCCGGTCTCGCGCTCTGGGTGCTCTTCGCACCGACACTCGAGTCCGCAGTCGACCATCGCATCAGCCGTCTCAGCCTTCCCTGGGGACTGATCACGATGGCCGGCGTCCTCACCGTCCTGGGGGCAACCGCAGCGGCCTGGTGGCCGGGGCGAACGGTCTCCCGACTTCCCGTCATGCTCGCGCTCTCGGGGCGGCCGCCCACGCCGAGGCCCGCACGGCACTCGGCGATGGCGGCCGCGGCCCTCATCGGGGTGGGCATCGGCTGTCTCGCACTGTCCGGCCGAGACCGACCGCCGCTCATCGTCGCCGGACTATTGACGACGGCCGTGGGCAGCCTCCTCCTCGGCCCGCTCGCGATTCGTGCCTGCTCCGCAATCGCCGCGCGAGTCTCGATCGCGCCTCGACTGGCACTCCGTGACTTGGCCCGGTATCAGGCCCGTTCTGGAGCGGCGCTCGCTGCGGTCACTCTCGCTCTCGGGATCGGGACGGCAGTGGTGGTCATAGCCTCCGCCGAGGAGGCGAAGGCGGCGGCCGAGCCGCCGACGCTTTCGGATCGACAGATCCGCGTGAATCTCGGCCCACCGGATGCGAGCACGTTCACGCCGGTAGACGCAATCGCAGAACTCGGACGTCTTGCGGCGAGCGTCCGACAGCTCGCGCACCAGCTCGACCGCGCGACGGTGATCCCGCTCCGCAAGGTCATGCAACCGAACGCGCGCCCGTTCGTCCTCGGCGATACGCGAGTGATTCCAGCGCTCGAGCTCGCGAGACGATTCGACGGCGCCGGCGGGCGCAAGCAGTACCGCGCCGAATCGCAGCTCCTCGTCGCCACGCCCGCGGTACTCGAGTACCTCGGAATCGACCCCGCCGCGGTGAAACCGAGCGCCGATTTCCTCATCGACCGCAGCGTCGCGACCGGGGAGCTCGTCATCCCCACCTTCACGAGCCACGCCGAGATCGCGGTCGCGAACGACCAGAAGATCGAGACGGGCGACCACCTCTTCGGCTCCACCAGCGCACCGCCGAACCTGGTCACGCTCGCCGGCCTACGTCGCCACGCCTGGAAGCAGATCCCCGCAGGCTGGCTCGTCCAGTCGAGCCGGCCGCTGACGCACGAGCAGATCGCAGACGCCCGCCACGCCGCGGCGGAGGCCGGTCTCACGATCGAGGTCCAAGGCGAGGGTCGATCCCTGGCGACGGCCAAGGACATCGCAACGGGCGCCGGAGCCGTGCTCGCGCTCGCGATCCTCGCCCTGACGGTCGGGCTGATCCGTAGCGAGAGCGCAGGCGACCTCCGCACCCTTACCGCTGCCGGAGCCGACTCGAGTGTCCGGCGCTCCCTGACCGCCACCACCGCCGGGGCACTCGCTCTCCTGGGCGCGCTCCTCGGCGTCGCGGGCGCGTACGTCGTCCTGCTGGCCATTTACCACGACGACCTCCGCCACCTCAGCAGCGTGCCGCTCTCCTACCTCGCCGTCGCGGTCGTCGGGTTACCGCTGGCTGCGTCGGCTGCCGGGTGGCTCCTCGCCGGCCGCGAGCCCCCCACTATCGCTCGGAGCGTCGTCGAGTGACCAGCAAGCGCTCCTGATCAGCCGTTTCCTCGCGTCGAGTGTGTGAGCGGGCGGATTGAGGCTCGCCGGTGACGAGCCGCAAGGGTCAGGACGCAGGGGCGGCCGACACGCTTGTCACGCATCCCCCGACGAGGCGGAGGCCCAGGCTCTGGCGTCGTCGAGGGTGCGAAACCGGCCGAGCGCGATGCCCTGTAGGAGCGCGTTGCCTAGCGCGGTTGCCTCGGTGGCACCGGTGACGATGCGGACGCCCGCATGTGCGGCGATTCGCTCCCGTACGAACGACGATGCTGCACCGCCCCCGACGATGACGAGTTCGTCGACGGGCTCGGTTGCACGGAGCTCGTCGACAACGCGTGCGACTCCTGCAGCTACCGACTCGACGACCGAGCGTGCGATGACGGCACGCGGTGCGTCCTCCGTCAATCCGGTTGCGGCACGAATCTCGTCGGCCATGTGCGCCGGGGAAAGGAACCGCTCGTCGGTGACATCGAAGCGGCGTGTCTCGGATGGTGCGCCGGCTGCAATGCCGAGAAGCTCCAGCGCGTTCGTCCCCCATTGGGTCGCGCACTGCTCGAGCAGCCAGAAGCCTGGGACGTTCTTGAGGAAGCGGTAGCCGCCGAGAGCACCGCGCTCGTTGGAGAAGTTCGCTCTCCGCGCGCCGTCGGAGACGTCGGGCGCAGCACGCTCGACACCGACCAGGAACCACGTGCCGGCCGAGACGAACGCTCGGCCGGTGCTTCTCAGTGGACTGGCCGCGAACGCGCACGCCGTGTCATGGGCGGCGACCAGGTGGACGGGGGTGCCGAGGTACTCGCCGAGAACCCGAGCGCCGGTCTCAGGCGGAGGCAGAATCGCCGAGTCGACGCCGACGGCAGCGCAAAGATCTTCGGCCCAGTCCTCGGTCGCGAGGTCGAGGAGCCCGGTCGTGCCCGCATTCGAGCGCTCGGCGGCGATGGTGCCCGTGAGTTCGTGTGCCACCAGTTCGGGCAGCATCACGAGGTGGCGCGCGCGGGCCAGCTCTGCGCGGTCGTGGGCGGCGAGCTGGAAGATCGTGTTGATGGGCATGAGCTGGATGCCGGTTCGGCGATAGAGCTCGCGCTCGCCGAGACCGTCCACGACGTCGCGCCACTCGGATGTGCGCGGGCTGCGGTAGCTGTGAGGATCCGAGAGCAGCCGCGCGTCTTCGTCGAGCAGCCCGTAGTCGACGGCCCAGCCGTCGACGCCGATCGACGCCAGAGGGCCGGAATTGCGTGCGCGCGCGAGCCCGAGCCGGACACTCTCGAGGAGCTCCCGCCAACGCCAGCGCACCGAGCCGTCGGTGCGGGTCTCCGGGCCGTGGAACCAGCGATGGACGACCTCGATCTCGGGCGCCTCCGCCTCGAGGTCGATCACGGCGACGCGGACCGATGTCGCGCCCAGGTCGATCGCCGCGACGCGCATCGGCGCCACTATCCGCCGGGAAGGCTCATGCGACGACGGTCAGCTCGAGCCCGAGCAGGTGGGCGACCTTCGTCAATGTGCCGACCCGATGGCCGATCCCGAGCGCGACGTGGTGAGTCGGGCCCTGGGCGCACCAGTCGTCGAAGAAGGCGGCCGGTCCCCGCGAGAAGCGGATGCGCGAGTTCGTGTTGCCGATACGGAACGTCGGCCCGGGAATGGACTCGCCCTCGGCCGCGAGGAGCTTGAGCCGACCGTCGGCGGTCTGGGTCAGGCAGAGGATGGTCACGGGCCCGGGTCGGACCTTCATCTCGATCGAGAGGCCGGCACCCGCCTTGCCGTGGTAGAGACCGAGGGCCCGCGCAACGGGGCGTCCGTCCGCGATCGCGAGATGGCCGGGGCCGTCGTGGCCCATGAGGACGAACCCGTCGTCGAAGTCGAGGCCGTAGAACTCGGTGTACGAGCCGCCGGCACCGAGCCGGTCGAGCAGGAGCATCGCGATGTTGGTCTTGAGGTCGCCCTCGCCGGCGGTCGGGACACCGCGTCGCGTGAGCAGGGAGTTGCCGACGATCAGCCCCGAGCTCACGCGCTCGGCGACGTTGTCGCCGACGCCGCGGTAGTAGTAGGTGAGACCGTCGAGCTCGTAGTCCGCGACGAGCCGATCGAGCCCGACGGCGACGCGCGTCGACCAGTCGAAGACCTCGGGAGTGATCTCGGCGGCGATCGGATCGCTGCCCGCGTCGGCCAGTTCGAAGACGTCGCGGATCTCCCGATCCTTGCTCTCGATCGCCGCCGTCTCGGCCGACTCGACACGGGCGACCAGGTCGTCGATCTCGAGCACCTCGACGTGGGCGCCCGTCTGGGCGTGCACCTGCGTGAAGTCGGAGTACATGTCGAGCATCCCCGGATACGTGTGGCCGAGAAAGCCGATGCGTGCATTTCGCAGGTCGTGCACCGCGTGGGCCGCATCGAGCCACTCGCGCAGGGCGTCCCAGGCGGGGTCGCCGTCGAGCAGCGTCCCGGTGACCGTCCGGTAGGGGATCGCCGCACGGGTCAGGGCGCCCGCGATCTCCGGGACGCAGCATGCCGAGCAGTTCGCGAGCCACTCGCCGGTGGTCATCGCCTCGTAGTCCAGCGTGCGCGTTGGCTGGAGGTTCAGGACGACGACCGGCGCGTCGACCGCCTGCACGACGGGGAGCACCTGGGACGACGTCGCATAGGTCGCCGTGTAGACGAGGAGAAGCTGAGGCCGTCCGGCGGCCAGCGCGTCGCCGGCCGCCCGGGCCGCCTGCGGCGTGTCGACGAGGCCCGCCGAGACGACCTGCGCGCCCATCTCCCCGAGCCGGTGCTCGATGCCCCGTTGGTAGCCCTCGAGCCGTGCGCGCAGGCCGTCGAACTGGGGCCAGTACGCCGCGAGCCCGATGCCGAAGACCGCGACCCGCGGCGGGGCCCCCCGCGTCACGTTCCGTCCTCTCGCGTGACGACCGCTGCGTGCCTGCGGGCTCCGGCGGCCTCGAGCCGCGCGCGCGCCCGCCGGTAGATGTCTCCCAGGTTCGGGACGATGACGCTGGCGAGGAGAAGCCCCCCGACCACGATGTTCTGGTCCTGCGCCGGGATCAGGTCGGCCGTCATCGCGCTCTGGAGGCACCCGAGCACGGCAACCGCGAGGACTACGCCGACGATCGTGCCGCGGCCGCCGAAGATCGAGACGCCGCCGAGCAGCACGACGGTGACGACGAACAGCTCGATGCCGATGCCGGAGTCGTAGCGGGCGGAGGCGAAGCGAAGCGTCCAGAGCACGCCGGCGAGGCCGCAGATCATCCCCGACAGGACGAAGAGCCAGAACTTGATCCGCTTCACACGAATGCCCGAGTAGAAGGCTGCCTCCTTGTTCGCCCCGATCGCGAAGATCGCGCGCCCCAAGGGCGTTGCGTGGAGGACGACGCCGAAGATGACGGCGAGCCCGAGGAAGATCGCAACCGAGTACGAGATGTGCGTATGCGGGATCGGGACGACGCCGATGCTCGCGAGCCCCTGTGGGAACCCGCTGATCGTGTCGGACGGAAGGATCCCCTGCGCGATGCCGCGGTAGAGCGTCAGCGTCCCGATCGTGACGGCGAGCGACGGCAGGCCGAGGCCGGTGATCAGGAAGCCGTTGAACGCGCCGAGGATCCCGCCGAGGACGACGGCCGCGATGATGGCCGGCCAGATCGGCCAGCCGTGCTGGAAGAGCTCGGCCATGAAGAGCCCCGTCAGGCCGAGCATCGACGCCACGGAGAGGTCGATCTCTCCGGTGATGATGACTAGGGTCAGCGGGAGCGCGATGATTGCGATCTCCCCCACGTTCGAGCCGATGAAGAAGAGGTTCGTCCATTCCAGGAAGTAGGGGGAGACGCTTGCGCCGTAGGCGATCGACACGAGCAGGAGCACGACGAGCAGCGACTCCCAACGGAGCAGGCCGCCGAGCGCCCGCCGCCGCGAGGGCACGCTCTCGGTCTCCGCTCCCGGCTCCACCTGGTTCTCGACGTCAGGCACGAGCGCTCCTTCGCGTGCGCATGGTGGGAGCAAGGCGCAGGGCGACCAGCCGGTCGAAGGCGATCGCGGCGAGCAGCAACGCTCCCGCGAGGGCCATGCTCCAGAAGGAGGAGACGTTGACGACGACGAGCGCGGTGTTGATCGTGTACAGCAGGAGCGCGCCGAGCGCTGCGCCCAGCACGGTGCCGCTTCCGCCGAAGATCGCCACACCGCCGACGACGACGGCGGCGATCACCTGGAACTCGTAGCCGACCCCGGCGATCGCATCCACCGACGCGTACAGCGAGAGCCACAACGCGCCGGTTACGCCGGCGATCGCTCCGCTCAGGACGAAGGCGAGGAAGACACGCGATCCGACGGGGATGCCGGCCAGGCGGGCGGCGTCCGGGTCGGAGCCGATCGCATAGAAGTCGCGGGCCGTTCGGAAACTGCGCATCGCATAAGTCGCGACCGCGACGGCGGCGATCGCGATCCACCCGAGATACGGGATGCCGAGCACCGTCGCGTAGCCGATCCTGTTGAAGCTCTCGGGCAGCATCGAGGCGTTGACCTGGTTGCCCCCCGCCCACGCGCCGTCGATCCCACGGATGATGTAGAGCGTCCCGAGCGTCACGACGAGGCTCGGAACGCGTCCGACGGTGACGATCAGGCCGTTCACCACCCCGCAGACGGCGCCGATCGCGAGCGCCAGGAGGAAGACGACGGGGAGCGCCACATCCGGGTGGTGCACGTACAGCACTCCGGTCGCGTACGCGGAGATCCCGAGGATCGACCCGATCGAGAGGTCGACGTTCCGGGTGATGATGACGATGGTCTCGCCGATCGCGAGGAGCGCGATGATGGCGGAGCCCGCGAGGATCTGCTGGATGTTCGCGGCACTCAGGAAGAGATGGTTGTCGAGCGTCGTGCCGCCGATCACGATCACGAGCGCGAGGACGATGCCGAGCTCCCTGAACCGCACGAGGAACTCGGCGAAGGCGCGTGAGCCGGAGCGCCGCTCGATGACGTTCTGCTCTTCGGCGACCGACGTCATGCGGCCTCTTCGACCAGTCCCGTGGCGGCGCGCATGATTGCGTCCTCGTCTGCCTCGGCCCGCTCGAACTCGCGCATGACGCGGCCCTCGAACAGCACGACGATCCGATCCGCCATGTGGAGGACCTCCGGCAGCTCGGAGGAGATCATGAGGACGGCGACGCCCTGCGCCGCGAGCTCCGACAGCAGGAGATGCACTTCCGCCTTCGTCCCGACATCGATGCCGCGCGTCGGCTCGTCGACGATCAGCAGCGTGGGCTTGCGCCCGAGCCACTTCGCCAGCACGGTCTTCTGCTGGTTGCCGCCGGAGAGCGTCCAGACCGGGTTGGTCAGCTTCGCGAACTTCAGCTGGAGGCGAAGCGCCCAGTCGCGCGCGAAGGTGCGCTCGGAGCCCCGGAGGATGACGCCGCCTCGCTGGACCCGGTCGAGTGACGCGAGCGCGATGTTGCGTTCGATCGAGAAGTCCATCACGAGGCCCTGCTGGCGCCGGTCCTCGGGCACCAGCGCGATCCCGGCCGCCATGGCGGCCGAGGGCGATCCAGCGCGCAGCCGCCTGCCGTCGATCTCGACCGAGCCGGCGTCCCAGCGATCGATCCCGAAGATGGCGCGCGCGACCTCGGTCCGTCCCGCGCCGACCAGTCCGGCGAGGGCGACGATCTCGCCGCTTCGCACGACGAACGACACATCGGTGAACTCCCCCTCCCGCGTGAGCCGATCGACCTTCAGGACGACCGGCCCCGGCTCGGACTGGACCTTCGGGAACAGCGCGTCCATGTCACGACCCACCATCGCGCGGATCACGGACTCGACGGTCAGCTCGCCGATCGGCTTCGTCCAGACGTGGCGACCGTCGCGCATCACGGTGACGCGCTCGCAGATCGCGAAGATCTCGTCGAGCCGGTGCGAGATGAAGAGCACCGCGCTGCCCCGGGCGCGGAGCGTCTCGACGATGCGGAAGAGACGCTCGACCTCGTTCGTCGTCAGGGCTGCGGTGGGCTCGTCCATCACGATCACGCGGGCGTTGGTGGTCAGCGCCTTGGCGATCTCGACGAGCTGCTGATCGGCGATCGAGAGGCCCCGAGCGAGCCTGTCCGGATCGAGCCGGACGCCGAGCTGCTCGAACAGCACGGTCGCCTCGCGCCGCATGCGCCGACCGTCGATGCGCCGGAAGCGCTTGAGCGGTTGGACGCCGACGAAGATGTTCTCGGCGACGCTGAGATCGGGGAAGAGGGTGGGCTCCTGGAAGATGATCGCGATCCCCGCGGCCTGCGACTGCTTGGCGTTGTCGAAGATCGCCTCCTCGCCGTCGATCAGGAGTCGTCCGGCGTCGGCTCTGTGCACGCCGGCGAGGATCTTGACGAGCGTGGACTTGCCGGCGCCGTTCTCGCCGACGAGGCCGTGCACCTCGCCACCGAACAGCTCGATGTCGCCGTCGTCGAGCGCATGGACGGCGCCGAAGCGCTTCTCCGCGTGCTGCAGGGAGACGACGGGTGCGAGAGGTGTTTCCGTCACGATCGGGTGAGGAGGGGGCGCCGCGCGTGGCGGCGCCCCGTTCCTTCGGCCTAGAACTTGAACTTGTCGACGTTCTTGATGGTGAACACGTACGGCGGGCCGAGGATCACCTGCGGCCGCTTGTCGGGGCCGAGGATGATCTTGTACGTCCCGAGCTTGCCGGCCTTGAACGTCTGGCCGACCTTGCCGGTGATCTTCCCGTCCGCGAACGCCGAGACCGCGTAGCCCGCCAGGTACCCGAGATCCTCGGGGTTCCAGAGGGCGAACGCCTTCACGGTGCCGTCGTGGACGTACTTCTTCATCTGACTGGGCAGGCCGAGGCCCGTGAGCACGATCTTGTTCTTGTACTTCTTCGAGGTCGACAGGTACTGCGCGGCCGACGAGATCCCGACGGTCGTCGGCGACTCGATCCCCTTCAGGTTCGGGTACGCCTGGAGCATCGCGACGGTTGCCTGCCGCGACTGCGCCGGGTTGTCGTTGCCGTAGTAGATCTTGACGAGCTTCATGTCCTTGTAGCGCGGCTTCTTCATCTCCAGCTTCATGTACTTGATCCAGGCGTTCTGATTCGTGGCGGTGGACGCCGCGGACAGGATGGCGAACTCGCCCTTGTAGCCCATGAGCTTCCCGAGCAGGGCGATCTGACTCCGGCCGATCGTCTCCGTGTCCGCCTGGTTGATGAACAGCTCACGGCAGCTCACGTCCGAGTCGAACGCGATGACGTGCGTGCCGGCCGCCTGCGCCTGCTTCAGCGCCGGGCAGAGTGCGTCGGGATCGTTGCCGGCGATGACGATTCCCGCTGCACGCGCCTGGATCGCAGCCTGCACGGCCGGCTGCTGCGCCGCGGCCGTGTCCTCGGTGCCCGACTGGACGACCTGCTTGTTGCCCAGCTCTGTGAGCGCGATCTTGCCGCCGCGATCGGCGATCACCTCGTATGGGTTGAGGGTGTCCTTCGGGATGAAGTAGAACGTCTTGCCCGCCGTCGAGCGGCTCGGGCCGGCCATTGCGGCCGCCACGGCCACGCCTGCGACGACGATTGCCGCGGCGAACACCGCCCACCTGTGCTTGTGCATGAATCGTTCCTTTCGCATCGGAGTGTGCGGAGCGGACCGGTGGAGCGTGCGCCTCCTTCGCACTACCGGGGATACGCGGCGGTTACGCCGCCGTCGACGTTGACGACATTTCCGGTCGATTTGTTCGAACGCGGGCCGACGAAGAACGCGATCGCCTCGGCGACGTCCTCGGGGAGAACGGCGACCCCGAGCTTCGTGCGGCCCTGGTAGTACGTCTGCAGCTCGTCCTCGCTGACGCCGTACGTGCTGGCGCGCTCGGCCTTCCAATCGGAGGACCAGATGCTCGACCCCTGGATCACCGCGTCGGGGTTCACGGTGTTGACGCGAATCCCGTGCGGGCCGCCCTCCTCGGCGAGGCAGCGCCCGAGGTGGAGGGAGGCCGCCTTCGCGGACGAGTACGCGGCGGCGTTCGCCCCTGCGACCAGCGCGTTCTTCGAGCCGACGAAGACGATCGAGCCGCCGCGGCCCTGCTCGATCAGGACGCGGAACGCCTCCCGCGCGGCGAGGAAGTAGCCGCGCGCGAGCACGGCGTAGCTCTGCTCCCAGTCGTCGAGCGTGGTCTCGGTGACCGACGCGCTCGTCGCGAGACCTGCCGACGCGACCAGGACGTCGAGACCCCCGTACTCGAGCACCGTACGGCGGATCATCTCCCGGACGTCGTCCTCGCTGGTCACGTCGACCTCGACGGCGAGCGCGCGGCGAGTGCCATGCGCTGCGACGAGCTCGTCGGCGACGTCCCGCGCACCTGCGCCGTTCAGGTCCGCGACCACGACATGCGCGCCGCGTGAGGCGAGCACGCGCGCGGTCGCACGGCCGATCCCGCTGGCTGCGCCGGTGACCACGGCGATGCTTCCCGAGAGCTCCCTGAGCGGCGGCGCCTGCGCGAGCTTGTAGCGCTCGAGCGGCCAGTACTCGATCGCAAAGGCCTCCGACTCGCTGAGGGACCGGAATCCGCCGAGCGCGTCCGCCGCGTCCTCGACGGCGATCGCGCGGTGGTAGAGGTCGCGCGTCGTCCGCGCCCTGCCGGCGTCGATCCCGCTCGTCACCACGCCGACACCCGGGATCAGGACGACCCGAGGGCCGACGGGATCCATGCGGAACTGCCGAGTCTCGTCGTCGACGTGCCTCGCGTAGTACTCGCGGTACCACGCGCCGTACTCGTCAACACCGCGTCGAAGGGCTGCGCCGAGGTCGGCAGGGCCGTCGCTCGCCGGGTCGAACGCGACCGCGAGCGGCCTGTGCTTCGTGCTGATCAGGTGGTCGGGGCACGGCGCGCCGACCTGGCTCACCTCGGAGACTCGCGCCGACGAGGCGAAGGCGACCGCCGCGGGGCTCCGGTCGACCTCGAGCACGACGCCGTCCGCATCTGCGAGGAGCGAGCCCCGGAGCGCAGGAAGCGTCTGCGCCAGGAGGGCGAGGCACTCGCTCTCCCCGAGCTCCGGGCCCGCCCTGCCGCCCAGACCGAACCGGCCGGCTCCGGCCCGGTCCACTGCCTCGGCAGCTCTCGTGACGAACTCGATGGTGCTCCTGTACGCCGCCTCGGAGGTGTTGCCCCACGTGACGAGGCCGTGGCGCTCGAGCAGGACGGCGCGGGCGGACGGATTCGCTTCCAGGAGCTCGGCGATCCGCTTCGACATGTCGAAGCCCGGGCGCTGATAGTCCAGCCAGACCGCCTCGCCGCCGAACGCCTCGTCGGCGAGCGAGCGGCCGTTGGGCGTCGACGTCAGCGCGATGACGGCGTCCGGATGCGTGTGGTCGACGTGCACTGCGTCCACGAATGCATGCAGGAGCGTCTCGATGGACGGGCGTGGCTGGTCGGGCTCCAGCGCGCAGCGGCGGAGATAGTCGACCATCGACGCGTCGTCCATCGCCTCTCGTGAACGGAGCGGTTCGACCTCGTCGAGCAGCAGTGCGGCGAAACCGTCGCCGGTGATCGTCGCCAGATCGGTGCCCGAGCCTTTCACCCACAGGACGCGCTGATCGCGGCCGGCGTGATCGACGACGACCCCTTTTGCCGACGTGTTGCCTCCGCCCTGGTTGGCGATGGAGCGGTCGGCGCCGAGCAGGTTCGAGCGGTACACGAGCGCGCCCAGGCCGTCGAGCCCGGTCGCGGCCGGTGCGTCCCAGAGATCCGCCGGGGCGTGGATTCCGCTCAGGGGTCCGGCGAGGCTGCTCACGCGACGGCTTCGTCCGCCAGGGTCATGCGGCGCAGGTCCCGAGGCCGGAGGGGCGGCACCTCGCCGGGCCTGGGGTCGACGGTGATCACGTCGACCCCTGCTCCACGCCACGCGTCGACCTCGGACGCCGGCGCGCTCGAGTCCGTGACGATCCCCGTCAGCTCGTCCACGGAGACGAAGGCGAGGAGGGCGCTCCGATGCCACTTCGTCCCGTCGAAGATCCCGTAGACCTGGTCGCACGCGTCGGCCATCTCCTGCTTGATCCGAACCTCGTCCGGGTTCAGGTCCATGAGCCCACGCGGGAGGCTGAGCCCGCGCGCGCCGAGGAAGCCCTTGTTGATCCGCGTCGTCCGGAGCACGTCCGTGCCCAGGTCGCCGACGAGGGACATCGCCGACAGGCGCAGGACGCCTCCGGTCAGGAGCACCGTGATCCCCGGGGCGTCGGCGAGCGCCGTCGCGACCAGCAGGCCGTTGGTGACCACGACGAGCTCCCTCTTGGAGCACAGCTCGAGCGCGAGGTAGTAGGCGGTCGTGCTCGCGTCCAGGGCGACTGCCTCGCCCTCGTTGACCATCTCGGCCGCTGCGCGCGCGATCGCCCGCTTCGCATCGACCTCGAGGCGCATTCGCAGATCGAAGCCGACCTCCGACTGACCGTGCTGGAGCGCCCGGGCGCCGCCGCGGATCCGCGCCACGAGGCCCTGCCGCGCAAGCTGCCCGAGATCGCTCCGGACCGTGACCTCCGAGACGGCAAACGCTTGCGAAAGTTCCGCAACCTGAACGTAATCACGTGTCTCGAGCAAGCGCAGCACGTGTTGCATGCGCTCCGGCTGCGAGAGGTTCGTGAGGTCGACTGCGTCGCCGATCCAGCGACAGTACGACGCTCACTTGTGGAAGTCAATACCTGTGACTGGCTTTCGAATTTCGTGATATCGAAAGTAGACTCGTAATCGGGGGAAGGATCAGGCAGACTCGCGCCATGGACGACCACGAGGTGCTTGCGAGGCTCGCCGCGCTCCAGATCGAGACGCCCTCGTGGGGGTACGGGAACTCCGGCACGCGGTTCCACGTCTATCCGTGGCCGGGCGCTGCGCGGACGGTGCACGAGCGCATCGCGGACGCGGGGCTTGTCCACCGGCTGACCGGCTGCTGCCCGTCGGTCGCGTTGCACATCCCCTGGGACGCGGTCGAGGACTACGCGGCGTTGCGCGAGTACGCGGAGGCGGAGGGCGTCAGGCTGGGGGCCATCAATCCGAACCTGTTCGGGTCGGACGAGTACCGGCTGGGCAGCCTCTGCAACCCGGACCCGGATGTGCGCGCCCGCGCGCTGGAGCATCTCCGCGCGTGCGTGGAGATCGCGCGGACCGTCGGCTCGAGCACGATCAGCCTCTGGCTCGCCGACGGGACCAACTACCCCGGCCAGGACGACCTCGGGGCGAGATTCGCAAGGCTGGTCGAGGGCCTCGAGCGGCTCTACGCGGAGCTGTCAGACGACGTCACGCTCCTCGTCGAGTACAAGTTCTTCGAGCCCGGCTTCTACAGCACGGATCTCCCGGACTGGGGGACCGCAGCGCTCGTGTGCCGGCGTCTCGGTCCTCGCGCCAAGGTGCTCGTCGACACCGGCCATCACCCGCTCGGGACGAACGTCGAGCAGATCGTCGCCCTGCTCCTGGCCGAGGAGCTCCTCGGCGGCTTCCACTTCAACAACCGGAAGTACGCCGACGACGACCTGATCGTCGGCTCGATCGAACCGTTCGAGCTCTTCCGGATCATGCGAGAGATCGCGCAGGCGG
>Ga0207708_10001231_pt1 | contig 19306 bp, 18 predicted proteins | sample KBSK5101metaG_FD_184340 | JGI IMG/M metagenome (GOLD analysis project Ga0207708, IMG submission 184340) | Corn, switchgrass and miscanthus rhizosphere microbial communities from Kellogg Biological Station, Michigan, USA - KBS K5-10-1 metaG... | ecosystem: Host-associated > Plants > Roots >...
CCTCCAGAAGTCGACCACGCCGCGCGCGGGGCAGATCGCCGGCTCGGTGACGCCCATGAACTCGGCAACCTCGCGGGCGAGAAGGGCACGACATCTACACGTTCTATTTCAACGGGCCCGGCACCCCCGGCCCGCGTGCTTGTCTTCACTGGTGTTGAAGGTGAACATGCGGCTTGGGCCACGAGGGTGCCTAACCCCACGAGGCAGTAAGCGCGCAGGCGCACTCCACGACCACCGTGCCCTCCTCGTAGTCCCGACGTCTCCCAGTAGGCCACCCGCGACCCCACCACCACCACCACGTGGACTTCACCGCCGCCTGGGCGGCCAACTTCGCTGCCTCCCTCACCTTGTCCCTGCTGGCTTCGTCACCCGAGGCCCAGCACCGCGGAACATCGCCCGCGACTCCCGGGTCGAGCTGGTCGTCTACGACTCCAGCCGGCTGCCCGGGGAGACCGCAGCGGTCTGCGTGACCGGAACCGCCGTGGAGGTCTCGTCCCACGAGCTCGAGGCGGCGTGCGCCAGGCGTTCGCTGCACGTACGCGAGCGACCCGTCGTGCGGCACCGGCATGGACACCCGTCTGGTCGTTCCGCCGGGCTGAGCCCACTGACAGGATGACCCGGGTGACCACCGCCCGACTCGTCCCCGTGACCGTCGAGATGGACGGCGACGAGCTGGACGCCGAGGACGCCTGGCACCTCGCGCGGCACCACGGGCCGTGGGTGATCGCGAAGGGCGCGTTCCTTCGGTTCCGGTTCGGCGACGGCTTCACCAACAGCCGGGCGCTGGCGCTGCAGGGGAGCCTCGCGGTGATCCCGTTCCTGCTGGCACTGACCGGTCTGGCCGCCGACCTCGACCAGGAGCGGCCGGCGGAGGTGGTCGCGCGGACGATCGAACAGGTCTCACCCGGCCACGGCACCGGTGACGCCCTGGCCCGCGCGGTGACGGGCCCCAAGAGCAGCGAGCGTGCCGGCGAGGTCGCGCTGACGCTGGGCCTGTTGCTGTCCCTGGTGTCGATGACCACCGCGATGGGCCAGGTCGAGCGAGGATCCAACCGGATCTACGGCATCCGCCGCGACAGACGGGCGGTGACGAAGTACGGCCGTGCCGCGGCGCTCACGGCGATCCTGGCGATCCCGCTGGGGCTGGGCTTCCTCCTGCTGGTGGCCGGCGGGTCGTTCGCCGATGCGATGACCCAGACCTACGACTGGCCAGACGGCACCCGTACGGCGTTCCAGCTCGCGCGCTGGCCGCTCGGACTGGTGCTGCTGGTGTTCGCGATCGCGGTGCTGCTCGACCACGCCCCGCGGCGTCGCCAGCCCGCGCTGTCGTGGCTGGCACTCGGTGCCGGGGTGGCGGTCATCCTGAGCATGGGCGCGACGGCCGCGCTGGCGGCGTACGTGCACGTCAGCGGATCCTTCGGGAGCACCTATGGTCCGCTGGCCGGCATCGTGGCGCTCCTGCTGTGGTCGCTGATGAGTGCCATCGCATTCTTCTACGGCGTAGCCATCTGCGCGCAGCTCGAGGCGCTGCGTGCCGGTCAGGACGTCGCCGTCGAGGACGACCCCGGACGCCCGCACGCGACGGTGGTCTGACGCGAGCACGCTCATGGGCTCAGTCTCGATTGAAATATCGTCGGTATCCAAAAACCATTGACATTCAAATACTGACGGTACTAGATTCTCGCTCATGGCGACCAGGTTGACCCGGGCTGAGCAGGGGGAGCGAAACCGCGGGCTGGTGCTGGCCGCCGCTCGTCGGGTGTTCCTCGAGCGTGGGTACGCCGGCGCCACCTTGGATGCCATCGCCGAGGAGGCCGGCTTCTCCAAGGGCGTCGTCTACTCGCAGTTCGCGGGCAAGCCCGACCTGTTCCTCGCGCTGCTCGAGCGACGCATCGCCGAGCGGGCCGAGCAGAACCGGCGTGTCTGTGCCGGCCTGGCAGGGCTGGCGGGGTTGGACGCGCTGTTGCAGGCCAACGCCCGGCTATCCGAGGACGGTGGCGACTGGTCCCGGCTGCTGATCGAGTTCCGGGTCATCGCCGCGCGTGACCCAGCGCTCAATGCCCGGTATGCCGCGCTGCATGCCCAGACCCTCGACCATTTCACCGAGGCGATCGCAGATGTCCTGGCCCGGGCCGGGCTCACGTCGGCGTACCCGCCCCGCGCGTTCGCCGAGCTGATCATCGCCATCGATGCGGGCCGCGTCCTCGAGAGGGCTTCGGGCACGTCGGAGCTCCGACTCGACCACCTGGTCGACCTGTTGGGCCGGGCACTCGTTGTGGTCGGGTCCGACGAAGACTCTGTTGCAGAAAGACCAAACCCAGGAGGGCCCGATGCCCACCACAACCGCTCAGCAAGGCTCGTTCCGCGCACTCCGTGACGACCTGCAGACCGCGCTGCTGGCAAGCTTCCCCGAACATGTTGCGCGGATCGACTGGAGCCGTGCCCGGATCGCCGCGCACCAGCAGCACCGGCTGAGTGCCTTGCTGGCCCATGCGGTCGAGCACTCCCGGTTCCACGCGCGCCGGCTGCGTGGCATCGACACTGACGCGGTCGACGCGCGAGACCTGACGCAGCTGCCGGTGATGACCAAGTCAGAGATGATGACCGAGCTCGACGACGTGTTCACCGACCGCCGGCTCAACCGCTGTACCGCTGAGCGCGCGCTGGCCGGGGCGGGTCCCGAACCTGCCACCGTGCTCGGTTCCTACCTCGCCCTGACCTCGGGTGGCAGCTCCGGCCAGCGCGGGGTGTTCATGCTCGACGTACCAGCTGCCGTGCAGTTCTTCGGCACACTGGTGCGCGGCCTGCTCGTGCGTCTCGAGGCGATGGGCGGACCGCCGCCCGGAGGGCTGCCGATCGCGATGGTCGCGGCCGGCTCTCCCGTCCACGCCACCGGCATCGCGGCACCGCTGTGCGAAGGCGATACGGCACTGCCGTTCAGGTTCCTGAGTGTGCCCGTCACCCAGCCCCTGCCGGAGATCGTCGATCGTCTCAACGCGCTGCAGGCTCCCGCGCTCTACGGCTATCCGTCCGTCCTGGCGCGACTCGCCAGAGAGCGGCAGGCGGGCCGCCTGCGGATCGCACCGATGATGGTCACCAGCACCAGCGAGACCTGCACACCCGAACTGCGCGCGGCGATCTCGGAGGGGTTCGGAGCACCGTTGATCGACAGCTTCGGGTCCTCGGAAGGGCTGGTGGGCGCGAGCGAACCGGACGCGGACGTGATCACTTTCGCCGAGGACGGGTGCATCATCGAGCTGGTCGACGAGGAGTACCGCGCGGTCCCGCCCGGAACGCCGTGCGCCGCCGTCCTGGTCACGAACCTGGGCAACCGGTTGCAACCGCTCATCCGCTACGAGCTGACCGACACCTTCGTCCAGCAGCCGGCCGCAGCCGGACACGGACACCTGCGCGCCCGTGTGCAGGGTCGCTCCGACGACAACTTCCGGTACGGCGCAGTGACCATCCACCCACTCGTCATCCGGTCCGTGCTGGTGAGGTCGCCCGACGTGCTGGAGTACCAAGTCCGCCAGACCACCTCAGGGATCGACGTCCGCGCCGTCGCCGAGCGCACACTCGATGTCGAGTCGCTTCAGGCTCAGCTCGGTGCCGCGCTCGCCCGAGCCGGACTCGCCAACCCTGACATCACGGTCCGTCGTGAGCCGAACCTCGCTCGCGACCCAAGGACCGGCAAGCTGCGCCGGTTCGTGCCTCGGCGCTGAAGGGCGGACGGACCTCCTCAGTGTCCCGGTCGTTGACGATCTGGGCTGCCGTCGGCGGCGTCGTTCCCACCCAGCGAGAGTCGGCTCCCGGCGCGGGGCGGGACCTCCGCTGATCACTCGCGTACCACTGTCCACAGATTGGTCGTAGACGCTTTCCCGAGGCGCCTCCGACGAGTAACAGTTGGTCGAACGATCTCGGGAAGTGATCCGTGTGAGCCAACAGCTCGCCCGCTTTGCACATGGCGGGGATTCGGCCGGTTCGCTGGTCGACGACCTTGACGCGCAGGTGCGCGACGCCGTACGCCGCGAGGGTGTCGACCCGCAGCGCGACGTCGCGCTGGTGCGGCATCTCGCCGAGGACGTGGTGCGCGCACACGACGAGCGGAGCCTCACCGGCGTTGTCGCTCCGGTTGCCGACGCCAACGGCGTGGTCGGCGAGCTGGTGGCGCGGGTGGCCGGCTTCGGGCCGCTGCAGGCGTACCTCGACGACCCCGACGTGGAGGAGGTCTGGATCAACGACCCGTCGCGGGTGTTCGTCGCCCGCGCCGGCCGGCACGAGCTGACCACCACCATCCTCACCACTGCGCAGGTGCAGGAGCTGGTCGAGCGGATGCTCAAGTCGAGCGGCCGCCGGATCGACCTGAGCCAGCCGTTCGTCGACGCCATGCTGCCCGAGGGCCATCGGCTGCACGTCGTCCTCGAGGGCATCTCACGCGGGTTCGCGGCCGTGAACATCCGCAAGTTCGTGCTCCGCGCAGCCCGGCTCGCAGACCTCGTCGAGCTCGGCAGCCTCACCGGACAGGCAGCACGGTTCCTGGAGGCCGCCGTGCTGGCGGGGCTGAACATCGTGGTTGCCGGCGGCACTCAGGCAGGGAAGACCACGTTCCTGAACTGCCTCGCCGCGGCGATCCCCGGTGGTGACCGGGTGATCAGTGCCGAGGAGGTCTTCGAGCTGCGCTTCCCCCACCCCGACTGGGTGCCGATGCAGACCCGGCAGCAGGGCCTGGAGGGCACGGGCGAGGTCACCTTGCGCGACCTCGTGCGCGAGGCGCTCCGGATGCGGCCGACCAGGATGATCGTCGGCGAGGTCCGGTCGGCCGAGTGCCTGGACCTGCTGCTGGCCCTCAACGCCGGGCTGCCGGGTCTCGCCACGATCCACGCCAACAGCGCCCGCGAGGCGCTGGTCAAGCTGTGCACCCTGCCGCTGCTGGCGGGCGAGAACATCTCGTCCCGGTTCGTCGTCCCCACCGTCGCCGCCTCCACCGACCTCGTGGTGCACCTCGGCATCGACGCCCACGGCGTACGACGGGTCAACGAGGTCGTGGCGGTCCCCGGCCGCGTGGAGAACGACATCATCGAGACCGAACCGCTGTTCCACCGCACCAGCGACCGGCTGGTGCGGGCCGCCGGCATGCCGAGCCGCCTCGAGAGCTTCGAGCGGGCGGGCATCGACGTCCACGCCCTGTTGCGCGAGGCCGGATGATGGGTGTCCTGGTCGGTCTCGGTCTTGGCGTCGGGCTGCTGCTGATCTGGTCCGCGTTCGCCGTGCCGCGCACCCAGCGGATAAGGCGGCCGGGGCGTGTTGACGACCTGCTCGCACGCGCCGACATCGGTGGTGTGTCGCTCGCCGGTTTCGTGGTGCTCTGCCTCGCCTGCGGAGTCGTCGCGGCGCTCGCGATCCAGGTCGCGTCGGGGACCGCGCCGGTGGCGCTGGCGTTCGGCGCGATGGGCGCCTACCTGCCGGTCGCGATCACGCGTGGCCGGGCGCGGCGTCGGCAGCGGGAGCTCGCCGAGGTCTGGCCGGAGGCGGTCGACAATCTCTCCTCGGCCGTCCGCGCCGGCATGTCGCTGCCCGAAGCCCTGTCCGGGTTGGCGATCCGCGGGCCCGAGCCGCTGCGGCCGGCCTTCGCCGGCTTCGCCCTCGACTACCAGGTGACCGGTCGCTTCGGTGAGAGCCTCGACCGGCTCAAGGAGCGACTGGCCGACCCCGTGGGCGACCGGGTGGTCGAGGGGCTGCGAGTCGCGCGGGAGGTCGGCGGAGGCGACCTGGGCCGGCTCCTGCGCAGCCTGTCCGGTTTCCTGCGGGACGACGCCCGCACGCGTTCCGAGCTGGAGGCACGACAGACCTGGACAGTCAACGGAGCGAGGCTGGCCGTCGCCGCGCCGTGGCTCGTGCTGCTCCTGCTCTGCTTCCAGCGCGACGTGATCGGCCGCTACGCGTCGACTGCCGGTGTCGTCGTGCTCGCCGGCGGCGCGTTGCTGTGTCTGGTCGCCTACCGGCTGATGGTGCGGATCGGACGGCTCCCTGTCGAACGGCGGATCCTGTCATGACGCCGACCGCGTGGGGCGTCCTCCTCGGCGCGAGCTGCGGCACCGGGATCCTGCTGGTGCTGGACCGGATCGTGGCGGCCCGCCGCACGCCGTTCGAGGTACGGGTGCTGCCCTACCTCCGGGACCTGCCCCAGCTCGAGTCGACCCGTCCGGCGACCATCCCGACGAACGCCGTTGCCGGGGTCTTCGGACCCTCGCTGCGTGCTGCCGCCGAGTGCGTCGAACGGATCCTCGGTGGGTCGGCGTCCATCCGGCGCCGCCTCGAGCGCGCCGACCTCGGGCTCACGGTGCATGACTTCCGGGTCCAGCAGGTCGTGTGGGGGCTTGTTGCCTTCCTGGCCGCCGCGGTCCCGTCCTTGCTGGTGTCGTTGCGCGCGCCGGACCGCGCGATCCCGTTGCTGCTGTTCTGCCTCGCCGCGTTCGCGAGCGGCGTGCTGCTCCGTGAGAACCGGCTGACCAGCCAGGTCACGCAGCGCGAACGTCGGGTGCTCGAGGAGTTCCCCACCGTGGCCGAGCTCCTGGCCCTCGCCGTCGCGGCGGGGGAGAGTCCGGTCGGAGCCCTCGACCGCGTCGTACGACGGACCCACGGCGAGCTGTCCTCCGACCTGCGCCGGGTGCTGGCCGAGGTGCGCACCGGCACCCCGGTCGCGCGCGCCTTCGACGAACTGGCCGCACGCACCGGTCTCCCCGTGGTCGCGCGGTTCGCCGAGGGCCTCGCCATCGCGGTCGAGCGCGGCACCCCCCTCGCGGACGTGCTGCACGCCCAGGCCGCTGACGTGCGCGAGGCCGGCCGTCGGGCGCTGATCGAGGCCGGCGCGCGCAAGGAGGTCCTGATGATGGTGCCGGTCGTCTTTCTGGTCCTTCCGGTGACCGTGGTCTTCGCGTTCTGGCCCGGCCTGGTGGGCCTTCAGCTGGTCACCCCATGACGAACCAAGGAACGGAGAGCGAGATGCTGAGGATCTGGATCCTGCTGCTGGCCGCGGACGAGCGCAGGAACGAACGCGGCGATGTGCCCGGGTGGGTGCTGATCACGGTGATGACCGCCGGCCTCGTCGGGGCGCTGTGGGCGATCGCCGGCGACCAGCTGGGCTCGATGCTGCGCGAGGCGCTGCGGTCGGTCTCCGGCTGAGCCGTGCCGCGCGTGCGTGACGAGCGCGGGTCGGCGGTCGTCGACTTCGTCCTCGTCAGTCTGGTCCTGGTGCCGCTGGTGCTCGGGATCATGCAGGTGGCGCTGGTGATGTTCGTGCACAACACGTTGGCGTCCGCCGCGCACGAGGGGGCCCGACGCGGAGCCACGATCGACCGTGGTCCCGGTGACGCCGCTGCGCTCACCCGCCAGCAGATCCGTGGCGCCGTCGCGGACCGGTTCGCTCGCGATGTGAGCGCCCGGGACACCATGGTCGACGGCGTCCCGGGCGTCGTCGTGCACGTGCACGCCGTCGTGCCGGCGCTCGGGCTCTGGGGCCCCGGCGTGAGCGTCGACGTCGAAGGCCACGCCGTGAAGGAGCAGGCCCCGTGAGCTCACGCCGAATGAGCCCACGTGACGAGTCTGGGACGGCGATCATCGAGTTCGTCTGGCTGGCGATCCTGCTGCTGATCCCCTTGCTGTACGTCGTCCTTGCCGTGTTCGACACCCAGCGCACGTCGTACGCCGCCTCGTCGGCGGCGCGGTCGGCGGGGCGCGCGTTCATCACATCGCCGGACGAGAAGAGCGCCTACGCGCGGGCGCGGGCGGCGGCGCGACTGGCCTTCGCCGACCAGGGGATCGAGGGTGCGCCGATGCGGCTGGTGATCCGCTGCGACCCGCACCCCGACAACTGCCTCTCGCCCGGATCGGTCGTGGTCGCTCAGGTGCACTCGTCGGTCGACCTGCCGCTGATGCCCGACGCACTCGGCGGCAACACCCCACGGATCTCGGTACAGGCGGTGCACCAGGCGCCGTACGGCACGTTCCGCGAGGACCGCCCGTGAGCCGCGACCAGCACGGCAGCGTGACGCCGCTGCTCATCGGCTTCGCGCTGATCCTCGCGACGCTGGTGGCGGTGGTCGTCGACGCGTCCGCCGCGTACCTGCGTCGGCAGGGCATGAACTCGCTCGCTGACGCCGCGGCCCTTTCGGCGACCGACGGGCTGCAGGGAGACCAGGTGTACACACACGGGCTCGGCAGGCGCGCCCGGATCGACCCGCGCGCGGCCGAGCGCTACGTGCAGGACTACCTCGCCCGATCCGGCGCCCGGGCGAAGTACCCGGGCATGCGGGTCAGGGTCACCACCCGCGACAACGTCGTGGTTGTGCGCCTCGCGGCGCCGCTCGCCCTGCCGCTGCACGTGCCGGGAGTCGGCCCCGCGCCGGTCGTCTCCGGTGACGCGGCGTCCGAGGTGCTGGTGTCGGACTGACCCTTAGGCGCGAAGCCTCGCGTTGACGATCTCGGGGGAGAACTCCTGGTCGACGACCAGTCGCGTCAACCCCGCCACCGCGGCGTCCTCGCCGAGGCTACCCAGGTGGAGGGCCATGTGCCGGGTCGCCCGCGGGAGCGCGATGCGATACAGCGTCTCGCGCATGCCGGCGAGCAGGGGGGCCGATGCCAGTGCGCCACCGACCAGCACCACCTCTGGATTGAGAAGGCACACCACGGTTGCCAGCACCTCCCCGATGCGCTTGCCGGCCGCTTGGGTGAGGCGCGCCGCCTCGGGCTCGCCTGCCTGGAGCAGCGCGCGAACGTCGCGTCCGGAGGCGGCCTGGAAGCCGAGCGACCGCAGCTCCGCGGCAACGGCGCGGCCGCTGGCCACGGCCGCCAGGCAGCCCTGCATGCCGCATTCGCACCGCGCCTCGGACCGGGGCGACACCTTGACGTGCCCGATGTCACCGGCGCCGCCGTCGACCCCGGTGTAGGAGCGCCCGCCGATCACGATGCCTGTCCCGATTCCCGTTGAGACCTTGACCAAGCACAACGACTCGGCGTGAGTGTTCCCGGCGGCGTACTCGCCCATCGCGGCGGCGTCCGCGTCGTTCGCGGTCAGCACCGGGACACCGGGGAGCGCGGGGTGCAGGTGCTCCGCCACCGGGTAGGCGTCCCAGCCGGGGAGCATCGGCGGCTGGCTGGGTCGGCCCGAGACCGGGTCCACCGGCGCCGGGAGGCTCAGGCCCAGCCCGCACAGGTCGTCCGGTTCGAGGTCCCGCTTGCCGAGGACGGCGCCCATCGCTAGGACGATCCGGTCCAGCACCTCGGAGGGGCCGGCGCTGACCGCCACGTCGATCGAGTCCTCGACCAGGACTGCTCCGCCCAGGTCGGTCACGGCGATCCGGGTGTGCGTGGTGTCGATGGCGGCCACGAGCACATGGGACTGGGAGGTGTTGAAGGCCAGACTGCGGCGTCGCCGTCCCCCGGTGGCCTCACTGTGCTCGCCCTCGACGATCATTCCCGCCGCGAGCAGCGCGTCGAGGCGCTGGCTGATGGTCACGCGGGACAGTCCCGTGGCCTCGAGTACGTCGCCGCGCGTGGTTGCTCGTCCGTGGCGGATCAGGTGAAGCACGTCGCCGGGTCCAGAAGGCACCGCACCTGCTCCTTCCTTCGAGCCTTCGAGGGGCACTGCCCCGAGGTAGGCCCGCCGAGTGAGTTGAGCATAACGAATACACCACTAATGGTTGACATCTATACGTAAAAGGTCGAGATTCAGACAAAAGTGATTCCTGCCCTGGAGGCCTCATGTTGACTCACTCCCGACGTCGCGCCGCTGCAGCGGCAGCGCTCTCGACCGCCGTGATCGCCTCGCTCGCAGCGTGCGGCGGAGGTGGGGACGACGGAGGCAGTGGCGCCAGCAACAAGCTCACCGTCTGGATCGAGGAGGACCTCCCCGACCGTGTGGCGGCCACCCAGGACATCGTGGACGCCTTCACCAAGAAGACGGGGGTCCAGGTCAAGCTGGTTGCGGTCGCCGAGGACCAGTTCAACCAGATCCTCACCTCGAACGCGGCGGCTGGGAAGCTGCCGGACGTGATTGGGGGCCTCCCGCTGGGTCAGGTCCGCACCCTGTCCTCCAACGAGCTCATCGACACCGACGCCGTCGGCTCGGTGACCGACGACCTCGACCGCGGCACATTCACCGACAGCGCCCTCGAGCTCACCGCCGATGGCGACAAGCAGCTGGCCGTGCCCAGCGAGTCGTGGGTCCAGCTGCTGGTCTACCGCAAGGACCTCTTCGACAAGGCCGGGCTCGGCGTCCCCAAGACCTACGACGACGTGCTGGCGGCCGCGAAGAAGCTCGACTCCTCCGCCGTGGCCGGCTTCATCGGCGCCAACGTTGCGGGGGACGCGTTCACCGAGCAGACCTTCGAGGAGATCGGTCTCGGCAACGCCTGCGAGCTCGTCAACGACAGCGGTGACGTCACCTTCGACAGTGACGAGTGCGTGGCGGCCCTGGACTTCTACGGCGATCTGCAGCAGAACTACTCGGTCGCCGGCGCGCAGGACGTCGACACCACCCGAGCGGCCTACTTCGCCGGCAAGGGCGCCATGCTGATCTGGTCGAGCTTCATCCTCGACGAGATGGCCGGCCTGCGGAAGGACGCCCTGCCGACCTGCCCCCAGTGCAAGTCCGACCCCACATACCTGGCCAAGAACAGCGGCGTGGTGACCTCGATCGAGGGGCCCTCCGGCTCGGGGCCTGCCACGTTCGGCGAGATCACCTCGTGGACCATCCCATCCAAGTCGTCGACCGACGCGGCCAAGAAGTTCGTCACCTACATGATGACCGACGGCTACGAGCCATGGATCAGGATCGCGCCCGAGGGCAAGATCCCGGTCCGCACCGGTGACAAGCCAGGCGACACGACGTACACCGACGCCTGGTCGAAGATGAAGGTCGGCGTGGACACCAAGGCTCCGCTCTCCAAGTTCTACAGCCAGGACGTCATCGACGCCCTCACCAGTGGCGCCGACAACCTGTCGCGCTGGGCGATCCCACAGGGACAGGGCGACCTGCTCGGCGCGATCCAGGGCACCCAGCCCGTAGCCGGCGCCGTCAACGAGGTGTCCAACGGCACCAGCGGCGCCGACGCGGCCAAGAAGGCGGCGGACGAGATCCGATCGGCTCAGTAGACGTGCCCGCCAGCGGACCGACGAGTCCCGCAGACTCGACCCTGCGGGCACCCGACCCGCCAAGGCAGGACGACCCGCCCCGACGGCGACGGGGGACCCGGTCGGTCAGGGCGCGCGAGGACCGTCGGGCGGGCTACCTGCTGATCTCGCCCACCGCGGTGATCGTCTTCGTGATGGTCGTGCTGCCGATCCTGTGGACGGTCTCGCTGGCGTTCCAGGACGTCCGGCTGCTCAACCTGAGCACCGCGGGCATCATCGGGGACTACAGCCTCGACAACTTCACCGAGGTGGTCACCTCACCCGGTTTCATCGACGCCCTGGTCACCACGATGGTCTACTCCGTCCTCGGGACCGCCTGCGCGATCGGACTGGGGCTGGTCGCCGCGCTTGCGCTCCGGGCCCCCTTCCGGGGCCGGGGGCTGGTCCGCGCGTGCATGCTGATCCCGTACGTCGCGCCCGTGGTCGCTGCCACCTTCGTGTGGAAGACGATGCTGAATCCGCAGTTCGGCGTGGTGAACCACTACGGCACCACGCTGCTCGGCTGGGACGACCCGATCGCGTTCCTGAGCTCGGCCCAGCCGGTATCACTGTTCGGGATCCAGACGCACGTGAGCGTGTCCCTGCTCACGGTGATCCTGTTCGAGGGGTGGCGGTCCTTTCCCTTCGCGTTCTTGTTCATCACCGCCCGGATGCAGGCCATCCCGGAGTCGCTCGAGGAGGCCGCGATGGTCGACGGGGCCGCGCCCTCGCAGCGGTTCCGCTACATCGTGCTGCCTCAGCTGCTGCCCACGCTCGCGGTTCTGACCGTCCTGCGCTTCATCTGGACGTTCAACAACTTCGACGACATCTACCTGCTCACCGGCGGGGGGTCCGGCACCCAGGTGGTCGCGGTCCGCGTCTACGACTACCTGATCAACCGCGGCGACATCGGCGCCGCTGCCGCGCAGGCGCTCGTGCTGGCTGCCATCCTCGCGATTCTGGTCACCATCTACCTCAAGTTCTTCGGCCGGTCCGAGGAGATGTTATGAGCCGGGTGTCGCGCGACCACGTCGAGCGGAAAGTCTTCGGCGTCCTCCGGCGAGTCGTCATCTTCCTGCTGCTGCTGGTCTGCCTGTTCCCGTTCTACTACATGGCCTTCTTGTCGTTCCGGCCGCTGGACGCGGTCCTGCAGGATCCCGGCGCGCTGGTGCCGAAGCCCGGTGAGATCGACTTCGGTACCTACAAGGAGGTGCTCACCTCCACCGAGAACGGCGGCCAGGGCTTCATGACCTTCATCCGCAACAGCTCGATCGTTGCCGTCTCCACGGTGGTTCTCGCGCTGCTGGTGTCCATCCCGGGTGCCTACGCGGTGAGCCGGCTCGACTTCTTCGGACGCCGCCAGATCTCCGCCGTCTTCCTAGGCGTCTACTTCTTCCCGGCGATCCTCCTGGCCATCCCGCTGTTCGTGTTCTTCACCCGGATCGGCCAGCGCGGCACGTTGAGCGGGCTGGTCGTGGTCTACGTCGCGCAGGTCGCGGCCGTCTCCATCTACATGCTGCGCAACTACTTCGACACCATCCCGGCGAGCCTCGAGGAGGCCGCGGCGATCGACGGGTGCACCAGGCTGCAGGCGATGCGTCACATCAGCCTGCCGCTGGCGCTGCCGGCGATCGCCTCCAACGCGCTGTTCGTGTTCATGATCGCGTGGAACGAGTTCCTCTTCGCCCTGCTGTTCCTGGTCGAGAACCGGTCGAAGTGGACCGTCTCGCTTGGCCTCTCCCAGCTCTCTGGCAGCATCGAGGTCCCCACGACGGTCCTGATGGCCGGCTCGGTGATCCTGACCGTGCCGATCATCGTGCTCTTCTTCCTCAGCGAGAGGTGGCTGGCCGGTGGCCTGACCGCCGGCGCCGAGAAGGGCTGAGCGTCGTGCCGGGCCAGGCGCCTGTCCATGCCTGAGGTGGTGTCCTTCGTGGCGCCGTACGAAGTGGCGCTGGTGGCGTACGATGCATCGCCCCTGGTCCCCGGGTCCGTGCGGGTGCGCACGTGGTACTCCGGTGTCTCCGCGGGCACCGAGCTGACGGCCTACCGCGGCTCCAACCCCTACCTCACGCGGACTTGGGACGCGGGTTCCGGGCTGTTCGTGGAGGGCATACCGACCTTCGCCTACCCGGTCGAGGGGTGGGGCTACTCGGAGGTCGGTGAGGTCGTCGAGGCCGCGGAGGACGTGACCGGCCCTATCGTCGGGGACCTGGTCTACGGGATCTGGGGCCACCGCAGTGAGGCCCTGCTCCCGGGCGCCGCGGTCGCCAAGTGCGTTTGGACGGGGCAGGACCCGGTGGCGGGCACCTTCGCCCGGGTCGGGGCGATCGCGCTCAACGCGCTTCTCGCCGCTGACGTGAGGCTGGGTGACCGCATCGCGGTCTTCGGGCAGGGCGTGATCGGGCTGCTCGCCACCCGGCTCGCCGTGCTCGCCGGAGCCGAGGTGGTGGCCGTCGACTCGATCGGGCCTCGGCTCGACGCCGCCCAGGCGATGGGGGCTGCGCACGTGGTCCGGGCCGACGCGCCTGAGGGTGCCGGGGCCCTGGTGCGGGCCTGGTCGGGAGGCGGCGGGGTCGACTCCGCGATCGAGCTGAGCGGCACCGACCGCGCCCTCCACGAGGCCGTACGCTCCGTGGTCGTCGACGGCACGGTAGCCGCGTCCGGCTTCTACCAAGGTGGCGCCACGCACCTGCGCCTCGGCGAGGAGTTCCACCACAACCGCGTCCGCATCGTCGCCAGCCAGATCTCCGGCACCCCGATCGCGCTTGGCCCGCGGTGGGACCAGCCCCGCCTGGTGCGCATCTTCATGGACCAGGTCCGGCGCGGCGCGGTCGACGTCCGGTCGCTGGTCACCGACGTCGTGGACGCCGCCGACGTCGCGATGCTCTTCGAGCGCCTCGATCGCGGCGACCCGGGGATCCTGCAGGCCGTCCTTCGGTTCCCCGCGGCCCCGGAGGAGTGGTGAGCCGCGCGAGCCTCGACACCGGACCGCGCTTCCCTGAGGACCGCGGCGGCGTCGCGATCCTGGGAGCGGGAACGATCGCCCAGTCCGCGCACCTTCCGGCCTACGCCCAGCACGATGTCGGCGTGACCGGCGTCTGGAGCCGGACCCCGGCCACGACCGAGACGATCAGGGACCGCTTCCCGTTCGTCGGACGGGTCTACCCCAGCGCCGAGGCGCTGCTGGCCGACCCCGAGGTCCGGTACGTCGACCTGGCGACCGGGCCCGAGGGACGCCTGGACTGGATGGAGGCCGCAGTCGACGCGGGCAAGCACGTCCTGGCACAGAAGCCACTCACGCTGTCCGCCGCCGACCTCGACCTGCTACCCGGGCTGCTCGCTCGCGCCGATGCGGCCGGCGTACGCATCGCGGTCAACCACAACGGCCGGTGGGCACCCCCTTGGCGAGCCGCGACCCTGCTCGTGCGCGACGGCCGGATCGGCGACCTCGTCGGTGTCACCCACCTCCACGACAAGCCGCTGCCGCCGATCGTCGGCACTTCCTTCGACGCCCTCCCGCACATGTTGCTGACCGACTACCTGCTGCACTGGGTCGACATCACCCGCACGTGGCTGGCGGACGGCCACGCTGGTCAGGTGAACTCCGTGCAGGCCGCGGACTCACGCGTGCCCGGCCAGCCGGACAAGGCGCGCAACCCATGGGCCGCGACTCTGTCGATGACCGCGGCCACCGGCGCGACCGCCGTTCTGCGAGTCACCGGCAACGTGGTCTCGTCCGCCCCCGGCTGTCCGTTCTGGGTTCACGGCACCGACGGGACGCTGCGGGGAAGCGTGCTGCTGGGCTCGGACCGCCTGGAGATCGACGACGGACAGGACCGCACATCCGTGCCACTGCGCGGGGCGTGGTTCGTCGACGGCTTCGCGGCTGCGCTCGGTGAGCTGATGTGTGCAGTGGCCGAGCACCGGCAGCCGGAGAACTCGGCGGCCGACGCGGCGGAGTCCGTGCGGCTGGTGCTGGCGGCCCGGGAGTCCGCCGAGAGCGGCGGCGACCCCGTGGAGGTCGGGCGGTGACCGAAGACGTGGACGCCCTCGTCGACGAGGTCCGGGTCGATCCGGCCACCGCCCGCGTCTACGCCGAGGGGTGGCAGAGCTGGAGCCCCGCCACCTGGCACTCCGCCACGGCGACCGGCCCGGTCCCGGGGGAGGCCTGGGAGCACCTGATGCGGTTCCGGCCGGGAAGACCCGTCACGGCCGAGGGCCTGCAGGGCGAGGGCCTGGTCGTCGTCGACCCCGGTACCGGGGCGCCTGCGCGCTGCTACGGCACGACCGATCCGGTCGCGGTGCCGACCATCCGGACGACGGTGGCCGACGACCGGGTGCTGGTGCGCAGCAGCGGCCCCGTCGACGTCACGCAGCACCCGGACGGCGAGAGCGCGCTGGTCGCTTACGGCGACATCCTTGCCGTCTCGGTGCCGGGGCAGATCTCGCCGCCCACCGTGTGGTGCTCCTGGTACCGCTACTTCGAGGAGGTCACGGCTGACGACGTCCTCGAGGCCGTGCGCGACCTCGATGCGCACGGTCTCGGCGTCGACGTGGTGCAGGTGGACGACGGGTGGAGCCCCGGACTCGGCGAGGGGCTGCGGCCCGCGGAGCGGTTCGGATCGCTGTCGCGCGTGGTGGACGAGGTGCGGGCCTCTGGCCGGCGGGCCGGCATCTGGCTGGCACCGTTCGTCGTCGGAACGCACACCACCTTGGCCCAGGAGCACCCCGACTGGCTGGTCGGACCGGCCGGCAGGAACTGGGGACAGCTTCTCGTCGGCCTCGACCTGACCCACCCGGGTGTCCAGGCGCTGCTGGACGACGCACTGCGCGGCCTCCTCGACTTGGGCATCGACTACCTCAAGCTCGACTTCCTCTACGCCGGCGCCGTGCCCGGTCGTCGCCGGGAGGACGTCGACGAGGCAGCCGCCTACCGAGCGGGCCTGGGGCTGGTGCGCGACGTCGTGGGACCTGACGTCTACCTGGTGGGCTGCGGCGCGCCGATGCTGCCCAGCCTCGGGCTCGTCGACGCCATGCGCGTCTCGCCTGACACGTTCCACGAGGGCGGCGAGGACGGCTCGACCGGGCTGCGGGGGCTGATGCCACTGGCCGCCCGGGCGTGGCAGCAGGGCCGGCTCTGGGTGAACGACCCCGACTGCGTCGTGGCGCGACCGTCCTACTCGCAGCGGGAGCAGTGGGCGCGGGCCGCGCGTCGCCTGGGCGGGCTGCGTTCATTCTCGGACCGGCTGGCGGACCTCGACTCCTGGGGGCTGGCCACGGTCCGCGAGCTCGTGGCCGCCGGCGGCCGGACCGAGCCGTTCGAGGCCGAGGTCCTGGCTGAGGCCGCCGAGCTCGCCCAGACGGAGGGGGCCCGATGAGCGATGGCAGCGACCGGCTTGCCGCGCGCATCGCGCCGTACCTCCGGCTCTGCTACCCGCTCGACCATGCCGACGTGACGCGGCGCCTGGTGGCCCTGGCCGAGACCTACGTGGACCGTTCCCGGCCGCGGAGAATGGAGCCGCCGACCCACCGGACCGGCTACCTGATCACCTACGGCGACGGCATCCGACGGGGCGGCGAGGCGCCCCTCCACACGCTGGCCGGCTTCCTGCGCAACCATGTGGGGGACCTGCTCAGCGACGTCCACCTGCTGCCGATCTTCCCGTGGACCTCCGACGACGGGTTCGCGGTCGTCGACCACCGGGTGGTCAACCCCGCCCTCGGCACGTGGGACGACGTCAGCGACCTCGCGGCGGAGCGTGGCGTGATGCTCGACTTCGTCGCCAACCACACCTCCAGCCACAGCCCGTGGTTCCAGGACTGGCTCGCCGGAGACCCGTCCCGCGCCGGCTTCTACGTCGAGCGAGACCCCGACTTCGACACCTCGCAGGTCGTGCGGCCTCGAACCACCCCGCTGTTCCATCCCTTCCCTGGGCCGGACGGCCGGCAGACCGAGGCCTGGACGACCTTCGGCCCCGACCAGGTCGACGTCGACGTCCGCGACCCGAGGACCCTCGAGGAGCTCACCGACGTGCTGCTCGGGTACGTCGAGAAGGGCGCGGCCGCGGTACGGCTGGACGCGATCGGCTTCCTTTGGAAGGAGTCGGGCACCTCCTGCCTGCACCTGCCCCAGACCCATGCGGTGATCAAGACGTGGCGAGCGCTGGTCGAGCACGTGGCACCGGGCACGCGGTTGCTGACGGAGACCAACGTGCCGCATGCCGAGAACATCTCCTATTTCGGAGACGGAGATGACGAGGCCCACCTCGTGTACCAGTTCGCGCTCCCGCCCCTCGTGCTGCACTCCTTCGTCGCCGCATCCACCACCCGGCTCAGTACCTGGGCAGCCACCGTCGGGCCGGTCAGCGACACGGCGACCTGGTTCAACTTCCTGGCCAGCCACGACGGCATCGGGCTACGGGCAACCGAGGGCATCCTCGACGACACGGAACGTGACGCCCTCGTGCGGCGCACGCACTCGCATGGCGGCCGCGTCTCGTGGGCGTCCCGCGCCGACGGGCCGCGTTCGGTCTACGAGCTCAACCTCAGCTACCTCGACGCGTTGTGCACACCCGAGGAGGCTCGCAACCCCGACGTCCTCGTGGCCAAGAGCCTGGCCGCGCACAGCATCCTGTTCGCGGTGCTCGGCGTGCCCGCGGTCTACCTGCACTCCCTGGTGGGCTCACACCCCGACCTCGAGGGCGTGGTGACCAGCCGCATCAATCGGCGGATCAACCGCGCTGTCCTCGACGCCGACCGACTCGATGCCGAGCTGTTGGACGACCCGCGCCGCCGCGGCGTGCTGACGGGGCTCAGCCACCTGCTCGACGTACGACGCCGGCACGAGGCGTTCTCGCCGTTCGGCACCCAACGGATCGAGTCACTCGACGACCGTGTCTTCGCCGTGCGTCGGGGGGAGGCGACGCCCGACGAGCTGCTCTGCGTGACGAACGTGACGGGGGACGACGTGCCGCTGACCGCACGGGGGATCGACGTGCTCACTGGTGCGGTCGTCGACCCGCTCGTGCTCGGACCGTGGGAGTCCGCCTGGGTGCGACCCGACCGGTAGCTGCGCTCGCGGGTACGACGTCGGAGGAGAAGATGCGGGTGCTGGTCACTGACGGAAGTACGCCGCGAGCCCGGCGAGCAGCCGGTCGACGTCAGCGTCGTCGGAGTACGGCGCCAACCCGACGCGGAGGCCACCGGTCGCGCCGAGGCCGAGCCGTCGGGATGCCTCGTAGGCGTAGAACGAACCGGCGGGTGCGTTGACGCCGCGCTCGGCAAGGAAGTGCCGGATCGACTGCAGGTCGTGGCCCTCGAACGTGGCGAGCAGCGTCGGCGTCCGACGTGCCGCGCGGGAGTGCAGCGTGACGCCCGGGAGCGCGGCGAACTCGTCCTCGAGGCGTGCCAGCAGTCCCTTCTCGTGCTGCTCGAGTGCGGCCATCGAGGCCAGGATCCGTTCGCGGCGCGAGCCACCGGCGGCGGGCGACAGGCCGGCCAGGAAGTCGACGGCGGCAGTGGTCCCGGCCATCAGCTCGTAGGGAAGCGTCCCGAGCTCGAACTTCTCCGGCACCACGTCGGCCGAGGGCAGCAGCTTGTCGGGGGCGAGCCGCTCCAGGATCTCCGGTCGCCCGGCGAGGGCGCCGCAGTGCGGCCCGAGGAACTTGTACGGCGAGCAGACGACGAAGTCCGCGCCCGACGCCGTCATGTCGATCGCGACGTGTGCGACGAGGTGCACGGCGTCGACGAAGAACAGGGCGCCCGCGGCATGCACCACCTCGGCGATGGCGGGCAGGTCGGGCATGGTGCCGATCAGGTTGGAGGCGCCGGTCACCGCCACCAGCCTGGTGGCCGGGGTGATCACCCGCTCGATCTGGCCAGGTGCCAGCTCGCCGGTCTCCGGGTCGAAGTCGGCGAATCGGACGGTGGCGCCCACGGCCTCGGCGGCCAGCGCCCACGTGCGCACGTTGGCGTCGTGGTCGAGCCGGGTCACCACGACCTCGTCGCCCGGACCCCAGTTCTTGGCCAGGGTGCGCGCGAGGTCGAGGGTCAGCTGGGTCATGCTGCGCCCGAACACGATGCCGCCGGGGTTGGCACCGAGCAGGTCAGCGAGGGCGGACCGGGCCCCCACGACGGC
>Ga0207708_10001232_pt1 | contig 19288 bp, 21 predicted proteins | sample KBSK5101metaG_FD_184340 | JGI IMG/M metagenome (GOLD analysis project Ga0207708, IMG submission 184340) | Corn, switchgrass and miscanthus rhizosphere microbial communities from Kellogg Biological Station, Michigan, USA - KBS K5-10-1 metaG... | ecosystem: Host-associated > Plants > Roots >...
GTCGAGCCAGACTTCACCGCGTGCAGCCCTCGGAGGAGATCCGCCGGATTGTTGAGCGATGGACGAAGGCGATGACTGAGGGCGACAAGGAGTCGGCGCTCGAGCGGTTCTCGCAATTGCCCGGCACGCTAATCATCGGGAACGATCCGAATGAGTGGTGGCACGGCCACGAGGGGCGCACTATCTGGGCGCGTCAGCTCGAGGAGCTGGGCGGCGCGTTCCCGGTGACGAGCTTCGAGGTCGAGGCCTGGGAGGAAGGAACCGTTGGCTGGGCCTGCGTCAAGGAAACGATCACCTCTCCCGCTGGGAGCTTCGATGGCCGTGCGACCTACGTCTTCCACCTGGAACGGGGCGAATGGAAGGTCGTGCATGTGCACTGGTCACTAGCCACGCCGAACGTCGAGTTTCTTGGCGCTCGTTGACGACCAGCGTCGATGAACTCGAGAGAATCGTCCAGCGCGAACAGCCGGACGTGTCTTCCACGCTCGCCCCAGACGGCACCGTGACAATCGTATTCACCGACATCGTGGACTCGACAGTCATGCTCCAACGCCTTGGCGACCAGGAATGGCTCGACGTAATTCGAACGCACAACGCGCTGATCGCCACAACGACGACCGCGCACGGCGGCAGCGTCGTGGATACCCAGGGTGACGGGGCAATGCTTGCCTTCTCGAGTGCACGCCAGGGTGTCATGTGCGCGATGGCGATTCAGAGAGCTATCCGGGAAACCTTCGACGATCACTCTCCGCCGATTCGCGTCCGAATGGGAGTCCACACAGGTGACGCGCTCCAGGAGGCGGAGCGCTTCTACGGCTCGACCGTTCACTACGCAGCTCGTGTCGCCAATCAGGCACTTGGCGGTGAGGTGCTCGTCTCCAGCGTGGTGCGAGAGCTGCTCTCGGGCTCGGCGTTCACTCTGATCGAGAGCTGCGAGGTAGAGCTGAAAGGGATCGACGGCTCACACCGACTCTTCGCCATCGATGACAGCGCAGATCCGTCGTAAGCCGTTTCATGTGACATTCCCGCACACTGGCGCACGCAGCGATCCAGGTGCCTCGGCCGGGGCTCAGGTCTACGCCGCCCTTCTCCTCCTTGGCCGTGCGAGCAGGACGGACACCACCACGATTCCACCGAGGTAGCCGATCGCGGCGGCGAAGCTCGCGATTGAGAGCACGATGCCTCCGGCGAGAATGAAGTACCACCTGCGGCTCCAGGCGCACGCGAGCCCGATGACGAAACCCGCCCAAAGAACAACCGCGAACATCACGACCTTTACAGCTTATTTCAGAGAGGCGCGCGTGCTCCGGCGATTCCCGAGAACCTCGGGTGACATTCCCGAACACTGGCGCAAGCGAGCGTCACGTGGCTGGCAGCTGGCGGTCCCCGTGGAAGACCGCTTCGACGTTGTTCCCGTCCGGGTCAATGACGAACGCTGCGTAATACCCGGCGTGGTAATGCGGGCGAAGACCCGGCGCGCCGTTGTCGCGGCCGCCGGCTTCGACAGCAGCGCGGTGGAACTTGTCGACGGTGGCTCGGTCGGCCGCGGCGAAAGCCACATGAACGGGACCGGCCGGGGGTTCCCCTTCCCCGATCCAGAAATCTCCACCGCCCTCGATGGCGAACCCAGGTCCCCGCGAGCTCTCCACTACCTTCACTCCGAAAGGCTCGAGGGCCCGTTCGTAGAAGGTGCGGCTGCGTCTCACGTCACGTACTCGCAGCGCCAAGTGGTCGATGAGGGGAAGCGTCACGGGCAGCGACACGCCCTCAATCTTAGAGCGCGACCTCGCGGGAACATTGCTGAACCTGGGGCGGCGAAGGAGTTTGGAGGAGTTGCGGTGAGCTGTACTGCCACTGCTCGGGCGACCAGCGGTGTAGCCGCTCGCCGGCTCAAAGCAGGGGGAGCCCTGCTGCTAGCTTGACGCCGCCTTCGCGACCAGGTCGGCGGCCTGCTCGAGAGAGACCACATCCGTGTTGACCACGAGGTCGTATTGCGTTGGCAACTCCTCGTCTACGTCGTAGAAGCGCCTCAGGTAGTCGCGGCGGCCCGCGTCCGAATCTTTCACAACACGAGCAGCACGGGCTTGATCTAAGCCTCCCTTGCCGATGATCCGTGTCACACGAGTTTCGGGCGAAGCCGTAATGAGGACGCGCAGCGTCTCCGGCCCATGTGTGACCGCATGGGAAGCCGCGTGGGCGACGATCACCATGCTCCCTCGTTCCGCCGTCTGCGCGATCGTCTCGCGGATCAATGCGCGCATGTCATCACCACGTAGCTCATCGCCGGCTCGAGGGGAAGCACTGGCGCCAAAGGCCCACGCCTCGCCGCTGCCCTGCGTGATCGCTTCGAGGATGCGCGCGACGCGCGACTTGCGTCGCTCCTCGTCCGCCACCTCCCGCGGGTCGATCCCCGCCTTCGCCGCCGCCCGGGCGACGATCTCCTCATCGACGTAGAAGAAGCCCAATCGCTCGGCCACAAGGCGGCCGACCTCTTCGCCGCCTCCGCCCGTCGCGTGCGAGATGCACACAACTCTGCACGTCACGGCACTTGACGCTACGAGCCAGAGCGGTCCCCGTCAAGCAGCGTCGTCGACCGCGAGAGACGTAGACTGCCTCTCCAGGCGAGCGGCGTCCCCCTCAGCTCTAAGCGTCGCCGATCTGCGCTCGAGCGAGGAGGCAAGCGGTCCCTTCGTCAGGCTCCACGGTTCGGAAAACCTTGCCCTCTACGGGGCGAGTCCACGTGGTCGGCGCAGGACCCGTCGGCCTGCTGTTGACGGCTTTGCTCCAGTCGGTGGAGGGGTTTTCCGTGCGGCTCTATGAGAAGCGGCACGAGTACACGCGCACCCGGATGGTCCAGCTCGCGCCGTACCTCGTGGCCGACTCGGTGGAGAGCTACCGCACCGATTACATCGACGGGGACAGTGTCGAGGCCATCTTCGATCCGGCCGAGCTCGACGAAGGCCTCGCCTTCAGACAGTCGATTCCTTCCGACCTGATGGCGCTTCTTCGCGGCTGGACGTCGGGGTTCTGCCCTCTGAACTCGATCGAGCTCGAGGTCAGCGATCTAATCGATGCGCGGGGGTCGAGTGCACTGCAGCGCACCGCGGCCGTCGTGACGGCGAAGGACGCAATGGCAATGCTGGAGCCGGGAGACGTCCTGATCGACTGCACGGGCGCAAGGTCCCTGCTCCGAGATCACCTGGTGCCTGGCTCCGAAGAGATTGACGGAGACGCAAACACCCTCTTGATCCGACTCGAGTACGCGCTCGTCATCACCTTCCTATACGGCCAGAAGTACGACTGCGACGAGTACTGCAAGTACTACAAGAACATCGAGAACGCGCATTACAAGTTCATTCCCATGGTCCACCGCACGCACTACGACGGCAGCGTCAGCCATGTGACGGGCATCGTCAACATCACCGCCGAGGAATACGAGGCGATGCCATCCCGGTTCGACGGTCAGTGGCTTCGCAGCAACTTTCCCAGCGTCGCCCAGTCGATGGACCGGTTCATCGAGAAGATCCAGGAGGAAACGCATGGCGAGATACTCGGCGACCTCGAGGTCGTCCGGATTCCCCTTGATCTCTATCGAGCTCGCAATGCGACCAGTCGGCAGTGGCTGACAGCAGGCCGCACCGACCATCCCTTGGCCACTTCACCGGTGTTCCTCGCCGGCGACTCGGCCATTGGCTCTCCGTACTTTCAGTCGATCTCGCTCGGCTTCGAGTGTGCGATGTACCTGGCAGGACTCATCGCGCAACGTGATCTACCACTCTCGGACATGCTCGATCGCTATGAGCAGTACAGCTACAAGCAGTGGCTTCGCGTCTACATGCGCAGCAAGATGATCAAGCACAACAAGGATCTGTTCGAATCGCTCGACGACTCGCTCGCGCTCCTCGAGAAGCTGCACATCTACTAGGGACGCTTGGGATCACCGCCAGCGCCGTGCTCTAGTCCCGGAGATCAGGACGTAGAAGCGTCATTTAGACTCGGCGCACAATGAGTGAGGGGGACTATCTCGGTGAGGCACGAGGTCGCACTCTCCCGAGGGGTCAGCTCCTCGCCATGATCGCGCGCGCGGTCGAGGAAAAGGCAGCGGACGACGAGGGCTACAGGAAGCTCGCGGACAAGCTTCGTGCTCAGCTCGCGGATCCGGACTTCGACCTTGATGCGCCGGTCGATCTCGCCGACCTGATCGCCATCATCGCTGAGCATCACGAGGACGAGCCGCCGGAGCACTTTGAACTGCCGCGCAGGGATGAGTTCCCGGGAGGACCGCAGTAATCCTTAGTCGCCGATCCCGTAGAGCCTTCGCTCCTTCCGGCGGACCCCGGCTGGCACGTGCAGACGACACTGCGAACTGTCGGACATACGCCGCATGGAGGCTGCGCCGGTTGTAACCTGAGGTCGTGACCAGAGGAGGACGATCGATGCTGATCCAGCTGGCCAAATTCGCTCTTCTGTCCGGCTTAATCCTCTTCCTGGCTTGGCTGGCCGGCACCGGCCGGGTGGCCTACGTCATGGTCATGCTGTGGATCGCTGCCGCGTTTGGCTACGCCGTTCTCGATCTCGTCGACTACGAGATCGTGAAGAGGAAGAGGCTGCACTAGGCCGTGCGCAGCGCGGCGCTGCGGTCCTGGGGGGCAACCACCCCCGCGCCCGTTAGTAACCACGCGACGATGGCCCCGAAGACGAAGCCGCCGACGTGGGCGAAGAAGGCGACGCCGCCCCCGTTCGCAGCCGAGCCGAAGATCCCGAAGTTCGCCTCGATCAGCTGGTAGAGAAACCAGGCGCCGAGGAAGAACCAGGCCGAGAGCTGCACCGGGAAGATGACTACGAGTCCGCGCACCGTCGACTTCGGATAGAGGACGAAGTAGGCGCCGAGCACGGCGGCGATCGCGCCGCTCGCGCCGAGGTTGGGGACCCGTGCCTCGGCCGCGCTGCCGAACGCGAGAGTCATCAGTGTCTGAGCCATCGTCGCAACGAACCCGCCGGCAAAGTAGAACGCGAGGTAGCGCAACGGGCCGAAGGCGTCCTCGACGTTCTTGCCGAACACGGCCAGGAAGAGCATGTTGCCGAGGATGTGGTCCCAGCTGCCGTGCAGGAACATCGCGGTGATCCAGCTGACACCCCACGACTCTGGTCCCTGACAGGAGTGATTGACCGTGCAGGGATAGAAGGAAGCGTGGAACACGGCATGACGCAGGTGCGGGAGCTCGTAGAACAGCCAGACAGCGAAGTTGGCGACGATGAGCCCGACGTTGACGATCGGGAAGCGCCGCGCCTGCAGTCCGTCCGAGAGCGGAAGCACCCGTCCAGTCTCTCACCTGCGTCGCCGTCGAGGGCGCGGGGCTCCACTGGATCGCCGCCGTGAACGACCTGTGGACGGGTTCTGGGCGGCCGGGCCGGCGACCTCGCGCGTGCTAGACGTCGGACGGCGGCCTCCGACGAGGCTCCGCGTAGCGGACGCTATGCCGGCGCATCCTCGCCGTGGCGGTAGGCGACGACTTCCTTCGAGACGACCAGGAGCGCGCCGGCGAACGGAATCCCGAGCAGGGCACCGGGAACGCCTGCGAGCTCGGCACCGGCCGCGACGCTGAGCGCGATTGCAAGCGGCGACAGCTTCACGGTCCGGTGGTAGACGAGCTGCTGAAGTAGGTGGTTCTCCAGCTGCTGGTAGACGATCATCACGACGACTGCAATCGACGCTGCAGTTAAGCCGCGCGTGCCGAGCGCGACTACTGCGACGACGACCGCGCCTGCGGTCGCGCCGACGAGCGGGACGAGGTCGAAGATCGCGACGATGACACCGAGCACGACGGCGTACGGCACCGACAGTGCGAGCAACGTTAGGGTCGTCACGGTCCCCGCGATGACACTGATCAGCAGGTTGCCGGTGACATAGCCGCCCACGGCCGTCGAGATGCCGCTGCCGGCCCGGCGAATCCGCGCTCGGTTGCGTTCCGGCGCGACCTCGACGAGCGACTCGAACCACTGGCGGCCGCCGAGCTGGACGAACAGCGTCAGGAATGCGATGAAGAGAAGCGCGCCGGCGGTTTGCACGGCGGAGGAGGCGACGCCCCAGGCGGGTCCCGCCGCTGCGGTCAGGCGGCCCGAGTCGACGGCGTCGCGAGTGTGCTCGACGACGTGGAAGCGCGTCTCGAGGAATCCGAGCCGACCGTCGCCGCGCGAGAGGTGATGCATGAGCGCCGGGGCGTCGTGGACGAACCGCGTCGACTCGTCGACGAGCGGCCGCACGAGGAGGTAGCCGAAAGCGGAAACCACGATCGCAACAACCGCAAAGCTGATCCCGACCGCGCGGGCGCGAGGCACGCCGCGCCGCTCGAACAAGCGGACGAGCGGCTCTGCAGCCATCGCGAGGACGATCGCCAGGATGAGCTGGATGACGATCGTGCGCAGCGCGTAGACGGCCGCGAGCAGCACGACGCTGCCGAGAGAGGCGGCCACGAAGAGGACGATCGTGCGCGGCGCGACCGCGACGCGCGCCGGTGGCATCGATCCGGCCGGTCGGATCCTGCGCGGCCGTGCCTGCTGATCGACCGCCACGGGCGGTGCTCAGTGCCCGTCCGGGGGCGGCACGATCAACACCGGCCGGCCGGCGTGCTGAGCGACTTCGTGCGAGACGCTTCCTTCGAACTGCTCGCGGATGCCCTTCAAGCCCCGCGAGCCGAGCACGATCACTGCCGCATCGAGCTCGTCAGCCACGTCGACGATGCCCTCCCACACCGGCTCCTCGAGCTCGGCCCGCGGCTCGGCCCTGAACCCGGCTTCGCGCGCCCGATCGGCCCCGGCGCGCGCTTTCTCCATGGCGCCATCCATGTTCAGGTCCTCGAACGCGCCGCCCGGGACGACTGACGAGACCCCGGCGACGCTCTCCGCAGCCGTCAGCGTCGGCCCGATGTCGACGACGACGGCTCGGCGAGGGCCGAGAAGTGCTGCGGCCGCCTCGATCGCGCGGTCAGAGTCGGCAGAGCCGTCGTAGCAGATGAGAATCGGTGCGTCATCCATCTCGAGTCCTCCTCGTCGGTTTTCCATTCGATCGTCTCAGCCCACGACCGCGCCCGCATCGGCCGACGCTCTGAGTGTCTGCGCAGATTCCGCAGCCGATCGTGTCGCCCACCGATGGCGCTTTGGGCGGACTCGCGGGACGATCCAGAGGACGCAAGAGCGCCGAGGGCCAACCCTTCCCGAGCGGTGCTGCGGCGACAACCATGGCGTCGGATACGGCTTGCTGGAGCGACCCGTCGTCGATGGCGCCGGTGGTGACCGGTCGGCGATCCTTAACTCATCGGCTTCTGCCCCAGCCTGCGTCAGGGGACATTTCCGGCAGCCGCTAGGCGACGATAGGCTGCGGCGCGGCGGCGATCAGGTGGTCGAGCAGGGCGCGGTCGCCCGTGATCGAGACACCGTCGAGCCGCCGCTCGATGAAGAGGTAGTACAGCCCTTCGGCGTCGCCTTCGACGACGACGTCGGGGTCGTCGATCGGGCCTATGTACGCGACGCCGTCGACCAATGATGCGATCTCGTCGCCGGCGCGGAACTCGAAGCGGCCGGCGGGCGCGAGCGGCCCGAGAATCATGTCCAGGGGGCAGACGAGCCAACCGGGGAAGAGCTCGTCGTCGGCGGTCGGCGGCCCGAGCGAGCGGGCACCCCAGAGTGCGAGCTCCCGCATCACGGGCTTCAGCTCGAGGCCGTAGTCCGTCAGCTCGTAGACGCGGGAAGCGGCCGGTGGCGGCAGCGTCTTCTTCGTGACGACGCCCGCCGTCTCGAGGTCGCGGAGCCGGGACGCGAGGATGTTCGTCCCGATTCCGGGCAGGCCCTCGGCAAGGTCGGTGTAGCGCTTCGGCCCCTGCAGCAGCTCGCGGGCGACCAGCAGAGCCCAGCGGTCGCCGACGACGTCGAGGGCGTGGGCCACCGGGCAGTACTGGTCGTAGTGCTTCGCCATGGGTTCCATCATAGCGGCTGAGCTTGCTGTTGTGAAGGTTGAACTTGCAAAAGAAAAGTCATCTGTGTTAGATTGCAAGTCTTCCCTACGCAAGCGAAAGGACTGAGCCCTCATGGCGGCTACCGAACGACGCAAATGGCTGGCGCTGGCGCTTCTGAGCGCGGTCCAGTTCATGGTCATCCTGGACATAGCGATCGTGAACGTCGCGTTGCCCTCGATCAAGATCGACCTTGGGTTCTCCCAGGAGAACCTCCAGTGGGTGATCAGCGCCTACGCCCTCTTCTTCGGCGGCTTCCTGCTCCTGGGCGGGCGGGCGGCCGACCTCCTCGGTCGGCGGCGCCTCTTCCTCGCCGGTCTCGTCCTATTCACGCTCTCCTCGCTGCTGGCGGGCCTTGCCTGGTCGGAGGCGTCGCTGATCGCGGCGCGCTCGTTGCAAGGGCTCGGCGCGGCGGTGATCTCTCCGGCGGCGCTGTCGATCCTCTCGACGACGTTCACCGAGGGCCGTGAGCGCAACATCGCGCTCGGCGTCTGGGGCGCGGTCGGCGGCTTCGGCGCCGCGGCCGGCGTCCTGCTCGGCGGCGTCCTCACGGAGACCCTGAGCTGGTCGTGGATCTTCTTCGTCAACGTGCCGGTCGGCGTGGCGGCCTTCTTCCTCGCCCCGCGTCTCCTCGACGAGAGCCGCGACACGTCCGTGAAGTCGTTCGACGCCCTCGGCGCAGTGCTCGTCACGGGCGGTCTCGTGTCGCTCGTCTACGCGATCACCCAGAGCGGCACGTATGGCTGGGGCTCGGCGCGAACGATCGGCGTTATCGCGGCGTCGCTCGCGCTGCTGGCCGCGTTCGGCTGGTGGGAGCGCCGACACGCAGAGCCGCTGATGCGCTTCGGGATCCTCCGCACGAAGACGGTCGCGGGCGCGAACGTCGGCGGGCTCATCCTGGGGACAGCCACGTTCTCGCTGTTCCTGATGCTGACGCTGTACATGCAGCAGGTGCTCGGCTACTCACCCATGAAGACTGGCGTGGCGTATCTGGCAGTCGCCGGGAGCGCAATCCTCTGGTCAGGGGTCGCGGCTCAGCTCGTGACCCGCATCGGCGTGAAGCCAGTGCTCGTCACCGGGATGGTCGCGCTGACGAGCGGGCTCGTGTACTTCACGCAGGTCTCCGTCCACGGCACGTACCTCAGAGACCTGCTGCCCGGCTTCCTGCTCGTTGGCGTCGGTCTCGGCTTTTCGTTTGTGCCGATCTCGATCGCTGCGCTGGCCGGCGTCCGGTCCGCCGAGGCCGGGCTCGCATCCGGTCTGTTCAACACGACGCAACAGATCGGCGGTGCGCTCGGCATCGCGGTGCTGTCGACGATCGCAACGTCGCGGACCTCGCATGCACTCGCGGACGGAACCGCGCAGTCGTCGGCGCTCGTGCATGGATTCACCGCCGCCTTCGTCGTCGGCGCCGGCATCGCAGCGGTCGGCATCGTCGCTGCACTGACGCTCATCCGGCGCGACGAGCTCGAGCAGGCTCCCGAGGAGCTGGAGCCCGTCCTCGACCTCGCGGCGTAGACAATTCGCTCGTCGGGGAGCTTCGGCTCCCCCACGAGCGACGGAGCGGCCGCACTCGTGATCGCGAGTAGCCGTCGGGCTAAGCGAGCAAGAGTTCGACCGCCCCAAGCGAGCCGTCCGCGGCAAGACTGCGGCTCGCGTCCGAGAAGGCCTGGCGGAAGCGATCGCTTTCGCGAAGAGGGGGCGAGAACACTTCGTTGAGCTCGAAGTAGGTCAGCGGTGCATCGATTGACCTGAGCGCAAGCGCGATGGCGCGTTCTCCATGAGAATCGGGCGCGCGCTCGGCGGCAGGCGTCACGGCGAGATACCGCGCCCAGGCGGCAAGGGCCAGAGCTGCACACTCGATCGGGCCGCCGAGCTCGAGCTCGCGTTCGACGGTCGGAATCAAGAAGCTTGGAAATTTCGCCGTCCCGTCGATGCAAAGGCGTGCGATCTGATCGCGAACGCCGCTGTTGGCAAACCGCGAGAGCACCGTGTTCGCGTAGTCGGCGGCGGGGTACCCGGGAATCTCATCGAGCGTCGGGATAGCTTCTTCTCCGAGGAAGCGCTCGAGGTATCTGCGGAGAGAGGCAACGGCGATCGCCTCGTCGACGTAAGTGACTCCGGCGAGCGCGGCGAGGTAAGCCATACAGGAGTGGCTCGCGTTCAACATCCGTAGCTTGTAAAGCTCCCAGTCGTGCACGCGGTCGGTGAACAGCGCGCCAACCTCTTCATACCGCGGCCGCCCGGCGGCGAATCGGTCTTCGATCACCCACTGTCGAAAGGGCTCGGCGACGACAGGCCAGGCATCCTCGAGCCCGACTACTTGTGAGAGCCAGGCCCGATCTGTCGCGGCCGTCTGTGGCGTGATCCTGTCGACCATCGAGTTCGGGAACGTGCAGGACTCCTCGACATAGCGCAAAAGCTCGGCGCTCCGCGTCTCGCACACCGTCATGATGGCCGCGCCCGCGGTCTTTCCGTTGCCCGGCAGGTTGTCGCAGCTGAGGATCGTGAGTGGCGCTTCGCCGGCGGAGCGCCGGGCCTCGAGGCCGGTGGCGATCGCCTCGAGCGTCGGGTTCTCTCGTGCCAGAGAGTAGCCGCCTTCGGTGATAGTCAGCGAAAAGATCGCAAGTTCGGGATCCGCCAGCAGCCGAGCGAACTTTTCGACGTCGCCAATTGCCAAGACGTAGTCGACGATGCTGCCAATGACGCGGACTCCTGCGCCGTCACTGTCGCGCTCGATCAGCGTGTAGAGGTGGTCCTGGCCGCTGAGGCTCTCAGCCATGTGCCGGTCAGGCTCCAGCAGACCGACGCCGCGGATGGCCCAGTCGCTGCCGCCCGCGGCGAGCTCGTCGGTGTAGAGGGCCATGTGCGAGCGATGAAAGCCGCCGACGCCGAGATGAAGGATGCGTGGGGCGAGGGCCGAGCGGTCGTAACCGGGGACCGCGATTCCGCGCGCGCCGATGTCGTCCAGGTTCGCCTGCGCGACTTTGATCGCCATCAGGCGCTTCCGCCCGAGACCTCGAGATTGACGCCGGTGACATACGAGGCTTCGTCGGAGAGAAGGAATGCGACAACCGCCGCAACTTCCTTTGAGGCCCCGTAACGGCGGAGTGGCACCATGGCGATCATTTGCGACTGGACCGTTCTGGGATCGCCGGCGAAGTATTGGCTTCCGGCTCCGGCCTGGCGCGCCACCTGCGACTCCCACATCCGTCCTGGGCCTATGAACCCGGGCGAGACGGCGTTGACGCGAATGCCGTGTGGTGCGAGGTCTTTGGCGGCGGCTTTGGTGAGCCCGACGACCGCCGCTTTCGAGGCCGAGTAGGCGGGCATGTTCGGCGCGCCGGAGACGCCGGCCATCGACGCGATGTTCACGATCGAGCCGCCGGTGCCAGCGCGGATCATCGCTCTGGCCGAAGCGGCCAGCACACACATGAGACCGAGCACATTGACCTCGAATAGCCGGAGTGCGTCTTCGAGTGGATAGCGCTCAACCGAGACGAACTCGCCCTGCAAGCCCGCGCTGTTGACGACGCCTGAGAACGGCTCATGGCTCGCGATCGTCGCGGCGACTGCAGCTTCATCGGTGACCGAGAAGGTGGCGCCGACCGCCTCAGCGCCGAGCGACACGCAGTCTTCGACGACCTGTTGTAACCGCTCGTGTGTCTGCGGATGGTCGGCGAGGACGAGATGTGATCCTCGCTCCGCAAGTGTCCTCGCCGTCGCGCCGCCAAGATCTCCGGCCGCTCCGGTGACGAGGATGCTGGTCACAGCTCGACGCTCTGCCGTCTCACCTCCGCAGCATCGAAGAGATGGAGCGTTCCGTGAAGACTGATTCGCACGTTGTCGCCGGAGGAGCCGACGAAGGGGGCATCGACCTTGGCGACGATTCGGAGCTCCTCGCCCTTGTGATCGATAAGCAGATGCACGAACAACTCGGAGCCGAGATCCTCGACGATGCGGATGCGGGCGGGAATCGGCCCGTCGCCGATGATCACGGCCTCCGGCCGAAAGCCGATCGTTGCCCGCTCGCCGCCGAGGTCGTCGCGCATCCCAATCTCTGTTCCGCCGACCTCGAGAGGCCCAGTTGAGGGGACCGGCAGCATGTTCATCGCGGGCGAACCGATAAAGCCCGCGACGAAGAGATTCGCCGGCTCGTGGTAAAGCTTGGACGGCGAGTCACACTGCTGCAGGAGTCCATCGCGCAAGACAGCGACGCGGTCGCCCATCGTCATTGCCTCGACCTGGTCGTGGGTGACATAGACAGTCGTTACGGCCAGACGTTGCTGAAGCTCGACGAGCTCTGTCCGGGTCTGCACGCGTAGTTTCGCGTCCAGGTTCGAGAGCGGCTCATCCATCAGATAGACCCGCGGATGGCGCACGATCGCGCGGCCCATAGCCACGCGTTGGCGCTGGCCGCCGGAGAGATTGCGCGGCTTGCGATCAAGATAAGGCTCGAGGTCGAGCAGCTTCGCCGTTTCGCGGACACGCTCCAGGCGCTCGTGCTTCGGGACACCCTGCTGCTTCAGGGCGAAGCCCATGTTGGCGGCGACGTCGAGGTTCGGGTAGAGCGCGTAATTCTGGAAGACCATGGCGATGTCGCGGTCACGCGGGCGAACCGACGAGACGTCCCTGCCGCCGATCAAGATCCGGCCCTCATCGAGGGGCTCGAGTCCGGCGAGCATGCGCAGCGCCGTCGACTTGCCGGATCCCGACGGGCCGACGAGCACGAGCAGCTCGCCATCGTCGATCGTCAGGTCGAGCTCGTTTACTGCGGGTGTCGGGGTGCCCGGATAGAGGCGGGTCGCCTGCTCGTATTGCACTGCGGCCAAAGATCAGTCCTTTCTCATTTGATCGCACCCATTGAAAGGCCACGGATCATTCGCTTCTGTGCCGCCCAGCCGGCAAGAACAACGGGTAGGCAGGCGATGATCGAAGCGGCCGACAGCTTCGCAAGGAAGTTTCCGCGCGTCGAGACGTTCCCGATCACCCACTGCGGCATCGTCGAGGCGCCGGCGAAGTTCAGCTGGATGGCGTAGAAGTATTCGTTCCACGCGAAGATCACGCAGAGAAGTGCCGTGGCGGCGATACCGGGTGCGGTGATCGGCAGGATGACCGAGCGCAGCTGGTTGAAGAGGCTGGTGCCGTCGATCTCGGATGCCTCGATCAACTCCCGCGGAACCTCGACGAAGAACGAGCGCAACATCCAGATCGCCAGCGGCAGGTTTATGGCGATGTAGAGGATGATCAGAATCGTTCGTGTGCCGATAAGGTTCCACTTCTGGGCGTAGACATAGATCGGGAAGATCGACGCGACGATCGGCAGGAACTTGATGGAAATGAAGAAGAAGAGCACGTCGCGCCACTTCGGCACTGGGCGGATCGCGAGTGCGTATGCGGCCGGTAGGGCAAGCAGCATGACGATCACCGTCGAGACGACGACGACCACGAGCGAGTTCGTGAACGCTGTCGACAGGGATAGCGTCCCGGTCGTCGAGTGGCTGACGTCGCTGTAGCGTCCCAACGTCAGGCCGTTGTGGAGAGTCTGCGCGGAGGCGTCCTGCTCGGTCTTGAAGCTCGTCAGGAGAGTCCAGCCCACGGGAAAAATCCAGAGCATGCCGACAACCCAGGCGGCGATGCCGAGAGCGATGATTGCGGCGCGACTCTCACCGACGCCCAACCTCGAACCCCGACGCGCACGACCGGTCAAGCCCTCTCCTCATCTTTCAGCAGGCCGGAAAGGAGCCGTAGCGCGAGCGTCGCGATGATGATCGAGAAGACCACGACGACGATCGCGTAGGCCGACGCCGAGCCATAGCGGAAGCCTCCGCCGATCGACTCCTGATAGACGAAGTAAGGAACGTTCGTCGAGCCAGGCCCGCCGCCGGTCATGACGTCGATCGCGTCGAAGGCCTGGACGATGTAGATCGAGCCGAGCAGTGCGCCCAGCTCTAGGTAGCGACGCAGATGGGGCAGGGTCAACTGCCGGAAGATGCCGAATGGGGTGGCGCCGTCGACGCCGGCTGCCTCGAGGATGTCCGAAGGCTGGCTCTGCAGGCCGGCGAGCATGATCAACATCATGAACGGCGTCCACTGCCAGACGAGAACGGTGACGATCGACGCCAGTGGATGGTCGGAGATGAAGGCGACCGAGCTGAAACCGAGGAAGTTCAACACCTTGTCGAGGATCCCGAACAACGACGAGAACATCTGCTGCTTCCAGATCAGGGCCGCGACGACGGGCATCAGCAGGAACGGCGTGATCAGTAGCGTCCGGATAAGACCCTGCCCGAAGAAACGACGGTCGAGCAAGATCGCGAACAGCGTTCCGAAGAGCAGCGATAGCACTACGGCGAACACGGTCATCTGGACGCTCGTCCACATCGCCTGGCGGAAGAACGGATCACTGAAGATCGCCTTGTAGTTGTCGATGCCGACGAACTTCGTCGGCTCAGGTATCAGCGACTGTGTCTTGTCTTTGAGGTCGGTGAGGCTGTAGTAGATGCTGACGAGGAACGGCAGCTGCGTTACGAGAATCGCAAAGAGCAGCGCGGGAAGCAGAGGAAGCCGCCGACGCCACGGGGAGGAGAAGGGATCTCCGACCTGGCCTTTGGCCGTAGGGCGGACCGTGGCGTCGGCGGCAACGTTCATGAACCGGTTACTTGATCGCCTTAGACGCGATGCTCTGACACTGGCTCAACGCGTCGGTGTCCTTCGCCGCGCCGGCGATCACGCGCGAGAAGAGCTGGGTGCACCGGTTGCCGACGTCCTGGAACTGTGGGATGCCGACGTACTGCACACCCGGTAGACCCGGCCGCTTGCTGGTGCCGGGGTTGGTGATCGGGGCGGCCTTCATCGCCGCCAGTGTGGTCGCTGCGAAGGCCTTGGCTGCCTTCTTGTACTGAGGGATGCGGTACGTGGACAGGCGTGTTCCCGGCGGGATCGCAGCCCAGCCGCCCTTCACACGCGGTCCCGCCGCTTTGAGGTACTGCGGCCCGGTCGCCCACGCGATGTACTTCCAGGCGTCGCTCGGGTTTGGTGAGCTCTTCGGGATTGCGAGCGCCCAGGTCCACAACCAGCCCGACGACTTCGTCTTGTTCACCGGCGCGAAGGCGAAGCCGTTCTTGCCCTTCACCGGGCTGTTGCTGGCCTCGAGGTAACCGGCCGCGACCGTCGCGTCGTACCACATCGCCACCTTGCCGGCCTGGTACTGCGTGAGGCACTCGTTGTAACTCGAGTTCGCCGCGTCCTTCTCACCGGCGTCCTGCACGAGGTTCGCGTAGAAGTCAAGCGCGGCTTTGAAAGCAGGCTGATCGACCTGCGCTTTATCGGGCTGCCCGTTGGGCTTCGCCGACCACCAGGTCCCGCCGAACGTGTTCAGGACTGTCGTGAACGCGGCGCCAAGGTCACCCCAACCCGGCTTGCCGCGCAGGCAGATACCCGCCATCGACGAAGTCTTGATTTTCCGCGCAGCGGCTGCAACCTGCTGCCAGGTCGGATGCAACGGCATCTTGACGCCCTTCTTCGCGAGGATGTCTTTGCGGTACATGAGGAACGACGACTCGCCGTAGAACGGCGCCGCGTAGAGGTGACCCTTGGCCGACAGCGCATTGCGCACGGCTGGGATGAGGTCGTTGTAGTTGTAGGCCTTGTCGCCTTTCGCCAGTGGCGTCAGGTCTTTCAGCAGCCCGGCGACGCCGAACTGCGGCGCCTCGTATGGGCCGATCATGACGGCGTCGAACGCCTTGCCGCCGGAGCCGACATCACGGGTCGTGATCTGCCGCAGCTTGCCTTCGTCGAGGATCGTGTACTTCACCTTGATGCCGCTCTTCTTGGTGAAGAGTGAGGGCGTCAATCTCGCGATGTCCTGCATCTGTCCGTTCGCAACGATCGCGACGCTAATCGTCTTGGCCTTGGTGCTTCCGATCGCCGTCGCCGCCAGTGAGGCCACTGCGATGAGCCCCATGACGAGGATTCCGACGAGCACTTTCACGGAGCGATGTTCGCTCCCCCTTGGTGGTTCATACAAGGGTGATCCCCTCCTCTCGCGGGTGATGGCAGCAACCCAGCGACCGATGTCGCACCGGCCCTGCCGAGGTCTTCTTGACGCCGTCGGCTGTCCGTCCCGCAGACTGCGCAGCCGGCCTGCGACGGCGTCGTTCGAGCGATGTGCGGCTGCGGCTGAACAGCGGTCCTCCGGATAGGCATGGAACAGCTGATGAATGACGATAACGTTGTCAAGAAGGTCTTGTCAAGCGTCGCCCGCGCGCTGTAGCATCCTTGCGATTTATCGTCGCTGAAAGGCGAGATTTCGTTGTCAAAGAACCCCCCAGCCCCAGTCCCTCGCCGTCCGACGATGCTCGACGTAGCCGCGCTCGCTGGTGTCGGCCTCAAGACCGTTTCGCGAGTCGTCAACGACGAGCCGGGGGTCAGCCCGGCTTTGGAAGCGAAGGTCAGGCGGGCGATCGCGCAGCTCAACTATCGCCGCGACGCCAACGCCTCGATGCTGCGGCGGCTTGGCGGCAAGACGCAGACGATCGGGCTCGTCCTGGAGGACGTCGCGAACCCATTCTCCTCGGCGCTTCATCGTGCGATCGAAGACACAGCCCGCGCTCGAGGCGTTCTCGTCTTCGCTGGGAGCTGTGACGAAAACCCACTTCGCGAACGCGACCTGATCGGTTCCTTTCGCGACCGGCGTGTCGACGGGATCATCGTCGTGCCGGCGAGCGAAGACCACACCTATCTCTATGGCGAGCAGCGCGCCGGAACGGCGCTCGTCTTCGTCGACCGGCCTGCAAGGCATCTCGACGCGGACAGTGTCGGCTCAGACAACGTCGGCGGCGCCGTTGTCGCCGTCGGGCACTTGCTCGGCCACGGCCACCGACGCATTGCCTTCCTGGGCGATCTTCCGACCATCTTCACTGCCCGTGAGCGACTGCGGGGGTACAAGGAGGCACTAGTGAGCGCAGGCGTTGCCGTGGACGAGGACCTGATCCGGACCGGTCTTCGAGACCCGCAGCTCGCCGCGCAGGCGGTCAAGGAGCTGCTTTCGCTCCCGAATCCGCCGACCGCCCTGTTCACCAGCCAGAACTTTTCGACGATCGGCGGCATCCGCGCTTTGCGAAGCATCGGGCTCGAGCGTCAGGTGGCACTGCTTGGATTCGACGATGTGGTTCTCGCCGACGTTCTCGATCCCGCCATCTCCGTGATCGCCCAGGACCCGCAGGCGCTTGGGCGGACGGCCGCGGAGCTCTTGTTTCGCCGGCTCGATGGTGACGGTTCGCAGTCGGTGCACGCTGTCTTGCCGGTCACCTTGATCGCTCGCGGCTCAGGCGAAATCAGCCCAAACGGCCGCGCCCCGTGATTGTCGTCGCGGGCGAGGCACTCGTCGATCTCGTCGAGGAGGGAGGAATGCGGCGCGCAGTGCCCGGCGGAGGGCCGTTCAACACGGCGATCGCACTCGGCCGCCTCGGGCTTCCAGTCGCCTTCCTCGGAACGCTTTCCCGTGACGACCACGGAGGCGTTCTCGCCGGATTACTGGCTGACGCGAGCGTCGACCTCTCGCTGGTTCGAACGACCGATGCCCCGACGCCGGTGGCTGTCGTGAATAAGCACGGGGGTGATGGCGGCAACAGCTACACCTTTTATCTCGCCGGGACGGCTCTCGCTGACTTCCCACGAGCGTCGCTGCCGGCTCTTCCCAGTCAAGCCGTGGCACTTCACGTCGGAACGCTCGCGCTGGCGGTCGACCCGCCCGCGATGACATATCGACTGCTTGTTGAACGCGAAGCCGACAAGCGCACGATCGTCTTCGACCCGAACATCAGGCCGGCTGTCTTCGGCGACGCCGAGGCTTATCGTCCGCGTTTCGAGCAACTCTGCCGACTCGCCACCATCGTCAAGATGAGCCGTGACGACGCGGCGTGGATCTATCCGGGCTACGAGCCGTCGGAGGTCATGGAGCGGGTGCTCGACCTCGGGCCGCGCATGATCGCCATCACGCTAGGCGCCGAAGGTGCTATGGCCGCATCGGCGGTGGGACGCGTACAGCTCCCCGCTGATCGCGTCGATGTTATCGACACCGTCGGCTCGGGGGACAGCTTCAGCGCGGGGCTCATCGCATCGCTCCACGAGCAAGATGCACTCGCGCTGAACTCCACCCAGCCGTTCGACGACGCGGTGCTCGAAAAAGCGGTTTCTCTCGCCATCAGCGTCGCCGCGCTCACATCGACGCGAACCGGCGCGGCGCCGCCCTCGCGCGGAGAGCTCGACGCCTATCTCGCCGAGCGCATTTCCGAGCCTAGTCTTTGAGAAAAGAGCTCCTGCCCGTAGGCGAGTAGTTGGTACAGCAGTACCTAGGTCCCTTCAACACAGATCGCACATCAGACCAGTCAATCCGTCGCCTTCGGGCCTGACACTCACGACCTGCCAGCATTCACCGGCCAGTGCCGGTATCAAGTCGCCGACGGAGTATGAGCCACTAAGGCTGGTCAGCTCACGAGGTTCCTCGCGGCCATCAAGGTGAACCAGGTGGATTCGGTAGGTGACGGGAGCGGGCCGCACACCGACCGAATCGTGGACGGGAGCGGGCCTGCGCCGAGATGTTAGTCCCCACGCGCCGGCCACTATTTCTAAAACGAAACAGGCGTGCCATCGGGCGATTCGCTCGATCGGCAGCCGTCATGTTATTGGTGGCAACTCGATGCGAAAGATTGGGTGGTCGGGTGCGATCCGCCTAATGTCCTCAGTGGGTGAGTCGGCGCCGACACCGCCGAAGAATTGACCGACCTCCCATTTCCAGCGTCTGAGATACGCACGCAGGACCGGTTCCTTTTCATCGTCGGGAACCTCCACGCCGACGAAGCGTTCGCGTCGCCGACCCAGTAGGAGTTCGCCCTGACCTGAGACGCGGAGGTTCCGCACCCACTGCGTTTGACCTCGGGGCGCGACGAGGTACCTGCCTCCGTCGAGGGTAAGGAGGTTGACCGGCGTTCGGCGCGGCTCGCCTGTCTTGCGGCCGCGAACCTCGAGGATGCGCGAGCCCCACACGCTGATCCCGAGGCGGGTGAGTGCGGCTACAAGACGATTGAAGACGTTGCGCGTAAACCAGTTCGGAGCGACGTAACGTCGCGGCATCAGGCCGCCATTATCTCAGCTTCCTCGTCGCGATCGCAGTCCGCCGGGCAATATGGGGAGCCCTCTTGCGACAGCCAACCCACTGCGCTCCCTAAGCGTTCTCCGTTTGTCCGATCGGATCACCAGGCAAGGGGTCTGATCGA
>Ga0207708_10001233_pt1 | contig 19271 bp, 18 predicted proteins | sample KBSK5101metaG_FD_184340 | JGI IMG/M metagenome (GOLD analysis project Ga0207708, IMG submission 184340) | Corn, switchgrass and miscanthus rhizosphere microbial communities from Kellogg Biological Station, Michigan, USA - KBS K5-10-1 metaG... | ecosystem: Host-associated > Plants > Roots >...
GTCGTTTCCTCGCCGGAAAAGGAGCGCAGGGAAGATCCATGTCCAAGAGAGAAGACGTGAGAGACAACGACCGCGATCCGCTCGGTCCCTCGCCGCAGGTGCCATCGGAGATTCCGGCGGGCGTCGACCGCCGGAAGTTCATCATGCGCGGCGCCGTGATCTCGGCGGCTGCGGTGATGAACGGCTGCACGCGCGTGGAGACCGAAAAAGCCGCCCCTCCGCCAGCAGCCGAAGCTGCAAAGGCGCCCGCTGCGGCCTCGGTCCAGCTGGCTCCCGATCTGAATGTCGTGAAGAAGGGAAGCGGGCCGGTGCTGACGACCGTGGACGAGTTCTACAAGGTGGGCCCGGGCCCTTCGAGCTCGCACACGATTGGTCCGATGCGGATCACCTACGACTTCTACCAACGAGCCGCCAAACTGCCCGCCGACACGCTCGCCAAGGCGACGAAGCTGCAGGTGAACTTGTTCGGCAGCCTCAGCGCCACAGGCAAGGGACACGGCACGGAACGAGCCGCGCTCGCAGGGCTCGTCGGGCACGAACCGGCGACGGTCGATCCGAAGTTTCTGGACAGCTTGCGAGACAAGCCTGGCCAGGTGTTCCCCGTGAAGCTCGGCGGCAAGTCGATCGACGTGAGCCTCAAGGACGTCATCTACGACGCGACGAAGGGCGACTTCAAGCACCCGAACACGATGACCGTCAAGCTCCTCGGCGGCAACGACGTGCTGCTCGAGCAGGAGTACTACTCGGTGGGCGGCGGATTCATCGAGTGGAAAGGGTATGAGCCGCCGAAGAAGAACCCGCCGAAGTACCCGTTCCGGTTGATGAAAGAGCTGCGGGCCCACGCCGACACCAACAAGACGACGATCGCCAAGATCATGCTGGCCAACGAGATGTCGATCTCGGGCCGGTCGGAGGCGGAGGTCTATGCCTTCACCGACAAGATCATCAACGCCATGGTCGCGACGGTGAAGTCGGGGCTGTCGATGCCGGAGGACGACGTGCTGCCCGGCCCGATCAAGCTGCACAGCAAGGCAGCCACCGTCTACCGGCGCGCCATGGACGACAAGTATGAAGCCGAACGCGGTATCGGCGCGCTGTCGGCCTTTGCGCTGGCGGCATCCGAGGAAAACGGGCGCGGCCATCTCGTGATCACGGCTCCGACGGGCGGTTCCGCCGGCGTGATGCCGGCGCTGGTCTATGGACTGATGGAGGTCCGAAAGGTCGACAGGCAGAAGGTTCGCGAGGGCATGCTCGCCGCTGCGGCGGTCGGCTATCTCTGCAAGCACCACGCGACGCTGTCTGCGGCCGAGGGCGGCTGCCAGGCGGAGATTGGCGTGGCGTCGGCGATGGCTGCGGCATTGGTCGCCACGGCGTTCGACGCAGAATCGCGCGTGGTCGAGAACGCTGCCGAATCGGCGTTGGAGCATCACCTGGGGATGACCTGCGATCCGGTCGCCGGATACGTGCAGGTGCCGTGCATCGAGCGCTGCGCCTTCGGCGCGGTCAAGGCCTGGACCGCCTACGCGATCGCCAGCAACGAGATCGCGTCCAGGCACCGCGTCGATCTCGACGCAACAGTGGCGGCCCTGGCCGAGACCGCCAAGGACATGAACAGCAAGTACAAGGAGACCAGCGAGGCTGGCCTGGCGCTCTCCGTGACGCTCTGCTGATCGAACCCGGGCTCCTCGCTTCGACCCCGGCTTGGGGATCGGCCTAGCGAGGAGCCTGCCTTCCTCCCATTTCGGGATCGCTTCCAGAGGTCAACTCAACGTGTCGCTACCCCGCACATTCATCAGGGCTTCGGTCGCGCTGGCGTTGACGTTGGTTACTTCCGTCACGACTTCCGCCTTCGGCCAGGCTCCTGAGGTCAAGCCGCAGGATCCGCAAAGCGAAAGCGAGGCGGTGAAGGCGGAGAACCTCGCGCTCCGGGAACGGCTTCGCCAGATCGAGGAGCAGCAGAAGACACTGCTCGAGCAGGTAGAGCGTTTACAGCGACCAGCGGATACTTCCATCCAGCCGGCACCTGCTGCCGCCGCGCGGAACGACGACGATCGTTATCGAGATGGCATGGTCATCTGGCAAACCCCAGAGGGTGCCAAGGTGCCGTTCCTGCTGAACTTCAACATCAACACCCAGCTTCGATATCTCAATACGATGTCGTCCGACGAAGAGTACACCGATCACCTGGGCGTCGTCCGCGAGGTGCATCGACGCAACGACATCACGGTCAATCGCGCGATGTTCATCCTGGGCGGCTTCATCTTCGACCCGAGGCTGCGCTATAGCTTCACCGTCTGGACTTCCGCTGGTGCGGCCTCGATCGTCGTCGCCAGCAACATTGGCTGGCGATTCAACCGGGCCCTCAGCCTCACTGCCGGCTACACCGGCGTTCCAGGCAGTCGATCACTGGTGAACACCTTCCCGTTTTTTGCAGCGATCGACAGGAGCATGGCGGACAACTTCTTCCGTCCCGGCTTCACCCAGGGTGTCTGGGCGAATGGCGAACCCGTGACGGGGCTCAATTATCTGGTGTTCGTCGGCAACGGTCTCAATACCTTGAATATCTCGGCGGCGAAGATCGATACGAACCTGCTGGTTTCGGGCAGCGTCTGGTGGGAACCGCTGGGACCGTACGGTGAACCTGGCAAGTCACGCAACATGTACGATGATTACTTCTCCTCCAAGAGGACTCGGATCCGAATGGGCACCTCGTATACGAGGTCGGGGGAGGACCGCTTCTCGAATCTCGATCAATCAAGTCCCGAGAACACGTCACTCTACAATTCCGACGGCGTGCTGACCTTCTCGACGGGAGCATTTGCGCCGGGCGTCACCGTCGACAATGCCACTTACAAGATGTGGGCGATCGACGGCGGCATCAAGTGGAACGGGCTTGCGGTCAACGCGCAGTACTTCATGCGTTGGCTGGACAACTTCGAAGCCGACGGACCGCTGCCGCTCGCATCGACATACGACCACGGCCTCGAGGTGACGGCGGGCCATTTCGTCATTCCCAAAACGCTGGTGCTCTATGGGCGCGGGTCCAAGGTGTTCGGGCAGTTCGGCGACTCTCATGAGTACGGCGGTGGTGCCAAGTGGTATTTCCTTCCGACCGAGCGGCTGTGGCTCAACGCCGAGTTGATGCGCGTCCACGGAGCTCCTTATAGCGGGGCCTTTACTCCGTACACCGCAGGTATGAAGGGCTGGGCACCGATGATCCAGACGGTCCTCGCCTTTTGATGAGATTTTGCAACGTTCGGGACGCGGCGCGGAGCGCCCCGAACGCTCCAGTCTCAGTGGCTTCGGGTGCCTGGCTTCGACGCGTACGGATTGCCACCGAGCGCATTCGAGATGTCGATGATCGCTCGCTGGGCGCGGACGCTGTTCCCGGCATCGTCCAGCGGCGGGGAGACGACCGCGATCCCGAACTTCCCGGGTGAGACGGCGATGATCCCGCCGCCGACGCCGCTCTTGGCGGGCAGGCCGCTCTTGTAGAGCCATTTCCCGGAGTCGTCGTAGAGTCCGGCGGTGGCCATGACGGCCAGCACGCCGGGGATGTTCTTGGCGTCGATGACCTGCTTGCCGGTCACCGGATTCTTGCCGCCAAACGCCAGCGTCCCGGCCATCGTCGCGAGATCCTTCGCGTTGACGCCAATCGAGCATTGGCGCGTGTAGAGGTCGACCGCCTGCTGCCAGTTGTTCTTGATGTAGCCGTAGGCGAGCATCAGCGCGCCGATCGCCTGGTTGCGCTGGTTGGTGTCCGACTCCGACTTGTACACGTCCTGCAGCACCGTCAGCTGACGGCCTGCGAGGTCGTTGTGGATGCCGATGATCTTCGCCCAGACGGCATCGGCGTTTGCCCCCGTGACCATACTGGTCGCGCTGATCGCGCCCGGATTCACCAGCGGATTCATTTCCGGCGCGCCGGTTCCGACCACGGTGCGCACTCCCTCGACGGCGATGATCGAGTTGAACCGTGCGCCGGTCGCGTCGACACCGATCCGTTTCTCGATCGATTCGAGTCCCTGTTCCTGGATGACCTGCGCCATCGTGAACACTTTGGAAATCGACTGGATGGAAACCTGCGTGGCGACGTCGCCGGCGGTGTAGACGTTCCCGTCCGGCATCACAATCGCGATGCCGAACAGGTTCGGGTCGACCTGCGCCAGCGCGGGGATGTAATCCGCGTTCTTGCCTTCCTTCAGATCCTTGAATTTTGCGTAGGCCGCGTTCACCGCGGACTGCGCGGTCGTCTGCTGTCCGTGCACCGCGACGGTGGCCACGGCCAGCGCCGTGGCGACGCCAATCAGCCACCGGCGTCGAGCGAAGGGTGAAGGTCCTGACATGGCTATCCTCCCAGCTTGTACGAGAAGTTGTATTTGAACGAGAACTGGATGCGGAAGTCGTCCGAGGAGAAGCCGTCGGAGAAGTTCTCGCGCTTGCCCCACTGGAGCTCGCCGCCAACGAGCACGTTCTTCACCGGTGTATAGAGCAGGTTGAAGAGTGCGTACTGGCCGTCCTTGAACGAGTTCGGCGTCTGCCCGTCGCTGTTGTCGATGTCGACTCGCGAGTACCCGACCGAGCTGGTAAACCTGTCGTTCCAGGTCCGGTCGTAGAATGCGACCAGGCCCTGCACCGGCAATGCGGTGCCGACGATCGGCGTGACCGCGTTCCCCGCGTTCCGCTCGATGCCGACGTCGACCGGCGCGTCGTTCATGTAGTTCTGGACGCCTGCGCCGAAGATGTACTGAAGCCGGATCGTGTCGGTCTTCAACACCTTCACGTTGGAGCTCAGATTGATGCCCCACCGCGTCGCGCTGCCGGACAGCTCGAACTGATCGGCCAGGAGGTCGTCCCATTTCATCTCGCCGACGATGAACGCACCCCTCGCGTAGCCCCACGCCTGCGAGTACTTGTAGGCGCCGGAAAAATCAGGAAGCGGGAATCGTGGCCGGACGTTCTGCAATTCGACGCGGCCTGCGAGCGTGCCCGTGTCGCCGCTGGCGCCCGGCCGCTCGATCGCCAGCATCAACGTCGAGTCGCCCTGGATCGGCGTCCACCGCGCCTGCACGTTGCGAAAGAACACCATCCCGGTTGGCCCCCAATACTCCAGCGAGTTCGGGAACACGTCCGGATCCATGAACGGGCTCCACGTCTGGCCGGCGCCGAATTGCCCGACTTCGCCCCAGGCGTGTCGGAGACGAAATGTCGTTTGTCCGGCGTCCACGCCGGTCCCGAACAGTTCGAACTCGAAGATCGTCTTGAGGTCGCCGAGATCGGTCGGCGTCGAGGTTCGGACACCCAACCGGCTTTGACGGACGCCGGAGAACCAGCGACCGTCCTCGCCGAACTCGTTGGCCACGGACGGCAACTTGGTCGGCCGGATCACGTCGAACCAGTCCGGATGGTTCTGTTTGAAGGTGACGCCCATGTCGAGCATCGCGAAACCGTAGATGTCGATTTGCGTCCTGCCGTTGTCCGGCGGGGTTTGCGCGCGCGCGCCCGACGCGCCGGTCACGAGCATTGCCGCAGCCGCAAGCCAGATGCCCGGGTATCTACCGGTACCTCTCGAGAACGTCATCGCACGGTCTCCTTGGTGTTGGTCATCGTTCGCCCTTCTTCAGAAATTCATCTCGAGGTTGAGGTGGAACACCGGACCGTTCGCGCCGACCGGGACTGGATACGCCGTGTAGCCGACCGGACTTCGGCGCACGTAGATGTATTCGCCGTTCAGGCGCAGGCCGCGGTCGCCGGTGAAGTACCAGTTGGCGCCGCCGCGCACCTCCCAGGGGTTTCCGTGGTCACCGAAAATCTGCGACCAGTTGAAGTAGCCCTGAAGAAATTTGGGGACCACCATGGCGGAGGACTGCACCTGGTAGCCGGTGTCGTCGATCGGCGCGAGGCCGCTGGTGTTGCTGCCGGTGAAGTCGGTCAGATGACGCCAGTAGAACTCGGCCTCGAGCGAACGCCCTTTGTGCTTGATGCCCGCGTCGAGGCTCACCATGGTCCAGTCGACGGCATCGACCGTGATCCCGGGGCCGAGAAGGTCGGTCGTGAAGATGATGCTGCCGTCCGACAGACGAATCTGGGTGTTCTCGATCCCGTTCGTTCCGGGCTGGCTTTGCTTCTCTTCCTTGCTGTGGGAGTAATGCGCACCGACTCGGATCGCCGGAGTCTGATGGTCGTCGTAGTCGCCGAAGGTGCCGTAGAGCCCGAACTCGCCGGTCGTCGGCAGCCACTGCAGCGAGTAGGACTGCGTGTCGAACTTGTTGTCGAGTTGCGCGGCGCTGACGCCGAGCGTGCTCAGGTTGTTGGCGAACATCGCCATGTATTTCCATTTCGTCGCGAACTCGCCCTTGAGCCAGACGCCGGTCGTGTAGGAGCCGCGGAAGAACTCGTCGGCGATCAGGCGATCGTCGACGCCCAGCCAGTAGGGGAACTGGCCCTCTGTGCTGCGGACGGTCGGCAGTGACGTAATCCCTGCCCCGACCGTGACGAAGCGGTTGAAGCTGTAGCTCAGATTGCCGGCGCCGACCACCTGCGCGGCGTCGCCTTGCGACGCGTTCGAAGACCACACGTAAAGGTAGTAACGGAACTTCGGCGTCACGAACCAGCCGGCGAAGGGCGAGAAGAACTTCGCCAGCTGCATGTCCTGGCGCTGCTGGATCGTCTGCGTCTTGCCGAAGGCGTCGACGTACGTGGCATCGAGGTTCCGTTGGTTCACATAGCGCGCGTAGCTGAATAGCCGGAAGTAGATCTGGCCCTTCTCGCCGTCGTAGAGCAGGAAGCCGACGTTCGGAATGTGCTCGAGCGGTCTGGTTGCTTCCCGCTCGTCGGTCAGCGCGCCGGCAACGACAAATTCGGCGCTGCAGCCGTCAGCGACCCAGACACCGGTGTCGTCGTAGCCCCAGGTTTTTCCCAGCAGGCAGGGCGCTTCACCGGACGATCTCGCCAGCACGACGCCCGACGACGTCGTGGCGGCACAATGCTCGCGCCCGCCCGCTTTGGAATCGCAGGTGATGCGGACTGGCGCCGCGGCCACGGGTTGTGACGACGGCAATGTCGGCCCGGAATCGACCGGTGCACTGCCCCCGCGCCCTCTCTCTTGCGCCAGGCAGGGCGTGGCGACCACGCCAAAAGAAATCCACACGACCGTGAGCCAGCGAGCAATCGAATCGGCAGCGCGGATCGAGAGGAGCACTCGGCGCAACGGCATTCGCTGGGCGAGGAAGCAATTCGGTTGCCCGTAGCAAACCGCCAATCTTCGGTGATGTTTCCAATGTTTTCAGGATCCTTTCCTCCAGACTCCTCCGAAATGACGGAGCCGGGCGCGAGCCTGCGCATCGACGCTGCCGGGTAACTCGTTGCGTTCCAACAACCGAAATCGAGAACGTGCAGGTGGTCGTGGCTGGCAGCGCTTGTGCTGTTGAGGAACGGAGCGGATATGAGCGCTGTCGAAAACCCGATCCGGAGGCGCGTCTGCCTGCACGTGGTCCGCGTGTCGACAGTGCTGGCATTCGGGCTGGTGGTCCTCGGCTCGCGGCTCGGTGGGCAGGCGCCAGCGGTCGTGGCGTCAGACCAATTCTTCGACTCGCATTTCCACCTCACCAACTACATTCAACAGGGCATCGACGTCCGCCAGTTCCTGCAGATCATGGGCACGAGGGTCGGCCGCTCGACGCTGTTCGGCATCCCGCTGCAGCAGCAGTGGTCATTCGCCAATTCCGGAGATTTCGCGCCGGCGTACTATCTCCACAGCGACGCGCCGCTCTACTACTACTCGTTCACCGACGCCTTCATCGCCAGCGAATATCGATCGCTGCCGACCGAAGATCAGGCGCGGTTCGATCCGATGATCACCGGGTTCAACCCGGCCGACATGTACGGCGTCGATCACATCCGCCGCGTGCTGCGCACTTTTCCCGGCGTCTTTTCCGGGATTGGCGAGTTCAGCATCCACAAGGAGTTCGTATCGGCCAAGATTCCGGGAGAGACCGCCAGCCTCACCAATCCCGCGCTCGACCGCATCTTCGACTTCGCCGCCGAATCGGGTCTCGTGGTGCTGATTCACAACGACATCGACATGCCGTTCGCGAAGCAGGACGCCGAGCCGGTGTATTTGGCGCAGATGAAAGCGCTCTTGAAGCGTCATCCGGCGACGACCGTGATCTGGGCGCACGTCGGCCTCGGCCGCATCGTCCACCCGGTCCAGGCCTCGGCGGAAGCGGCCGAGCGCACGCCGACCCAGGTCGAGATCATCGAGGCGATGCTGTCCGACCCGGCCCTGCGGCACGTGAGCTTCGACATTTCCTGGGACGAAGTGGCCAAGTACGCGGTCGCGTCGCCGCAATCGATCGAGGCGGTTGCGGCCGTCCTGAATCGGTATCCGGACCGGTTTCTCTTCGGCACCGACACCGTGGCACCGGCGGGTCCGAAGCCGTACTTCGCCGTCTTCGATTTGTGGGCGCCGATCTGGCGCCGGCTGACCCCCGATGCGAGCCGCATGGTCCGCAAGGGCAACTACGAACGAATCTTCGACGAAGGGCGGAGACGGGTTCGCGCCTGGGAAGGCCGGCGTTGATCATCGCCTTCGCGGCCGGCCCCTGAACGATGTCGGCGACGCCGAGATCGCCTGCGCGCGCGTTCGTGGCGGCCGCCATGTTCGTGTGCCTGGGCGCCTCAGTCGCGGCTCAGAAGACCGACGTCGTGTCACTCGCCAACGGCGATCGAATCACCGGCGAGGTCGTGCGGCTCGAACGTGGCAAGCTGCAGCTCGATACCGATGATGCGGGCTCGCTCTATCTGGAGTGGGACAAGCTAATCAACGTCGTGGCGCCGAACCGGACGGTGGAGGTGCTGACGAGCGACGGGCGCCGGTTCGTCGGCAGCCTCGGACCAGCGCCGAGCCGCTCGGTGACCGTGGTCATGGCGCAACAGTCAGTGCCGCTGTCGATGGCCGAGGTCACGCTGATTACGCCGATCGGGCGGCGGTTCTGGAGCCAGCTCGATGGCGGCATCGACGCCGGGTTCAGCTACACGCAATCGAGCGGCGTGGCGCAGCTCAACCTCAACTCGAGCACCATCTATCGCAGGCCGGCGTTCTCGGCGCAGTGCACCACCTCGGTGACGCTGACGCAGCGAGAGGACGAGCCGAACCGCGACGACCGCGGCTCGATCGAGTTCTCCTACTTACGGTACCCGTGGCAGCGGTGGTTCATCACCGGCGCGAGCCGGTTCGAGACCAACGAGAGCCTCGGGTTGAAGCTGCGCTCCCAGGTCGGAGGGGCATTTGGCCCGCGCCTGGTCAACAGCAACCGCGCGCAGTTGACGATCGGCGCCGGCCTGGCGTTCAACGACGAACGCGGCGTCGACGTCGAGCCGACACAGAACATCGAGGCGCTGTTCATGTTCCGGACGTCGTACTACACCTACGATCGCCCGAAGACGAACATCGACATCAGTGCGGCCTACTATCCCAGCCTCAACAACCTGGGACGCCAGCGGATGCAGGTCGATACCGCAGTCACGCGCGAATTCTGGAAGGATCTGTTCGTCGCACTCAACGTCTACGATACGTTCGACAGCCGCCCGCCCAACCCCGAAGCGGTCAAGAACGACTTCGGGGTCGTCGCCTCGATCGGTTGGAGCTATTGAGCGTGCGGCGGTGAGGGTTATCGCTTCCGCGCGAGGGTGATTGAGAAGCCCGCGAGGTCGATGCTGGTCTTGGCGAGACCGTTCGGCCCGCCCATCACCCATGCCTTGGCGAAATTGACGTGCAGGGTTGCCCGCCGCCCCGCGCCGGGCAGCGTGAAGTCGACGAGCCGGTAGGCGAAGCCGAAGTCGGTCGCCGGGCGCCACTCGCGGGAGAACTGCTCATTGGGCAGGTTCAGCAGAATCGCGCCGGGCGCCGCGAAGATCTGGAAACGCCCGGCGACGTCGATCGTGGCATGCATCCCGACGACGCCGAAGACGCTGCCACTCACCTGCATCATCGGCCACAGGGCGTCGATGTGCACGTGCTCCCACCACACTGTCTTGCGGACCCGCTCCTGCTGGGCGCGCGCCGTCGACGCCTGCTGACGCAGACGCGAGACCGCGAAGTCGTCGCGCCATTCCGCAAGTGCCCGGCACGCCTCCGCGAATGTCTCATCTCCCTCGATGACAACCTCGCGGCACTCGGAATCCAGCCAGGCGGGTGGGTCGGGCCGCACCTGGCGCTCTCGCGGGCCGACCAGGCCTGGTTCGCGCCGGTTCTGCCACTGCTCCCGCCACGCCTGCCATTTCCGAAAGTCGGCAACCCATTTCTGCACCTCGTCGAGGCGCTCCTGCCAGGTGACGACATCGGGCATCGCGAGTTGAATGCCGCCGGTTTCGAGCGGTCGTGCTGGCAGCACCGGATCCTGCTCATCGCGCGCGGACGCGGGCCGCGCCAGCGCCAGGACGATGGCACAGCCGACGAAGATCCGCCACGCTGGTTGCGCCCGCATGGCGTGGAGGGAGGCAGATGCTGTGCCAACGCCTGCGCAAGGCGCTGCCTGTCGGTTCGTGGCGGCTCAGGGCTCGACGGGATGCCGACCGATCGGCAGCTGCCGGTAAATCGGCTCAGCGGCTGCGACGGTGGACAACGAAGACGAGCAATCGCGCGCCTTCTGGCCTGCGCGCGGCTGACAAAACGCCGGACGCGATGAGCCAGCTTGCAACCGCGCAGCGTGCGTGTATGCGCGCCCTACACGTCGTGTTTGCCGCTGCAGCAGGGCGGACGCCGGGAGGCGCGTTTACAGGAACAATGTCAGCCAGAAATCAGACCACGACGCGCCAACCTTTATAAAACGGTCGTGATGCGCGACGGCCGCGGAACCGATCGGCGTCCCGCGGCCGCCGTCGACGAGCGACCGGTGAGCTCCAACTGCTGAATCCGGCGGACGTCATTGCCCGCGAGGTGGCGCGTCCCGGTCGGCCGCCGTGCCCGGCGCGGCGACGGGCCACGATACGCGCGTCCGCAATCGGGGGCTATGCAGATTCGGCACTCGCCGCTAGCTCGAGGCGACGCTCACTTTTTCGGCAGACGTCTCGCCAGCTCACGAACAACCTGGCGGATCCGCGCATCCCGTTCGGTGTCGGTACGCATCTCGTCAATCTCGGTCCGAGCGATCGCGCGCCAGACAACGCGTCGGTGTTCGGCTGACACGGCATCGAGCACCAGCGAACCCTGCTGGATAATGTTGAACGACGTGGTCTGGGGCGCGAACGGCGGCAATCCCCATTCCGGCACTGCCGGCAGGAACTGTCCCATCGTTTGAGTTTCGGTGCCCGCCGTGACGATCAGGTAGTAGTGAAACCGAAGGTGGGCGTCGCCGGCCGGCGCGGCACGCAAGCCTCGCGCGCCCAGCTCGCTGGCGACGGCGTCGACAATGGTGGGACCGAAGCGGCGCTTGATCGGCACCGGATCGTCCTGGGAGCTGCGGGCCATCTTGACGTCTCCCGCCTCTTCCGGGTCCCACGCCCAGGTCTCGAAGCGCTTGAAGTCGATCTTGCGATCGTATTCGGCGCGGACGTTGACTTTCGCCGCGTCCGTGACAATCTCGGCGGCGGCGATCGCGACGGCTGCAACTATCACCGTTCGTAGAAAACGACGCACGCGCGACACGATATCAGCGCGAGTGGCGTGGTATCTATGCGATTCCGGCATCGCACACTGCCGATTCTGCATAGGCGATGGCGCAGCCGAACCGTATGCTGACGACCGGTTCTGACATAGCGTTCTACACGGCTCGGGATTCTGCACCGACGGGGATCCCCTACGGATGGCGACCATGATCCGCCCGCGCGTCCTGCTCGCCGACGATCACACGCTGCTGCTGGAGGCGTTTCGCAAGCTGCTGGCCGACGAGTGTGACGTGGTCGGGATGGTCGGCGACGGGCGCGCGCTGGTCGAGGCGGCCGCGAAGCTGCGTCCCGACGTGATCGTCGTCGATGTCGGCATGCCGCTGCTGAACGGCGTCGACGCGGCGCGGCAGATCAAGCAGGCGTGGCCGGACACCCGGATCGTGTTCCTGACGATGAACGAAGACCCGGACGTCGCGGCCGAGGCCTTCCGCGCCGGCGCGTCCGGCTACCTGCTGAAGCGCTCCGCGGCTTCCGAGCTGCTGGTGGCGATCCGCGAAGTCATGCAGCGGCGGTCGTACGTGACGCCGCTGGTCACCGAGGGCCTGGTCGGCTCGATGATCCTCGGCGCCGCCCCGCACGTCGCGGGCGCACAGCTGACCACCCGCCAGCGCGAGGTGATTCAGCTGCTCGCCGAAGGGCACTCGATGAAAGCGATTGCCCGCATGCTCAACATCGCGCCGCGCACCGTCGCGTTCCATAAGTACCGCATCATGGACCAGCTCCATCTCAAGACCACGGCGGAGCTGATTCAGTTCGCGGTCAAGCATCACATCGTCTGAGGCACGGCAGGATGAGAGACCAGCAGCTTCGCGGTCACGCGTCACGGACGCAGCCAGGCGATTTGCCACGTCACCGCGACGGTCTCGAAGTCGCCGCCAATCCGCGTCGTCGTGCCGGTGCTGAACGCAGCCTTGAGCGACTGGCGGCGGCCGAACGGGATCGAGATCGCCGTGCCGATGCGCGAGTTGCGCTGCAGGTCGGCCTTCTCGACGCCGTTGATCGAGGTGACGCCGCCGGTATACCAGGTGGCATTGAGTGCCACCCACAGCCGCGGGCGCATCGAGTAGCTGGCGTGCGCCTGCAGCGAGGCCACCGGCGCCTGCTGGTGGGCGGCGGTGCCAGGGTAGAAGGCGTCGTTCTCAGTGAAGAGCCAGCACCCGCCATAGGTCTCCAGCGTCCACCGGCCGGCGGGTACCGATACGCCGAGCTCCGGCTTGAACGACCAGCGGTTCGATCCAAGGTTGACGAGGCGAGAGGAGCGGTAGCTCCCGGTGGGCGCGACGACGCTCAGGCTGGCGCCGAGAATCGGACCGCGCCGCGCCGCAGCGAATTCACGCGCGCGCATCGCCCGTCCGCCGACCAGATTGACCGACAGCCGGGTACGCGTGTCGGCCCAACCGAACCGCTGGGCATCGGCGCGTTCGGCGCCGAGCTGGCCCGACAGGCGGGCGCGCGCGTAGGGCACCGCGACGACGACCAGCGCGGTGCGCGACGCGAGGTCGAAGGTCCGGCCGACGCCGACGGTGGCGACGCCGAGGCGCGCGCGGACGTCGTCAAGCGGCAGCGACGGATCGATGAGCACGCTGCCGCTCGAACGGCCGGCGCCGATCACCAGGAACGTCATGCCGACGGGCGATGCGCTGTAGGCGCGCGGTTCGAGTTCCTGAGCCCCGAGCGGGTGAACGGCCGCCGCCCAGGCGGTGGCGAACAGCAGAACCAGCAGACGCGGACGCAGGGTGCGGAGAGCGGGGTCGCGGAACACGGCGACGGTCGATTCTCCGCGAGCGCCAGACGCGGCGCTATGCAGTTTCGGCAGGAGTGAGAGCGGATCGAGGCAGGAGGAATCGTGATGCGTGCATACGGTGCGGCCCTGTCGGTGGCGGGCGCTCTCCTGGCGGGGACCGCGCTGCCGCGCGCGGCGGTCGAGTATCCGCTGGCGCTGACCCTCGAGGCGCAGGTAAAGAGCGGCGTGACCAGAGTCACGTCGACGCTGTCGATTCGCGTCGATCGCGCGATGGACGACCGCCTCCGGACCCGCGTCACCGACGCGCTCAAATACGGCGGCTATTCCGACTTCGTCACCGCGCTCCGGCCGATGCCCGCGGTGGGCGAGATCGCAACCGCCTCGCACAAGGTCGAGGTGCGCTATACGCGCGAAGAGGAAGACGGTGGAAACCGCCGGCTGATTGTCGTCGCCGATCGGCCGCTGTTCTTCCTCAGCGGCGATCCGGCCAAGGCCAGAACCGGGTACGAGCTGACGGTGGTGGACCTGCGCATCGCCGCAGACGGCGCCGCGACCGGCACGATGGCGGCGGCGGCACGTGTCAAGCCCTCACCGAACGGCGTGGTGCTCGACAACTATGCGGAGTCGCTCGTCGAGTTGAAGGGCAGCATCGCCCGCAAGTGACCGACGTGCCGCGCGACGGCGAACGCCGTCGCTCGGCTGCGGATCATCCACGGTCACGCTCGTCTTCTTTCCCCGCCGACCTGCAAGGATTGACAGTTGTGCGCCGGCCGAGATGGTCGCAATCATGGCGCACCCGGTGCAGATGCGTGCAATCACCCGCGTCGATGGGTGCGGAGCCGCGCGAGTAAAAGCGCCGATGGCCGCACCCTGGATCTCCGAAACAGTCCGATGGTGCGGTACGAGGAGCAGGCAATGAAGGGCGATTACCTCGGTCACGTTTCCCGCGCCAGCTGTGCGGCCCTGGCTTTGGGCGCAGTTCTGGCCTGTGCGGCATGCGAGCAGTCGTCGGACGTGGCGGTTGAAAACCCGGTGGCGCCCGGGCCTTTCGTCGGGCGCCTGTCGAGCACCGTCACGACGGTCGTCCGGACGCACGGATGCGGGTGGCACGGGTCGCCAGGCTTCGATCTGGTGGTGACCTCGATGCACAGGAACGTGTTCGTCGACGACGTGACGATCCACATGATCGACGGCAGCAATCTCGGCGGCCCGATGGTGCCGTTTCCCAGGCCGACGTTGAACAGCATGTTCAGCTCGACGCGGATCCTGGCCGGCCAGAGTCGGGTCTTCACCTTCAACCCGGCGCTCGCGTGCTCCTGGTTCACGCCCGGTGCCTTTCGCGCCGACGTTCGCGTTGTGGACGAACAGAACGTCACGGCGTTGTTCAGTGCGGTGTCGGCACCCTAGACGCCGAGCGGAGGCATGGTGCCTGGAACGATGAGGGGCGCGTCGATTGCGGCTGCGGTCGCCGCCGCGGCGGCGCTGTCATCCGGCTGTGAGGCGACCTATCCGATCCAGGTGATGACGCCGATCCGCGCCGTGCTGGATGTCACGCGTTTCCGGCGCGTCGTGATTCCCGGGTTCGTGACAAGCCCGCACGATCCGATCGATACCAACGCGGAGATGGTCCGCGTCCTGCGCAGCCAGCTGCGAGCCCGATCACACCTCGGCGTGGTGGCAATCGAGCCGGTGGCCATCGAGGGGCCGCAGCTGGGCGACGTGGTCTACTGGCGCCGCCTCGGCGAAGAATACGACGCGCCGCTCATCGTCACCGGGACGGCGTCGTTCAGCGCCTCGGTCGAGAGGCTGCACATCGGCCGGCAAATCGAGGCACTGCGGCTCGCCCCGGGCCAGATGCCGCGCGCGAGCGAAGCCGAGGACCGCACCCGTTTCACGTTCGACGCGAGGCTGCTGTTCATCGACGGCGGCAGCGGGGCGACGCTCCACACCCTGATGTTTCGCGAGACCATGATCCATTTTGGCAACGACAAGGTGTTCGCGCTCTCGGCCTACTTCGAGATCATGGATCGAGTGCTGCCCACCTTCACCAACCTGATCAGCGACCAGGTGTTCGACGGCACGCGCATCCTGCTGAAATAACGTGGCGTCGCCGCGTCCCGTGCCGAATCTGCATATTGGCGGAAACCCGGCGGGCATGGGCTCAACGGGCATTCACGCCTGGGTGATGCGATGAGAGGACCGGTTCGAACCTCCCTCGGCGCGCCGGACACCGAACCGGTGCACCTGCACCTGAGCGAACGGCAGAAGACTCATCTCGAGCAGATCTCGTCCACACAGTGGTTGCCCGCGTGGACGCACATCTACCGACGAGGCGATCCGGCGACATGGGTCTACCAAGTGCTCGACGGTGTGGTCACCACGTTCCGCGAGGTGCGGAACCAGCGTCCCCACGTGATGGGGTTTCTCTTCGAGCGCGACTTGTTCGGCCTCGCGGTGAACGGGACGTATGCGAGCAGCGCGCGGGCGGTGACCCGGGTGACGCTGCGCCGCGCTCCCGCCGACCGGCTGAAGGCTCTGGTGCTGCGCGAGCCCGAAGTCGAGTTCGGTCTGGTGTGCAAGCTGACCGCGGCGGTTCGCCACGCCCAGCGCCACGTCATCGCCGTCGGCCGCCGCTCTCCGCTCGAGCGGGTGGCGATGTTCATCAGCATGATGGAGCAGGCGCAGGCGCAGATCGACCAGCCGGCGGATACCATCGACTTGCCGATGACGGCCAGCGATATCGCCAATTTTCTCAGGCTGTCGCCGGCGGCGATGCGCCGCGGCTTCCGAGAACTGGAGCGCCAGTCGATCATCGTCCCGGAGGCGCCGCACCGGATCCGCATCAGGGACCGAGACGCGTTCAACCGCCGGCTGCCCGACGCGCCACGCTACCTGCAGACCTGATCAGTCGCGCGACGTCATCGACCGGTCTCCTCCGTTGCGCGATGGCTGGATGGCCGTTCGCTGCGGCGCCTCAGCGGATGATCGTGGCGGCGACTCCTTTCTGAGAGACCAGCTTGTCGACCCGCGCGACCATCCGGTCGCGGCGGCCGATGATCGAGCGGATTGCGTCGGCGTCGAGCCACTGACCGAGCGCCGCAGTCAACCGCTCGGACGTGAGCGCCTGGAATTCATTCCACAGCGCGGCGTCGACGCGCTCGAACTTCCACGGCAGATCCGCTGTGGTGGTGAATGCCCTCGAGTGATCAATCAGGATGACGTTGTTCGCCTGGTCAATCAGGATATTGCCGGCGTTGCGGTCAACGTTCCCGATCAGGTTGTCGAACATCTGCATCATCCGGATCGGCTTCGCGAACGCCGGGCCGGTCGGGACCTTGCCGCCCCTCTGCTTGACGCTGGTCGTCGGCTCGAGCCACATGATCGCGGCGCCGAGCTCGCCGTCGAATCGCCGCTCGACGGCCGGCGGAACCATGTTCATCCCGAGGAGCTTGTCAAGCTCGTAGGCGGCAATCTCGGACTTGTAGCTTTCCCAGTGACCGCGGCGAAAACCTGGTGGCAGCGCTTTCCAGGCCAGGCTCTCGAAGGGTTCGGCCGGCTTGAGCCGTCCGCGCCGCGGCAGTGTGACGCCGGTGCCGATGTCCGCGAGGCTGACGATCTCGGCGGTCCGAAGGTGGGCCTCCATTCGCGCCGCGTCGCCAATCCAGGTCTTCGCGCTCGCTGACGCCGCGGCCGACGCCTGTGCGAACGCCGCTGCAGCGACGGCGCTGACCAAACCGAGCGACAGAAGCAGGTGTCTCGCGAGGGGGATGCGGTGCCCGATCCCATGCCGTGGTGTCATGCGGCGATCGATCCACCTGCCGTCCGTGCCAATCGCGTGCCGTGGCATGCCTCGGCGATCCGACTGCGTCGATGTGTCGATTGCCCGACATCTCAGAGCCGCTCCGACGCCCCGGAGCCAGGCGCCGCGCGGGAGTCAGTTTTGGAGTGATTCGGCGAGTGCCGGCCGGGCAGCCGGATTGCTGTCATCGCCGATGAACCCATGGAGCGAAGGAGTGGCGGCATGTGGGTCAGTGCAGTGATGCTCGCGTTGTTCCTCCAGCAGCCGGTGTCGTTGTCGGCGTCCGGAACGGCCGTTGATCTGCACGTGACGCCGCTGAAAGCGCTGGCGCCGGCGGATGTGTTCATCCGCGTCGTCATCGATCGCGACGCCGGGAATCGGCAGATCCGGGTCGCCATCGAATCAGGGCTGTACTTCCGAGCGAGCACCATCGACCTCGACGGCGAATCGGCGCCTCGCGTCACCGAGTTGGCGTTCAGAGGTCTGCCGGCGGGGGAGTACGACCTGCGCGTGCAGGTGCTCGATGCGAGGGGGCACGAACGCGCGGGCGCGAGCTGCTCCGTGACGCGGTTCTGACCGCGCGCACTCACCACGAGAACTTGAAAACAGTGCCCGTCGACCGGCGCGGATCCGGCTTGTCCGAATTACTGACCTTGTAGTTTTCTGGCACGCTCGCCCAGTCGCCGTAGATGGTGCCGCCGAGATAGAAACCCGGCTTCGCCCCCGGCTCGGACGCAGTCGGCGCCGTAAACAGCGTGTAGACGTGCTGCGGCTCCGACGGCCCGGGTCGATCGTTCAGCGGCACGTATTCGGGAACGCCGTCGCCGTCGACGTCCGCCCGGATCCAGTCCACGTGCAACAGGCGGTGATACGTGCGGTCAGCGACCATGCTGCGTATCTGGGCGTCGAACCGCTCGACGATCGACGCCGCGTCCGCGCGCGCCCGGTTGACCGCAAAGTGCAGTTCCCGCGTGACGAGCGCCGTCGACCCGATCTGCAGCTTCACGCCCGATTCCTTCGGATAGTTGCTGACGATGTAATGGACGACCAGCGCGTCCATCAGCGTATAGTCGACGGCGCCTTTGAGGAGCTGCGTGAGGCTGTCTTCCTCGCTGCGCGACCGCACCCACACCGGGCCGCCCCCGCCGATTGCCTCGCCGTACGAATAGCCCTCGACGACTGCGATCCGTCTGCCCTGCAGATCAGCCGGCGTTTTCGCCGAGACGTCAGCGCCATGGCGGCCGACGAGCACGAGGCGGTTCTCCAGATACGGCTGTGAAAAGACGAGTGCGCGCTCCCGTTCCGGGTCGTGCCATGCGGCGGCGCTGCCATCGAAAAGGCCGGAGAGCAGCGACGGCGTGAATTGCGAGGCGCTGACAATCGTTGTCCTGGCGGTGAGGTTGATGCGGCCGAGGGCATCCTCGACCAGATCGAGTGCGAACCGGGGCTGCCTCGGCGCGTTCGTGAACGGCGGCCATGCCGTTGAGACGAGCCGCAGGGGCGTTGCCTGCGCGGTCACCGTCAGCCACAGCGCGGGCCACAACAGAACGAGGATGGCGGCACGCGCCCAGCGGCTGAGGTAAATCGGAGCGTCGAAGAAACGCATCGGATCGGCCTCCTCATGTCCACGGTTGGCCTCCGGAACCCGGACGCGACTCCGGCCGGATGGAGCGAAAGGCCGCAGGCGGCCGATCGCGCGCGGCTCTGACGAGCCGAAGTCTCTGGAACGGCAATGGTTCCGTCGGCACTGCGCGTGTCGCCGGAAAAGGCACTTCCCGTGATACAAGCGTCGTTCCCGGTTACAAGCGCCGTTCCGGATGGTCAGAGACGCATTGCAGTCGCGCGCAGATGACAGCGGTATGGGCGTTTGCTGGAAGCGGCGTACGCCAGAAAGGGGTGGCGCGCCCGGTGGGACTCGGACCCACGACCCCCGGCTTAGAAGGCCGGTGCTCTATCCAACTGAGCTACGGGCGCGTGAGGGCGATCGTAGCAGGTCCGCGGTCAGAGGCTCGGCGTCGACCCGGCGCGCACCGGCGGCGCCACCGCGGCGCTACCAGAGCG
>Ga0207708_10001234_pt1 | contig 19269 bp, 20 predicted proteins | sample KBSK5101metaG_FD_184340 | JGI IMG/M metagenome (GOLD analysis project Ga0207708, IMG submission 184340) | Corn, switchgrass and miscanthus rhizosphere microbial communities from Kellogg Biological Station, Michigan, USA - KBS K5-10-1 metaG... | ecosystem: Host-associated > Plants > Roots >...
GCTGCTGATGCTTGCGGGCGCCAACGCCGCCGCTTTCCATCTCGGCTCGTTTCGCGACGCGGAATTGTGGGACCAAAATACGTCCTCGCCTCCGGGCGCAAAACTGCATGCCCTGGCTTCCATCCTGATCTGGGTCGGCGTCATTACTTGCGGGCGGTTTATCGCTTACCTTTGACCTGACTTACCCTTGAATCCAGGGGCATCCGGCCCCAGCGTCATGTACTATCGAATATAATGGTGCTGCGGACGCGAGCGGCTGCGTTCGCTGGCACAACAACAACCGCAAACGCTCGAAATACACAGGATGACCAATCCGCACAACACTGCGAATGCATGGAACACTGCCGATGCGCCACCGCCGGCACTGGTGGACACACGCGGACGCGCTCTGCGCGACCTGCGCATATCCGTCACCGACCGCTGCAATTTCCGTTGCACGTATTGCATGCCAAAGGAGGTTTACGGCCGCGATTTCCAGTTCCTGGAGCGTTCACAGTTGCTGAGTTTCGATGAGATCCACCGCCTGGTGAAGGTGTTCCGTGCGCATGGAGTCGAAAAAGTGCGAATCACCGGCGGCGAGCCGCTGGTGCGCCGGCAACTGGAAAAACTGATTGCGATGCTGGCGCAGGAACCCGGCCTGGATCTGACGCTTACCACGAATGGATCCCTGCTCAAGCAGAAGGCGCAGGCACTAAAGGATGCCGGCCTGAACCGCGTCACCGTGAGTCTCGACTCGCTGGACGATGGCGTGTTCAAGGCGATGAACGACGTGGATTTCCCGGTCGCGAAAGTACTCGAGGGCATTGAAGAAGCCGATCGCGTCGGGCTCAAACCGCTGAAGATCAATATGGTGGTGAAACGCGAAACCAATGATCAGCACGTCATCGACATGGCGCGCTACTTCAAGGGCAGCGGGCACATTCTGCGCTTCATCGAATTCATGGACGTCGGCCACACCAATGGCTGGAAAATGAGCCACGTGGTGCCATCCCGGGAACTGGTATCGCACATCAACGCCCTCTTCCCCATCGAGCCGGTCGACCCCAACTACGTCGGCGAGGTCGCGGAGCGCTGGCGTTACAAAGATGGCTCAGGCGAAGTCGGGTTCATTTCCTCGGTTACGCAGGCGTTCTGCAAAGACTGCACGCGCGCGCGGCTGTCTGCAGAAGGTTCACTCTATACGTGTCTGTTCGCCACCGAGGGCACCGATCTGCGCGATCTCATTCGCGGAGGCGCCAGCGATGAGGATCTCTCCCGTGCAATCGCCAAAGTCTGGCACGCGCGCGCGGACCGCTATTCGGAGATACGCACGGCCGATACGGTCAAACTGCGCAAAGTTGAAATGTCCTATATCGGCGGCTGATGGCGCTTCGCGCCATCATCGGATAGATCCCTCCAATCACTCGTCACCCCGTCATTGAGCTCAAGACCTTGAAAAAAGCCGACCTCGAAAAAAACCAGGCCAAGAAAATCGAACGCCAGATCCATCAATCGCCGACCGCTCCTCGTTTCGGCCAGGGGGCGGCCCTGGGAGCAGATCGACGCGAGCAGCGCAAACGCGATCAGGCACTAGGCCTGATTCCGTTCGCGATCAAACTCCATGGCGATCTGGTCAAGCAACTTCATGCGCTGGCGCAGGAACGCGGCATCGGTCTGAATGAATTGACGTCCGACCTGCTCAAGAAAGGCCTGAAGGTCAAATAAATCCAGGTCTCACCACGAAGTCACGAAGGACACGAAGAAAGGCCAAACCGGAAACCTAGTATTTCATTGTGTTACTTCGTGCCCTTAGTGACTTCGTGGTGAGACGTTCAGTTGCTGTAGCCAGAGTGATTTCTTGATTTTGCTTTCTGGACATCCATGGATTCCTCCAAATCCCTCCACGAACTATCTGCCGCGTCCGACTACGATCCGAATTCCATGCCGGTGGAGAAGGCGCGCGAACATATCCGTGCCTTTCTCTCGCCGGTCACTGCCGTCGAACGGTTGAACATACGTGCTGCGCTCGGGCGCATTCTGGCGGAGGACGTGATCTCGCCGGTGAATGTGCCGCAGCACGACAATTCAGCCATGGACGGTTACGCCGTACGCTTCTCCGATCTGAACGCCGATGCAGAAAGCAAGCTGAAAATCATCGGTACGTCCTTCGCCGGCAAACCCTTCCAGGGAACGGCGGGTCCCGGACAAGCCGTGCGCATCATGACCGGCGCCGTAATTCCGGCCGGAACCGACACGGTAATCCAACAGGAGAAGGCAAAGGCGGCGGGCGATTACGTAGCAGTAATGCCGGTGCCGAAAAAAGGCACGAATACGCGCAGTGCGGGAGAGGATTTACGCGCCGGCGAACCGGCTCTGAAACGCGGACACCCCGTGCAGCCGGCAGAAATCGGGATGATGGCATCGCTCGGCATCGGCGAAGTAGCGGTGTATCGCAAGTTGCGCGTAGCGTTCTTTTCCACCGGAGATGAACTGGTCGCCATCGGTCAGCCGCTCGGACCCGGCCAGATCTACGATAGCAACCGCTATACGATTTACGGCCTGCTTGTGCGGCTGGGTTGTGAAGTGCTGGACATGGGCGTAATTCGCGACACGCCCCGGGATGTCGAACATGCATTCAGGGAAGCGGCCGAGGTTGCAGACGTGGTCATCACCAGCGGCGGCGTGTCGGTCGGCGAGGCGGATTACGTCAAGCAAATACTCGACCGGCTCGGCGAAGTGCTGTTCTGGAAGATAGCGATGAAGCCGGGGCGTCCGTTGGCATATGGCAGGATCGGCAACGCGCACTTCTTCGGCCTGCCCGGCAACCCGGTTGCAGTCATGGTGACGTTCTATCAGTTCGTGCGCGACGCCCTGCTCCATCTGCAGGGACGCACAACAAGCACACCGCTGCCGACACAGAAAGTCGTCTGCACTTCGCCGATCAAGAAGGCACCAGGCCGCACTGAATTTCAGCGCGGGATTCTTTCCCAGGATGCGGAGGGGCGTTGGAGCGTGCGAACTACCGGGGATCAGGGTTCCGGAATCCTGTCATCGATGAGCCACGCCAATTGTTTCATTATCCTGCCTGCCGAACAGGGCAACACACCGGCTGGCGCGACGGTGGACGTGCAACTGCTCGAGGGTTTGATCTAGCCCGATTTCACCAGGGCACCCCTGTTTGCTTGCAGGTGCGACTGTGCAGCCAATCTAGGGCCGTCTGATGTGCGCAGAAATTGGATTTGGGTTATCCGGCTACCTTCTCCGCCGGTTCGCTCAGCGCACTTCAATTTCGACACGGCGGTTCCTCTGTTCCGCCACGCCGTCCGGCGTATTCACCAGCGGCTCGCGCTTGCCGCGCCCTTCCACTGCAATGCTGTCCTCCGGCATGCCAAGACGGATGAGTTCATCCCGAACGCGCTCGGCACGTTGTAACGACAATTTGTCGTTGTGTTGCGCTGTGCCGACCGCGTCGGTGTGTCCAATGACCAGGATATCCGGCGCAGGACGAGAGCTCATCTCGGCGAAAATCTTGCCGACCTCTTCATCGGACTCCGCCGTCATCTCGTCGGAGTCTTCGAGGAAAAACAAAAGGAAATGCGCGGGTCTCTCCGGCAACGCCGAAAGAACAGTGTCGAAATCCTTCGTGGCGAGTTCGGCGTCATAGGTCGATTCGGTCACCAGACCCGGCCCCTGGACGAGCGCCGTCGCATAGGGTTTGTCCAGAAGAACTTCCACTCCTTCCTGTCCATCCTGGCGAACGACAACGCCCCCGATCGAACCGTCTTCCTTCGGCAAAATCGTGATCTGGTCATGCGCATTTCTTTGCAAAAGCGCTGCGTCACTGTACTGGACGGGCTCCGGCGTGCGCCGGAACCAGGAGGCCCAAGGCCAGGAACACCCTGCCATGAGGGCCATCAGCAAAATGACTGATCCGCAGCGCAGCAAATGCCATCCACCGGAACCGCAAGGTCCGATATCGACAAAAAATATCGTTCTGAAACGCCCCCGAACCATTGCTTCCTCTCCTATCTAGAGTCGGATCCAACCGGCGCATGATATTGATTATAGTTACGCTGACGCGCGCATTCTTGCGAACGTCACAGATAACACATCGACGGGCTCAGGGCAATTCGGCATGCGAAATGCGCTAGAGCCGGCAAGGCAATCTGGGAGGAGCGGCATCATGGGTCACAGCGAAAAACCGGAAACACAGTGGCGGTGCGATCTGACGCCGGAGCAGTATGAAGTTCTGCGCGAGGAAGGAACCGAACGGCGCTTTACTAGCCCGCTGAACGCCGAATACCGAAAGGGCATATTCGCCTGCGCGGGATGTGGAGAACCCCTGTTCAAGTCGGAGATGAAATACGACAGCAAAACCGGATGGCCGAGTTTTTTTACGGCTATTCCCGGCGCTTTGGAAACCAAGATAGACCGCAAACTGTTCGCGGAACGCACCGAATATCACTGTGCGAAATGCGGCGGACATCAGGGCCATGTGTTCGAGGACGGCCCCGACCCGACGGGTCTGCGTTATTGCAACAACGGAGTCGCGCTCAAGTTTATTCCGGACTAAGACGCGAGTTAGCGGTCGAATTGCTCATCTGAAGGCGGTTTCATATGTCGCAAGGATCCGTTTTACGCCTTCGGTGAGATGGCGGCTGGATAAAGTCGCACCGCTGATATTTTGAATCTCCGATTCGAGTTTCAATGCATCGGCCGGCGTCTTGCCAGTGAACTGTCCGCGCCATCGCGAATTGCGGATCTCGTAACCATAGCTCTCGCGGTAGTCCATGATTTCGATTTGCTTGACCGCGCCATCTGCGGTCAACCCGATCGCATAGGTTATCAGCTCATGCTTGCCGACAACTTCGTCGATCACGAAATAGCCCCCCTCCGCCACTTTCCATAAACGGATTTCCCTGAATCGCACATTGACTCCGCTGCGTTGCTCGATCTCGCGTTTCTGCGCGTCGGTCAACGTGAAATAGGCCTGTACCAGGGTCGCGCCGGGAAATATCGCGTGCTGCGCCTGTTCCACCGTAAAGTAGGTTCTGGCATACACCGAAGTTGAAACCGCCGCTATCGGCAGCCATATCCATGCGGAATTGCGCATCGGGATCTCTCATATATCTGATATAAAAGGCCTCCTCGAACCTCAGACAATATTCAAGGTACAGAACGGGGCGGAAACGCCGATGCACGATGACAAGTCCGGCCGAGGATTTCCTTCGCCATTGGGCGATCACATACTGCCTGTCAATCGCGCTCCAGACAGAGGGTTCACGACCGCAACTGACGATCAAAGTCGTGCCGCAATGATTGTGTTGCCCGTACGCAGTAAAATAAAGGGATTCAGCCTCGTAGTCACGCTAACCGGGGGGGCCTGAATGACTTGGACATTCTGCCTTTCGGGTGCCATGTTCATGCACTGCGCTTAATGAATCGCGCGCGTAGGCACGGTGCTATCTTCAGACGACGGTTGCTGTACACCTAAATTTCATCGTTCTGGCGAACCCCCGCCAAATGCCTCCAGGATCGGGCACGGCAGGTCGGCATCCCCCGCTTCGCAGGCGGCAACAAGCTCGCGCAATGCCTCCTGCATCGCGGCCATATCGGCAAGGCGCTGGTCAATCTCGGTGACCTTTGCTTGCGCGAGCAGATGTGCGCGGTGTCGGTCTCGCTTTGCGTCCAGACGGAACAATGTCTTGATCTCAGAAAGAGTGAATCCGAGGCGCTGCGCGCGCTTGATTGATTGAATGCGTTGGAGCGTGTCATCCCCATAGCGGCGTACCGCTCCATATGTGCGTTTTGGTTCGTCCAGGAGCTTTAGGCGCTGGTAGTAGCGAACGGTTTCGACTCCGACACCACCGGCCCGGGCCAGCTGGCCAATGGTCATTGAAGGTATTTGGCTCATGTATTGATTCTGTAGCATGGTACGGACATTAAACTACATCGTGAACGTAACCGAGGCAACAAATCGCAATGGATCCTGCCATGAAGAATGAACATGAACATACCGGCCATGAACACACCGGGCACGCCAAGTCGTGCTGCTCCAATGACACAAAACGGGTAGACACAAAGGCGTCTGGACCCAATCCCGGCACGGCGAAAGATCCGGTATGCGGGATGATAGTGAATATCGCGACAGCGAAACACCGGCACAGCCATCAGGGAGAGGAATTCTTCTTCTGCAGCGCAGGCTGTAAAGGCAAATTTGCGGCCGACCCGAACCGGTATTTGAAGCCGGAGCCAGTGACGCCGGTTGTCGAAGCTGCCGCGGGCACTGTGTACGTCTGTCCGATGCATCCGGAAATACGGCGCGACCGGCCTGGCGATTGCCCGATCTGCGGCATGGCGCTCGAACCGGAGATGCCCAGCCTCGACGAAGAACAAAATCCGGAGCTCAAGGATTTCCAACAGCGCTTCTGGTTCACCCTGCCCTTGACCGCGGCCGTTACTCTGTTTGCAATGCTGGGCCATCGCAGCGGATGGGTCGCGCCAGCGACCCAAAGCTGGATAGAACTTACCCTGACTGTGCCGATCGTGCTTTGGGCAGGGTGGCCGTTCTTCGTGCGCGGCGCGCAATCGATCGTGCGTCGCAGCCCCAACATGTGGACATTGATCGGGATCGGCACGGCCGCCGCTTTCGTTTACAGCGTGGCGGCCACGGTCATGCCCGGGATGTTTCCCGCATCCTTCCTCTCGATGGGCCGAATCGGGGTCTACTTCGAAGCGGCGGCGGTCATCATATCGTTGACGCTGCTCGGTCAGATACTGGAGCTCAAGGCGCGCTCGAAAACCTCGGCCGCAATCAAGTCTCTGCTTAGTCTTGCTCCCAAAACCGCCCGGCGCATCAATGCGGGAGGCACCGAAGAAGACGTGCCGATCTCGCATGTGCACCTGGGAGATCTGCTGCGCATCCGACCGGGCGAAAAAGTCCCCGTGGATGGCCTCGTCATGGAAGGCAGCAGTTCGGTAGACGAATCGATGCTGACGGGAGAACCGATGCCGGTAACCAAGCAATCCGGCGACAAAGTCATTGGCGCCACGATGAACGCAACGGGCGCCCTGGTCATGCGCGCGGAGAAAGTCGGGTCGCAGACCGTGCTCGCCCAAATCGTACAGATGGTTGCGCAGGCCCAACGTTCCAGGGCGCCAATGCAGCGAATGGCGGACAAGGTCGCCGGCTACTTCGTGGTAACGGTGGTTGCGATTGCCCTCCTGACATTTCTCGCCTGGGGACTGTTCGGGCCGCAACCCAGTTGGGTCTACGGGATGATCAATGCCGTTGCCGTTCTGATCATCGCCTGTCCCTGCGCGTTGGGGCTGGCCACGCCGATGTCGATCATGGTCGCAACCGGGAAAGCGGCAACCCATGGCATCCTGTTTCGGGATGCCGCGGCCATTGAGAATTTCCGCAAAGTTGACACGCTGGTCGTCGATAAGACCGGCACGCTGACGCAGGGCAAACCGGTATTCGGTCGTGCCATTGCGGCCGGTCACTACACGCAGGACGAAGTGCTTCGGCTTGCCGCGAGTCTGGATCAAGGCAGCGAGCATCCCCTGGCCAATGCCATCGTGATTGCCGCGCGTGAACGCGGGCTTGCGCTGGACAAACCGGAATCATTTGAGTCCAGCAGCGGCATCGGAGTGCGCGGCGTCCTCGGCGCGAGACAACTGGCATTGGGGAACACGGCATTGATGAAACAACTGAACGTCGGCGTTGATGCTTTGGAGGCGCAGGCCGAAGCGCTGCGCGTCGAGGGCGCCAGCATCGTCTACCTCGCGGTCGATAATCGTCTCGCCGGCCTACTTGCAGTGTCCGACCCCATTAAAGCAAGTACGCCACAGGCGCTTGCTGTACTACGGGCCCAGGGCTTGCGCGTCGTGATGGCAACCGGGGACGGCGCCACCACAGCGAAAAGAGTCGCCAAAAGCCTGGGCATCGATGAAGTCTATGGCGGGGTCAAACCGGTGGACAAACTCGCTTTGGTGGAGAAATTGCAGCGTGAGGGCCGCGTGGTGGCCATGGCCGGCGATGGAATCAATGACGCCCCCGCCCTTGCCAAAGCGGACGTGGGCGTTGCGATGGGAACCGGAACGGACGTTGCCATGAACAGTGCCCAGGTAACCCTGGTGAAGGGCGATCTGCGCGGAATTGCGCAAGCCCTGGCCTTGTCGAACGCGACCATCGGCAACATGAAGCAGAACCTCACGTTCGCCTTCGTCTACAACTCGATCGGCGTACCGCTTGCCGCCGGTTTGCTCTTCCCTTTCACCGGCTGGCTCCTGTCGCCGATGATTGCGGCTTTGGCAATGAGTCTGAGTTCGGTATCCGTGATTACCAACGCCCTGCGCTTGCGGAGGGTGAAAATATGAAACGAAGCCACTCGCAACCATCGATGCGCGCGCCCTGAAGAGAAGGGTTCCTCGCGACCCGACTACGCCACTGTGCCGAACAGGTATCCAACGCCGCTCGTAACTCCCATGGCCAGGGCGCCCCAGAATGCGACGCGCATGGCGCCGGTGGCGATGCTTGCACCGCCCACGCGCGCTGCAACGGCACCCAGCAAAGCAAGAAACGCGAGCGAAGCTCCTGCCACGACCTGGATGATCATGGCTTGAGGCGTCAAGGCTGCGATCAGCAAGGGCAGAGCCGCGCCGACGGAGAAACTCGCCGCTGATGCAAGCGCAGCCTGAAGCGGTTGCGCAATGTTGGTGTGGGATATGCCCAGTTCGTCGCGTGCGTGGGCGCCGAGGGCGTCGTGCGCCATGAGTTGGTCGGCGACTTTATTTGCCAACCCCGGCTCGATCCCTCGCGCGACATAGATGGCCGCCAGTTCGCGGCGTTCGCCCTGATCGTCCGTCTGCAGTTCCTTGCGCTCCCGATCGAGATCGGCCTTCTCGGTATCCGCCTGCGAATGGACCGACACATATTCGCCGGCGGCCATCGACATCGCCCCGGCGACCAGCCCCGCCACTCCTGCGACCATGATGCTCTCATGCGTCGCATGCGCGGCCGCAACGCCCAGCACCAGGCTCGCGGTCGACACGATCCCGTCGTTGGCTCCCAGCACCGCAGCGCGGAGCCAGCCGATTCGCTCAGTGCGATGACGTTCCCAATGGCGCTTCAGCATCCCGATCCAATTGTTTAACGTAGTGGTCCAAGCATGATGCCAGTTTCTTCCGTCAACGCAAACGCCGCCAAACGGGTGTATTCGCGGCGATCGTAATATACTTGCCGATATAGCGCCGGTTGCGTAAAAGCAGATTCAAAGGAGATGAACATGCCCGGAAAAATTTTTTCATGGTCCGTGCTGATGCTTGCGGGCCTGCTTTGCACAGCGGCGGCAGCGGACCCGGCTGCGATCGGCTTGCGCGTTACCGCGCTGGATGGCACCGAAATACGGATCACGGCGGAGCAATGGGCCTCCCTGCCGCGTGAAGCCGTCACAGTTGTAGATCATGGCGGCGCGCAGGTTCGCTTCGAAGGCGTGCCGGCGCGCGAGGTGCTGAAACTGGGCGGCGCCCCGTTGGGCAAGGAAATGCGCGGCGCAAATCTCGCGTTATATGCCCTCGCTGAAGCGAGGGACGGCTATCATGTCGTGTATGCGCTGAGCGAATTCGACGAGGGATTCAAGGATACGACCGTTCTCGTTGCCGACAAAAGGGATGGGAAAGCCTTGTCCGCCGACGAAGGGCCTTTGCGCATGGTGGTTCCTGGAGAAAAACGCCAGGGACGCTGGACGCGGCAGCTTGTCGGATTGAAACTTGGCAAGGCGCAATAGCGCGGGACCGGACCCAGAAAAGACTGCCTTCGCTCCTTCCGGTGTACGGGGCTATCGGGTTACCGCTCGTAGTGCCCCATCCAAACCAGTCAGCATCGTATCGATTTCTTCATTGGTAATATTCAGAGCCGGCATGAAGCGCAGCAGGTTCGGCCGCGGGGCATTGAGCAACAGGCCCGCATCCCGCGCGAACTCGACGACTTTCGGCGCGATATCCTGCTTGAGATCCAGCGCGACCAGCAGTCCCCTGCCGCGGACTTCGCCCAGGCCATTTCTCGCCGCCAGGGACGACAGACCTTTCATCAGGTGAGCGCCGCGCGCTTGCACGGCCTGCAGGAAACCCGGCGCCAGCATCGCCGCCATGATTGCGCATCCAACCGCGGCCATTAGCGGGTTGCCGTTGAATGTGCCGCCCTGGTCGCCGTGCTCGAATACGGATACTGCCTCCCTGGCGACCAATGCTGCGAGCGGAACACCGCCGCCCAAACCTTTGCCCAAGGTCATGATGTCGGGTTCGATGCCGGAGTATTCATAACCCCACAACTTGCCGGTACGGCCCACTCCGGTCTGGATTTCGTCCACGATCAGCAGCAGCTCGCGTTGCTGCGTAAGCTTGCGCAGATCGCGCATGAAGGTGTCCGTTGCGATGACCACCCCGGTTTCGCCCTGAATTGGCTCGAGCATGACGGCGACCGTCTTGTCGGTGATCAACGCCTCGATTGACGCCACGTCATTGATCCTCGCCTTCGGAAAACCCGGTACCTTCGGCTCGAACAAATCACGGAACTGCGACTTCCCGGATGCCGACATGGTCGCAAGCGTGCGGCCATGGAAGGAATTTTCCAGCGTGATGATCTCGTAAGCGCCTGCCTTGTTCAGCGCGCCCCATTTGCGTGCCAGCTTGATCGCCCCCTCATTGGCCTCGGCGCCGCTGTTGGTGAAGAACACCTTTTGAAAGCAACTGTGCTCGACAATACTTTGCGCAAGCCGCATGGATGGTTCGTTGTAGAAGGCAGGGCTGGGCGTGACCAGCTTGCGCGACTGCTCCACCAATGCGTTCGTAATGACGGCCGGGCTATGCCCCAGACAGTTGACGGCCCAGCCCTGCACAAAATCGAGGTAGCGTTTGCCTTCATGATCCCACAGCCACGAACCGTCGCCGCGCACGAATACCAGCGGCGGCCGGGAGGTGATCTCCATCAATGACTGCGCGGGAAAATCATCGAATTTCATGTTTCCATCCTCAGGTCGGATTCAGTCGCCAAAATGCAAAAAGGCCGCAGAACTCTGCGGCCTTGATCTGACACCCGCTCGTTCGGCAATTACCGTCGGCGGGCGCAGGGACGCAGGGCGCGGGTTGCGCAGCGGCGGCGGATATAGTGAACGAAGCGGGCTTTCATGGCGCGCATTGTGGATTGCCGACCCCTGCCCAGTCAAGCGTTGCGTCGAAGAGTCGCGTCCTGCCGCCTCAGGAGGAAAGAACGAGTTGCGTCTGCGTCACCACGCCGCACAACTTTCCCGCCTCGGATTTCACCTGCGTCTGCCACACCATCGTGGTCCTGCCGCGATGAAACGCAGTGCACTCCCCGCGGATCGTGGATCCGACCGGAGCGGCGCCGATGAATTTCGTGCTCGAATCGATTGTCGTGGTTCGCGCGCCCGCGGCGAGGTTCAAGAAGGTGCCCACCGCACCGAGGGTATCGGCAAAGGCCATCAGCGCACCGCCGTGAAGCACTCCGCCAGTCGTGCACAAATCGGGGCGAACCTTCAGCGATGCGACCACGCGATCGGAAGTTGCTTCGAGCAGTTCCATGCCCATGAGTCCGGGAAACAGTGCTGCAAACTGCTCCTGTAGGGACGAAAGAGTATTCATGCCTTGTCCTTTGTCATGACGCGCGGCAGAGCGCCCGTCATTTCAGATATTCTGGCGATATCAGTCTTGGCAAAATGAGCGGAATTTCAGGCCAGATAATGCAAGCCGCCAGTACCAGCATCATCGGCACGAGCATGATCAGCGTATCCTTGAGCGCAAAACGCAGCGGCACTTTAGCCACCGCGCAGGAAATCATCAGGCACAACCCATACGGCGGCGTCACCAGGCCGAATGCCAGCGAGACGATGCCGATGATGGCGAACTGCACCGGGTGCATGTGCACGGACTCCGCCAGAGGTTGCAATGTGGTGCCAACGATAATAATCGCAGGAATGGCATCGAGAAAACAGCCGACGACGAGAAATGCGAAGGCAATGAAAAACCCGACTCCGGTGATGCCCAGTCCCCAGGAAGTGACGTTCTCCAACAGCACGCGCGGGACTTGGTAGTACGCAAGCAGCCAGCCGAAAACAGAGGCCGTGCCTACGCAAAACAGCGCCACCGCCGAAAGCCTCCCTGTGTCGGCGAGCGCCTGATAGACCTTCTTCATATCCATTTCGCGGTAGACGAAGATCGACAGGATGGCGGCATACAGCACGGCGACCGCGGCCGATTCGGTGGGTGTAAACCACCCGAGCAGGATGCCGCCGACGATGATGAAGGGAGTAAACAGCGCCGGCAGCGACTGCAGGGCGGCTACCAGGAACTCCTTCAGTGTGGCGCGCGGATAAACCGGATAGTGATAGATTTTGGCATAGGCGTGCACAGTGGCCATCTGCGCGCCGGCGATGAGTAGGCCGGGCAGGATGCCCGCCAGGTACAAAGCGCCGATCGAAGTCGAAATCACTCCGCCCCAGACCACCATCAGGATCGAGGGCGGGATGATGACGGCCAGGACCGCCGACACCGCGGTAATGGCGATCGAGAAGGACAATCCATAGCCCTCCTTGACTTGTGCATCGATGAAAATTTTACTCTGGCTCGCCGCATCCGCCGTCGAGGAGCCCGAGATACCCGCGAAGAATACCGAGAGAACGACGTTGATCTGCGCAAGCGAACCGGGAAAATGACCGACCATGGTCCGGGACAAACGCACCAGCCGGTCCGTGATGCCGCCAACGTTCATGAGGTTCGCTGTCAGCAGGAAGAAGGGCACCGCCAGCAGGATGAACGAGTTGTAGGCCTTGAACGTTTCGTTGAACAGGGTCAGGGGCGATAGCCGGGGTTCGATGATCAGGATGGGCAGGCAAGACAAACCCAGCGCAAAAGCGACCGGCACGCGCGCAATCAGCAGCAGGAAAAATCCCCCGAACAGGATCGCGGCGGCCGACCCTGCCGTCAGGGCGACGCCGGTCATTGGGCTACGCTCTTGCGCAGGATGCGGAGGTTTGCGACGAACGACTCTCCGATAAACAGCAGCCAGGTGAGCCCCGCAACGGGCCAGGCGATGAAAATCATCCACATCGGCAATTCGGCGATTTCGGACAGCTGGTCCCAGCCAAAATGCGTGAAGGCGATGCCCCACCAGATGAACACCAGCGCGAATACCAGAACAAAGACGTGGGACACAATGCGCACCAGCGCGTCGGCCCGAACGCCGAGTTTCGGCAACACATCGACTTCGAAGTGCGTGCCTTCGCGCACACCGATCATGGCGCCGATCATGACCATCCAGATGAACATGAAACGCGCGAGTTCTTCGGTCCAGATATACGAGGGGATGAGGCCCGTGAAGCGCGACAGGATCTGCAGCGTGACCGGAACAACCAGGATCGCCACCGTGCCGACCAGCAGCCAGATCAGCAACCGATGGTAGAGATCGAACAGGAACTTCACTTGATTGCCTTGATCTTGGCCAGAATCGCGTCCGCACCGACATCCTTTGCGTAGGCGTCGATGACCGGCTCGACCAGCTTGTTCATCTGCGCCCGTTCGGTGAACGCAATGCGTTTGAGTTTTCCGGCTTTCTCCATCGCGTCCAGCTTGGCTGCATCTTCTTGCGATTCGAGCTGGCGTCCATAGGCTCCCGCCTCCTTGCCTGCCTTGAGGATCGCCGCCTGCAGGTCCGCGGGCAGTGTCTTGAAGGTCTTGCCGGAGAAACACAGCGGCCGGATCGTGATCGAGTGCTGGGTCATCACCAGATTGGGGCCGACTTCGTAGAATCTCATCTGTTCGACGCCGGCGGCCTCATTGTCGCCCGCGGAAATCACACCGTTCTGGATTGCGTTATAGATTTCGTTATACGCGATGACCGAAGGCGACATGCCTACGGCCGCAAAGGTGCGCGTCCAGATTGGCGCGCCGATCACGCGAATCTTCAGGCCCTTCAGTTCGGCCAGATTGTGCATCGGCTTGTTGGCGAAAATATTGCGCGTTCCGCCGCCGGCATAGCCGATCAGCAGGACGTCTGCTTTCTGTGCAACCTCCTCCGCGATCGGTTTGAATAAATCCGCATCCAGCACCTTGCGCCAGTGGTCGAGGTCGCGAAACAGAAACGGCGCATCGATAAACGGCGCCGAGCGCGAAAACGTGGACATGTGGCCGGGCGAGACGATCGCATAGTCCACGCCCTTGCCCTGATTCATGTAGACGAAGTAATCCTTCTCCAGGCCTAGTTCGCTGTTGCGGTGAAGGACGAAATTGACTGGCTTGCCGTAGTATTTTTTGGTCAACTCTTCGAACTTGAACAGCGCGCGGTTGAACACGTGGTCGTCGTTGAACTGCACCGCCCCATGCAGCGTAATGGCTTCTGCCGCATCGGCGCGCGGCATCCAACCCAACGCCAGCAATGCCATTGCGGTCAGACCCGCGAGTAAAATTCTTGATGCCATGCTCCCCCCTTATGATCTTGATGCGCTGCAACGAGAATTCTTGATTCGGTACCTGAAATCCGGCGTCCGGCATTGTCTCAGATTGTTTGCTCGCGCACCTCCGTCCTCGCCAAGTCAGACCAGTGCCAGGCATCGCGCGCATTCGTGGCGCGAAGAAGTTGGCCGAAACGAAAGTGCGCGGAGTTCTGCGGATACGGGGCGTGTTCAACGCAGCCACGTATCGATACTTACCAGCATTGCAACGACCGCAACGACAATCGCCAATATGGAAAGCCGTTTGCTGGCCTGCATTTCGCGCTCGATTGCGAGCGCCCCGGCATCCACGCTGGTAATGACCTGCTGGAGTTGATCTGCGAGGACTTTCAATGATTCGGTATTGCGCGTTACCGCACTTTGCAGTTCCTGAATCTGTTTGGGAATGACTTCGGCCGCCTTGCTCTGGTCGGACCTGATTGTGAATACCGGTATGGCTGCCGTAACGATCTGCGTCACATAGGGAAGAATAGCTTTGAGTGCAGGAATCCATGCGGCCATTTTTGCTCCGAAATGTTTGATTTAGGAAGACACGGTGTTACTCACCTAATTTGATCTGTGCCATGGCAACAGTGTATAACCATAGCGCCTGCGGGGCGATCCTCCAAAGGCCGCACCTCCTCTCCTTACAATTGCTCCCTTGAGGTCCACATGAAAAAAGTTCTCTTCGCTATTGCGCTTTGCGCTGCGCCAGTGATTGCATCCGCCGACAACGTCGGCAATTGCGGTTGGGGTACGAAGCTGTTTGACGGTTCGTCGGGTCCCGCACCCCAGGTTCTGGCTGTTACCACCAACGGCACGCTCGGCAACCAGACGTTCGGAATTTCTTCCGGCACCTCCGGATGCACCCAGGACGGGATCGTCAAATCCAACTGGAAAACGTCGATGTTCATCGATGGCAACAAGGAGCGCCTCGCGCGCGACATGTCCATCGGCCGTGGCGAGACACTGGACTCGCTCGCACACCTTATCGGCGTTCGCGAGGAAGACCGCGCCCAGTTCAATCGCGCCGCCCAGCAAAATCTGGCGCGCATTTTCCCGTCGGACGACGTCGCAACGGAACAGGTCATGATGTCGCTGAAGGACGTCCTGACTTCCGACCGGCAACTGGCGCGCTATGCTGCTTCAATCTAAGTCCTTCTAGTTCGCCTTGATAGGGAACGACACACCCAGTGGCGAGCCACTGGGTGTTTTTTTGGTTAATCGCCCCACCCGACTGGTTCGCTGGTTTTGGCTCCTGAGCCTGCTGGCGCTGGTTGGACCGGCGAGCGCCGCTACCAACGACTATCTGGCTGAACTCACCGCGAAATCGAGGACGTTAGGGCTGCATGAGCGGCGCGAGTGGAACCGGCTTCTGCACTATACGAAGAACCTGCTGCTGCCCGGCGTGCACGGGCTGGCGGATGCACCGCGGTTTTATCTTGCAGTCGACGGAAAGACCAACCCCCAGACAGAACTCGAGGCCACGCTCGCGAGCTTTTTCTCCGGCGTCGAAGAAACCGACCAGGTACAGAATCCGCAATGCCAGTTCATTGCCCGATTCGCCTGGCTGGACGAACAACTTGGTTTCGACCCGGCGCGCATGCCCAGGCGAGCGTGCAAGCGCTTTGAAGAATGGCGCGACACACTCAATCCGCAAGGCGTTTCCCTGATCTTTCCGTCCGCATACATCAACAATCCTTCGTCGATGTACGGTCACACGCTGCTGCGCATCGATGGCAAGGACCAGGATGAGAAAACGCGATTGCTGGCTTATGCCATCAACTACGCGGCCAACACCAATGAGACCAATGGCGTTGTCTTCGCCATCAAGGGTCTCTTCGGCGGCTATGCGGGGGCATTTTCGATGATGCCGTACTACCTCAAGGTAAGGGAGTACAACGACCTCGAGAACCGTGACATCTGGGAATACGAACTCAATCTGACTGCGCCGGAAATCGATCGGCTGTTGATGCACGTGTGGGAGCTCGGTCCGGTCTGGTTCGATTATTATTTTTTCGACGAAAACTGCTCGTACTACCTGCTCGAACTGCTGGAGGTTGCGCGCCCCGGCATCGATCTCACCAGCCGGTTTCGCTGGTGGGCGATTCCCGCCGACACGGTACGAGCGGTTGTTGAGCAGCAGGGCATGCTCAAGCGTACGCACTACCGTCCCTCCAACGCGACGTTGATCCAGCATCGGCTGGGATTGATGAATGACTCCGAGCGGTCGCTGGCATTTCGGATAAGCCTCGGCCGCGTCGAGCCTGAAGATCCCCGGCTTTCCGCTTTGCCTGCGCCGCAGCAGGCGCGAGTGCTCGAGCTCGGTCACGACTACCTGAATTACGTGCGGGCGACGGGTCGAAAACCGGTGGCCGAGCCAGCGGCGCTGGCGCGGGAACTGTTGTTGGCGCGCAGCCGTATCGACGCCGCCACCGACGATCCACCGGTTGCCGCTCCCGAGGTTCGGCCCGATCAGGGACACGGCACATCGCGGCTGGCATTCGCAGCCGGACGCCGCGACGGCGCCAACTTCGTCGAGCTGCGCGGCCGGCCCACCTATCACGACCTGATGGATGCCGACGGCGGTTACGCTCGTGGCGCACAGATCGAATTTTTCGATTTTGGCGTGCGTCATTACGACGGCGATATCGGCTCGCGCATGGAAGACGTGACACCTGTGCGCATTATCTCGATTGCCCCGCGCAATGAGTTCTTCCAACCGCTGTCATGGAAGTTCGATACCGGCTGGGCCCGCAGACGCATTGCAGATGGATCCGAACCGCTGGTATTCGGCGTTCACGGCGCAACCGGTCTGGCGTGGGTCGTGCCCGATCCATTCAGGAGCACCACTCTGGTTTATGCTTTCATCGAATCGACCGCACAGGTGGACCAGCGCCTCGACAGCGGCTTCGCGCTGGGTGCGGGCCCGAGTCTGGGCGTGCAATGTGACCTCACATCACGCTGGCGCACGGCCGCGTATCTGACTGGCCAGCGCTTTTTCGCCGGCGACACCGACACCACATGGTCGGGCGGATTGCGCCAGCGTTACACGCTGGACACTAACCATGCACTGCGCCTGGATTTATCGCATGATCGCCAGGAAAAACAATCCTGGAATACCGCGCTGATCGCGCTGGACTGGTATTTCTGAAAATGCGGCTGATGAGCGCAGCGATCTTCCTTACGATCACCCTTGCGGGCTGCACTCAGGTGTTCTTTCAGCCGAACCGCGCCAAGGTCATGACGCCGGAAAAATTCGGGCTGGAGCATGAGGAAGTGCGCTTTCGCAGCCCGGGCGGGCCGGAACTCTATGGATGGTTTCTGCCGGCGAAGGGCGAGGCGGCAGGCACCGTTCTGTTCCTGCATGGCAATGCCGAGAATATCAGCACACACATCGTGAGCGTCGCCTGGATGCCGGCAAAGGGATTTAACGTTTTTCTTTTCGACTACCGCGGCTACGGCGCATCGGATGGCAGACCAACCCTCGATGGCGTTCAGCAGGATATCGATGCCGCAATGCACCTACTCCTATCCCGCACGGATATCGACCGGAACCGCATCATCGTATTCGGCCAAAGCCTGGGAGGTGCACTGGCGTCGTACTACGTCGCACACTCAAGCGCGCGTGAGCACATCCGCGCGCTCGTAATCGATAGCGCTTTTTCCAGCTACATCGGCATCGTTCGCGAAAAGCTGGCGGCCACCTGGCTGACCTGGCCATTCCAGTGGCTTCCCTCGTTGACCGTGGACGAGCGCTTCAGCCCGCTGCCGGCGATGGAAATGATCAGCCCAATCCCGTTGCTGGTCATTCAGGGGGACCGGGACTCGATCGTTCCGGTGCATCACGCGCAGCGTCTCTACGATGCCGCGCGAGAACCCAAGGAATTATGGATTGTGCCCGGCGCCGGCCATATTCAGGCACTGAACGATGAGGTGCAGCGGGACCGGCTGCTAAATTACTTCAAACAAGCGGTGACTGGCAGTTAGCTGCGCACGACCTGACCCTTCGTCCTTTCCCGAAGCGCAAAAATGCGTAACCCATGTACCCCTACACTTTTGTTACCTATCTCCCCGGCTGTTCACGGCATGGCGAAGCCCCTGTCCCGGAGGGGCGGTAGCGGAGCAGGTTGGCATTGACTGGCGTAGGCTGCGCGATGGGTTCAATGAGGAGCCCGCAGATTGAGGAGGTGGACGAGTGTCGATTGAGAAACGGATCCAAGAGCTCGGATTGGAACTGCCGAAGGTGCCAGCGCCTGCTGCCAACTACGTGAATGCGGTGCGAATGGGCAACGCCATCTACCTGTCTGGGACCGTACCGGCGAGGGCGGACGGAACTATTCCCAAGGGAAAGGTCGGCGCCGACGTTTCAACCGACGAGGCCGTAGAGCACGCACGGCTGGCTGCGCTCAACATCCTGGCGATTCTTCGAGGGGAGCTCGGGAGCCTTGAGCGGGTCAGGCGTGTCATCAAGCTACTCGGAATGGTCAACGCAGTGCCGGACTTCCGCGAACACTCGCGAGTGATCAACGGGGCCTCTGATCTATTCGAGCAGGTCTTCGGCGCCAAACATGCAAGATCCGCCATCGGGGTTGGAAGCTTGCCGTTTGGCATCACCGTCGAAGTTGAAGTGATCGTGGAAGTCGAGCCTGAGTAGTCATTGACCGGAGGCCCGGCAATCGATCTGATTGTCTGATAACGATAACGGTTCTTCCGGTTCTTCGGGGTCGGACCACGTTATGTATCTGTACTTTCAACAATACCGTTCCAAATATAGGCGTTA
>Ga0207708_10001236_pt1 | contig 19268 bp, 14 predicted proteins | sample KBSK5101metaG_FD_184340 | JGI IMG/M metagenome (GOLD analysis project Ga0207708, IMG submission 184340) | Corn, switchgrass and miscanthus rhizosphere microbial communities from Kellogg Biological Station, Michigan, USA - KBS K5-10-1 metaG... | ecosystem: Host-associated > Plants > Roots >...
TGTCGGCGACCTTCGGGTCGGCCGTGTGGAGCATCTTGACGTTCTTGAGCCCGAGGCGCAGCCACGGCGCGATGATCCGCTGCTCGTCGTAGGCGATCAGCTCACCCTGCGCGTTGCGGTTGCCGCCGGCAGTCGGGACGATGACGAACTTCTTCTCGGGACCGCCGGCCAGCTCGATGAACTTCTCGTTGATGCCGCTGCCGTTCAGGGTGCCGCCGCCGACGATCAGCAGCGTGCCCTTCGCCGGGCCGTATTCGGGCGTTTCGGACGCCGGCGGCTGCTGCCTGGCCTGCGCCACGTCGAAGGCCGCAGGCGGCAGCGATGCGGCGAGGACCAGGGCGACAGCGGCGACGAACAGACGGGAACGACGATGATTCATCACGTTACTGCCTCTTCGACGAGGGGGGCACCAGGCCCTTCAGGCGGAAGTAGGTCACGAGGTTGCCGTAGTGCTCGTTGTCGTGCCCGATCTGACCGACGAGCGCGGCGGTGCGCGGGATCTGGTTGCTGCCGAACGGGGCGGCGACCATCTGGCCGGCCGTCGCGTCGGTGAGCGCAGTGAAGGCGCCGTCACAGTAGGCGATGGCGTCGCCGGTCGCCTTGATGATTGCCTCGCGGGTCTTCGCGTTCTTCTCGAAGTGCTCTTCGTCGAACGGCGACTTCTCTCCCTTGGCCGCGGCACAGAACACGTAGCTGGCGCCGGCGACGTGGGCGAGGATCTCGCCGAAGCTGCGGACGTCGGGGGTCGGCTTGAAGCTGTAGTTGGCCTCCGGCATCTGCTCGGCCGACTCCCGGATGTTGCGCTTCACGCCGTTCCACTGGCTGCGGATGCTGTCACTGATCGGGTTCTGCGCCGCCGCCGTGGTCACGCCAAAGGCCAGCGCCGCTATCGTCAACACCAATCTGCGCATTCAGTTACCTCACGTATTTCCAGTTGCGGATCTTGCCTTCGGACATCCACTGCACGGCGGTCTCGAGGCGCTTGTCGCGCGTGGACTCGGTCTTGGCCTCGGTCACCCACGCGATGTACTCGCGCTGCGCCGACGGGCTGAAACCCTCGAACGTGGCGTGCGCCTTCCGGTTCTTCTTGATGGCGGCCAGCATGTAGGACGGCGCCTCGAGCGGTTTCTTCGCCGCTTTCGGCGCCCGCTTCACCTTGACGCCGGCGTCGTTGAGCGCCGCCGCCTCCCTGACCATCTTGACCAGCCGCGCTTCCGTCGGCGTGTCGTCGAGCGACTCGAGCCGGCCGAACTCCCCCATCGCGTCGACGCCGCGGTCGGCGGGAATCGTCTTCATGAGCGGCGCCTTCCAGAACGCCAGCGCGCAGTGCGCCTTGAAGGCGGCCATCCCGACGAGCGGTCCCTTGTACTCGAAGGCCGGCATGCTCCACTTGATCGTCTCGGTGACCTCGGGGCACGCGGTGTGGACGGCCCTGCGGATCCGCTCGAGGATCGGGCGGGCGAAGGGCTTCGCCTTCGCGATGTACGCATCGATACGTGGATCGTGGTTCGCCATCCAGACCCTCCCGGCTGAGTGGCTACGCCGGCTTACGCAATAACGTCCTTGATGACCGTGCCGGACACGTCGGTCAGGCGGAAGTCACGGCCGCTATAACGATATGTCAATTTGGTGTGATCGATGCCGAGCAGGTGGAGGATGGTCGCGTGCAGGTCGTGGACGTGCACCGGGCGCTCGACCGCCTTGAAGCCGAAGTCGTCGGTGGCGCCGTAGACCGTGCCCCCCTTGACGCCGCCGCCGGCGAGCCACATCGAGAAGCCGAAGGGATTGTGATCGCGGCCGGCGTTGAGGCCGCCGCCGCCCGCGCCGATCTCGGCCACCGGCGTGCGCCCGAACTCCGAGCCGCAGACGACCAGCGTGTCGTTGAACAGGCCGCGCGACTTCAGGTCCTTGATCACCGCCGCGAACGGCCGATCCGAGTCGAACGCCGGCTTGCGATGCTGGCTGTAGAGGTCGCCGTGCGCGTCCCAGGGATCGCCCGCGGCGTAGTAGACCTGCACCATGCGCACGCCCTTCTCGACCAGCCGCACCGCCATCAGGCAGCTGCGCGCGGTGCTGCCCGGACCGTACATCTCCAACGTCGCCTTGCTCTCCTTGCGGATGTCGAACACGTCGGGCGCCGCCGTCTGCATCCGGTAGGCGACTTCCATCGAGTTGATGGCCGCGTCGAGCTGCGGATCGGCGATCTGCTCGCGCTCGGCGCGCAGCTTGTCCAGCCTGGCCAGCAGATCGATCTCGCGCCGCTGCTCGGGCAGCGTGAACTTGTCGTTGCTGACGAACGAGACGAGCTTCTTCGGATCGAAGTCCTTCTCGACGATCTGGTCCTTCTTCTCGACCTTGTCCTGGATGAAGGTGCCCTGGTGCACCGCCGGCAGGAACGCGCTGTTCCACAGCGGCGACCCCACCGTCGTCGGCACGTCGGGGCAGAGGACGACGAAGCCCGGCAGATCCTTGTTGTCGGTGCCGAGGCCGTAGGTCAGCCACGCGCCCATCGACGGACGGCCGACCTGCGTGTGCCCGGTGTTCATCATCAGCAGCGACGGCTCGTGATTCGGGATGTCGGTGTACATCGACCGGATGACGCAGATGTCGTCGGCCTGCGCACCGACCATCGGGAAGAGGTCGCTGACCTCGAGGCCGCTCTTGCCGTACTTCTTGAAGGCGAAGGGGGACTTCATCAGCGAGCCCGTCTTCCGCTCGGTGGCGATGCTGCCGCCCGGCAGCGGCTGCCCGTGGTACTTCTCGAGCATCGGCTTCGGATCGAAGCTGTCCACCTGGGACAGACCGCCGTTCATGAAGAGGAAGATGACGTGCTTCGCCTTCGCGGGGTGATGCAGCCCCGTCGTCTGCGCGGCGAGCTCGAGGGAATTGGCGAGGCTCGCGAAGGCGAGCATGCCGAAGCCATTGCCCATGCGGCAGAGCGCGTCTCGTCGCGTAATCGGATGCCTGTCGCGATGTCTCATATCGTGGCCCGTTCCCGTTTCCCGTTTCCCGTTTCCCGTTAGTCGACGAAGAGGAATTCGGAAGAGCTCAGCAACACCTTGAGATACCGTCCCAATGGCGTTACGGGCAGCATCTTCTTCTTGTCGTCCTCGGTCGCGCCGCCGGGCTTCGTCACGCCTGCCATCATGCCTTCACCCATCTCGGGTTTCGGAGCCGGCTTCGACGCCTTCTCCTTCGTTCCTTCGCCTTCCTTCGTATCCTTCTTCTTTGCCTCGGCCGCCTTGCGCTCTTCGTAAGCGCGCAGAGGCTCCGCGGACAGGTAATCCACGCCCGCCGTCAATTCTTCGGGCCGCGGGTCGCGGCCGAACAGGATGCGGTAGGCCTTCTTGATGCGGGCGGTGTTGTCGGCCTCCCCTTCGATCCGGCGCGCCAGCTTCTCGGCCTGCTGCTGCACGAAATCGCTGTTCATCAGGAACAGCCGCTGCAGCGGGACGTTGGTGCTGAAGCGCTGCTCGGCGCTGATCGTCGCGGCCGGGAAGTCGAAGAGCTGCAGGAACTGATCGAGACGGTAGCGGCTCACCTTGCCGTAGAGCGTGCGGCGCGTGGCCGACGGCGCCAGGTCTTCCGACGGGCCGCCCATTTTCTCGTCGAGCGCGCCGGCGACGAAGAGCGCCGAGTCGCGCACTTCCTCCGCCGTCATGCGGCGGCGGTTGGCGCGCCAGTACCAGCGGTTGGCCGCATCCTTCGCGTACGCCGCCGGCGAGTCGGCCGACGAGGACTGGTAGACGGCGCTCAGCACCAGCAGCCGCTGCAGCTTCTTGATCGAGTAGCCGTTGTCCACGAACCAGCTCGCCAGGTACTCGAGCAGCTCCGGGTTCGACGGCTGATCCCCGAGCTTGCCGAAGTTGCTCGGCGAGTTCACCAGCCCGGTGCCGAAGTGCCACTTCCACACGCGATTGACGATGACCCGCATCGCGATCGGCTGATGGACGATGGCGTCGGCGAGCTCGGCGCGGCCGCTGCCCTTCGTGAACGGCGGCGGCTCGCCGTCGACGAGCACCGACGGGAAGTGGCGCGGTACCTGGTCGCCGAGCTTGAACGGGTTGCCGCGCACCGCCACCTGGATCGGCGCCGGCTTGGCCGCGTCCTCGACGCCGTGCACGTAGGCGTACTTCGGCGGCAGGCTCTTGGTCAGCGCCTTGATGTCGTCGCGCAGCTCGTCGATGTAGCGGCGGCGATCCGCGCCGAGCCAGCGATCGAGCGCGGGGCCGCGGAACACGAACAGCCCCGGCTTGTCGTCTTCCTTGGCGTTGGCGGGATCCGCGCTGTCGACGAGATCGCTGCGGAACATGTCGGCGTAGAAGAAGACGCGATCGCCGGTGAGGCTCTTCAGCTCGAGGCCGCAGCCCGGGCAGAAGTCGTCGTTGGTGACGAACTCGTTGGGCAGGTTGGCGCGCTCCTTCTTCTTCGTCCCGGGGAGCGCCTTGGCCCTGATGATGTCGTTCTCGTCCTTGAGTTCGCGCGACTCGAACAGCACGTCCATCACGAGATCCTGGAACTTGCCGGCGAGCGCCTTCGCCTCGTCCTCGGATCCCCCGTCCGTGATCATCGCCTGCCACTCTTTCAGGTAGGGATAGAACTTCGGCGGCTTGGCGAGAAAACGGATCCAGCGCTGGAACAGCTCGTAATCGAGCTTCTCGGCGGCGGCGACGGCGGCGGCGTTTTCCTTCGGCTCGCCCGTCACCTTCCAGGCCGCCGCCATGTACTTCGAGGTCTGCAGCGCCAGCGTCTCGGCGAGCTGGCTGCTCTCGGTGGACATGAAGTCGTTCAGCAGGTCCTGCTTGTTCTTCTTCTTCTTCTCCGCGGCCTTGTAGTCGTCCACCAGCGACTTCGGCACCATCGGGTACTCGTGATACGGGCTGTTGAGGAAGATGCCGGCGAGCGAGTAGTAGTCACGCTGCGGGATCGGATCGTACTTGTGATCGTGGCAGCGCGCGCAGGCTACGGTCAGCCCGAGGAAGCCGCGCGACACCACGTCGACCCGATCGTGGCGCTCGTCGGCGCGCGTCACCTCGACCGATCCGTTGTCGTAGTACCAGGGGCCGAGCCCGAGGAAGCCCAGCGCCGGCAGCATGCGCACGCGCACGCGCTCGTCCATCTGGTCGGCGGCCAGCTGCGCCTTCACGAACTGGTCGTAGGGCAGATCGTCGTTGAACGCCCGCACCACCCAGTCGCGATACAGGTAGGCGTTGGGATACGGGTTGTAGCCGCGCCCCATCGGATCGAGGCTGCGCGGATCGTCTTCCGCGTAGCGCGCGACGTCCAGCCAGTGGCGTCCCCACGCCTCGCCGTACTTCGGCGACGCGAGCAGCCGATCGACGACCTTCTCGAACGCGTCCGGCGCGGTGTCGGCGACGAAGCCGTCCACCTCTTCGGGCGTCGGCGGCAGGCCGGTGAGGTCGAGCGTGACGCGGCGGATCAGCGTGCGGCGGTCCGCCGGCTTGACGGGCTCGAGTTCCTCGCGCTCCAGGTGCGCCAGGATGAAGCGATCCACGTCGGTCTTCGGCCACTCGCCGTTCTTCACCGCCGGCGGCGCGGGATGCGCCAGCGGACGGAACGACCACCACGCGCGCTGCTCGGCGGTGATCGCCGCCGCCGCGGGGGGCGGCGGAGCGGCGGGCCGCATCGCCTTGTCGGCAGGCCACGGCGCGCCCGACTTGATCCACGTCGCGAACGCCGCGATCTTCTCGTCGGCCAGCTTCGGCGCGCTCTTGGGCATCCGCGGATAGCCCTCGTCGCGCCGGATGACGTGCATCAGCAGGCTCTTGTCGGGATCGCCGGGGACGATCGCCGGCCCGGTGTCTCCGCCTTTCAGCATCGACTCCCGCGTATCGAGTTTCAGGCCGCCTTCATCGTCGTCCACGTGGCACTCGCCGCAGACGTCGAAGATCACGGGACGGATGTTCGCCTCGAAGAACTCGATGTCGGCCGGCGTCGGCGCGGCCGCCTGCGGCGCCTGCGCGCGCGGCGCCGCGGCGATGCGCAGCACGGCCGTCGCGACAAACAGCGCGGAGGCGAGGCCAAGCCACGCGGTGGAGACCGATGATACTTTCCGGAAATTCATGACGGGGGACCCGGTGACCGGATATTATGCCGCAGCCTTAGCTAGATCCCTATGCGTAAATTGACTTTACTGGCGCTCCTCGGCCCGGTGCTGCTGACCGCGGCACCGGGCCACCGTAGCCTTGGCGAAGGTGGACCACAGTCCGTCCCGCCGCCCGTCCCACAGGCGGCGGCTTCCGCGCCCCAGCGGCCCAAAAGAACGGGGGTGACCCTGCCCGGCGTCCGGATTCCAATCACAAAGCTGAAACCGGAGGCGGTTTACGACGTTCCCGGCGCCCCCGACTGGATGGCGGTCGACAAGGAGGTCTGGGTCTCGAACTCGCCCAAGAACAGCGTCTCGCGCCTCGATCCACAGACCAGCGCCGTCATGGCCACCATCACCGTCGGCAAGCACCCGTGTTCGGGCCTCGCCGCCGGCTTCGGCAGCGTCTGGGTCCCCAACTGCGGCGACTCGACGGTCACCCGCCTGGACCTGAAGGACGGCAAGGAGCAGGCGACCTTTCCACTGACCATCGGCGATTCGGAAGGAGGCGTCGCGACCGGCGCCGGCAGCTTCTGGATCCTCACCGACACCAAGGGCACGCTGGCCCGCGTCGATCCCGCCACCAACAAGACCGTGGCCGAGATCTACCTGCCGCCCGGATCGTTCGCGGTGGCGTTCGGCGGCAACGCCGCGTGGATCACCAGCACCGAGAAGAACGTGCTGACCCGCGTCAACGCGCAGACCAACCTCGTCGAGGAGTCGATCGCCGTCGGGCCGAAGCCGCGCTTCCTCACCGTCGGCGAAGGCTCGGTGTGGACGCTCAACCAGGGCGACGGCTCGATCTCGCGCGTCGACATGAAGACGAACAAGGTCGTCGCCACGATCGAAGCCGGCGTCCCCGGCGGCGGCGGCGAGATCTCGGCGGGCGAAGGATCGATCTGGGTGACGACGTTCGAGTACCCGATCACGCGGATCGATCCGTCGACCAACAAGGTCGCGCAGCAGTTTTACGGCGAAGGCGGCGACTCGATCCGCGCCGGCCTCGGCTGGATCTGGCTCACCAACATCCGCGCCGGCAACGTCTGGCGGATCGATCCGAAGCGGATTCTCGCGACACTGGCCGAATAACCCGGTCGTCGGTCGGTCGTCGGTCGTCGGTCTTCGGTCCTCGGTCCTCGATCCTCGATCACGCGCCATCGACGACAGGGAGGAAGACGTGAAACTTCGTCCCCTCCCCAACCGTGCTCTCGACCGCGATGTCGCCTTCTGACTGCTTGACGATGCCGTAGACCATCGCGAGTCCCAATCCCGTGCCGAGGCCCTCGGGCTTGGTGGTGAAGAACGGCTCGAAGATGAAGGGCATGACGTCCGGCGCGATGCCGCCGCCGCTGTCGGCGAAGGTCAGGCGCACGTAGCGGCCGGCGGCAGGCGGGAAGACGCTGACGCTGCCGGCCTCGAGCCACTCGGCGCGCGTCGAGATCGCGATCGCGCCGCCGCCGGGCATCGCGTCGCGCGCGTTGACCGCGAGGTTCATCAGCACCTGCTGCAGCTGTCCGGTGTCGACGCGCACCGCGGGATCGTCCTCGAGCGACAGCCGCACGTCGATGTCGGGACCGAGCATCGGCTGCAGCATCTTCACCATCTCGCGGATTTCCGGATTGAGCGCGACGACGCGCGGGTTGAGGAACTGTTTGCGGCTGAAGGCGAGCAGCTGGCGCGTGAGCTGCGCCGCGCGCTGCCCGGCGCGGCGGATCTCGGCGACATCGGCCAGCCCGTCGGGATCGGCGGCGAGGCGATCCTCGAGCTGCTCGGCGTAGCCGAGGATGGCGGCGAGCAGGTTGTTGAAGTCGTGCGCGATGCCGCCGGCGAGGCGGCCGATCTCCTCGAGCTTCTGCGACTGGCGCAGCTGCGCCTCGAGCTGCCGCATCTCCTCGCGCACGCGGTGCCGCTCGGTGGTCTCGCGCGTGTTGAGGATGGCGAAGACGCGGCCGTCCACATCGACGTAGCGCTGTCCGATCGTCTCGTAGACGCGCCACGATCCGTCCTTGTGGCGCAGGCGGTACTCGACCGGGCCGCCCTTCCCGGTGCGGAAGATCGACTCGAGCGCCGCCATCGTGTGCGCGCGGTCGGCCTGGTGCAGGAGGTCGAAGTTGCTGCGGCCGATCAGCTCCTGCTGGTCGTAGCCCAGGATGCCGTCGTGCAGCCGCGAGCTGTCGAAGACCGACACCCCCTGCTCGTCGAGGATGTGAATGGAGTCGTGCGCGTGCTCGAGGAGGCGGCGGACGAATTCTTCGGACGAAGTGATGGGTTTCACGGCTGCGCGCGGCGGACGGCTGGCCGTCGATCGTAAACTAATTCGTCCCCCCTCTCGTCGAAGTACTGACCATGAGCAGCATCAAATTCGCCTTCCGGACCCTGTTCAAGACCCCGTTCGTCACCGTCATCGCCATCGTCTCCCTGGCGCTCGGGATCGGGGCGAACGCGGCGATTTTTTCCTGCTTCAACCAGATGCTGCTGCAGGCGCTGACGGTGCCCGGCCCCGAACAGCTCGTCAACCTGTCGGCGCCGGGGCCGAAGCCGGGCTCGCAGAGCTGCAACCAGGCCGGCGACTGCGACGTCGTCTTCAGCTACGCGATGTTCCGGGACCTGCAGAAGGCGCAGACCGTCTTCACCGGCATCGCCGCGCATCGCCTGTTCGGCGCGAACCTGTCGTTCAAGGGGCAGACGCTGACCACCCAGGGACTGCTGGTGTCGGGCAACTATTTCCAGGTGCTGCAGGTGCAGCCGGCGCTCGGACGGCTCTTCGACTCCAGCGACGATCGCCTGGTCGGCGAGGCGCCGGTCGTCGTCCTGAGCCACGGCTACTGGACCTCCAAGTTCGGCGCCGACCCTGGCGTCCTCAACCAGCCGATCATCGTCAACGGCCAGACGCTGACCGTCGTCGGCGTCGCGCCGCGCGGCTTCGACGGAACCACGCTCGGGACCAAGCCGTCGGTGTTCGTGCCGATCACGATGCGCGGCACGATGCAGCCGGGCTGGCGCGCCTGGAACGAGCGTCAGAGCTACTCCTTCTATCTCTTCGCGCGGATGCGCCCGGGCGTGAGGATCGAAGCGGCGCGCGAGGCGCTCAACGCCCAGTACCACGCCATCGTCAACGACGTCGAGGCGCCGCTGCAGCGCGGCATGAGCGACGCCACGATGGCGAAGTTCCGCGCCAAGCCGATCGTCGTCGAGCCGGGCGGCCTCGGGCAGAGCTCCACGCGCAGCGTGGCGCGGACGCCGCTCTACATCCTGCTCGGCGTCACCGGCTTCGTGCTGCTGATCGCGTGCGCCAACATCGCCAACCTGCTGCTGGCGCGCTCGGCGGCGCGCGCCAGCGAGATGGCGGTGCGCCTGTCGATCGGCGCGAGCCGCCGCCGGCTGATCGGCCAGCTGCTGACCGAATCGCTGCTGCTCGCGCTGCTCGGCGGCATCGCCGGCCTGTTCGTCGCGCACTGGACGCTGGCGCTGATCATGGCGCTGATGCCGGCCCAGGCGGCGCAGACGATGGCGTTCTCGATCAGCACGCCGGCGCTGCTGTTCGCGGGAGCGCTGACCGTCGGCACCGGGCTGCTGTTCGGGCTCTTTCCCGCCTTGCACAGCACGCGCCCCGACCTGGTCTCGACGCTGAAGGGGCTGGCCGGGCAGCCGTCGGGCGCGAAGGGCGCGGCCCGTTTCCGCCTGGTCCTCGCCACGACACAGATCGCCCTCTCGATGATGCTGCTCGCCGGGTCGGGTTTCTTCGTGAAGAGCCTGATGAACGTGAGCCGCGTCGACCTCGGGATCAAGGTCGACAACGTCATCGCCTTCGGGCTCTCGCCCGAGCTGAACGCCTACACGCCGGAGAAGACGCGGCTGTTCTTCGAGCGGCTCGAAGGGGAGCTGCGCGCCACCCCCGGCGTCACCGGCGTGACCGTCGCGCTGGTGCCGCTCCTCGCCGGCAGCAACTGGGGCAACGACGTCAGCGTGCAGGGCTTCCAGGGCGGCCCCGACGTCGACAGCAACTCGCGCTTCAACGAAGTCGGCGCCGGCTACTTCTCGACGATGGGCGTGCCGCTGATGTCGGGGCGCGAGTTCAGCGATGCCGACGGCCCCGGCGCGCAGAAGGTGGCGATCGTCAACGAGGAGTTCGTGAAGAAGTTCAAGCTCGGACACGATGCCGTCGGCAAGATGATCGGCAGCGGGCAGGGCTGGCGCAGCAAGCAGGACACGATGATCGTCGGCGTGGCGCAGAACGCGAAGTACAGCGAGGTCAAGCGGAAGGTGCCGCCGCTCTTCTTCCGCCCCTACCGCCAGGACAACGATCTCGGCTCGGCGTCGTTCTACGTCAGGACCGCCGGCGATCCGGCGCAGATGGCGTCGAGCGTGACCGCGGTCGTCAAGCGCCTGGATCCCAACCTGCCGGTGGAAGAGCTCAAGACGCTGACGCAGCAGGTGCGCGACAACACGTTCCTCGATCGCATGATGACGACGCTGTCGTCGCTGTTCGCGGGGCTGGCGACGCTGCTCGCCGCGGTCGGCCTCTACGGCGTGCTCGCCTACACGGTGTCGCAGCGCACGCGCGAGATCGGCCTGCGCATGGCGCTCGGCGCCGCGCCCGCACGGGTGCGGTCGATGGTCCTCAAGCAGGTCGGATGGATGACGCTCGTCGGCGGCATCGTCGGCCTGGCCGGCGCGGTGGCGCTCGGCCGCCAGGCGGGCGCGATCCTGTTCGAGATGCAGGGATCGGATCCGGCGGTGCTCGCCGCCTCGGCGATCACGCTGTCGCTGGTGGCGATTGCCGCCGGGTTCGTGCCGGCGCATCGCGCTTCGCTGGTGGACCCGATGAAGGCGCTGCGCGATCAGTAGCCGCCTTCGCTGCCTGCGGCAGCTTCGGCGGGCCAAGGCCCAGGCCGCGTACAAACGAAGCCGGCGACGTAGCGATTCGCGACGTCGCCGGCCTCAGTCACAGCCCTCTGAAACTCTGCCTTAGCGGTTCGTGCTGCGGTTGCCGATGCCGCTGTCGTCGTCCTCGCGATCGATGTCACCCTGCTGATTGCTGCCGGGGCGGTTCGGTTCGTTGCCCTTCTGCCAGTTCTCGCCGCCCTTGTCGTTGCTGCGCCCGGTGGTCCCTGCCGGGTTGCTGATGTCGTTTCCGGTCTGGCCGAGATTCCCCTCGCGATCGCGATTGCCCTGGGTGCCCGTGTTCTGATTACCCTGATTCCCCTGATTGGCCATTCGGAACCTCCTGTGGAGGTTCCGAATGCAAGGGGCGCGCACTCAGCCTTACCGCACGACCATCGCTTGATCCGTCGTGGTCTTCTTCGGTTCCGGCTTCTGCGGGTTCTTCACGTACTTGTCGAGCCAGGCGCCCCAGCGCGCCCAGAGATCGAGCAGCGTCTCCTTCGCGACCGGGCCGTGATCCTCGAGCGGATAAAGGTAGAGCGCGGTCGTCTTGCCGAGCCCGTTCAGCGCGTGGTAGAGCCGGATCGAGTTGGTCGGATCGGTGCCGACGTTCTGATCGCCCAGGTTGTGGTACATCAGCAGCGCGCCGGTCAGGTTGTTCGCATAGAGGAACGGCGACATGCCGAGGTAGACGTTGGGCGCCTCCCACAGATCGCGGCGCTCGGTCTGGAAGCCGATCGGCGTGAGCGTGCGATTGTAGGCGCCGTCGCCGGCGATGCCCGCCTTGAAGAACGGCGTGTGCACCATCGCGTTCACCGTCGAGAACGCGCCGTAGCTGTGGCCGCCGATGGCCAGCCGCTGCCGATCGGCGAGCTGCCGGCGATCGAGCTCGTCGATCGTCGCCGCCAGGTCGTTGCGCAGATCGTTCACGTAGTTGTTGTTCATCTGCCCCTGCGGGCCGACGATCGGCGTGTCGGGCACGACCACCGCGTAGCCGAGGCGGACGAAGTATTCCATCGACCGCGCGCCGAAGCTGGTGAAGTCGTTCTTGTTGAACGTGCGATCGGGGCGGTCGTACTCGTCCTGCGTCGCGTACTCGCGCGGGTAGAACCAGAAGAGCGCCGGCAGCCGGGTGCCGGCCCGATAGTCCTGCGGCAGCGTCACCTTGACGCGGAACTTGAAGCCGTCCGGCCGCTCGACGACGAAGCGCTCGACCTTCGCCTTCGTCAGATCGGGATGCGGGTCGACGTTCCGGGTGAGCTGGACGCGGCGATCGCCGTCCAGCAGGAAATTCTGCGGCACATCGGTCGGGCTCTCGCGCGCCACGATGAAGCGCTTCGCGTCGGGGTCGACGATCGTCGAGACGCGCTCGTTGACGCCGTTGTTGTCGCTCTCGTAGATGCGCTGCTTCTCGCCGGTCTTGATCGCCACCTTGTCGACGAAGTTCTTCGGCGCGACCTCGTTGGGGTTCTTGTCGTAGACGCTGCCCTGGAAGAAGACGTGAGCGCCGTCGCCCGACAGCAGCACCGGTCCCGCCGCGCCGCCGCCGCCGCGCCCGCCGCCCGCCCCGCCGGCGCGCCCGCCACCGCCGCCGCCGCGGACCGAGACGATCGATCCCGGATTGGCGTAGACGTCGTCGGTGCGATAGCGCGCGAGCTGGTACTTCTTCGCGGTGTCGGCGAGGTAGACCGCGGACTCGACCGAGTTCTGTCCGTCGCGCTCGCTGAAGAAGAGGATGCTCATGTCGGGCGAATAGCGGTGGCCGTTGATCCGCGTCGGGTTCTCGTAGATCACCTTCTGGTCGGCGCCGGCAAACGGCGCGTTCCACTGGTAGACGCGGTCCTTGCGCTGCGGCCCCTGGCCGCGGCCGCCGCGGGCCGGCGGTTCGTCGTCAGTATTGGCAGCGGGGGCATTGGGATTCGCGTTCGCGGCGGCGTCGCCGGCACGGCCCCGGCGCGCATTCGCCGGCGCCGGCTCCTGCTCGACGTAGGTGAGACCCTGGCCGTCCGTGCGCCACGAGACTTCGCGCTTGCCGGTCTGCTGGCCGCCGCGGCCGCCGCCGCCCGCCGGCGGCGCCTGCGGATCGACGGGCTGCGTGTCGTCCTGCACGCCGAGGTTCAGCGCGCGCTCGCTCACCTTGGCGAGCGCCGTGCCCTGATCGTCCCAGATCTCTTCGACCTGGCCGAAGCTGCCGACCGGGACGTCGTAGGAGAACGGCCTGGTCATGCGGGTCACGCGCGTGTACTTGCCGTCGGGCGACACGTCGATCGCCCGGATCATCGCCGGCTTGCCGATCTTCTTCACGCTGCCGCTGCCGACGTTGACCAGGGCGAGCTGCCCGGTTGCGTGCCACTCGAGCAGCTGCTCCTCGTACGGCGTGGTCATCAGGCTCGGGAAGGTGCGCAGACGGTTCTTGTCGCTCTCCATCGCGAGCTTCACCGACGGACCCGGCGGCGTCGGCGGCGCCTGCGGCATCGCCGCGCGGCCGTCGGGGATCAGGACGGTGGCGAGCTGCTTGCCGTCCTTCGTGAAGTCGAAAGTCGTCACCAGCGTTGCGAGCACCGGCGTCTTCGTCACCTGGTGCGACACGCCGGTGGCGGCGTCGGCGGCCCAGATGTGCGTCGCCTCCTCGCCGTGCACGTAGAAGGCGATCGACTTGCCGTCGGGCGACCACGTCGCATTCGACACGCGCGCGCCCGGCGGGAGCTGGATCGACTTCTTCGATCCGTCCGCGGCGGAAATGAGCTGGATGCCGATGTTGTTGCGCACCGTCAGCGGCCGCGCGCGGTTGGCCTTGTAGTCGACGAAGAGGCCGCCGAGCTCGTGGAACGGCTTCGCGAAGGTCTTCATCACGACCGGCCCGTCGCCGATCTCGTCGACGAACCATTTCTTGTCGGGGCTGGCGTTGGTCAGCGACACATTCAGGTAGCGCGTCGCCAGCACCGCGTCGGCCAGTTCCTTCGGGGGCGTCTGGTAGGACTCCTGTTTCAGGACTTCATCCGGCGTCTGCAGGCTGTTCTGCGCCACGAGCGACAACGGCAGCGCCGCGACGACAGCCGGGACCACCAGCCGCCACACGAGCGCGTTCTTGCGTGAGGTCATTCCGCTCCTCCCTCCAGGTGCGGGCGATTATATGGGATCCGTTTTGTATCCTACCGGGCGAGGCGGGCGTGGATCTTCCGCCTGAAGACCACGTGACCGGGATCTTCCGCCTGAAGGCGGAAGCCACATGGATCCCGCGGGGGAAACCGTGGCTTCCGCCTGGAAGTCTGGCGTGAAGCGCTACGACTCGCGAAGGGTGACCATCGGGTCGACGCGGGTCGCGCGCTGCGCCGGCACGTAGCAGGCGAAGAAGGCGATCACCGCGATGAACCCGGCGACTGCCGCCAGTGTCGCGGGATCGGTCGGTTTCACGTTGAAGAGCTGCGCCTGCAGCAGCCGCGTCAGGAAGAACGACGCCGCGAGCCCGGCGACGAGGCCGACGATCGTCAGCCGCATCCCCTGCCCCAGCACCATCCCGAGCACGCTGCCGCGCGTGGCGCCGAGCGCCATGTGGATGCCGATCTCCTTTGTCCGCTCGGTGACCGAATAGGACAGGATGCCGTAGGTGCCGATCGCCGCGAGCGCGAGCGCGAGGCCGGCGAAGATCCCGAGCAGCACGGCGAGGAACCGCGGACGCGCCGCCGAGTCCGAGAACACCTGGTCCATCGACCGCAGCTTGACGATCGGCAGCGACGGATCCTGTTCGCGCACCGCCTGCTGGATCGTCTGGGCCAGCGACGACTCCGGCACCGTGGAGCGAACGACGACGTTCATGTTGCCGGGAGCAAAGCCGACGGCGCGCGGCCCCTGCTCGTTGAGGAAGTAGAGCTCGGTCCCGGTCTGCGCCGCCATCCCTCCCTGCTTCACGTCACGGACGACGCCGACGATCGTGAACGCCTTGGTGCCGTTGCCGTTCGGTCCGCTGCCGTCGAAGATGTTGACGCGCTGGCCGACCGCTTCGAGCTTGCGGAAGGTGAAGAACTTCTTCTCGAGCGCTTCGTTCACCAGCAGCACCGGCGCGCCGGCGACGTCGGCGGGCTCGAAGCCGCGCCCCTTGACGAGCGGGATCCCCATCGTCTTCAGGTAGTCGACCGTGACGGTCTGGTAGTAGTCGACGTTCTCGGCAGGCTCCCCCTGCTGCGCGGTGTAGCCCTCGAAGTCGGTGTCGTTGGCATTCACCGGGCGGTTCGGAGGCAGGCCGCTCATCGCGGCGACGGCGGTCACGCCGGGCTGCTCCCGCAGGCGCCCCATCAACCGATCGAAGAAGGCCACCCGCGTCTCCCCTTTTCTGTATGCCGATCCCGGCAGGACGACGCCGAACGTCGTCAGGTGGTCGCGCTGGAAGCCGGGGTCGACGGTCATCAGTTTCTGGAAGCTGCGCATCAGCAGGCCGGCGCCGACGACCAGGACGACGGCGAGCGCGACTTCGGCCATGACGAGCCCGCTGCGCACGCGTGCCCGCGCCGCGCCGGAGGTCGCCCGATGGCCGCCTTCCTTCAAGGAGAGCGTCACCACCTGCTCGCGCAGGTGCAGCAGCGGCGCCATCCCGAACACCATGCCCGTGACGATCGAGACCGCGAAGGTGAAGACCAGCACTTTCCAGTCGAGGGCGATCTCGAGCGCGCGCGGAATGCTCTCGGGGTTTGCCGCGAGCAGCGCGCGCAGCCCGGCGAAGCCGATCGCGGCGCCCAGGGCGCCGCCGACCAGCGCGAGCAGCACGCCTTCGGTCAGGAACTGCCGCAGCAGGCGCACCCGCCCGGCCCCCAGCGCAGTGCGGATCGCGAACTCGCGCTGCCGCGACTCGGAGCGCGCCAGGATCAGGTTGGCGAGATTGGCGCAGGCGATGAGCAGCACGAAGCCGACCGCTCCCTGCAGCACCCACAGCGCGCGGCCGACGGAGCCGACCATGTCGGTCTTCATCGGCTCCATCTGCAGCATGTGCACGAACGCAGCCTGCTTCGACGGCGAGTGCTTGTTGCCGCTCAGCGTGCGCCACTGATCGATCATCGAGTCGAGATCGGCCTGCGCCTGGCCGAAGGTCACGCCATCCTTCAGACGGCCGATCAAATAGAGGAAGTGGCTGCCGCGGTTGTTCGGGAACGTCTTCGGATCGATGGTCAGCGGCAGGTAGACCTCGATCCGCTCGTCGTGGATGTCGTAACCGGGCGGCATGATGCCGACGATGCGCGTCGGCGCGCCGTCGATCTGCACGACGCGGCCGATGAGGCTTTCGTCGCCGCCGAAATCGGTGCGCCAGGTGGCGGCCGAGACGATGGCGACGTCTTCCGCGCCGGGCACGGCGTCGGCCTCGTTGAAGACGCGGCCGCGCAGCGGACCGACGCCCAGCACGTTCATCATCTCGGTCGTCACGAGCGCGCTGTTGACGCGGCGCGGACGCTCGGGCACGCCGAGGTTGACCGAGCCTTCGCTGTAGGCGGCGACCCCCTGGAACGAGTGGTTCCGCTCCTTGAACTCGGCCCACTCGGGGATCGACACCCAGAAGCGATCGAACCCGAGGCGCGGGAACGTGCTGGTGATGAAGAGCAGGCGGTCGGGCCGCGGGTAGGCCAGCGGCTTGAGCAGCACGCCGTTGACCACGCTGAAGATCGCGGTGTTGGCGCCGATGCCAAGCGCCAGCGTCAGGATGGTGACGGCGGCGTAGCCGGGGCTCTTGGCCAGCGTGCGCAGGGCGTAGACGAGATCGTGCCGGAGCGTCTGCATAGGAATGGATACCACCTAATAGTCTAAATAGACAACTATTAGACGTTGACGGCGGTCCAAAGGGTTGTTAAAACTTTTATGACGATGGCGCGGACCGATCTCGGCGATTTGGAGCACCTGGTGCTGCTGGCGATCCTGCGGCTCGGCCCGGACGCCTACGGCATCCCCATTCTCGACGAAGTGTCCTCGCGCAGCGGCCGCGACGTGTCGCGCGCCACGGTCTACGTCGCGCTCAAGCGACTGGAGCAGAAGGGGTTGGTCACCTCGCGGCTCGGCGAGAGCACGCCGGAGCGCGGCGGGCGGGCCAAGCGCTTCTTCAAGCTGAAGCCGTCCGGCCTGAAGGCGCTGCGCGAGTCGCGCGAGATGTTCCTCGGCCTGTGGCGGGATTACGAATCCGTCCTGGACCGCGCATGAGCGAACTTCCCCGCGGCGTGCGATTCGTCGCCCGGCTCATCCCCGTCGCCGACCGCCAGGCGATCGTCGGGGATCTGCTCGAACATGCGGCGTGCCTGGATCTGTCGGGCGCGCGGCGCGCGGTGTTTCTCGCCGGCGAGTGCGGCGCGATCGCCGCCGGCCTCTCACTCGATCGCGTCCGCGCCTGGTTCGTCGTCCCGCCGGTCCGCGAGCTCGCGGCGGGCCTGGTGATGGACGGCAGCCGCGCCTTCCGCGGCGGTCACACCGCCGGCACCCTCTTCCGCGCCTTCCTCTTCTGCGCGTCGATCCTCACCATCGCGCTCGGCGTCGAGCTCCTCGTCAGCAGTCTCCTGTCGGCCTCCGGCCTCTAGCCGGTTGCCCGTTGCCCGTTGCCCGTTGCCAGCCGTCGGTCCTCGGTCGTCGGTCATAGCCCGGACTCGGGGTCAGGTCTGCAAAACGCCCCTTGCGGGGGTCAGACCCCTCGAACCGCCAGTTTGCAGACCTGACCCCCGACCGGACCCGGGGTCAGGTCTGCAAAACGCCCGTTCCGGGGGTCAGACCCCGCGAACCGCCGGTTTGCAGACCTGACCCCCGACCGGACCCGGGGTCAGGTCTGCAAAACGCCCCTTCCAGGGGTCAGACCCCGCGAACCGCCGGTTTGCAGACCTGACCCCCAACCGCTTGCCGGTTGTCGGTCCGCGGTCCTCGGTCGTCGGTCCTCGGTCCTTGGTACCTCGGTCCTCGATCACCGGTCACCATACGCATTCACGACATAGATCCCGGCGAGCACGATGAGACCGCCGACGATTTGGAGCGGCGTCAGCGGTTCGCCGAGCAGCAGCATCGCCAGCACCGCCGTGCACGGCACCTGCGCGAGGAGACCCACAGATGTCATCGTCGCCGGCAGATGGCCGAGGGCGTAGACCAGCGCGTAGTAGGCCGCCAGCTGCGAGACCAGGCCGAGGGCGACCATCGCCGCCCACGCACGCGGCGGGAAGCCGGCGAGCGGCAGCCGCGCCACCACGCAGACTACGAGCAGCGTCGCGATACTGCCGGCGATCGCCAGCGAATTGAACGTGAGCGTGTCCATCGAGGGACGGATGCGCTCGGTGGTGACGAGATACGCGGCGAAGAATCCGCTGGCGCCGAGCGCGAGCAGGTTGCCGTAGAGCGTGATCGGCGCTGAGCCGCCGGCGGCCGGCCCGAGCATGATCGTGAGACAACCGGCGAGCGACAGCGCCAGCCCGGTCCAGAACGAACCGCGCGGGCGGCGCCGGAAGACCAGCCACGACATCACGCCCACGAAGATCGGCGTGTTGTTGCCGAGGATCGAGGCGACTGCGGCGCCGGTGTGCATCACCGACGTGTTCCACAGCGCGATGTCGAGCGCGAAGAACACGCCGCCGAGCACCGCGACCGCGCCGGCGCCCGCAGTGATCCGCTGCCGACTGCCGCGAACCAGGCGCCACGGGATCAGCACCGCGCCGGCGACGAGCACGCGATAGAAGCCCGAGACGGCGCCGGGCGCCCCGGCCCATCGCACCAGAATCGCCGACCACGCGATGCCGGCGACGGCGGCGGCGAGCGCGAGGTACGCCTTCAGCGTCGATCGCTGTGTCATGCGCTCTGTCGTCGTGCGTGCCGGTGATCGAAGATGACGCTACCCTGCGAAGAAGTAGAAATAGGTGAAACGGGTCGCTGCCATCCCGGCCGCAAACCAGAAGCCGCCGCGGAATGTAAACAAGGCGCTGCGGACGGCACCACGCCGCACGGACCAGTCGCCGAGGGCCCGGAGAGCGAGACCGGTGCAGACGGGCGCCACGAGCAGGCTGATTCCGGGTACCGGCGGCGCGGCTATCAGTTGCCGACGTAGAAGCATGAGGCTGATCGCGCCCGCCACGATCCCCATGAGCACGTGCCCGACACCCGCAAGCGTCGGGTTCGATTGCTCGTCGTCACCCATCGCCTCGGCGAGCGCGCTGGCGGCGATGGCGAACAGCGTCTCCGCGAAGAATTCGAACAGCACCCCGAGCAGAAACTCAAACACGCGCCCTCACGCGAGATCGCAACGACGGCGACGCAGGCGCCGAGGTCGTTTCGT
>Ga0207708_10001237_pt1 | contig 19268 bp, 16 predicted proteins | sample KBSK5101metaG_FD_184340 | JGI IMG/M metagenome (GOLD analysis project Ga0207708, IMG submission 184340) | Corn, switchgrass and miscanthus rhizosphere microbial communities from Kellogg Biological Station, Michigan, USA - KBS K5-10-1 metaG... | ecosystem: Host-associated > Plants > Roots >...
GAAGGCGACCGACGAGAACATGTTGCCGTGCTCGGTGACCGCGAGCGCCGGCATCTTCAACTTGATGGCTTCGTCGAGGAGCTCGTCGACCCGGCAGGCGCCGTCGAGGAGCGAGAACTCCGTGTGCAGGTGGAGATGGACAAACTCCTGCGCCATCGGCCAGCTCTACTCCCACTCGATCGTCGAAGGCGGCTTCGACGAGATGTCATAGACCACGCGGTTGATCCCGCGCACCTCGTTCACGATCCGCGACGAGATCGCCGCCAGCAGATCGTGAGGCAGCCGTGCCCAGTCGGCGGTCATGCCGTCCAGGCTCTCGACCGCGCGAATGGCCACCGTGTACTCGTAGGTACGGGCATCGCCCATCACGCCCACGCTCTGGACCGGCAGCAGCACGGCAAAACTCTGCCACACCCGCTCGTACCAGCCCGCCTTCCGGATTTCATCGGCCACGATGCGATCGGCCAGCCGTAGCAAGGTGAGCCGTTCGCGCGTAGTCGCGCCCACGACGCGCACCGCGAGCCCGGGCCCCGGGAACGGCTGGCGGACGACGAACTCCTTTTCGAGGCCGAGGTCGACGCCCACGCGCCGCACTTCGTCCTTGAACAGATCGCGCAGCGGCTCGACCAGCGCGAACTTCATGCGCTCGGGCAGACCGCCGACGTTGTGATGGCTCTTGATGACCACCGCGGGCCCGAGCACCGACGCCGATTCGATCACGTCGGGATACAGCGTGCCCTGCCCGAGGAAGCCGAAGCCGCCGAGCTCGTTGGCGCGCTGCTCGAACACGTCGATGAACGTGCCGCCGATGATCTTCCGCTTCTGCTCGGGGTCGGTGACGCCCTCGAGGCGCGACAGGAACGTGTCGGTGGCGTCCACGAAATCGAGCGGCAGCTGCAGCCTCTCGCGGAACCGTTTCTGAATCTGGTTGGCCTCGTCGTAGCGCAGCAGCCCGTTGTCCACGAAGATGCACGTCAGGCGGTCGCCGATGGCGCGGTGGATCAGCATAGCCGCGACGGTCGAGTCCACACCGCCCGACAGGCCGCACACCACCTTGCCGGCTGTGCCCACCTGGCGCCGAATGCGCTCGGTGGCTTCTTCGATGAACGACGCGATGGTCCAGTCGCCGCGGCAGCCGCAGACGTCGAACGCGAAGCGGCGCAGGATGTCCTTGCCGTACTCCGTGTGGACGACCTCGGGATGAAACAGCAGCCCGTAAAGCGCCCGTTCGGGCGCCTCCATCGCCACAATCGGGGCGGTGGTACTCGTGGCCGCGATGCTGAATCCGCCCGGCACGCCGCCCACGTCGTCGCCGTGGCTCGCCCACACCTTGAACTCGTCGGGCACGCCCTCGAACAGCCGGGGCCGGACGGCGGTGGCCGCCACCTGCACGTGCGCGTGGCCGAACTCGCGCTGTCCCGATCGCCGCACCTCCCCACCGAGGAGGTCCGTCATGAGCTGCATGCCGTAGCAGATGCCCAGCACGGGTACACCGACGTCGAAGAGCGCGGGCTCGCACCGAGGCGCGTCCGATTCCTTGACGCTCTTCGGCCCGCCCGAGAGGATGATGCCGGCCGGCTGCTTCGTCCGCAGCTGCTCCAGCGGCGTGTTGAAGGGCACGACCTCCGAGTAGACCGACAGCTCGCGCAGGCGCCGCGCGATGAGCTGGGTGTACTGTGAGCCGAAATCGAGAACGACGATGGTCTGATGCGACACGGTCACGTCCGGCGGGAATCGCTATTATATGTGGTCGTGGCCGCCACACGCCCAAGATATTGCGGCGTTCTGCTGGTCGCGGCGCTGTGGCTCACGGCGGGACTGGTCTGCCCTGATGGCCGGCTCGCCGCCCAGAAGGCCAAACGTACACCGCCGCCCCCGCCGTTCGCCGCGCTCTTTCCGCTCGAAGAAGCGTGGATGATCACGCTGCCAGCGCCGCCGTCGGCGCCGGCGGCGCACGACGGGACCCGTCTCTTCGTGCCGCTGTCGTCGGGCCAGCTGGTCGCGCTCGACTGGCAGCACGGCGACCCCCTCTGGTCGGTGGCGCTCAAGGCCTCGTCTGCCCCGGTCGTCGCCCAGGGCACCATCTACGTAGCCGGCGACGGTCAGGTCTACGCGCTCGATGCCGCGACTGGCGCCACCCGCTGGTCGGCGCCGGCGCCAGCTCCAGTGTCGCTGGTGGTACTGGCGGACGCGCGCGTGCTGGGCGTCGGCGCCACGATCGCCGCCGCGTTCGATGCGGCATCGGGCGCGCCGTCGTGGACACGGCCGCTCGACGATGCGGGCGCGCCGGTCGGCGCGGTCACCACCGCCGACGCGCTGTTCCTGACGGCGGCCAAGGGCGCCACGCGGCGTCTGGCCCTCTTCGACGGCCAGATCGTCTGGACGCACATGGTCGAAGGACGGCCGAGTCCGCCCTTGGTCGTGAAGGAGTCGGTGTATGTCGGCGACACCGCCAACCGGTTTCACGCGCTCGACGCGAAGAACGGCAAGGCGCGGTGGTCGTGGCGGACCGGCGGCGATGTCATCGGGGCGGCGGCCGACGGCGGCGCCGAGCCGAAAGCCGTCTACTATGCGTCGCTCGACGCGGTCGTTCGCGCCGTGAACCCCGGCAACGGCAACCAGCAATGGAAACGCGACGGCGGCACGCGCGCCGTCGCGCCCCCGCTCGCGCTCGATGGAAGCGTCGTCGTCCCCGGCCTCACGCCGAAACTTTCGGGGTTCGCGCCGCTCACCGGGATCCCGCAGGGCACGTTCGATCTGCCCGGAGAGCTGAGCGGGACGCCGATCGTCAGCCCCACACTGGTGCCGCGCACCGTCGCGGTGGCCGTCGTTCTCAAGGACGGACGCGCGTACGGCTTGCGCGCGCTGTCGCTCATGTTCAACGAGAGCGCCCCGCAACCGCTGACGGCACTGCCCGGCAAGCCGCTCACCCGCGAGCGCCTCCCCTGAGCGCGCGGGCAAGCCGCGCCACCCCTTCGGCGATGCGGTCCGCGGGCGCGGCCGAGAATGCGAGCCGGATCGTGTCGTGGCCGCTGCCGTCGACGAAGAATGCGCTCCCGCTGACGAAAATCAATCCTTCTTCGAGCGCACGCGCCAGCAGCCCTTCATCGGTCTCGTTGCCGGAGAGCGTTCCCCACAGAAAGAAGCCGCCGCGCGGCGTCACCCAGGACAGCTGTCCGTCGACCTGGGAACGCAGCGCGGCGACCAAGGCGTCGCGCCGGGCCCGATACTCGGCCCGCTGGCGCGGGCCCAACCGCTCGAGCACCCCACGCCGCATGGCCTCGCACGCGATTCTCTGATCGAGGGTCCCGGTCACGAGGTCCGCGGCCTGCTTGGCGGTCTCGAACCGCTCGACGAGTGGCGCCGGCGCCGCCATCCATCCGACGCGGAACCCTGGAGCCAGTGTCTTCGAGAACGAGCTCAGATAAATCACCCGACCCGCAGTATCGGCCGCCTTCATCGGACGGACCGCGTCGGGTGCCACTTCGCCTTCGAAGTACAGCGATCCGTAGGGATCGTCTTCGATGATCAGGCAATCGTGCTGCTCGGCCCACGCGAGCAACGCGACCCGGCGGTCCTGCGGCAGCAGTTTGCCCGTCGGGTTCTGGAAGTTCGGTACCACGTAGAGCAGCTTCGGCCGCGTGCCTTCGCGCTGCAACCGCGCCGTCACGCGCGCCAGGTCCTCGAGGTCGATCCCGTCGGCGTCCTGCCGCACGCCCGCCATCCAGCGCGGGTGCGCGTTGCCGAAGGCGGAGATCGCGCCGGTAAACGTCGGCGCCTCCACCAGCACCGCGTCCCCCGGCCCGATCAGCACGCGAGCCACGAGGTCGAGGCCCTGTTGCGAGCCGGTCGTCACCAGCAGTTCCTCGGGTGTCGCAGCCGCACCGCGGCGCGCCATCTCGCCGACGAGCGCGTCGATCAGCGGCGCATGGCCGCGCGTTGGGCCGTACTGAATGGCGTCCGCGCCGCCCGCGAGCAGATCCGACGCGATCCCGCGGAGCTCGTCGAGCGGAAAGAGGTCGGGGGCCGGATAGCCGGCCGCAAACGAGATCAGATCGGGCCGACGCGCCGCCACGGTGCCCATGCGCCGGATGGCGGACGCGTGCAGCATGCGGCCGGTGGGCGACAGGAAGCGATCGACGTCGCCGAGCGGCATCGATTATCCGGCTTCGGCGCGGGCTGTGCGGACGGCCACCGAATCGGCCGGCTGGGCGCTCTCGGAGGAGTGCCCTCGATACAGCGCCGAGTAGGCGCCCACCGACGCGAGCGAGATGTACTGCAGCACGAGGCTCCGGAGGACGAGGGCCAGCAGCTGCAACGGAAGTACGGCGAGCCCGACAAACGGGACGAAGCCCACGAGCCCCAGCGCCGTTGCGGCAACCAGTGAGGCGAACGTCGCCAGCAGCACCAGCCCCAGGATCGCCAGGCACACGGTGGCCAGCGCGCCGGGCACGCGACGCACGAACCCGGCCGCGCGTCGAAGGGCCACGCCGACCCCACACCCTTCCGAGGCCATCACGATCTGCGCCAGCAGGTACACCAGGTTGATGCCGGTGATCCAGGCGACGAAGAGCACCGTCGCCGCAATCGGCACGATCCAGCCGTCGGCTCCGTCGCGTCCGAACGCGATCATCACCAGCCCGAGGCCCGAGAGCGCGTAGACCGCCATCAGGACGAATCCGAGGCGGAGGAAGCGAGGAAAGAGCTCGCGGGCGCCCTCGATGAAGCGCTCCACCGTGAACGCCGCACCCGTGGCCACCACCGAGAACTGCAGCGGGGGTTCCTCCACGGCGCCCGCGTCCCGCTCGGCGCGCACCAGCAGCGCCACCGTTCCGCCCTTCAACAGGAAGATGAACACCGAGGCGCCGACGACGGCCACCGCCATCGCGGCGGCAAACGACGTGAGGGCGAGGGGACGCGCCAGGAGCAGTGCGAGGATCGTGGCGGCCAGGTCACGGACATCCAGTCCCAGCAGGGCGCCCGGCTCGGCGCCCACGATGAGCGCCACGAGCACGATGCCGGCGACGAACGGCACGGCGACGACGAGCTTGAACAGCGCGTCGGCCGAGGCCTGGATGAAAACGATCGGCCAGTTGGCCGCCGCCACCAGACCGCCGCGCTTCAGCGCCCGCCGGGCGGTGTGAAACCGCGTCACAGGGACAATTGTAGAAGGCTTTGGGCTTTGGGCTTTAGGCTTTAGCCGGCTAGAGCCTAGAGCCCAAAGCCCAGAGCCTACAATGTCACCCAGTGTCTGACCCGTTTCCCTGGCGCGCCGTCGCGCGGCTGGCGGCGTGGGGTCTCGTCTGCGCCAGCGCGGTCTACGTGGCCGGGCTGTTCGTCGGCAACCGCATCCTCGGCGGCGACGACGCCGCGATGCGTGGCCGTATCGTGGCCGAGGTCCAGCGTTCGTTCGCCACGCTGACCGCCGAACTCGAGCGCCAGGCACGCGCCGTGGCCCAACCGGCCGCGGTACGCGCCGCCCTCAACGAAGACCTGCCGGCCACGCGCGCGCTCTTCGAACGCCTCGCACAGCCCCCCGGCGTGGCCGCCGGCTACCTCTCCCTCAGCGTCTATTCCGCCACCACTCAGCCGCTGGCTTGGGCAGGCCGACCGTCGGAGCTGCCCCCCGATCGGGCTCAGGACGGCGAGTCGTGGTTCATCATCGAAGGCGCGCTCGGCCTGCGGCTCGTGTACGTCGTACCCGTGATCGAAGGAGCCACGCGCATCGGCCTGGTCTCCGCCGAACGAGAGCTCGACGTCTCGGGGCGGGGCCGCGCGTCGGCCTCGTTGCAAGGCGCTCCCGAGGGCTATCACCTCGACACCTTCCTGGCGCCGGTGTCTCTCGCGCTGCCGTTCGAGCGCACCGGCACGGCGGACAGGACCTCGTTCGACATCACGGCGCCGACCGGTCAGCGGCTGCTCAGCGCCAGCGTCAGCCCGGCGGACCTGGCGGCCACGCGCACGCGCTGGCGACAGGCTCTGCGGACACTGACCCTGGCCGTCGTGGCGGCGTGGCTCCTGCTGCTCGCCGCGCCGATTCTCGACTGGCGGCGAACGTCGGCGGCGTGGCGCGCCCGGTTGGCGGCCTCTCTGGCGCTGGCGGGGCTCCTCGCGGGAGCGCGCCTCGTGCTGGAGGTTGCGCCCGCCTCACGTTGGGCCACCTGGCCGCTGGTCACGGGCGAGGCGTACGCCTCGACGCTGGCCGGATCGTTCCTGTCGTCGCCGCTCGACTTCCTCCTGACCGCGTTCCTGGTGGGCGGCCTCGTGGCCGTGGCGTTCTTCGCCATCACGACCGGCAGCCCGCGCGCCCGGCGGCGCCGCCCGGTGGACACCGTTCCGGCGCTGGCGATCTACGGCATGGAGCAGATCCTCGCCGGCGCCACCGCGGCGATCGTACTGCTCGTGCACACGGCCCTCCTGCGCGACACGGTGGCACAGTCCACGCTCGACCTGCTCCGCCTGTCGCTGCCGCCGTGGAACGGTGCCACCATCGCCTTGCAGATGGGGCTGGTCGCGGCGCACGCGGCGGCCTTCGGCATCATCGTCCTGCTCCTGCTGGCCGTCTCCACGCGCTGGCGGCTGCGACGCCGCTGGTACGGGCACGTCTTCACCATCGGCTGCTGGGTGCTGCCGCTCGTCGTCTGGAACAGCCTGATCCGCCTCGACGCCGGCGAGCAGCTGCCGCAGATCGCGGCCCTCGCGACGGCCATCGTCATCGCGCGCTTCGCGCGCCCGATCCGGGCGCGCTATCGGCACGGCTCGCAGGCGTTCCGCATGATCATGCTGGCGCTCGGGCTCGTGGTGCCGGCGGTGGCGTTCTATCCGACGATGTTCCACCTCGCGTGGCAGGCGAAGTCGCGGCTCATCGAGGCGCGCTACGCGCCGGTGGCGCTCAGCCAGCGCACCACGGTGCAGGCGCAGCTGCAGGAGAGCCTGGCGCAGATCGATCAGATCCCGGGGCTGGCCGATCTGGTCGCGGCCGCGGCGCCTCGTGCCGCGTTGGATGCGTCGACCGATCGCGCGTTCCAGATCTGGCAGGCCACGTCGCTGTCCGTCTACCCCGTCACCTCGTCGGTGGAGGTCTACGGGCGAGACGGTACCCTCGTCAGCCGCTTCGCCTTCAATCTTCCCGAGGACCTCAGCGCCGCCCCACGCTCCGAGGAACGCACCTGCAACTGGGACATCGCCGAAGAGGTGACGCCGTTCTTCGCCGAAGAGCGCCGCATCCTGCACGCCGGACGCGCGCTGTGCGTCGGCGGGTCTCCCGAGCTCATCATCGGGTCGGTGGTCGTGCACGCGGTGCTCGACTACGAAAATCTGCCCTTCACCTCGTCGCGGACGCCCTATGTCCAGGTGCTGCAGACCACGGACCCGCTGCGCACCGCCGGCCAGTCGGGCGAGGATGTCGAGTACGCGGTCTACGGCTGGAGCCGGTCGCCGCTCTACTCGTCGCGCGGGACCGCGTGGCCGCTCGACGACGCCGTCTTCGCCCAGGTCGAGCAGTCGCGCGACCCGTTATGGGCGCGCCTCCGGCGTGGCGCCCAACCGTTCGACGTCTACGTCCTGAACGACCGCGGCGGCATCTACGCCCTCGGCTTTCCCAGCGTGACCGCGTTCGGCCACTTCTTCAACATCGCCGAGCTCACGGTCATCGCCGTTCTGACCTACGTGCTGCTGCTCTGCGCCAACGGTGTTTTCGTGCTCGCGGGACGTCGGCGCACCACCGGGCGTTCCATCCTGCGCGAGGTGCGGGCCAGCTTCTATCGCAAGCTGTTCCTGGCCTTCGTCGCCGCCGTCTTCGTGCCGGTCGTGCTGCTGGCCATCGTGACGCGCAACTTCGTGGCCAACGAGATGCGCTCCAACGTCGAGGCCGAGGCGCAGCGCACCGCCTCGGCGGCGACGCGCGTCGTGGAGGACCTGGTCGAGCGCAGCGCGGTGCTGCAGGGCGCCGGCGTGGACGACAACCTGATGGTGTGGGTGTCGCGGCTGATCGATCAGGACGCCAACATCTTTGCCGGGGCGCGTCTGGTGGCGACGAGCGAGCGCAACCTGTTCGCCTCGGGGCTGCTGCCGACGCGCGCCAACGCCGACGTCTACCGGGCGCTCTCGCTGCGGCGCGAGGCCGCCGCGGTGGCCCGCGAACGGATCGGCGACTTCGAGTACCTGCTGGCAGCCGCGCCGGTGGTGGTCCGTGCCACCGAGGCGATCCTCACCGTACCCCTGACCTCGCAGCAGCGGGAGATCGACGCGCAGATCGACGCCCTCGACCGGCGCGTGCTGCTCGCGGCGCTGCTCTTCATCCTCGGCGGCGCCGGCCTCGGCTACACCATGGCCGAACGCATTGCCGACCCGGTGAGCCGGCTGACGCGAGCCACACGGCGTATCGCGCGCGGTGACTTCGACGTGCACATGGCCGCGACGTCGTCGGACGAACTGCGGCGGCTGGTCGAAGACTTCAATCAGATGGCCTCCGAGCTGCAACGGCAGCGCACCGAGCTCGAGCGGACCAACCGCCTCGAAGCCTGGGCCGAGATGGCCCGCCAGGTCGCGCACGAGATCAAGAACCCGTTGACGCCGATTCAACTCAACGCCGAGCATCTGCGACGGGTGCACGCCGACGAGGGCGAGCCGCTCGGGCCGGTGCTGCGCGAGTGCGTGGAGACGATCCTGGCGCAGGTGCGCCTGCTGCGGCAGATCTCGTCGGAGTTCTCGAACTTCGCGTCGTCGCCCACGGCCAAGCCGAGCGTGGTTCGAGTGCCGGATCTCGTGCACGACATCGTCGATCCGTACCGCGCCGGCCTCGCGGATCGTCTCGAGCTGGTGGTGGATGCCCCCGGCTCGCTGCCGCCGGTGCTCGTGGATCGCACGCTCGTCACGCGTTCGCTCACGAACATCGTCGAGAACGCGCTGCACGCGATGCCGGGGCGCGGGGCGCTGTCGGTCCGAGCGGCGGCCGAAGATGGGTTCGTCGCGATCCGCGTGTCGGACACCGGCGGCGGAATGGATTCCGAGGCGCTGGCGCGTGCGTTCGAGCCCTACTTCTCGACCAAGGCTACGGGAACGGGGCTGGGGCTGCCGATTGCCCGCCGGAACATCGAGTTGAGCGGCGGCACGGTGGCCATCGACAGCGCACTCGACCAGGGCACGACGGTGATCGTGCGCCTGCCGGTGGCGCCTGTCGCGGGCTAGTCCTTGGGCCCTGAGCCTTGGTCCTTGGGGCGCCGCCGGAGCCGCGTCCACGCCAGGCCGATGAACGCGGACGCCAGGTAGGCGTAGGCCGCGACCAGAAGCACTTCCTCCGGCCGGGCGGCCAGCGCCGCCAGCACGAGCGCGATGAGCAGCAGCGCCGGATAGCTGCGGCGCGACTGCAGGTCGAACGTCTTGAAGCTCCGGAAGCGGATGGTGCTCACCATCAGCAGCGCCGGCACGATCACCATCGCCAGCACCGCCGCGGCTTCCCACGGCCCCGTCAGCCCCTGCGGGAACATGAACACGGTGGCCGCCGGCACGCCGGCGGCCGGCGGGCTCGGCATGCCGACGAAGTACCGCTTGTCCTGGTGCGACGCGGACTGAATGTTGAAGCGTGCGAGGCGGACCGCCGCGGCGGCGACGAACAGGAACCCGGCCGCCCAGCCGATGCGCCCGAGCGGGTGCAGTCCCCAGGCGAACGACAGGATGGCTGGCGCGACGCCAAACGACACGACGTCGGCGAGCGAGTCGAACTCGAGTCCGAAGGCGCTGGTGGTCCCGGTCATGCGCGCCACGCGGCCGTCCAGCATGTCGAGCACGATGGCGACGCCGATGAAGGCCGCGGCCGCGTGGAACTCGCTGCGCATCGCGTGCACGATGCACGCGTAGCCGCAGAACATATTGCCCATCGTGAGCGCGCTCGGCAGGAGGTAGGCGCCACGACGGACGCCGCGCGGACCGGCGTCGGTTCGGCGGCGCGATTTGCTCAGCACCGAAAAGCGGTGGCGCGACTCGAGAGGGTCAGTCATGCCTGTCTGCCTTTGTCCGGTTCCTCGGGCAGGACGGCAATCACGGTGATGCCGGCCGACACGCGGTCCCCGACTTTCACCCGCAGCGTGCTGCTCTGCGGAACGAACACGTCCATCCGCGACCCGAACTTCATCACGCCGAACCGCGCCCCGGCCCCGACCTCGTCGCCTTCGCGCACGCGGCACACGATACGACGCGCCAGGATGCCGACGATCTGCCGCACCACGATCGTCTGCCCGCCGTGGTCGAGCACGACCTCGGTGTGCTCGTTGAGGTCCCCCGCCTCGCGCTTGTAGGCGGGCAGGAACTTCCCGGGGTGGTACTTCACCGACTTCACCCGTCCGGCCAGCGGCATCCGGTTCACGTGCACGTCCATCGGCGACAGGAAGATGGTCACCTGCTGCCAGACGGCGGGGTCGAAACCGCCCGTCGGCGTGCCCGCCACCATCACCTTGCCATCGGCCGGCGACACCACCTCACGTGGCCCGAGCGCAGTGTGCCGCTCGGGGTCGCGGAAAAAGAAGAGAAAAAAGGCCGGAAGCACCAGGGCGGCGACGCCAGAGGTGCTTCCGGCCACGGCGGCCACGAGGGCCGCGATCACAACTCCGATTCCTACGAACGGCCAGCCGGCCGGGTCGATGCGCATCAGTTGAGGTCCGCGTCAATTCTCCCGTACCCGGGGGGCTTCAGACCTGCGGACCCGCCGTGCGCGTCAGGATGTCGTCGAATGATGGTCGCGAGCCCACTCCAAAGCAATCTGCTCCATGCGGTCCTTGAGGGCCAGCTTGCGCTTTTTTATTGTGGTTTCTTCGACCTGTTCGGTCTCTGAGAGGTGGGGCTTGTCGATGAGTTCGTGGAGGCGATCGTCGAGCTCGTGATGACGGGCGGCCAGTTCCCGGTACTGATCGTGGCTCTGCAGCAGGAAGTGCTTTACTTCCTGCCCTTCCGCAGTGTTCATGGTCGTACCCTCCTTTCGGGGACGAGTGACCCGAGCTGCCACGCGCAAGGTAACACAGACGCAAAGACCGCTCAATCCCCCGTTTCCGGGACCGTATTAGCCGCGCTTTCCGGCTCGCGCCAGAGGATCAGTGCGTCTTCCACGGGGTTCGTGTAGTAGTGCTTCCGCACCGCCGTGGCGTGGAATCCCAGCCCTTCGTAGAACCGCCGCGCCGGCTCGTTCGACGCGCGAACTTCGAGCGTGGACCGCGTCGCCCCAAGTCGCCGCCCTTCGGTGAGCACGCGCCGCATCAGCCGCGTGCCGAACCCGCGGCCACGGTATTCGGGCAGCACGGCGAGGTTGTTGATGTGGATTTCGTCCACCACCAGCCAGAAGGCGCAGAAGCCCGCCACACGGCACTCCGGTGTCCGCACCACGAGGATGTGGCAGACCGAGCGGTTCTGCAGCTCCCATTCGTACATGGCCCGCGTCCAAGGGTTGGTGAACGAGGCCGCCTCCACCGCCAGGATGCCGTCGAGATCGGCGGCGCCGTCGAACGGCTCCACCCGGCAGTCGACCACTTCAGCGTTCGACACGGGCGTCTCGGGCCAGTTCTGGAGCGGGCCGGCGGACGTACAGCGGGTGGATGTCGGCGGGGCCGGGGCGGCGGCCCGCCTCCACTTCAACGCGTGCCAGGCGCCCGATGATGCCGGCGAGCGCCGGATCGAGGACTGGCGCGAGCTCGCCGTGCGCCCCCATCGCACGCTCGATGGCGTCGCGGTGCGCAGCCGCGCCGTCGCCGATGAACAGCGTGGGCGTGCCGCGCAGGCGGGCCAGGATCGGCTCCGGCAACTCCACGCTGGCGCCCTCGACTTCGTCGACGCCCGCAAACAGCGCCGCATAGACTTCGCCGCGCCACGCGTCGACCCACGTGGCCACACGCGCGCCTGCGTGGGCCACGTTCACCGCCGATCGTGCCAGCGCGTCGAGCACGGAGACGCCCACGAGCGGGCGGCCCGCCGCGAGCGCGAGCCCTTGCATGGTGGCGATGCCGACGCGCAGCCCCGTGAACGATCCGGGGCCGGTCGCCACGGCAAAGACCTCGACGTCCGCCAAGCCGAGATGGGCGCGCTCGAGCACTGTCATCAGGTCTCCTGGCAGCCGCTCAGCGTGCGTGCGCGCGGCCTCGCCCGGCACCTCCGCCAGCACGTCATCGCCGCGAAGGACGGCGCAGCCGCCTGTGCGCGTGCTCGTGTCGAGCGCCAGGGTGACCATCTCTCTTACGCGATAATAGCTGGCGAGGCTCCGCCTCGACACAGCTATGCAGGCTTTGCCTCGCCAGACAGTATCTAATTGCCCGCCCTCCGGGCGGGCGTAGGGCGATGTCGACGACCGCAACCGTCACCCCGGCGATGAGGCAGTACCTCGAAGCCAAACGCCTCCACCGGGACGCCATCGTCTTCTTCCGGATGGGCGACTTCTACGAGATGTTCTACGAGGACGCGCTGACGGCGTCCCGCGCGCTCGACCTCACCCTCACCTCTCGGTCGAAGGACGCCGGCGGCAACGGCATCCCGATGTGCGGCGTGCCGCACCACGCCGCCGACGGCTACGTGGCGCGGCTGGTGCGCAAGGGGTTCCGAGTCGCCATCTGCGAGCAGGTGGAAGACCCGCGTACCGCCAAGGGCGTGGTGAAGCGTGAGGTGGTGCGCGTCGTGTCGCCGGGCACGCTCACCGACCAGTCGTATCTCGAGGCGCGCGAGCCGTCCTTCCTCATGGCCATCGTGCCGGGGCGGCGGGCCGGCACACGTCATCTCGAGGACGGCCGCACCGCGCTGGCGCTCGGCGCCGACGACGTGGTGGGCGCCGCGCTCGTCGACCTCTCCACCGGCGAATTCAGCGCCACCGAGTATCGGGGCCGCGCCGGGTTACAGGCGCTGGCGGATGAAATCGCGGTGCTGCGGCCGCGCGAGATGGTCGTGCCGGAGGATTCGCCCGTCGTCGACGCGGTGCCCGAGATCGCGCGGCTCTCGCTGCCGGTCACCCGCATCGATCCGGCGGCGTTCGCGCCCGAGACCGCCAGCCGGACGCTGCTGCAACAGCTCAACACCCACAGCCTCGAGGGTTTCGGGCTCGATGGTCATCAGGCCGCCACGATGGCCGCCGGCGGGCTCGCCTACTACCTGCGTGAGACGCAGAAGGCCGACCTCGCGCACGTCCGCGCGGTGGTCTACCGGACCACCGCGGAGAACCTGATCATCGATCCGGTCACGCTCCGGCATCTCGAGGTGGTGAACGGCAGCGAGGGCGGCGTCCAGGGGTCGCTCCTCCACGAGATCGACCGCACCTCCACCGCCATGGGCGGCCGGCTGCTGCGCGCATGGCTGCTGCGCCCGCTGCTCTCGCTCGAACCGATCCGCGACCGCCTCGACGCGGTCGAGGAGCTCGCCTTTCGCACGCCGGAGCGCGGGCGGCTGCGCGAGGCGCTGACAGCCGTCCACGATCTCGAACGCCTGGTGGCACGTGCGTCGCTCGGCACCGCCGGGCCGCGCGACCTGGTGGCGCTGCGCGACTCGTGCGCCGCCATTCCGCGCGTGCGTGCCGAGCTCGAGGGATTCCAGGCGCCTCTCCTGCGCAGCCTCGCGGCCGGCCTGGACGACCTGGCCGACCTGCGCGAGCGCGTCGGCGCCACGCTGGTGGACGAACCGCCCGCGCTCGCGCGCGACGGCGGCTTTACCCGCGACGGGTTCGACTCGGCCCTCGACGAGATCCGGCATGTCAGCCGGTCTGGCCGCCAGGTCATCGCCGAGATGGAGGAGGCCGAGCGGCGGCGCACCGGCATCGCCTCGCTCAAGGTGAAGTTCAACCGGGTCTTCGGCTACTACATCGAGATCTCGAAGTCGAACCTCCACCTGGCTCCGGACGACTACCACCGCAAGCAGACGATCGCCGGAGGCGAGCGCTTCACCACGCCGGCGCTCAAGGACTACGAGGAGCGCGTGCTCGGCGCCGACGAGAAGATCCTGACGCGCGAGCTCGAGATCTTCGAAGTCCTCCGCCGGGCGGTGGCGGCCGAGTCGCCGCGCGTGCAGGACAGTGCGCGCATCCTCGCCACGGTGGACGTGCTCGGCGGCCTCGCCGAGACCGCGACCATCTGCAATTACACCAAGCCGCACGTGCACGACGGCGACGAGCTCGTCGCGACCGACGTCCGCCATCCCGTCGTCGAACGGCGGACGAGCGACGCGTTCGTCCCCAACGATGTCGATCTGAACGGGACGGCGCGGCAGGTGGTGATCCTGACCGGCCCCAACATGGGCGGCAAGTCCACCTATCTGCGCCAGACGGCGCTCCTGCCGCTGCTCGCGCAGATCGGCTCCTTCGTGCCGGCGAGAGACGCCAAGATTCCGCTCGTGGACCGCATCTTCGCGCGCGTAGGCGCGTCCGACAACATCGCGCGCGGCCACTCCACCTTCATGGTGGAGATGCAGGAAACGGCGCACATCCTTCACACCGCGACGAGCCGCAGCCTCGTGGTGCTCGACGAGATCGGACGCGGCACCTCGACCTTCGACGGCTTGAGCATCGCCTGGGCGGTCGCGGAACACCTCGCGAGCCCGTCACGGCAGGCGCGACCGAAGACGCTCTTTGCCACTCACTATCACGAGCTGACCGACCTCGCCGACGCGCTGCCCGGTGTGGTGAACGCCCACGTCGCGGCGCGCGAGTGGAAGGACGAGATCATCTTCCTGCGAAAGATCGTCCCCGGCCGGGCGGACCGCAGCTACGGGATCCAGGTGGCACGGTTGGCCGGGTTGCCGCCCGACGTGATCGCCCGTGCCAAGGAGATCCTGACCGGGCTCGAGCACGACGAGCTGTCGCGCGGCGGCCGGCCGACGCTGTCGGGCAACGGTACCGCCGGCGTCCGGCAGCTGGCGCTCTTCGGGGGCGGCGAGGCCGCGGCCGACCCGCGGCTCGAGGAGATCCTGGCGCGCCTCCGCGCGCTCGACCCCGACCACACCACGCCGCGCCAGGCGCTCGACGCGCTGGCAGACCTGCGCCGTTTCGTGGAGGACGTGTGAAGGCTCGTCCCGGCATGACCCTCGCGATCATGCTGGTCGCTCTGGCCGCCGGCTGCGGCGGCGCGCCCGCACGCGATCGCAACGTCGTGATCGTCGCCATCCGCACGCCGCCCAACAACTTCGATCCGCGCCAGGGCAACGACGAGACCTCGCAGCGGGTGGGGCAGCTCGTGTTCAGCTCGCTGATGGACGTGGGCCCGGATCTGCGCGTGGTGCCGCGGCTCGCCACCAGGCTCGACAACCCCGACCCGCTCACTTACGTCGCGCACCTGCGGCGCGGCGTGAAGTTCCACGACGGCCACGAGCTCACCGCCAAGGACGTCGTCTACACCTACGCGTCGTTTCTCGACCCGTCGTACATCTCGCCGTTCAAGGGCGCGTTCCGCGTACTGCAGTCGGTGCGCGCGCTCGACGACTACACGGTCGAGTTCCGGCTGAAAGAGCCGTTCGCCGCCTTTCCGGCGCAGCTGGCCGGCGTGCCGCCGATCGTGCCCGAGGGTTCGGGCGACTCGATGCGCACCTTCCCCATCGGCACCGGCCCCTACCGCTTCGTCAGCGCGCAGGAGGACGTCGTCACGCTCGCGGCCTTCGAGGGCTATTTCGACGGGCGGCCGAACAACGCCGGTATCGTGCTGAAGGTCGTGCCCGACGACACGATGCGCGGGCTCGAGCTGCGCAAGGGGTCGGTGGACGTCGTGGTCAACGACCTCCCGCCGGACATGGTGCATCAGTTCGAGACCGCCGGATCGTTCGTGGTCACCCGCGATCCCGGGCTCGACTTCTCCTATCTCGGCTTCAACATGCGCGACCCGGTGGTGCAGGACAAGCGGGTGCGGCACGCGATCGGCTACGCCATCAACCGCGACGCCATCGTCACCTACCTCCGGCGCGGGCTCGCCCGTCCGGCCGTGGGGCTCGTGCCCCCGCAGGCCTGGGCCTTCCAGCCCGACGTCCGCACCTTCCCCTTCGATCCCGCGCGTGCCAAAGCGCTGCTCGACGAGGCCGGCTATCGCGACCCCGACGGCGACGGCCCGCAGCCGCGCCTCCGCTTGTCGCTCAAGATCTCCACCAACGAAGAGACGCGGCTGCAATCCACGGTCATCCAGCAGGATCTGCGGCGCGTCGGCATCGATCTCGATCTGCGGTCGTACGAATTCGCGACGTTCTTCGCGGACGTCCTGAAGGGCGACTTCCAGATCTTCTCGCTGCAGTGGGTGGGCGGAGCGCTCGCCGATCCGGACATCATCCGCCGCGTCTTTCACTCCGCGCAGGTGCCGCCGGCCGGTTTCAACCGCGGCTACTACAAGAACCCGGACGTCGATCGCCTGATCGACGAGGCTTCGGCCGCGCTGTCGGAAGACGAACGGCGCGCGAAATACAGCCGCGCGCAACAACTCATCGCCGAGGACGCGCCTTATATTCCGATCTGGAACCGGGTGAACGCGATCATCGCGCAGCCCGGATTCTCCGGGCTGCACCTGTCGTTGACCGGCGACTTCCAGTCGCTCAGAGACGTGCGCTGGGTCGGCGCGGGACCGCCGCCGGACGGTCCTACGAGGCCGAACTGAGGCTGTCGAGGCTCGTCCGCGCTTCCTGCGCGTACGGCGAGTCGGGGTGCTGGTCCACGATCTGCGTGAACGCCTGCTTGGCCTCCGCGGTGTTGCCTTTCGTGACGTAGGCCCGCCCGAGTTCGATCAGAATGGCATCCACTGGAAGATTGGCCGCATCCTGCGTGACCATCGTCTTCCACGTCGTGATTGCGGCATCCAGCTGACCGGCCCGCGCCTGCGCGTCGGCTTTCCCCAGCCGCGCCATCCGCCCATACAGACTGTTCGCGCCGGAGCGCTTGGTCACGTCGTCGAAGGCGGCAATCGCCTCGTCGTGCCGGCCGAGCGCGGCCAGCGCGCCGGCCATGTGGTATCGCGCGGTGATGCCGGCGGGCGCGTCGGGATAGGCGTCGGCCGCCGCCTTCAGCTTCGGCAGCGCCGCACTGAGCTTGGCGGCCTCGGTGGAGAAGGTGCCGGTGGCGCCGAACTGTGCTGCGGCCGGCGCGTCCCCGGCCTGGCCGGGCTGGGCGGCCGGAGTGGCGGGAACCACGCGGGCGTCGAGCGCCACCAGGGCGTCGGCGAGCAGCGCCTGCCCCTGCGTCTGCGAGCGCTGGCGGATCACCACCGCGCCGATCGCGATCACGGCCACCACGACGATGGCAATCACGACGACGCCCAGCGCCTTGGACCGCGGACCGACGAATTCCTGCAGGCTGGCCAGAGAGTGCGCCAGCTCGTTTTCCTTCAGATGTTGCCGTTCGTCACGTCTCATTGCTTGTCTTCCTTACGGCTTGCGTGCCTGACCGCCTGCGTCCGGAGTGCGTGGCGTCCCCGGACGGATTTGAACCGTCGGCCTCGCGCTTAGGAGGCGCGCGCTCTATCCAACTGAGCTACGGGGACGTCGGCCTATTCTAGTATTGCAGCACCGAATGGACCGCCCGGCCAGGCAGCTTGGCGCGCCCGGACAGGAAGGTCAGTTCGATCAGGAACACCAGCCCCACGAGGTCCCCCTCCAGGTCGCTCACCAGCTTGGCCGCCGCGGCGGCCGTGCCTCCGGTCGCCAGCACGTCGTCCACGATGAGCACCCGTTCGCCTTTCTTGATGGCGTCGAGGTGGATTTCGAGCGCGTCGGTGCCGTATTCGAGGGCATAGGACTCGCGAATGGCCCCCGCCGGCAGCTTCCCCGGTTTGCGGATCGGGATGAAGCCGGCGCCCAACCGCTCGGCCACCGCGGCGCCGAGGATGAATCCGCGGCTCTCGATGCCGACGACGCGCTCCACTCCTTGATCGCGGTAAGGGGCCGCCAGGGCGTCGATCGTCGCCCGGAAGCCGGCCGGCTCCTTGAGCAGCGTGGTGATGTCGTAGAACAGGATGCCGGGCTTGGGGAAATCGGGGACGTGGCGAATGTGCGCTTTGAGATCCATGCGTGTCGATGCGCCGTGGGGGCGCTCCTATCTCCTGACTGAAAAGCCGTGATACGCCCCCGATGGCGGCTCGGTGTCGTCCACCGCCACCGCGGCGACGCGTGCGCCGCCCGGGCCCTGCCACAACGCGCGCTCGACGCGCGTCACGGCCTCTTCCTCGCCTTCGACCAGCGCCTCCACGCGCCCGTCGGGCAGATTGCGGACCCAGCCGCACACGCCTTCGCGGTCGGCTGCGTCCTTCGTGAAATACCTGAAGCCCACACCCTGCACGCGGCCGCTGATGAGGTATCGCCGGGCCACACGCATCGCATCAACCGCTCACACCCTGGTCTTCTGCCGCGCCTCGCGCGGCGGACGAGCCGGCGGGCACAACCTACTTGATGAACGTGAACTTGGCCTGCGCGGAGGTCCCGCTGCTGAACGGCCAGAGGATGGAACCGTTGCTCGGCCGTGCCGTGGCGCGAACGGTCACGTAGTACTCGCGGTTGGCCTCGAGCACCGAGGTGCTGAAGAGCGGAAGCCGCTGCAGCACCGTGAGCCACAGGCGGACGGCGCGCTCGTCCTCGGCCGAACGGGTGTCCACGACCTTGCCATCGATGGAGCGGGTCAGGGCGTAGCGCCGCGTCAGGTTGTCGTACTCGACGCTGCTCGTCGCCGTGGACGTCGCCATCGTGCGATCCACCCACCCGGGCACGTCGAGGCGAAGCTCCGCGGCGTAGGTAAAGGTGGTCTTGAGGCCGCTCTGGATGGCCGCCCGCACTTCGTCGGTAAAGCCGTCATTGAGGGTGAAGGAGACGAAGACCTGCTCGTCCTTCACCAGCGGAACCACCCGCAGCCCCTCTGATGTCTGGGCCCCGACCGGGCCGGCCGCCAGGGCGACCAGCGCGAGGATACGGGCCGCGCGCCGGGCCCGCCGGAAGAGGAAACGCTGTGTAGATTCGTGCGTCATCGTCGAGGCGCCGTCGAAACTGTAGCACACCTTCTGCCAGGAACTGGGGCCTGAATGCTATGATCCGGCTCGGCTACGGCCACACTCGGACCGCGTGCGCAGAGCAAGAATCGTCATCGCCGTGCTCACTGTGATCGCCACCTCGGCGGTCACGTCGGTCTCTGCCCAGACCTCGTTCACCTTCAACGTCTTCCAGCGCTACCTCGATTCGTACCGCGAGCAGTTCGGCATCCCCGGTCTGTCGTGGGTCGTCGTCCAAGGGGGCGAAGTCCTCCCAGGGAGTTTTGGCGCGTCTGGCAAACAGGACGTCGAAGCCAATATCGCTGCCAG
>Ga0207708_10001238_pt1 | contig 19266 bp, 17 predicted proteins | sample KBSK5101metaG_FD_184340 | JGI IMG/M metagenome (GOLD analysis project Ga0207708, IMG submission 184340) | Corn, switchgrass and miscanthus rhizosphere microbial communities from Kellogg Biological Station, Michigan, USA - KBS K5-10-1 metaG... | ecosystem: Host-associated > Plants > Roots >...
CCCGCAAGCCGCTCGGCCGTCGGCGTCGCGCACGGCCCGCCGAACGCGCTCGAGGCGGCGAAGCCGACGTCGTCGAGCAGGACGACGAGCACGTTGGGCGCGCCCTCCGGTGGCCGCAGCGACTCGATCGCAGGGAACGACGCGTCCGGGTCCTTCGCATCAAATGGCAGCTCGCCCTCGTACGGCCTGTCCGGGATCGGAAGGACGTCCCGTGAAATCTGATCGGTCACTCTCGGCTCCTCTGCGGTGACCCAGGCGTCTGCCTCGGTGCCGCCATGCTCGAGTACCGCGGCCGAAGTGTCGTCGCCCGAATGGGGTGAGCCGGGCGGCACGCGTCATCGCCAAGATCGAGGAGCTCACCGGCCGCAAGGTGGCGGCCTTCATGAGCGCCGGCCACATCGACCCCGACTCGCCGCAGAGCTCTTCGTGCTCGAGCCCGATGGCGATTCGACCTCGAGCGAAGGCGGGTGATCGACGCGCCGCCGCCCGGGAACGCGAAAGCCCCGGTCGGACCGGGGCTTTTCGTGCCGTCGGCGACGGCGCTGTCACCGTCATCGTCGGCGGATAGCGGGGGCAGGATTCGAACCTGCGACCTTCGGGTTATGAGCCCGACGAGCTACCTGACTGCTCCACCCCGCGTCGCGTGGACAAGAAACGTTAGCACCGCCCTGCCGGTCGTCAACCCCTAGGACCAGCCGTCCCAGAGGCGCAGCTTTCCGAGCGGGTCGTAGGCGTGGCCGCCCCGGTACCAGCCGGGCACGGTCCACAGCTCGAAGTGCAGGTGGCAGCCGTCGGCGCGGCCCGTCCGGCCGACGCTGGCGATCCGCCGGCCCATCTCGACGTGGTCGCCCTCGGCCAGGCGCGGCGCGTTGAGCAGGTGCATGTAGACCTGGTCCTCGCCCGACTCGCGGCTGCGGATCACGAGGTAGTTGCCCGCGGCGCCCTGGTAGCCGGCGAACATCACCCGACCCGCCTGGGCGGCCCGGACCGGCGTGCCGCAGTCGGCGAACATGTCCTGGCCGTCGTGGCCGCGGCCGCCGCCGAAGCGGTTGTCCGGCCAGCGGCTGAGGTCGTGCGGGCCGTCGATCGGGAACACCGCCGTGTGCTCCGGGACGATCTCCTCGATGCCCAGCGTGGGGTCGCCGAACGCCGCCGCCGCGGTGGCGGGGATCGACAGCGACAACAGCAGCGCACACAGCGCGCCGCGGGCCAGGCGGGACGACAACGGACGAGCCTCTTTCTCGGACGCTTACGGGGTGAGCTGACGGGCTCGCGCGGAGAAAGCCGCGCTACGCGCACGACGGCGCGATTCGCCCCTGAAACTGCGGTTGGTTCCCCCGTCCGCCGTCCCGGCCTGGGCCAGAAGGCGGTTCAGCTCAGGTTTTCGATCCCGACAGTCTAGGCAGCTCGATCGCGGGACAGCGGTCCATCACCACGCGAAGGCCCGCCGCGCGGGCGCGCTCGGCGGCCGCGGGGTCGATCACGCCGAGCTGCAGCCAGACGGCCTTGGCGCCGATCGCGATCGCCTCGTCGACGTGCGCGCCGGCCTCCGAGGAGCGCCGGAAGACGTCGACGACGTCGACCGGCTCCTCGATGTCGTGCACGCTCGCGACGCAGCGCTCCCCGAGGATCTCGTCCGCGTTGGGGTTGACCGGGATCACGCGGAAGCCGCGGCCCTGCAGCAGCGCGGCGATCCGGTGCGAGTCGCGGTACGGGTCGGGCGAGCAGCCGACCACGGCCCAGGTCTGCGTCTGCTCGAGCGCGAAGCGGATGTCCTCGTCCATCCCCTCACTCTTCCACGAGCGCGCGCAGGCGAAGCGCGTTCCGCACCGCGAAGCCCTCCCAGTCGTTGTTGAAGTACGCGAACACCTCGGCGCGGTGCGCCAGCCCGCGTACGTGCCCTGCCCACTCGCGCAGCTCGGACTCGGAGTAGTTGCCGCGCCGCCCGCGGGCGCCGAAGTGGAAGCGCAGGAACGTCCAGTCGGCGGTCAGCTCGAGCGGCTGCCATGGACGCTCGGGATGGTGGGCGAGCACGAGCGCGACGTGGTGGAAGCGCAGGAGCTCGAGCACCTCGTCGGAGAACCAGCTCGGGTGGCGGAACTCGAAGCAGTGCCGCCCTGGTGGCAGGGCCTCGAGCGCCTCCTCGAGCCGGCCCACGTCGGCCCGCTCGCGCTCCGGCAGCTGCCACAGGACCGGCCCGAGCTTGGGCGAGTCCGCCAGTGGCCCGATCCCGTCGTAGAAGCGCCGCAGCGAGGGCCCGAGGTCGCGCAGGCGCTTCATGTGGGTCATGTACCGGCTGGCCTTGACCGCGAAGACGAAGTCGTCCGGGGTCTGGCCCAGCCAGTTCTCGACCGCGCCCGGTTTGGCGAGCCGGTAGAAGGTCGAGTTGACCTCGACCGTGTCGAACAGCGTCGCGTAGTGCTCGAGCCAGCGGCGGGCGGGCAGGCCTTCTGGATAGACCCGCCCGCGCCAGTCGCGGTAGTTCCAGCCCGAGCAGCCGATGCGGACCGGCCGGACCGTCCTACTTCACCTTGAAGCGGACGACCGGGCCCTCCTGCTTGCAGTCGCTCGAGCCGCTGCGGCACTCGATGCGGTACGCCTGCCAGTAGTAGGTGCCGGGGTTGTTGAGCCAGAAGGCGGGGAAGTCGTAGAACGTCTGCTTGGCCTGGAAGACGCCGTTCTTCTTCTTGGCCTGCAGGATCGTCGCCTTCTTGCAGATCATCCCGTCCTTGTCCTTCTTGGCGGACTTGCAGACGTGCATGAACACGCCGGCCCCGGGGTTCTTGACCCGCATGCGGAAGGTGGCGGCCTTGCCGGCGGGGACGGAGGTGCCGGCCTTCGGGGCGAGCGGCGTGATCCCGTTCTTGGTGGCCGCCGCGGCCGGGCCGGCGAGGACGAGAGCCGCCAGCGGTACGGCGGTGAGCGCGAGCGTCCGTGCGACGCGAGAGGAACTGAGCATCCGCGCAATGTAGCCGCGATGATGCCGACGATGGGAAGGATCTTCGTGACGCGGGCGCTGCCGTTCGCGGCGCTCGACCGGCTGGCGGCCGAGCACGAGCTGGACGTCTGGGAGGGCGACCTCCCGCCCGGGCCGGAGGCGATGCGCGAGCGCGCCGCCGCGGCCGACGGCCTGCTCTCGCTCGTGACGGACCCCGTCGGCGCCGACCTGCTGGCCGCCTGCCCGGACCTGAAGGCGATCGCGAACATGGCCGTCGGGACCGACAACATCGACCTCGAGGCCGCCGCGGCCCGGGGCATCCCCGTCGGCAACACGCCCGACGTGCTGACCGACGCGACCGCGGACCTCGCGTTCGCGCTGCTGCTGGCGGTGGCGCGGCGGCTGCCGCAGGGCGAGGCGCAGGTGCGCGAAGGCCGCTGGCGCACCTGGGAGCCGGCCGGCGATCTCGGCGCCGACCTCTCCGGTGCGACGCTCGGGATCGTCGGGCGCGGCCGGATCGGCGACGCCGTCGCCCGCCGCGCCGACGGCTTCGGGATGGAGGTGATCGCGAGCTCGCGGCGCTCCGGGATGCCGCTCGAGGAGCTGCTCGAGCGCGCGGACTTCGTCTCGCTGCACTGCCCGCTCACGCCGGCCACGCGGCACCTGATCGGCACCGAGGCGCTGCAGCGCATGAAGCCGAGCGCGTACCTCGTCAACACCGCGCGCGGCGGCGTCGTCGACCAGGTCGCGCTGCGGCTGGCGCTGATCGCGGGCGAGATCGCCGGCGCGGCGCTCGACGTCACCGATCCCGAGCCGCTGCCCGCCGGCGACCCGCTGCTGGAGGCGCCCAACCTGCTCGTCGTCCCCCACGTCGGCTCGGCCACCGTGCGCACCCGCGAGCGGATGGCCGAGATGGCGGTCGAGAACCTGCTCGCGGCCCTCGCCGGGCACCCGATGCCGTACCCGGTCTGAGCGGCGTGCGCGTCGCCGTCGCCGACCTCGGCACCAACTCCACGCGCCTGCTGATCGCCGAGGTGACGGACGGGCGGGTGCGCGAGCTCGAGCGCCACTCCGTGGTCACCCGCCTCGGCGACGGGGTCGACGCGTCGGGCCGGCTCGGCGAGGCCGCGCAGGCGCGGGTGCTCGCCACCCTCGAGGGCTACGCGGAGGCGATCGGGCGCCACGGCTGCGAGCGGCGCGTCGCCGTGCTGACCTCGGCGGTCCGCGACGCGGCCAACGGGGCGGCCTTCACGACCACGGTGCGCGAGCGCTTCGGCCTCGACGCCCGCACGATCGAGGGCGACGAGGAGGCGCGCCTGACCTACCTCGGCGCGACCGCCGCGCGCGACCGCGGCGACGCCACGCCGCTGCTGGTGGTCGACATCGGCGGCGGCTCGACCGAGCTCGTCACCGGCGCGGGCGGCGAGATGGACTTCCACGTCTCCACCCAGGCCGGCGTCGTGCGCCACTCCGAGCGCTTCCTGGACGCGGACCCGCCCGGGCGCGAGGGCATGGATGGGCTCGCGCGCGACGTGCGCGCGCTGATCGAGCAGGCGGTGCCGGACGCGGTGCGCTACCGGGTGCGGGAGGTCGTGGCGGTCGCCGGCACGGCCACGTCGGTCGCCGCGATCGACGCCGGCGTTGAGCCGTACGACCCCGTGCGCGTCGAGGGCCGCGTCGTGCAGGCCTACCGCCTGTCGGCCATCTCCGCTAACCTGGCCGCGCTCCCGCTGGAGGAGCGCCGGAAGGTCCCGGGACTGCACCCGGACCGGGCGCCCACCATCGTGGCCGGGGTGATAATCCTGGCCCAGGTGCTCGAGGCCTTCGGGCTCGATCGCTTCGAAGCCTCCGAGCGCGACATCCTCTGGGGTGCGGCCATCTCCGCCACACCTTAATCCGGACCGGCGTTTCTGGACGTCTGTTCGATTGCCGCTGCCCCATCGGCACGCGGATACTCACGGTGTCGAATGGGCGGTCGTGCCTCCCGCCGCCGCCTGCCCGACGCATAGGTCCGGGCGATGCCGCATCATCGGCGCCTCCCGCCGTCCGGACCACCCAATAGGCCCCTCAAGGCACGTACCCCTGCCCGTCCTGACGGGGCCAACTTGAAGCCGCCCGCCCCCGCCGCGGGCGGCTTCACTTTAAGGGCTGCCGTGACTCGGCAGGCGGGGCGCCCCCGCCTGCGTGCGGCTTCACTTCAAGGACTCGTTCCTACGCCAGGTTCGCGGCGCGCGGGTAGACCACCGACGGGTCGGTGAGCACGTTCACGAGCGCGGGGCGCCCGGCCGAGAAGGCCCGCTCGAGCGCCGGCCGCAGCTCGCCCGGCGCGCGCACCAGCTCGCCCTGGCAGCCGAGCGCCTCGGCCACGCGGTCGTATCGCGTCTCCGGCGTCAGCTCGGCCACGACCGAGTAGCCGTACAGGTACTCCATCGGGTGCTTCTCCAGCGCCCAGATGCCGTTGTTGCCGACGACCGCGACGACCTGGACGCCGTGCCGCGCGAGCGTGTCGAGCTCCATGCCCGCGAAGCCGAACGCGCCGTCGCCGAGCAGCAGCACGACCTGGCGGTCCGGGTGGGCGAGCTTCGCCGCCAGCGCGTAGCCCGGGCCGCAGCCGAGGCAGCCGAACGGCCCCGGGTCCAGCCAGCAGCCCGGCTCGTAGGTGTCGACGACCCGCCCGGCGTAGGAGACGAAGTCGCCGCCGTCGCCGATCAGGATCGCGTCGCGGTCGAGCACGCCGGCGAGCTCGCGGTAGAGCCGCATCGGGTGCAGCGGCGAGCGGTCGTCGGTGAAGTGCTCCTCCTCGGCCGCGCGCTTCTCGGTCTCGACGCCGCGCAGGTGCTCGATCCACGGCCGCCGGCCGTCTGCCCCGCCGGCGTCCGCGAGCGCGCCGAGCGCCTCGGGCACGTCGCCGAACAGCTCCGCCGCCACGGCCCGCGGGTGGTCGCGCTCGGGCTCCGCGCCGTCGAGCACGATCAGCTCGGTCTCCTCCCCGAACGCGCCGCCGAAGGCGAGCCGGAAGTCCATCGGCACGCCGATCACGAGCGCGACGTCGGCGCCCTTGAGGCCGGCGCTCCTCGCGCGCGCGAAGAACAGCTCGTGGTCGGCGGGCAGGCAGCCGCGCGCGAGCCCGTTGAGGAACACGGGGATACCGGCCGCCTCGGCGAGCTCGCGCAGGCCGTGCTCGCCGTGCGCCCAGTAGAGCCCGTTGCCGGCCATGATCACCGGCCGCTCGGCGTCGCGCAGTAGCGCCACCGCACGCTCGAGCGCCCGGCCGTCGACCGGCGTGCGGCGGATCTCGGGCGGTCCGGCGAGCTCCGGCTCCTCGGCCTCGGAGAAGACGTGGTCCATCGGGAAGTCCAGGAAGACGGGGCCCGTGTGCGGGCGCCGCGCGGCGTCCCAGGCCTCGTCGAGCAGCCCCGGGATCTCGGCCGTGGAGCCGGCGGTCGCGGCCATCTTGACCACGGGGCGCACGAACGGCAGGTGGTCGATCTCCTGCAGCGAGCCCTGGCCCCAGCGCCACGCCGGCGCGCGCCCGCCGAGCACGAGCATCGGCGAGCGGTTCTGCATCGCCGAGGCCATCGCGCTGATCCCGTTGGTGATCCCCGGCCCGGCGGTCAGGGCCGCCACGCCGGGCTCGCGCGTGACCTTCGCCCAGCCCTCGGCCGCGAACGCGGCGGAGGATTCGTGGCGCACGTCGACGAGGTCGATCCCCTCCGCGCGGCAACCGTCGTAGATCGAGAACAGGTGGCCGCCGGTGAGCGTGAACAGCTTGCGCACGCCGTAGGCCTTCAGGCGGCGCGCGACCATCCGGCCGCCGTGCAGGGTCTGGGTCGCTTCGGCCTCAGTCATGGCGCCGGAATCTACCCCCGACGTTCGGGGGGTGTGCCGTCCCGCGTCCCTGGGAGGGGTCCCGCGCCCGGTCTAGCTTCCGGGGTATGGACACGACACCGCGCACCGACCGATTCACCGCGGACCTCGAGCTGCTGCTGCGCGAGTCCGACCGCGAGGACCCGATCCTGCCCGAGATCCGGGACGCCGATCAGGCCCCGGAGGAGGAGATCGACGCCCGCATCCTCGCCGGGCTCGTCAGCCCGTGACCCGGGCGGCGCGCGCCGCCTGATGCCGGGCCGCGGCCGCGGCCTCGTCGATGCGGTGCTCGCCCCAGAACAGCGCGTCGCCGACCTTCATGGCGGGCAGCCGGTCGGCTCCCGCGGCCAGCAGGCGGCGCCCCGCGGCGTCGATCTCGCCGTCGCGGTGCATCTCCGTGAGGGCGCTCAGCCAGCCCTGCATGTCGATCCCCGCCGCCGCGGCCGCCTCGGCCAGCAGCTCGGGATCGTCGAGGTCGAAGCCGCCGCAGAACGCGAGCCGGCCCGCGGCCAGCACGAACGCGGCGCCGCGGCCCTGCTCGGCCGCGTAGTGCGCGGCGCGCATCGCGGCCGGCACCTCCTCGGGGAAGCGCTCGGGCCAGATCAGCGGCAGCCGCAGCTCCAGCGCGCGCCGCTCGGCGCTCAGCCGGTAGTCGGCCACGCCGTCGGGATCACTCGTGAGCGTGCCGCAGCAGAGCGCCGACGTCGAGGCCGGCGTCCACACCACCTCGTCGAAGATCCGGTCCACCCGCTCGGCGGCGAGGTACGAGAACGGACAACAGAGGTCGAACAGGAACTCGACGCGCGAAGGACCGGCCCGAAGCCCCGCCCGTGCCTCCCGCGCCGCCCTGCGCTCGGCCAGCCTGATCACGTCGCCCATCGATCCGTCCCTTGTGGTCTGAAACTACGGGCGACATGCACCCGATTCGTCCCCTCCAAACGCTCCCGCCTGAGGAAACTTGCGGTGATCTCATCGGCCGGGCAAGAGATCGCCTGCATCCGCCGAATGTCCAGGAAATCAAACTGCCCGCTCCTGGAGCGGCTATTCTCACGCCACCGCGGCCCCTCCCGGCTCGCGTGACCCCGGAGAGGTAAGAGCCTTGCCACCAGTACCGCCCCCCAAGCGCCATCCTTACGATCAGTGGTCCCCCGATGCCCGGGCGCTCGACCTCGTCGGCGACAAGTGGACCCTGCTGATCATCCGCGACCTGGCCGCAGGCCCGCGCCGGTTCGTCGAGTTGCAGCGGGTCCTACCCGGTATCTCCACCGAGCAGCTGCGCTCGCGCCTGAACCGGATGGTGGCCGACGGCCTGCTCACGCGCCAGCGCTACCGCGAGGTGCCGCCGCGCGTGGACTACGAGCTGACCGAGCGCTCGCGCGAGCTGATGCCGGTGCTCGGCGCGCTCGCCCGCTGGGGCTACGACTGGACGTGGGGCTCCCCGCGCCCGGGCGAGGACGTCAACGTCGGCGCGATCTTCCGCCTCGGCCCCGGCATGCTGGTCGCGCCCGAGGGCGTGGAGGGCATGGTCGAGTTCGTGGTCGACGCCCGCGGCGACCTGCCCGAGCGCCGCTACCAGCTCACGCTGGCCGGCGGCCGTGTCGAGATCACCGAGCAGGCGCAGAGCGAGCGCGAGCCGGACGCGCAGGTCAGCGGCCCGGTCTCCGCGTGGGTCAGCGCGCTCGGCCCAGACGGCGGCACGGACGAGCTCCGCTTCGCCGGACGCCGCGCGCTCTCGGACGCCGTGCTCGCGGGTTTCGCGCAGGCCGGCGTGCGCCGCGCCGCCGCTGCCGCCTAGCCGAAAGACCAGTTACCGGTTGTCGCTCGCCGCGGCGCCGGACGAGTAGTCGTCCGCCTCGACGTGCGGGAACGCGCCCGTCAGCTTCTTGCCGTTGAACGAGAACTTGTAGCCCGGGTCGAACGGGTTCTCGTTCTGCACCACGCAGCCGGGTGAGCCGTCGGTCGGCGCGGGCTTCACGCCCGAGTTCGTGCAGTCGAACTGGCCCGTGATCTTGTACTTGTTGTAGCCCTGCCCGTTGTCGGCCTTGGAGGAGGCGATGCTGAGCGGCTGGAAGTACGAGTTGCCGCGGTTGGTCGGCGCCCGCTCCTTCCAGATCGAGACGCTCTCCGCCCCGAGCGGGCCGAACTGGCGCAGGTAGTGGCCGACGCCGCCGCCGGGCGACGCCGTCTTGGCCGACAGCGCCGCGGCGCCGTAGTTGAGGAAGTCGGCGACCTGCCACTGCGACGCCTCGAAGTACTTGAAGATCGGGTTGATCTGCTGCAGGAACGGCCCGAGCTCGCCGAGCAGCGGCTGGGCGCCCTCGAGCACCTCGCGCGTGGCCGGCATGCCGGTCTTGGACGCGGTGATCACCGGATCGAGGTTCTGGAAGAAGCGCTCGAGGTCCGGCGCCAGCGCGCGCACGTCGCGCAGCGTCGGCTGCAGGTCGCGCGCCACCGGGCGCAGGTCCGTGATCAGCGGATCGGTGTCGGCCGAGAACTTCTGCACGCGGGCGAGCGTCAGCTTGGACTCGTGGAGGAACGTCGGGAAGATCCGGATCGTCTCTGCCAGCTCGTCGTTCTTGGACGCGGTCGCGTCGAAGGTGCGCTTGGAGCCCGTGATCAGGTTGCGCAGCTGCGCCTCGTTCTGCGTGAGCGCCGCGAACACGACGCCCGTGTTCTTGACGAGCCGGGTCACGGCGCCTTCCTGGGAGTCGAGCACGGCGAGCACGTCGGCGCCGTCGCTCGCGAAGCCCGGGAGCGTGCCCAGCGCGTCGTTGAAGTCGCGGCCGCGGCCCTTGATGCCCTTCGCCAGCTCCGTCTGCCAGCCCTTGAAGGCCGCGCGCGTCTCGGGATCCAGGGAGTCGAAGATCTCGTCCAGCTCGACGGTCGGCTTGACCTGGCCGTCCGGCAGCTCGCCGCCCTCGGGGATCTTCTCCTCCGAGCGGCCCGGGGTGAGCTCCACGTAGGTCTCGCCCAGCAGCGTCTTCTGGCGCAGCACGGCGCGCGCGTCGCTGCGCAGCGGCGCGTAGCGGCGCTCGAGCTCGACGGTGGCCACGGTGCGGTTGGTGCCGTCGCCGACCTCGACCTTGCGCACCTTGCCGACCGGCACGCCGGCGACGCGCACGTCGGCCTCCGTGGCGAGCGTGGTCGCCTCCGGGAAGTCGATCTTGACCTGGTAGCCCTTGGGCTTCAGCGGCACCGGGCCGCCGAAGGACAGCCACAGGAACAGCAGCAGCCCGAAGCACGACAGGGCGAAGACGACCATGACGATGATGCGCGGAAGTGAGGGGGCGGCCTTGTTCATCTACTTCGTGGCGCAGGCCTTGGAGTCGGTGAGCAGCGGCGTGAGCATCTGGAGGAACTCGATCTCCGGCTGGTCCTTGATCGTCTGCTCGATCGTGGCGCAGGGGGCCGCGATCGTGACCGGGCGGAACACGCCGTTGGCGTCGGAGGTCGAGAACAGCTGGATCGCCATGTGCTGGGCCCAGCCGAGCCAGAACAGGTAGCCCTCCTGGCGCGCGGCGTTGTCCGGGCCCTCGCGGCCGTTCGGGTTGTAGGCGAGCAGGTTGAAGAAGTTGTTGAGCTGCTTGAACGTGCGCGTCAGGCCAGGCGCGGCGTCGGCGAGCTGGACCGAGGCGGGCCGCAGGTTGCGCGCGAGCGGGCGCGCCTCCTTGACGAACGGCCGGATGTCCTTGGCCAGCAGCGGCGTGGCCTCCTTGGCGAACGGCTCGACGGCCTTGTTGGCCGGATCCAGCGCGCGGGCGGCGGGCCGCAGGCGCTGGACGGTCGGGCCGAGCACGTCGGCGAACTGCTGCACCTGGCCCAGCGACGCGGTCGTCTGCTGCAGGGTGCTCGGCAGCTCGCTGACCGCGGCGGAGATGTTGGACTCCTCCGACGCGAACGAGCGCAGCACCGCGGAGGAGGCGGTGACGAGGCCGGCGATGTCGTCGTCGTGGCTGGCCAGCTCACCGTTGAGCTGGTTCAGCGACGTGATCAGCCGGCGCAGGTTCGTCCGCCGCTCGGCGATCGCGCCGTTGACGGCGGCGAGGTCGCGGTGCGTGGGCTCGAAGCGGCGGAACAGGTCGCGCAGGTCGCCGTTGCGGCCCTTCAGGCCGCGGCCGAGGTCGGAGATCAGCAGCCGCAGGTAGTCGCGCGTGTCCGAGTCGAGCGTCGAGAGGATCTCGTCCGGGTTGACGTCGGGGCTCGTCGAGTCGACCGGGATCGTCCAGTTCTCCTTCGCCACGGGCGCCCCGTCGCTGCCCGGGTCGAGCTGGATGAACATGTCCTTCAGGCCGGTCTTGGGACGCAGCAGCGCGGTCGCGTCCGTGTGGACCATGCCCTTGTACTTGTGGTCGATGTCCATGCGGACGATCGCGCGTCCGTCCTTGAGCTCGACGGCGCCGATGTCGCCGATCCGCACGCCCGCGACGCGGACGGTCTGGCCCTGGCCGGCGATCACGGCCTGGGCCGTCTGGAACTCGGCCTTCAGGACGTAGGGCTTTTCCTCGATCAGCGGGAAGCGCATCCGCTGGTTGGAGAGGATGTAGGCCGACACGCCGCCCGCGACCAGGATCAGCCCGAGCACGGCGATGAAGTCCTTGAAGTGCTTGCGGATGGCGATCACGGCGCGTTGCCTCCGGCGAGCGAGTCGATCAGGCCCTTGGTCGCGTCCTTGTCGGTGACCTTGAGCTTGTCGGCGAGCTTCTCGTCCTTGAGCTGGCCCCGGAGCCAGTCGACGGCGCGGGTCTTGGCCAGGTCGTAGCGGTCCTGGAACGCCTTCGAGCTCGTATCGGCCTTCCACTGCTGCGGCGGGGCGGCCGGCTGGCTGCGCAGGTCCGGCGTCTCCTGGTTCTCGCACGGCTGCTTCTCGTCCAGCGGCGGGCGCGACTTCGGCTTCGGCGGGTTGGCGCCGAGGATCTCGTTGGTCGTCGTGCCGAACTCGCCGGGCGCGAGCTGCACGAGGTTGGTGCCGCCGGCGGCCAGCACGCGGAACCACTGGCCGTTGGCGTCGCCCGAGCGGCTCTCGCCGGCGAGGCCGGGGAACGCCTTCGGCGCCTCGGAGTAGACGGGGCCCTCGGCCGGGAACTGCTTGTCCTCGACCTTGTCCTTGGCCCAGGGCAGGACGACCTCGTTCTGGCAGCTCGCGAGCTGGCGGTTCTGCTCGGCCAGCGGGATGCTCTCGCGGGCCAGGCGGGCGAGCGCCGGCACGGTCGGGCGCAGGTCGGCGGCGAGGCCGCGCAGCTCGTCCTCGGAGACCAGGCCGCGCAGCTGGCGCACGAGCGGGATCGAGGCGTCGAGCGCGGCCTCGGAGGACTGCACGCCCGGCCGCAGGTCGGCGGTGAACGCGCGCAGCGGCGGGAAGGACTCGTTGAGCGCCCCGAGGGCGGGCTGGGCGGCGCGCAGCGTGCGCGGCAGCTCGGCGATCGCCAGGCGCAGGTTGCCCTGCTCGCGGGCGAACGCGGCGGCCGTCGTGTTGAAGTCGGTGATCAGGCTCTTGAGCTGCTCGGGGTGGCGGTCCAGCGCCTGCGCCGTCGCGCCCGCGTTCTTGACGTAGCCCGAGAGGTCGTGCTCCGTCTCGCCCAGCGAGGCCTCGTTGACGATCGCGGTGTCGCGGTAGGCGCTCTTCCAGTACGGGATCGACCGGTTGAAGGCCTCCGCGCCGCCCTTGTCGAGCGCGTTGCCGTACTCGTCGAGCAGCGTCTTGAGGTCCTCGCGCGTGTCGGACTGCAGCGAGGTCAGCAGCTGGTCGAACTGGACCGGCACGGCGGTCTGGTTGATCGGGATCGTGCCGTTGTCGGCGATCTCGGGCGCGCCCGGCGTGCCCGGCTCGAGGTCGACGAAGAAGTTGCCCTCGAGGAAGATGCGCGGGCGGATCTTGGCGCGCGCGTCGTCGTGGATCGGGCGGCCGGCCTTGCCGACGGTCATCGTGACCATCACCGCGTCGCTGTCCTTGCCGGCGCGCTCGACCTTCTTGACCTTGCCGACCTCGACACCGGCGATCCGCACCGGCGAGCCCTTCTTGAGGTTGTTGGAGGACTCGAACGCCGCCTTGATCTCGTACTGCGGCTTGAACGGGATCGACTTGGTGAAGCCGAGGTAGACGAGCGGCAGGATGATCGCGAGCGCGAGCAGCGCCACGCCGGCGTTGTTCTTCGGCTTCAGCCGCTTGGCGCGCCTCATCGGATCCCCGGCTCGGCTTCGGAGGGGGCCAGCTGCAGGTAGTCGCTGGTCTGGGGCGCCGCGGTGTACGTCTGGCCCTTGGGCACGCGCGGCTTGCCGACGAACGTCGGGCCCTGCGCGCCGGGCGTGCGCGGGTTGAGGTTCACGCGGTACTTGGAGTCCATGCCGCCGGCGTTGCGCTCCAGCCAGCCGCGCTGACCCGTCTCGCAGTCGGCGCGCCCGTCGGGCGTGATCGCCGCCGCGTACGGCTGGTTCTGCGCGTACTGGGGCGCGCCCTCCTTGGCGTTCTGGCCGTTGGCGGGCTCGTCGGCGCCCATCGAGCCGACGCCGTCGTCCTGCGGGCCGGCCGTGTTGGCGAGCGCGCGCTGGGCGGAGCCGGTCGTATCGGGCTCGGAGAAGTGCTCGGCCAGGTAGGTGAAGAACAGGTTGGCCGAGTTGCAGACGGTCACGTACGGGCCGTAGAACTTCATCTGCGGGTTGAGCGTGGTGACGGTCGCGCCGAGGCCGCGCACGCCGGGCAGCGTGCCGGGCGCCTCGGAGAGCTCGCGCACCTGGTCGAGCGTCTTGCCGAGCTCCTCGTTGAGCTCGGGAGCGCGCTTGTTGACCGGGATCGCGACCTCGACCGCGCGGTTGAGCGTCGGCAGCGCGCCGCGCAGCTCGGCGGTCGCGGGGGCGAAGTCGTCGCCGAAGCCCTCGAGGTTGGCCAGGAACGGGCGCTGCGCGCGGAAGGACTCGATCGCGACGTCCATCGTCGGCGGCGAGTCGGAGATCGTCTGCTTGAGCGCGCCCTCGTCGCGGCCGAGCGCCTCGAAGGTGTCGGCCATGGAGGTGAACAGCGCGGCCTGCTGCTCGGACACCGGCGAGACGATCCGCGCGGCGTCCGCGAGCTCGTCGAAGAAGCGGGTCAGCTCGGTGTCCGGGTCGGCGAGGTTCGACATCACCGGCTGCAGGTGCTCGAGCAGCCTCGGCAGCTCCTCGATGGTGCGCCCGACGGCCTGCCCGCGGCCCGCGAACGTGTCGCCGAAGCCGCGCAGGTTCTCCTGGTTGGCCTTGCGCGTCTCGGCATCGAACATCTTCAGGACCTCGTCGATGTCCGTCGAGGCGCTGCCCTGGTCGGCGGGCACCGTGTCGCCGTTGGCGAAGGCGTCCTTGCTGGAGCCCTCGATCAGCTCGAGGTACTTCAGGCCGAGCGCCGAGCGCGGGCGGATCCGGAACGTCGAGTCCTGCGGGACGTCGCCGATGCGCTTGTCGAGCTTGAGGTCGAGCTCGGCGACGACCTTGCCGTCCTTGCCGCGCACCGGCGTCATGTCGTCGATGACGCCGACGCGGCTGCCGCCCGAGCGGATCTCGTTGCCCGGCACCAGGTTGGCGCCGTTGGGGACGCGCACCTTCAGCGCCGTCGTCGGCACGAACGGCAGGCCCTGGTTGGCGTTGTAGGACAGGAACACCGCCACGATCACGACGAGGACGGTGACGCCGCCGACGAGGACGGGGTTGGACGCGATGCCGGCTCCGGTCCGCTTCATGGCGCGAGCAGGTAGTCGAGGAGTTGGCCGGTGGCGCCCGTGCTCGGGACGCTCGGCGCGGACGGGACGGGCGCCGACGGGGTCGGGAACGTCGGGGTGGGCACGCTCGGGGCGCTGGGCGCGCCGGGTGCCGGGGGCAGCTTGTCCGGGTCGGGCAGCTTGATGCCGAGCTTGTCCTCCAGGCGCTTGCGCAGCTTGTCGACGTCGCCGCGGCCGTCCTCGATCGCCTTGCGCAGGCGGTCGATCGCGCGCTTGCGCAGCTCGTCCTTGTCGAGCTTCTTCTTGAGGTCCTCGAGCGGGACCTTGACCTCGGGCACGCTCGGCTCAGGCTTGCCGGCGTCCGGCGTGGACTTCTCCTCGGTCTTCTTCTTCGCCGTCGTCTTCTTCTCGGCCGCGGCGAACTGCCTGCCCGTGGAGGTCGGGTCGGGCGTCGTGATCGACGGCTGGTTCGGGCCGAGGATCGCGGCGCAGTCCTTGTAGAAGGACGGGTCCTTGGCCATCTCTTCCTTCAGCGACTCCGGGTTCTGGTAGTTGGAGCACTTGGAGTGGAAGAGGTTGACCTTCAGCATGTAGCCGTTCTTGTCGTAGATGTTGATCGCCTGCGACTGGTCGAAGACCCACTGCAGGACGGCCTCGAAGCCCGTGTAGCCCTGGCCGCCCGGTGAGCGCGGGTCCTTCTCGACGGCGTTCTTGCGGTCGTTGAGGTGCTCGAAGACGATCGCGGAGTTGTTGGCGAGCTCCGGCGCCTGCTTGGTCGCCTTGTCGAGCTCGGCGACCACCGGCTGCGCGGCCTTGACGGCCGGGCGGCCCTTGCGCGACGCCTCGGCCAGCGAGCGCAGGTTGACCTGGGTGGACTCCGACAGCGGCTTGAGGTTCTCCAGGAACGTGGCGAGCTGGTCGGCGGAGGCGTTGAGGTTCTGCAGCGACGGCGTCTGCGCCTCGGCGGTGTCGCCGAGCTGGGCCATCGTCGGGCGCAGCTCGCGCAGGAAGGTGGGCAGGCGCTGCAGGCCGGCGGCGATGTCGGCACGGCGCTCGGCGGAGGCGGCGGCCGTCTCCTTGGTCTCCACGACCCAGCGCCCGACGTCCTTCTTGTTGTCCGCGAGGTCGCCGATCGTGGTGTCCGCGTCGGTGATCAGCTGCTTGAGCGTCTGGTTCTGCGTCGCGAGCTTGGCCAGCACGCGGTCGGTCTCGCGCAGCGCCGGGCTCGCGCGGCGCACGACGTCGTTGATGTCCTCCGCGCGGCCCGCGACACCGGCGCCGAGCTCGTCGAGGATGATCCCCAGCCGCTCGCGGTACGGGCGCCGCAGCACGTTGTTGACGAGGTCGATGGGGATCGTCGACGTCGTCTGCTCGACGGGGATCGTCGCGCCGCTCGCGAGCTTCTCGGGCGAGGTGCCGGGCTTGCAGTCGATGTAGTACTCGCCGATCAGCGACTGCGGGCGCGACTCGCACTGGACGTCCTTGCGCAGCGAGCCGAAGCCCTCGCGCGTGATCTTGAAGTCGACGAGCGCCTTGTGCGTCTTCGGGTCGACCTCGAGGCCCTCGATCGTGCCCGCGCGCACGCCCGCGACCTTCAGGTCGGCGCCCTTCACGATGCCGAACGCGTTGTCGAGCACGACCGTGTACTGCGGCTGCTCGGGCCCGCTGTCGCGGCCCACCACGAGGTAGGCGGCGCCGGCGACGACGGCCAGCATCAGGACTGTGGAGAGGATCGCGCGCATCTACTTGCCCGGGAGCACCTGGCTGGGATCGCAGTCCACCTCGGCCGGCTTCCACGGATTGGAGCCGTCCTCGTTCTTGTGCTCGGCCGAGCCGGGGCAGCGGTTGCGCTGGTTGAGCGCCGCGCCGGACTCGAAGGCCGCGCCGCGCAGCTCGGGCGGCACGGGCGAGAGCTGGCCGTTGGCCACCGTGAAGGCGCTCGCGTGGATGCCGACGCGCGAGGCGGCGCCGAGCGCGTCGTAGATGCCGGAGTGGCTGAAGTCGTCGAACCAGCCGAGCGCGTCCGGCGCGTACGGGCGCACGGAGGCGACGATCGGCGCGTACTCCTTCACGGAGTCCGTGATCGCCGGGAACGCCGCCTGGCGCTTGGAGCCGTTGGCCTCGACCTCGCGCACCGTCGCGTTGCGCAGCGGCACCTGCAGCTTCGTGAGCTCGAGCGCGTCGTTGTCGGCGCCGGGCCGGCGCAGGATGTCGGCGAGGTCGCGGAAGGTCGGGCGCGCGTCGCGGGCCAGCGGGCGCAGCTCGGCCATGAACGGGCGCAGCTTCTTGGCGACCGGCTTGGAGTCCTCGACCAGCGGGTCGAGGTCGTCGAGCGTCGCGCGCAGGTTCAGGAAGGTCGTGTTGGCGCGCCGCATGAACGGCGGCAGCTGGCCGATCGCGTCCGCGAGCGCGGCCTGCTCGCTGCCGATCGCGGTCGTCGTCGTGGCGAGGTGGTCGACGAGCCCGGAGAGGTCCTCGCGGCGGTCCGCGACGTCGGTGACGAGTTTGGAGGAGGCGACCACGAAGCGCTCGAGCAGCGGCGTGTCGCGGTTGAGCTCGTTGAAGAGCTTGCTCGAGGCCGACAGCGACGGGTTGAGGTAGAGCAGGCCCTCGTTCATCGCCTCGCCCTGGCCCTTGTACTGCTTGTCCGAGCCCTTGAGGACCGCCTGCAGGTCCTTGCGGCTGTCGGGGTCGAACGTGTTGAAGATCTGGTCCAGGTCGACAGCGGAGGTGGTCGCGTCCTGGTCGATGACCCCGCCGTCCGCGATCTCCGGGGCGCTGTCGGGCGGCAGCGTGAGGTCGACGTAGCGGTTCGCGATGCCCGACAGCGAGGCCTGGCGCACGATCGCCCGCGTGCCGCGGCGCAGCGGGGAGTGGTCGGAGTCGATCGACAGCGTGATCTCGGCCTGCCCGTCGGCGGTGAGGTCGATCTTCTTGACGGTCCCGACCTTCTGGCCGCCGACCTGCACGAGGTTGCCCTTCACGAGCTGGGAGGCGTTCTGGAACCGGGCCTTGACGACATAGCCGCCGCTGCCGCCACCGAGCAGGAGGAGCGCAGCCAGGATCGCAGCCGCCGCGATGGCGAGCAGTGCGATCAAGCGTGCGATGGGTGCGCTGGCCCTCAAACTCCCCCTCTAGGTCCTAAGCCCGATCCCCCGGATCAGGGCCGTGAAAACGTGTCCGTTCGCAGAACACGTCAAACGTGCGTCGACCCCGAAACTTGCGGTCACGGGAGATCGGGCACACAGAAGGGCCGGTTATCCACATTTCGCCCGCCCGCCGGCGCGCTTAAAGTGCGCGGCTGATGGTCCGGTACGCCGCTCTCCTGTTGCTCTTGGCGGCGTTGGCCGGGTGCGGCGGCACGACCGTGCGCGAGGAGCCCTCGATCACCATCTCCGGTGGCGAGCCGCGGCGCGACCAGGCGCCCGGGGTGCCCGCCTCCGAGGACGCGCCGCGGATCGCGGTCGTCACCCACGGCCAGGCCTCGAGCCCGTTCTGGGCGACCGTGCGCACGGGCGTCGAGGCCGCGGAGCGCCAGATGAACGTGCAGGTGGACTACGAGGCGCCCGACGTCTACTCGCTCGCGCGCATGATCGAGCTGATCGACGAGGCCGTCGCGAGCAAGCCCGACGGGCTCGTCGTGTCCTTCCCCGAGCCCGGCCTGGGTCCCGCGATCCGGCGCGCCGTCAAGGCCGGGATCCCCGTCATCACGATCAACTCGGGCAGCGACGCGTTCCGCTCCCTGGGCGTGCTCGCCCACGTCGGCCAGCCCGAGGGCCGTGCCGGGCTGGCCGCCGGAAAGCGACTCGTTCGCGCGGGCGCGCGCAAGGTCCTGTGCGTCAACCAGCAGGTCGGCAACGTCGGCCTCGACGCCCGCTGCGCCGGCCTGGCGCGCGCGGTCCGCTCGGCGGGCGGCAGCGCGCGCGTGCTGGGCATCGACGACCAGAGCCCCGACACCCCGCGCGTGATCGCCCGCGCGGTCACCGCCGGCTCGATCGACGGCATCCTCGCGACCAACGCCACAGGCGGCCTGCTGTCGATCGACGCGCTCGGGAAGACCCGCCGCCACGGGCGCGTCGAGGTCGCCGCCTTCGACCTCGGCCCCGACACCCTGCGCGCCGTCGAGGACGGCAAGCTGCTGTTCGCGATCGACCAGCAGCCCTACCTGCAGGGCTACCTGCCGGTGGTCATGCTCGCCAACCGCGCCCGCTACGGGCTCCTCCCGTCGCAGGGCGACGTGCTCGCCACGGGCGCGAACTTCGTCACGAAAAGCAGCGCCGCCAAGGCCCTCCGGCTCAGCGAGCGCTCGATTCGCTGAAACACGCGGCGTGTGGCATGCCACACGCCCCAAGTGCCCGGAGTGGGACTTGAACCCACACGCCCTTGCGGGCAGCGCTTTTTAAGAGCGCAGCGTCTGCCGATTCCGCCATCCGGGCAGGTCGGCCGAACCCTACCGGTGCCATCCGGCGCCTTTTAGGTCCGCGCGAACAACGCGCCGCTACCCTCGTTTGCTCGCAACTTTCCCGCCTCCGAGGAGTTGATCCCGGCGGGACAGGAATCTCCGCGTGGAATCGTCTGCCGTACATCACTCCGGGGCCGCTGCCGGCCTCCACGGGCGCTCGCCGCTGCTGCGGCTGCAGTCCGACGAGCGCCTGATCGCCCTGATCCGGCGCGGCAACCAGCATGCCTTCGAGGCGCTGGTGGCCCGCTACCAGTCGCGGCTGCTCGCGTTCTGCCGGCACATGCTCACGTCCAAGGAGGACGCGGAGGACGTGCTGC
>Ga0207708_10001241_pt1 | contig 19255 bp, 14 predicted proteins | sample KBSK5101metaG_FD_184340 | JGI IMG/M metagenome (GOLD analysis project Ga0207708, IMG submission 184340) | Corn, switchgrass and miscanthus rhizosphere microbial communities from Kellogg Biological Station, Michigan, USA - KBS K5-10-1 metaG... | ecosystem: Host-associated > Plants > Roots >...
GATGGCGCTGAGCGGCGGCGAGCCGCCGGCCGAGATCAGGCTCACCCACCCGGCCCGTTGGCAGCGGACCCGGCTCGCGAAGCTCGGCCAGGCGGCGACGATGGCCGGGCTGGGCGATCCGGTCTTCGTCCCCGAGCCGGTCGCCGCCGCCGTCCACTTCGCCAGCGAGCGGCTCTCCGAGGGCGAGCACGTCGCCGTCTACGACCTCGGCGGGGGCACCCTCGACACGGCGGTCCTGAAGCGTCACGGCGACTCGTTCGAGGTCGTCGGAAGGACCGGCGGCGACGAGGAGCTCGGCGGCGAGGACTTCGACGACCTCCTCTACCGTCACCTCGGCGACCAGCTTCCCGGCGAGGTCTGGGAGCGGCTCCGCGAAGCCGATGCGAAGCAGGACCGCGCATGGGCGCAGGCGAACCGGGAGCTGCTGCGTCACGCTCGGCGGGCGAAGGAGGGCCTCTCCCGCAGCCCGCAATACGAGTTCTACATGCCGCCGCCTGTCGATCAGGAGCTCGAGGCCAACGTCGCCGACTTCGAGCGGTTGGTCGCGCCGACCCTGCGCGGGACCGTCGCCGAGCTCGAGCGGACGATCCTCGCCGCCGGCCTGCAGACTTCCGATCTGGCCGCGATCTACCTGGCCGGAGGCTCGAGCAGGATCCCCCTCGTCGGGCGGCTGATCCAGGAGCGTCTCGGCGTGCTCCCCGAGCACCTCGACGACCCGAAGTCCGTGATCGCCCTCGGCGCCGCCAGGCTCGAGCGGAAAGCGGCACATGATTCGTCGGTCAACGAGCGCCCGCTGGCGCCCGAAGGTGCCGCGATCCCGCCGCTTCCCGGCTCCGCAGCGACCGCATCGACCGACCCTGCCGCGCCTGATCCGAACGCGACCGAGATCGACATACCGGCACCGTCGGAGCCGGCGCCGGAGCCTGAGCCATCCGGGCAGCCGATGGTCGCGGCCACCCCGGGGCCCGGCGGCGGCCCGCCCGGCGGCCAGGATCGCGGCGGCGACCGCGGCGGCGGCCCGCGCGAACCCGCTCCGGCGCCCGGCGGCGAAGCACGACCGCGACCGGCGCGGGGAGGCTCGGGCGCCCCTCGCGGCCGGACGATCGCCGCGGTGCTCGCCGGCGCCGCCGTGATCGCGGTCATCGCCGGCGGCGCCCTGCTGATCGGCGGCGGCGGTGATTCGACCTCGACCAGCACCACGACATCGACCACGACCCCGGAGGAGGACCTGGCGACGTTCCTGCCCGAGAAGTTCCGCGACAGCTGCGAGCCGGAGGCGAAGAAGGACTTCGAGGTCGGCGCGAAGGTCGGGATCCAGTGCGACGGCCCGCCCGGGTTCACCGTCTACGTCGAGTCGTTCGACTCCCAGCGCGACGTCAGCGCCGCCTTCAAGCGCTACGCCGCGAATCTCGAGACCGGCTCCTGCGGAGCCAACAACTGGAGCACGAAGGGAACCTGGTACCGGACCGACCCGCAGAAGATCGTCGGTCGCCTCGCCTGCTACACCGACAGCGACGGCTACAACTGGATCCTCTGGACCGACGACAAGCAGCTCAAGGTCGCCTACCTGGCGACCGAGGCAACGGACGTCCCGGTAGGGCGCTCGGTCAATGCCTGGCGCCAGCTCGTCACCTAGGACCGACCCGATGGCAGAGCTGATCGTCCTCACCGGCCCGGCGGCGGAGCGACGGCTCGAGATCGGCTCCGAGGAGCGCCTCGTGATCGGCCGCGACGAGGGCTGCAACCTCGTCCTCGACGATTCGAAGGTCTCGCGGCGCCACGCCTACCTGCAGGAGATCGACGGCGGGGTCGAGGTCGGGGACCTCGGCTCCAGCAACGGCACCTTCGTCAACGGACGCCGGATCGAGCGGCCGGTCACGCTGGCGCCGGGAGACGCGCTGCGGATCGGCGCCAGCAGCATGCGGATCGAGCCGCTCGCCGGCACCGCCTCCGAGCCGGCCGCGGCAGGCGACGATCGCTCGCGGATCCGGCGGATGGTCTCGGGCGACTCGAGCGTCATCCAGCGTCTCCGTCTCGAGCGGTCGGTGCGGCGGGCGACGCTCCTCGCCGTCGTCGCCGTGCTGGTCGCGGCGGGCGCTGTCGTCGCCGCCGCTACGGGTCTTTTCTCGTCCGAGCCCGAACCGGCTCCGGCCGCGCCGTCGACGAGCGAGATCATCGCCCAGGTCCGGCCCGCGACGGTGCGGATCATCACCCGCGTCGACGAGCGCAGCGCGGGCTCGGGGACGGGCTGGGTCTACGACGCCGACCGCGGGCTGGTCGTCACGAACGCCCACGTCGTCGGCGACCAGGGAGTCCCCGGCCTGACGTCCTACCGGGTCATCGTCGACGGCCGCCAACGTCCGGCGACGCTCTACGCCGATTCGCCCTGCTACGACATGGCGATGCTCGAGGTCGCCGACCCCGAGGGTCTCGAGTCGATCCCGCTCGGATCGCAGTCCGACCTCGAACAGGGAGACCAGGTCACCGTGATCGGCTACCCCGGCAACGAGCTGACGAACTTCGCGGCGACGCCGCTGCAATCGACGACCGGGACGGTGTCGGTCGTCGAGGAGTCGCTGCAGAGCCGCTCCGAGGCCGCCGCCAGCGATCCCGACTCACGCCGCTACCCGAACCTGATCCAGACCGACGCTGCGATCAACCACGGCAACTCCGGCGGGCCGCTCGTCGACGCGAGCGGCAACCTCGTCGGGATCAACTCGCTGACGACGCTGAAGACGCAGGGCCAGGGATTCGCGATCGGGGTCGATCTGTTCAAGGAGCAGGCGCCGACGCTCGATCAGGGCGACTCGATCGGCTTCCTCGGCTTCGACTTCATCGCCAACGGCAAGGGCCTCGTCGTCGACAGCGCCGTCGATGGCTCGAAGGCGGCCGATGCCGGGTTCGGCAGCGGCACCGCCCTCGTCACCGCCATCGACGGCCAGAAGGTCCGGACACGGGCCGACTACTGCCGAGCGGTCGAGGGCTCCGAGCCCGGTCAGACGGCGCGGATCAGCGGCCTGACCCGCAGCGGCCGCTTCGCGGTCGACCTGCCGTTCCTCTAGCTCCTCTGGTTCTCCAGCCGCTCAGGCGAGCTTCGCCTTCAGGGCGTCGAGCTGGGCCTGGACCTCGTCGGGGAGCCGGTCGCCGAACCGGGCGAGGTGGTCCTCGACCTGCGGCAGCTCGCCGCGGAGGGCCTCCTCGTCGACCCGGAGGAGCTCCTCCATCGCCTCGCTGGTGATGTCGAGGCCGTCGGTGTTGATCCCGTCGACAGCGGGGACGAGCCCGATCGCCGTCGCGACCGTCTCCCCCTCGCCGTTACAGCGATTGAAGATCCACTCGAGCACGCGGCTGTTCTCGCCGAAGCCGGGCCAGATGAACTTGCCGTCAGCGTCCTTGCGGAACCAGTTGACGTAGAAGATCCGCGGCAGCTTCGCTGCATCGCCGCGGCGGCCGATCTCGAGCCAGTGCTCGAAGTAGTCGGCCATGTTGTAGCCGCAGAACGGCAGCATCGCGAACGGGTCGAAGCGGAGCTGCCCGACGGTGCCGAACGCCGCCGCGGTCATCTCCGAGGACATGGTCGCGCCGAGGAAGACGCCGTGCTCCCAGTCGAACGCCTCGCGGACGAGCGGCACGACCGATGCGCGGCGGCCGCCGAAGAGGAACGCGTCGATCGGCACGCCGGCCGGGTCCTCCCACTCCGCCGCGATCGACGGCGTCTGTGAGGCGGCGACCGTGAAGCGAGCGTTCGGGTGCGCGGCCGGCTCGTCCGATTCCGGGGTCCAATCGTTGCCGTGCCAGTCGATCGCGTGCGCCGGTGGCTCCGGCGTCATCCCCTCCCACCAGACGTCGCCCTCGTCGGTCAGCGCGCAGTTGGTGAAGATCACGTTTCGCTCGATCGCCGCCATCGCGTTCGGGTTGGTCTTGGCGCTCGTCCCCGGCGCGACCCCGAAGAACCCGGCCTCGGGGTTGATCGCATAGAGGCGCCCGTCCTCCCCGAACTTCATCCAGGCGATGTCGTCGCCGATCGTCTCGACCTTCCACCCCGGCAGGGTCGGGATCAGCATCGCCAGGTTCGTCTTGCCGCAGGCCGAGGGGAAGGCGCCGGTGACGTATTTGACCTCCCCGGCCGGGGAGGTCAGCTTCAGGATCAGCATGTGCTCGGCCATCCAGCCCTCGTCGCGGGCCATCGCCGAGGCGATCCGCAGCGCCAGGCACTTCTTGCCGAGCAGCGCGTTGCCGCCGTAGCCGGAGCCGAACGACCAGATCTCGCGCGTCTCCGGATAGTGGACGATGTACTTGGTCTCGGCGTTGGTCGGCCACGGGCTGTCCTCTTCGCCCTCGGCGAGCGGCGCCCCGACCGAGTGGACGCAGGGGATGAACTCGCCGTCGTCGCCGAGAACCTCCAGCGCCCGCTCTCCCATCCGGGTCATGATCCGCGTCGACGCGACGACGTAGGCGGAGTCGGTGACCTGGACGCCGATCTCCGACTTGTCGGAGCCGAGCGGGCCCATCGAGAACGGGACCACGTACATCGTCCGGCCGGCCATGCAGCCGTCGTAGAGCGGCTCGAGCGTCGCCCGCATCTCCGCCGGGGCCATCCAGTTGTTGGTCGGGCCGGCATCCTCCTGGCGCTCGCTGCAGATGTAGGTGCGGTCCTCGACCCGGGCGACGTCGCTGGGATCGGACCAGGCGAGGTAGGAGTTGGGCCGCTTCGCATCGGCGAGACGGCGGAAGGTCCCGGCCTCGACGAGCTCGGCGCAGATCCGGTCGTACTCCTCGGCGGAACCGTCACACCAGTGGATGGACTTCGGCTTGGTGAGCTTGGCGATCTCCTCGACCCAGCTCGTCAGGGCCTGGTTCCGGGTGGGCGCCTCGGGCGCGGCGGTTGCGTCGGTCATCGGTGACTTGCTCAACTCCTATCTGGGGTGCTGCTGTCGGGCGCCGCCCGCAGTCGGCAGGGTCGGCGGCATGCAGAGGTAGAGATACGGTCATTGTGGCGCAAACGAACGGTCCTCGGCTCCGTAGTTCCCACCCGACCGGCTCGCCAATCGGCTGATGGAGCCGGATCGATGGGGCCGAGAGCGACACCGCGGCCGGGCACGGGGCCGATCCCGTCGCCGCAGAGTCGGTAGGGTTCCGCGGCGCTCGGCGGGCGATTGCGCCCCGCGGGCCCTCTCTCCACACATGCGCTTCTACGAGTACGAATCACGCCGGATCGTCGAGCGGGCCGGCATCCCGGTGACGAGATACGGCTTCTGCACGACCGCCGACGAGGCGCGTGCCGCAGCCGCGTCGATCGACGGTCCGGTCGTGGTCAAGTCACAGGTCCTGACCGGCGGCCGGATGAAGGCGGGCGGCGTCAAGTTCGCCGACACCGCGGACGAGGCGGCCGAGCACGCCGCGGCGATCCTCGAGCTCGAGATCGGCGGGCACATGCCGGTCGGCGTCCTGGTCGACCCGAAGGCCGAGGTCGAGCAGGAGTACTACGCCGCCGTCCTCTGGGACGCTCGCGCGAAGCGGCCGATGATGCTGTTCAGCGATATGGGCGGGATCGACATCGAGCAGGTCGCCGAGGAGCATCCCGACCACGTCGGCCGCGCCCACCTCTCGAACCTCCACCCGATCGCCGACTTCAGGGCCAAGGAGACGGTCGCCCGCTGCGGCATGACCGGCTCGGAGCTCGGCCGCGCCGGCCGTGTCCTCGCTGCGCTCGCCCGACTGCAGCGCGACTACGACATGACGCTGGCCGAGATCAACCCCCTCGCCCGCCTCAGCGACGGCTCGTTCGTCGCCCTCGACGCGCACATGGAGATGGAGGACGAGGCGGTCGGCCGCCACAAGGCGATGCTCACCGAGATCGGCGTCGACCTCGGCGAGCCCCGGGAGCTCTACGAGCCGAGCGAGTTCGAGCGCAACGTGAAGGCGATCGACGCCGCCGACCACCGCGGCGTGATCCAGGGCAAAGACCACGGCTTCACCGGCAACCTCGGCCTCGTGATCGGCGCCGGCGGCGGCTCGCTGACGCTCACCGACGCGGTCCGCAGCCAGGGCGGCAAGCCCGCCAACTACGCCGAGATCGGCGGCAATCCGTCGGTCGCGAAGTCGTGCGGCCTCGCCAAGCAGGTGCTCGGGAAGGACGGCGTCGAGAAGATCGCGGTGATGATGTCGATCGTCTCCAACACGCGTGTCGACATCGTCGCCCGCGGCGTCATCAAGGCGTGCCTCGAGCTCGGCAAGGACCCCGCCGAGACGATCGCGATCTTCCGGATCCCTGGGGCGTGGGAGGACGAGGGCGCCAAGATCCTCGACAAGTACGGGGTCGAGTACGTCGATCGCTCCGTCTCGATGTGGGATGCGGCCGGCATGGCGGTGCGGAAGGTGCAGGGATGAGCGTCCTGTTGCACAAGGACTTCACTTTCATCGTCCAGGGCATCACCGGGCGCGAGGCCGTGAACCTGACCCGCGAGTGTCTCGACTTCGGCTCGAAGATCGTCGCCGGCGTCACCCCCGGCCGCAAGGGTCGCGAGGTCCATGGCGTCCCCGTCTTCGACACCGTCGAGCAGGCCGTCGCCCACCACGGCGCGCCGATCGACGGCGCGGTCGCGACCGTCCCCCCCGCCTTCACCAAGGACGCTGTCTTCGAGGCGATCGAGAACGGCATCAAACTGATCGTCGTCGTAACCGAGCGGATCCCGCGCCGCGACGTCGCCGAGATGGTCGAGCTCGCCGGCGAGCGGGGGGCGCGGATCATCGGCCCCAACTGCCTCGGCCTGATCGCGCCCGGGGTCGCGAAGATGGGCGGCATCGGCGGCCCCGCCAAGGACGCCGCGAAGGCCTACGTGCCGGGGCCGGTCGGCGTGATGAGCCGCTCCGGCGGGATGACGACCGAGATCTCCTCGACGCTGACCGCGGCCGGGCTCGGCGTCTCGACGGCGATCTCGATCGGCGGCGACGCGATCATCGGCTCGACCTATGCCGAGCTGATGCCGCTCTTCGAGGAGGACCCGCAGACCGAGGCGATCGTCATCTACACCGAGCCCGGCGGCCGGATGGAAGCGGAGCTGGTCGAGTGGCGCGAGGTCGCCGGCTCGAAGATGCCGATCGTCGCCTTCATGGCGGGGCGGTTCATGGACGACGAGGAGATGCAGGGGATGAGCTTCGGGCACGCCGGCACGATCGTCGAGGGCGTCGAGGACTCGGCGACCGAGAAGATCGCCCGCCTCGAGGCGGCCGGCATCCCGGTCGTCGAGCGGATCGACGAGATCCCCGATCGCGTCAAGGAGGCCCTCGGCCGATGAGCGAGGAGCTGCACGGCATCTTCATCGACGTCGAGGTCGACGACTCGGTCACCGGCGACGCGGCGCTCGCCGCCAAGCTCGCCGAGGTCTGCCCGGTCGACATCTTCACCGCCGAGGACGGCAGGGTCGGCCTCGTCCGCGAGAACCTCGACGAGTGCGTGCTCTGCAACCTCTGCGTCGACGCAGCGCCGGCGGGCACGATCCGGATCGTCAAGCTCTACGAGTAGCGGGTCCGGAGCGGACAGCGGCGGCGCTACGGTTCCGGCCGCCCATGAACTTCACCGAGGACGTACTGAGCGGCTTCCCGGCGGCACGGATCGCGATGGTCACCGTCGACGAGTCCGGGACGCGGCGGGAGTGGGGTTTCGGCGAGCTCAACGCCCGCGCGGCGGGCCTCGCCGGAGCGCTCGAGGCGCGCGGCGTCAGCCGCGGAGACGTCGTCATGACCCTGGTCGGAAATCGTGCCGAGTGGGTGCTGGCGATGCTCGCCTGCTTTCGGATCGGCGCCGTCGCGCTCCCCTGCAACACCCAGCTTCGACGCGCGGACCTCGCCCATCGGGTCGCCGTCGCCGGCCCGGTGCTGGCGCTCGGCGAGGAGCGCTGGCTCGAGCAGCTCCCCGACGGTGTCGACTACATGGACCTCAACGAGATCGACGCGATTCTCGACGAGGAGCGCCCGCAGGCCCCGCCGGCGATGCCGGCCGACCTCGATCCCGGCGATCCGGCACTGATCGTCTTCACCTCGGGAACGACCGGCCCGGCGCAGGCCGCGGTCCACCCGCAGCGCTACCTGCTCGGCCAGCGCCTCCAGGCCGAGCGCTGGCTCGGCGCCCGCCCCGGCGAGCTGGCATGGTGCACCGCGGCCACCGGCTGGTCGAAGTCGGCGCGTAACGCGTTCATCGCACCCTGGCTGGCGGGAGCGGCCGCCTACCTGCACGAGGGCCGCTTCGACCCCGACGAGCGGCTCGGGGTCTGCGAGCGCGAGGGCATCAACGTGCTCTGTCAGGCGCCGACCGAGTACCGGATGCTCGCCAAGCGGACCGAGCTCCGGCCGGTCCGCTCGCTGCGGCGGCTGGTCAGCGCCGGCGAGCCGCTCAATGCCGGGGTGATCGCCGCCTTCCGCGAAGAGCTCGGCCTCGACATCCACGACGGCTACGGACAGACCGAGACCGGTGCGCTGACCGGTGCGCTGACCGGCGACGAGGTCCGCGACGGCTCGATGGGGAAGCCGCTCCCCGGCATCGAGCTCCGCGTCGAGGACGGAGAGCTGCAGCTCCGGACGGCGAGCTGCCCGACGTTCTTCAGCCATTACCTCGGCGCCGAGCCGTTCGCCGGCGAGTGGTGGCACACCGGCGACCTCGTCCGCGCCGACGACGACGGCTACCTCTGGTTCGAGGGCCGCAGCGATGATGTGATCCTCTCCTCCGGCTACCGGATCGGTCCCTTCGAGGTCGAGTCGGCGCTCGTCTCACACCCGGCGGTCTCCGAGGCCGCAGCGGTGGCGGCACCCGATGCCGAGCGCGGCGCGATCGTCCGCGCGATCGTCGTCCTCCGCTCCGGCGAGCCCGGCGACGAGCTCGCCCGCGAGCTTCAGGAGCACGTCAAGGAGCAGACGGCGCCCTACAAGTACCCGCGGATCGTCGAGTTCGCCGACTCGCTGCCGAAGACGGCGAGCGGGAAGATCAAGCGCGCCGAGCTGCGCGCCGCGGCCGGCGGCGCGTGAAGCCGGCGGCCGGCACGGCTGCGGCACCCGCCGCCCTGCCGGGATCGACGTTCGCGGCGCTGTTCGCGGTGACGCTGCTCGTCCTGCTCAGCATCGGTGCGACGCTGCCGGTCCTGCCGCAGTACGTGAAGGGGCCGATCGGCTCGACCGACATCGCGGTCGGCATCGTCACCGGCGCCTACGCCATCACCGGCCTGGCCTGCCGCCCGCTAGCCGGCACGATCGCCGACGTCCACGGCCGCAAGCCGGTCGTGGTCGCCGGGATCATCGTCACCGTGATCGCCAGCCTCCTCTACTTCGCGCCGCTGGGCGTCGCCGGCCTGATCTTCGCCCGGCTGGTTCTCGGCGCCGGTGAGGGAGTCGTCTACACAGCGAGCTCAGCCTGGGTCGTCGACATCTCCGACCCGGGGCGACGGGGCCGGATCATCGGCCTCTACGGCCTCGCGATCTGGGGCGGTCTCTCGTTCGGCCCGCCGATCGGGGACTTCCTGCACCGGACCGCGGGGTTCGAGGCGGTCTGGGCGTTCGCGGCCGCGGCCCCGCTCGCTGCCGCCGTCGTGGCGATGCGGATCCGGGAGCCGGCGCGGCCCGCGCCGGCTCCTGACGCAACGCAGCGCAGTCGCCTGTTCGCCTCCGAGGCGTTCGGGCCCGGGCTGGCGATGACCCTGGCGACGCTCGGCTACGCGGCGCTGGCCGGTTTCATCGTCCTCCACCTCGACGCCCGCGGGATCGATCACGGCGCGACCATCTTCACGGCCTTCGCGCTGACCGTCGTCGCGGCCCGGATCCTGCTCGGCTGGATGCCGGACCGCTTCGGCGGCGTCCGCTGCGCGATCGGCGCCGGGGTGATCGAGGCGCTCGGCCTCGTCCTGATCGCGCTCGCCGGGAACATCGAGACGGCGCTGGCGGGGGCGATAGCGGTCGGGGCCGCGTTCTCGCTGATGTTCCCGAGCCTCGTCCTGCTCGTGATGGAGCGCGTGTCGCCACAGCGCCGCGGCGTCGCGATGGGCACTTTCACCGCCTGCTTCGACGTCGGCGTCGGGATCGGCGCGCCGGTCGCCGGCATCGCCGCCGCGCTCGGCGGCTACGGGGCCGCCTTCGCGGTCGCCGCGGTCGCCGCGGTCGGCGCCTGCTCGGTCGCGGCCCTGCTCGGCCGCCGCCGCGCCGGCCTCGGGCGCGCGGTCCCGATCGGCGTCGTCGCCGCCTGCCTCGCCGCCCTCGCGCTGGCCCCGCCGGGCGCCAGGGCCGCCGCCGGCGACTGCCTCGGCAGCCCGCACCCGGAGCGGGATCGTCCCGCCGAGCGGCTCCGGTTCGGGATCGCGCCGCTCGCCGCCGGCAGCGCCGGCGCCGTCCAGGACGAACCTGTGCCGGAGGACCGCAGGGCGGCGATCGACCGCCTCGGCGAGCTCCGGCCGCCGCATCGCGCGCTCGTCCTCCGCCTCAACCGGATGTTCTGGGCGGACGGGACGGCCGGGATCAGGCGCTACGCGCGGATCGTCGACCGCTTCGCCGCGGCCGGCTTCGCGACCGAGCTTCAGGTCCGCTACCACCCGCCGGCAGGCCGGGCCGGCGACATGCGGGCGTGGAAGCGCTACGTCCGCCGGGCCGTCCGGATCCTCGGCCGCCGCCCGTCGGTGGTCGCGTTCTCGATCACCAACGAGGCGAACTTCGACGTGTCGCCGAACACCTCCGACGGCAGCTACCCGGGCGTCCGGAGAGCGGTCGTCGCCGGCGTCGCCGCCGCCCAGCACGAGCTCGGCGCGATCCATCGCCGCGACATCGACCTCGGCTTCTCGTTCGCATGGCGCTGGCTGCCGGCTTCCGATCGCGAGTTCTGGGAGGAGATCGGTCGCCGGGCCACGCCGCGCTTCCGGCACGCGCTCGACTACGTCGGCCTGCAGATCTACCCGGGGCTGATCGTCCCGCCCGCGATCCCGCCCGGCTCGAGCGCCGGCGCTGCGACGGTCGAGGCGCTGACCCTGATGCGCCGCTGCTACCTGCCGAAGGCGGGGATCGGGCCGCGTACCGACCTCTGGGTGACCGAGAACGGCTACGTCACCAACCTCGGCCGGACCGAGGCGGAGCAGCGAACGGCGCTCCGATCGACCGTGCGGGCGGTCCACCGCTGGTCGGGGACGCTCGGGGTCAGCGACTACCGCTGGTTCAACCTCCGCGACAACGTCAGCGGCGGACCGGGGCTGTTCGATTCGGTCGGCCTGCTCCGCGACGACTACTCGCGGAAGCCGGCGTTCTCGGCCTATCGGAACTCGATCCGCCGGTTCGGCACCGGCCGCGTAGGGTTCCGGCGGTGAGCGCCGCCCCCGAGATCACGCTGCACGGGCTGCCGCCGTCGCATCCGTCGATGGCGGCCGAGCAGGCCCTGCGGCTCAAGGGCATCGGGTTCGAGCGCGTCGAGATGGAGATGGGCCGCCACAACGAGCAGATGGAGGCGATCTACGGCGCCGGCAACCGGACCGTGCCGGGGATGGTCGTCGACGGCGAGCCCGTCCACGGCTCGCGAGCGATCTTCGCGCGGCTCGAGGAGATCGCTCCCGAGCCCGCTCTCTACCCGGAGCCGATCGCCGCGGCGGTGCGCGAGGCCGACCGCTGGGGCGACGAGGAGCTGCAGGACCTCGGCCGCCGGCTGCCTTGGGGGGCGCTCCACTTCCGCCCCGAGGCTCTCGGCACGATCGGCGGCGGCCCGACGCTCGATCCGGCCGGGACCGACTTCGCGATCAGGTTCCTGCGGGCGGGCTGGAAGTACCACGGGATCAGCGCCGAGCGGCTCGCCGACGACCTCGCCGGGCTGCCGGCGAAGCTCGAGCGGATCGACGAGCTCGCCGCGGCCGGCGTGATCGGCGGCAAGACCGCGAACGCCGCCGACCTGCAGATCGGCTCGACGATCCGGGTGTTGCTGACGCTCGGCGACCTCGAGCCGCTGCTGGCCGGGAGCGCCGGCGAGCGGATCGCCCGCCGCTGGTTCCCTGAATTCCCCGGCCGCGTCCCGGCCGGGGCGTTCCCGGCCGGCTGGGTGCCGTCGCTCAGCTAGGCGTTCGCTGTCGCGGACTGCTCACCGGCTTCAGGTTCGCCTCGACCTGAGGGCGCAGGTGCTCGTAGTCGGGCGGTAGCGAGAGCTTCTCGCCGAGATGCTCGAGCGGCTCGTCGACGTCGAAGCCGGGACCGAGGGTGGCGATCTCGAAGAGGACGCCGCTCGGCTCGCGGAAGTAGATCGACTTGAAGTAGAAGCGGTCGATCACCGGCGTCGGCCGGCCGCCGCCGCGAACGATCTTCTCGCGCCACCGCTCGTGCTCCTCGGGCGTCGACGCCCAGGCGACGTGGTGGACGGTCCCCGCGCCCTGCATGCCGCGCTCGTCCGGCGGCGCCTCGTAGTGGATCCAGCCGCCGCGGTGGGCGCCGCGCGCCTCCCAGCTGCCGCCGCCGTCGCCACTGAACCCGAGCTCGCCGAGCAGCCCTTCGCTCGCCTCCGGCACGGAGGCGTAGGCGCGGACGGCATCGAAGCCCTGCAGCGCGTTCTCGGGCGGGATCTCGGGATGCTCGGCGCTGAGCGGCTCGTCGCCGACGTCGCTGGGCCGCAGCTCGTGGCCGAGCCCTTCGGGGTCGGCGAAACGGAGCACGTCGTCGTCGCGCTCGGTGCCGATCCCGTTGGCGGCGAGGCGCTCCTCCCAGAAGTCGAGGGCGTCCGGCGAGCCGACCCGCCAGACGATCGTGTGGACCATGCCGGCCCCGGCCCGCCCGCGCGGAGCGCCGGGGAACTCGAAGAAGGTGATGTCGGAGCCGGCCCGGCCCTGCTCGTCGGCGAAGAACAGGTGATAGACGGTCGGGTCGTCCTGGTTGACGGTCTTCTTGACCAGCCGCAGGCCGAGCACGCCGGCGTAGAAGTCGATGTTGTCCTGGGCGTCGGCGGTGATCGCGGTGATGTGGTGGATGCCTTCGAGCTTCATCGTCGATCTCCAATCTGGGTCGGGGGACAAGCGTAGCCCCAGGCCTTTCCAATTATGGTTGCAGTGTCAACGATCTCCGGATATCATGGGTCCATGGCGTCATCGACCACAAGCCCCGCCACCGCCACCAGGCGCGACTCGCGGCAGCTCGAAGGCCACGAGCTCGCCGCCTGGAAGGGGATGCTGTTCGCCTACCGGAACATGACGACGGCGATCGATGCGGAGCTCGAGCGCGAGCACGGCCTGTCGCTGAGCTCCTACGAGGTCCTGCTGCTGCTCTCGCGGGAGCCCGACCGCGGAATGCGGATGGGCGCGCTGGCCGATGAGCTCCTGCTGAGCCGCAGCGGGCTGACCCGTCTCGTCGATCGGATGGTCGCGCGCGACCTCGTCGAGCGCCACACCTGCCCCGACGACCGTCGCGGCACCTACGCGCGCCTGACCGGAACCGGGATGAAGAAGTTCCGAGAGGCCAGGCCGACGAACCTGGCGGCGATCCGCGAGCAGTTCGTCAGCAAGCTCGACGAGGGCGATCTCGAGCTCCTCGAGAGCATCTGGGCGAAGCTCGACGGCGCGGACGCGGAGCCCGAAGACACGGCCTGTTAGATATAGACGGTGGCCAACCGACTCGCCGGCGAAACCTCTCCCTACCTCCTCCAGCACAAGGACAACCCGGTCGACTGGCTCCCCTGGGGCGAGGAGGCGACCCGCCTCGCGCATGAGCGCGACGTGCCGATCCTGCTCTCGATCGGCTACTCGGCCTGTCACTGGTGCCACGTGATGGAGCGCGAGTCGTTCACCGACCGGGAGACGGCGGCCTACATGAACGCGAACTTCGTGCCGGTCAAGGTCGATCGCGAGGAACGCCCCGACGTCGACGCGATCTACATGGAGGCCCTGCAGGGGATGACCGGAGGCGGCGGCTGGCCGCTGACCGCGTTCTGCGACCCCGACGGCGTGCCGTTCCATTGCGGGACCTACTTCCCGCCTGATTCCCGCGGCGGGATGCCGAGCTTCCGCAGCGTCATGGAGGCCGTCGTCGCCGCCTGGACGAGCCAGCGCGATCAGATCGGTGCGGCCGCACCGCGGACCCGTGAGCAGCTCGGCGCGATCGGGCGCATGGCGGCGACCGCCGACGATGTCGGCCCCGAGATCCTCGACGACGCGATCCCGGCCCTGCTCGCTGCGATCGATCCCGTCAACGGCGGCTTCGGGACGGCACCGAAGTTCCCGCCTGCGAGCGCGCTCGACCTCCTCCTCGCCCGCGGCGAGCACGCTCCCGTCGAGCTGACGCTGGACCGGATGGCAGCCGGCGGCATCCACGACCAGCTCGGCGGGGGGTTCGCCCGCTATTCGGTCGACGCCGGGTGGATCGTCCCCCACTTCGAGAAGATGCTCTACGACAACGCGCTTCTCGCCCGCACCTTCCTCCGCGCCCATCTCGAGCTCGGGCACGAGCGCTACCGGGGCGTCGCCGTCGCGATCTGCGAATGGGCGCTGCGCGAGATGCTGGCACCGGAGGGCGGCTTCTACTCGGCTCTCGACGCCGACTCCGAGGGGGTCGAGGGCCGCTTCTACACATGGACCCCCGCCGAGGCGCGCGCCGCCCTCGGGGATGCCGGCCTCGAGCACCTCGAGCCGGAGCTGTTGACGCACTTCGGGATCGGCGAGCACGGTCCGCTCGAGGGCCGCAGCGTCCTCCATCTGCCGCTCGGCCTCACCGCTCCGGCGCCGGCCGGCCTCGAGGCGGGCGCTGCGGCGTTGTTCGCCGCCCGTGAGAAGCGGGTCCGCCCCGCTCTCGACGACAAGCGAATCTGCTCCTGGAACGCCCTGATGGCGGGCTCGCTGGCAGAGATCGGCGCCGCGATCGACGAGCCCCGCTACGTCGATGCGGCGCGCCGCTGCATGGAGTTCGTCCTCGGCGAGATGCGCGACGCCGACGGCCGCCTGCTCCGCGCCTACAACGACGGCCGCGCCCACCTCAACGCCTACCTCGAGGATCACGCCTACCTCCTCGAAGCGCTCCTGACCCTGTACGAGTCGACGTTCGAGGCACGCTGGTTCGAAGCCGCCCGCGAGATCGCCGCCACGATGGTCGCGCGGTTCGCCGACGAGGAGAACGGCGGCTTCTTCACGACCTCCGACGACCACGAGGAGCTGATCGTCCGTCGCAAGGACCTCGACGACCACCCGACGCCGTCAGGGAACTCCGCGGCGGCGCGGGGGCTGCTCCGGCTCGCGGCGCTGACCGGTGAGGCGGAGTGGGCGGAGCGCGCCCGTGGCGTTCTCCTGCTCCTCGCCGAGCCCGCCCGCCGGCATCCACAGGGTCTCGCCTACCTGCTCTCCGCGGTCGACCTCTACGTCTCCCCCACCCGCGAGGTCGCGCTCGTCGCCCCGGCCGGCGACCGCGCCGCGCTCGCCCCGCTCGCCGCCGCCGTCCGCTCCCGTTACCGGCCCCACGCGGTCCTCGCCGGCGGGACCGAGGGCGAGCGTGTCCCGGAGCTCCTCGCCGACCGGCCGGCGGACTCGGATGCCCTCGCCTACGTCTGTGAGGGCTTCGCCTGCAAGGCCCCGGTTGCGACGACGGCCGAGCTCGAGGCGCTACTCGGCTAGAGGCCCAGCCGGCCTCAGCGGTGGCGGCGCGGGCGCTTCGCCTTCGTCTGCAGCGTCGCGACCATGCCGAGCGACGCGTGCGGGTCGATCGCGCACCAGAGCCGATAGGAGGAGCGGCGCCGGAGGCGGAGCTCGACCGCGCCGGTCTGTCCCGGCTCGACGTCGCCGATCTCGTAGATGCGGTCCGAGCCGGTCCGCTGCAGGTTCAGGTCGTGCGTGTCCTCGCCGTAGTTGTAGAGCTGAACGATCGCCTTCCCGGCGGGGAGCTTCGGTCGCGACAGGGTCAGGCTGTACTCCCGGCCGGTGACGAGCAGCCGAGCCGGCGCCGGCTCGGCCGCCGGGGCGGCGGCCGCGGCGGGCGCCGCCCCGAGAGCGAGCAGGCAAGCCGCGATTGCGACTCGGAGAGTCATCCGATCAGCGCCGGCCGGTTGAAGCCGGACGCGCCGGGGACGACGGCGGCGGCGTCGACGCCGAACCATTGCTCGAGCAGCGAGCAGTACACGGCTCGGAAGTCCGATGTCGAGCGCAGGTTGTCGTCCTCGTCGAGAGACTTCAGGCCGGGCCACTCGCCGACCATCCGTCCCTTCGCCGCGGTGCCGATCAGGAAGGCGTTGCCGCCGGCGCCGTGATCGGTCCCGGCGGAGCTCCCGTCGCCGTTCTCCTCCGGACGCCGACCGAACTCCGACCAGACGAGCGTCAGCACCCGGTCGTCGAGCCCGCGAGCCTCGAGGTCGCGCTGGAAGGCCAAGAGCCCCTTGCAGGTCTGGGCGAGATCGGCGCCGAACGAGCCGGTCTGCTCGTCGTGGGTGTCGTAGCTGCCCGGCGCGCCAACCGACGCGACCCTGATCGGCAGCCCGGCGCCGAGCATCGCCGCAAGTCCGGCGAGGCTCTCGGAGAAGTGCTCGGAGTCGGGGTAGGCGACCGGCGAGTCGATCTCATCCGAGAACGCCTTGAGCTGCGTGCGCAGGGCCCCGGCCTGACGGACGACCCGGCCGGCGCCGCTGAGTCCGCCGTCCCGCGAGCCCTCGGCCGCCACGCCCATCCGCGCGAAGCTCTCGAACATCAGATCCTCGACCTCGCCCCAGACTCCCGGCGCCCAGAGGTCGTAGCTCGCTCCCCAGGTCGCCGCGACCGGCACCCGCGCGGTGGCGAGGCTCGGCGCGAGCGAGCCGTCGAGCGACAGCCCCTGAAGCGGGTTCTCGTCGTCGCCGACGACGTCGAGGAGCCGGCCGAGCCACCCGGTGTCGGCGCGCGTGCTGAGCTCGCCGACCTCCCAGTAGTGGCGCGAGGTGAAGTGGGACTGGTCGGCGTTCGTATAGCCGATGCCGGGGAAGACGGTGACCTTCCCCTCGCCGTGGAGCTGATGGAGCGGCGTCGCCGACGGATGCCACTGCAGGCGGGTGTCCTCGGTCCAGGCCGGACCGGCGCCGGGCGCAAGCCGGAGCTGCGGCCGCAGCCGCCGGTAGGTGTCGTCGTTCACCGGGGCGAGGATCGAGAGGGCGTCGATGCCGCCCTCGAGGAAGACCGAGACGAGGACCTTGCCTTGCGAGCCGGCCGCGCGGGCGATCCCCTCGACGAACGCCTGCGGCCTCAGCATGCTCGCTCCGTAGACGCTGAGCGCCAGCGCACCGCCACGGAGCAGCAGCGAGCGGCGGGTCATTCCGGTTCCGGCCGGGACCGGCATCCCCGGTTCGATCGACGGCAGCCCGCGGCCGGCCTCGGCGAACGAGCGCCGGGCAAGCTCGGAGCGGGTGAACTCCCGGCAGCCGCAGCGGTGTCCGGGCGCGCTCATGACGTCTGGAACTCGGGACTGACGGCAATCAGGATCCGCAGCGCGTTCTGGCGCAGGCCCCGGTAGGAGGCCTGCTGCCAGTCGTCGGTCGCGACGTTCTCGACCCGGGCCGCGAATCGCTGCAGCTCGCCGCGCGTCTGTGAAGAGAGGCTCGGGTTGCCCCAGAACCGGAGCGCCTTGCGGACCGCGTCGGCCGCAGTTTCCTTCGGGTCGTAGCCGTCGGGGTCGATCTCGGCGGCGCGGGTGTTCTGCGCCGCCGCCGTCCAGCGGCCGCCGATTCGCGCGGTGTCGAGCCATCGCTGCTCGTCCCAGCCCGCCACGTTCGGCGGCTGGAACAGTCGCTGCCCGGCCTCGTCGGCGATCCAGGTCCACGAGTCCGTGTCGATGCCGCGCCGCCGCGCACGCAGCATGCCGGCGATCTGAACGATCGGCGGCTTCACCATTCGCGGGCCCTCGTAGAGGGCGGGGTGCATGAGGATCGCCTCGACGATGCGGCGGATGTTGCGATCGCGCCGGTACTGCTGCTTGAGGGCGCGCAGCGTCCTCTTCGGCGGCGGCGTCGGCACGAAGTAGGACCAGAGCCGCGTGACGAAGAACCCGGCATGGGCGGGGTGGTCGATGCAGAGCCGGCACGAGTCGCGCCAGTCGAAGTTCCCTGCCTTGCCGAAGATCGACTTCCGCCCGTAGTCGTGGCGATCGCGGTCGAACCGGAAATTGACCATCCCGCGGCTCTCGTCCCAGTCGTTGGTCCACCCGGTGAGCGCCCGCGCCTGCTCGCGGACGTCGTCCTCGCTGTAGCCATTGTCCGCCCCGAGCGTGAACAGCTCCATCAGCTCGCGGCCGTAGTTCTCGTTCGGCGCGCCGCGCTCGTTCTCGTTCCCGGACAGCCAGACGAGCATCGCCGGATCGACCGTCACCGCCAGCAGCAGCTCCTCGAACGAGCCGAGGCCGCACTTGCGGAAGAGCTCGTTCTGCTTCAGGTTCAGCGTCGTCTGGCCGACGTCCGCGGTCGCGAACCAGTCATGCCAGACGAGCGTCATCCGCTCGTTCAGCGGCTGGTCGGAGCGGACCATCCGATCGAGCCACCAGAGCAGGTCGTGCCCCCACGCATCGCCGGGCGCGAGCGGCAGGCCGTCGTCGTCGTGCGGGGCCGGGCCGCGCAGCTTCGCCTTGCCTCGGGGCCGCGTCAGCGACCGGACGGCATGGCGGAGGCCCTTGCGGCTCAGCCTCGCTGCCTGGCCCGGAGCCGGGCCGAAGCCGGCGCGCCAGAGCAGGCGCTCGGCCTGTGCAGCGCCGAAACGGCCTCGGTAGACGGGAACCGACACCTGTTTGACGTCGGCAGAACCCGGGGGCGGGTTGAGGCACGGGCGCTCACGCTGGACGGCCCCGGCGGGCGGGGCCCGGGGTCAGAGGACCGGCAGGAACTGGGCGATCTCCCAGGGCGTGACCCGGACCCGGTAGTCGTCCCACTCGGCCCGCTTGATCTCGATGAAGCGGTTGAAGGTGTGCTCGCCGAGGGTCCGCAGGACCAGCTCCGACTCGGCCGCCACCTCGATCGCCTCGCCGAGGTTCTCCGGCAGCTGCTCGATGCCGCGCCGGTGCCGCTCCTCGGGCGAGAGGTGGTAGAGGTTCTGCTCCATCGGCTCGGGCAGCTCGTAGCCCTTCTCGATCCCCTCGAGACCGGCCTGGAGCATCGCCGCGAAGCACAGGTAGGGGTTGCAGGCCGGGTCCGGGCAACGCAGCTCGGCGCGGGTGGCCGCCTCCTGCCCGGGGTGATAGAGCGGGACGCGGATCAGGGCCGAGCGGTTGCGTCGCGACCAGGCGAGGTAGACGGGCGCCTCGTAGCCGGGAACGAGCCGCTTGTAGGAGT
>Ga0207708_10001242_pt1 | contig 19243 bp, 13 predicted proteins | sample KBSK5101metaG_FD_184340 | JGI IMG/M metagenome (GOLD analysis project Ga0207708, IMG submission 184340) | Corn, switchgrass and miscanthus rhizosphere microbial communities from Kellogg Biological Station, Michigan, USA - KBS K5-10-1 metaG... | ecosystem: Host-associated > Plants > Roots >...
GCGGTGAGAAACGGCGTCAGGCGCCGTGCGAGCTCGTCGGCGTCGAGGCGCTTCAGGTGCTCGTGGTTGAGCCACTGCAGCTTCTCGGGGTCGAAGCGCCCAGCAGATGCGGTCAAACCGTGCAAATCGAACCAGCTGACGAGCTCGTCGACGCCGAACACTTCGGCGTCGCCATGCGCCCAGCCCAGCCGCGCCAGGTAGTTGACGAGCGCCTCGCGCAGGTAGCCATCGTCGCGGTATTGCAGGATGCCGCGCGCACCGTGGCGCTTGGAGAGCTTCTCTCCGCCGGGTGTCAGCACGGTCGGCAGATGCGCGTAGACCGGCGGTGTCGCACCGAGCGCACGGAGGATGTTGATCTGCCGTGGCGTGTTGTTGACGTGGTCGTCACCGCGAATTACGTGCGTGATCCGCATTTCGAGATCGTCGACGACGACGCAGAAGTTGTACGTCGGCGTGCCGTCGGCCCGCGCGATGACGAGATCGTCGAGCTCGGCGTTTGCAATCTCGATGCGCCCCTTCGCGGCGTCGTCCCAGGCGACGACACCGTCGTCCGGATTGCGGAACCGGTACACCGGCGCGACACCTTCAGGCGGCGTCTTCCCCTGCGCATTCTCCGGCCGCCACCGGCCGTCGTAGCGCGGTTTCTCGCCGCGTGCCGTCTGCTCGGCGCGAAGCTCGTCGAGCTCGGCGGGGGTTGTGTAGCAGCGGTAGGCGAGGCCTTTCGCCAGCATGTCGTCGAGCACGGCACGATAGCGGTCCATCCGCTGCATTTGATAGTACGGTCCCTCGTCGTAATCGAGGCCGAGCCACGCCATCGCGTCGACGATCGCTTGCTCGGCCTCGGCCGTCGACCGCTCCTGGTCCGTGTCCTCGATGCGCAGGATGAAGGTGCCCTGGTGATGGCGCGCGAACGCCCACGGAAAAAGTGCCGAGCGGATATTGCCGAGATGCAGGAACCCGGTCGGGCTTGGCGCGAAGCGAGTGCGAACGGCGGTCACGGTGCTTTCGGGAACGACAGTCAGTCGCTGCATTCTAGCGGACCGTTGCTGGTAAGCTCGCGCTTCCCACGGAGCGTCCATCATGATGGCGACGATATTCGCAACCACGCTGCTCGCGTTCGTCTCCGGCTGGCGCCGCCACGGACGATGGTCGCTGCTGTTCTTCTTCGCGAGCCTGGCGCTCGCCGGCGGGCTGTTCCTCTACGAGATCTACAGCCCCGAGTACGGCTTCCACATGCCGTGGCTCCAGACATACGACGCGCGTCCGGCAGGCAGCGCGGTGTGCACTTGAAGCTCGATATCCTCGCCGAGACCCGCGCGGCCTCCACGGACCGTCGGCTCGCTGCGATCAATCATACGGCGATGCTGCTGATGATGGTCGCGATCGCCGCCATCCTGACGGTCGCGATGATCTTTCAGTACGTCAAGGGGGAGCTGCCCTGTCCACTCTGCCTGCTCGAGCGCGTCGCGCTGTTCGGCGTCTGCTTCGGCATCATGCGCAATTTCCGGCACGGGTTCGCGTATCGGAATACCGGGCTCAGCCTGCTGTGGACGATCTTCCTGCTGGTCGTGTCGGTGCGCCAGAGCCTGCTCGACATCTACCCGCGCCCCGGTCATGCGTACATCGGCAGTCCGATCTTCGGCATCCACATGCCGGTGTGGTCGATCATCATCGCGCTGGCGTTGCTCGTCGCGTACGCGATCAAGGTCACGCTCGTCGGCAGCGATGCGTTCATGCGCACGGCGGACATCGCGACGTTCCCCACGCTGAAGCGCATCGCCGACGCCGTGAGCCTGTACGTGATCGCGATCCTCACGATCAACGCAGTCTCCGTCGTCGTTCAATGCGGCTTCGGCGAATGCCACACGTTCGGCTACAAGCTGCTGCAGTAAGGGCGACAGCGACGGGAGACGCGAGCGGGCGGCGTCAGGGATTCCAGCGCAGGTCGAGCGTCGTCGGCAACGCCGGATTGCGCGGCTCGTCGTGCACGGGCACAGGTCCCGGCGTGTGGCCGTGGGGCCAGAACCGCGCGAGCCGCCGCGATTCCGCTTCGTTCGCGTTGACGGGAAACGTCTCGTAGTTGCGGCCGCCGGGATGCACGACGTGATACGTGCACCCGCCGATCGCGCGTTGCGACCAGCGATCGACGAGATCGAACCGCAGCGGCGCCTGCACGCGAATCGTCGGATGCAGCGCGGACGCGGGACTCCACGCGCGAAAGCGCACGCCGGCGACGAACTCGCCCGGAATGCCGGTCGCCGTCAGCGGCACCACGCGGCCGTTGCACGTGACCGCGTGCCGGTGATCGATCATGCCCGTCACCTTGATCTGCAGCCGCTCGACCGACGAGTCGACGTAGCGCGCGGTGCCCGACGTGCCGATCTCCTCGCCAAGCACATGCCACGGCTCGATCGCCTGGCGCAGCTCGAGCATGATCCCGTCGTACGTCACCGTTCCAAACCACGGGAAGCGAAACTCGACGAACGGATCGAACCACTCGGTTGCGAACGGATACTCGTCGCGCCTCAAATCGTTGACGACGTCCCGCAGATCGGCCGCGACGAAATGCGGCAGTAGCCACCGATCGTGCAACGCAGTGCCCCACGGCACCAACTGGCCGCGGTACGGCGTGCGCCAGAATCGCGCAACGAGCGCGCGCAGCAGCAGCATCTGTACAGCCGCCATCCGGTAGTGCGGCGGCATTTCGAATGCGCGGAATTCCAGCAGTCCCAGGCGCCCGGTCGCAGTGTCCGGCGAATACAGCTTGTCGATCGAGAACTCGGCGCGATGCGTGTTCCCGGTGAGGTCGGTCAACAGATGACGCAGCAGCCGGTCAACGAGCCATGGCTTGTCCGATTCCTGGCCGGGCGGCGCCACGCGGTCGAGTTGCTGAAATGCGATCGCAAGCTCGTAGAGGCGGTCGTCGCGCGCCTCGTCCACTCGCGGCGCCTGGCTCGTCGGCCCGACGAACATCCCGGAAAACAGGTACGACAGCGCGGGATGGTTCTGCCAGTAGACGATCAGGCTCTGCAGCAGGTCGGGCCGGCGGAGCATCGGGCTGTCCGCAGGTGTTGCGCCACCGAGCGTCACATGATTGCCGCCGCCCGTGCCGGCGTGGCGTCCGTCCAGCATGAACTTCTCGGTCGCAAGACGCGTCATTCGCGCCTCGGCGTAAAGCGTCTGCGTCGTGTGGATCAGCTCGCGCCAGGACGACGACGGATGGACGTTCACCTCGATGACGCCGGGATCGGGGGTCACGAGCAGCGCTCGGATGCGTGGATCGCGCGGCGGCGGATAACCTTCGACCAGCAAGGGCATCGCCAGCGTTCGCGCCGTAGCCTCGATGGCGCCGATCAGCGCCGCGTAGGGCTCGATCGTGCGCACGGGCGGCACGAACACGCGCAGATGACCGTCGCGCACTTCTACAACGAGCGCCGTCTTGATCACTTCGCGCGGCTTGTCGCCCCGCGCGCGGCCCCGGTGCGACTGCAGCGCGTCGCGATCGCGGAGCCCCGCGCGCGCCGCATACGGATCCGGCTCAGAATCGTACTCGACATCGTCGGGAAGCACGTCCGGCAGCGATGCGAGCGGCAGCCGGAAGCCCAGCGGCGAATCGCCACCGACGGCGTACAGCCGGTCGCGGCGCAGCGGCCACGGGCTCGTCTCCCACGCGATGCCCGCGAAATCCTGTTCGTCGACGGCTTTGAGCGGCAGCACGAAGCCGGCCGGCTTGTCGACGCCCGAGCGCAGCAGTCGCGCGATTCGCGCGCGCTCGCCGGGCTGCGAGAGGTCGTGCGCGAGCGGATCGACGTTGCCGGGCAATGCGCTCTCGTCGAGCAGCACCTTGGACACATCCTCGAACGCCGTCAGTACGTAGCCGGCTGGAAGCCCAAGCCGCGTCGTCAGCGCATCGATGAACGTGCGTGCCGAATCGATCGTCGCGCGGCCCGGAACGCTCGAATCCGGAACGAGACTATCGTCGTGCCACAGCGGCTCGCCGTCGACGCGCCAGAACACGCCGAGCGCCCAGCGTGGCAGCGGCTCGCCCGGGTACCACTTGCCCTGCCCGAAATGCAGCATGCCGCCGCTCGCGAATTGCGTCTTCAGCCGCAGCAGCAGTGATTCGGCCAGGCGGCGCTTCGCGGGCGACATCGCCGTGAAGTTCCATTCCGGATCGTCGGGCTTGTCGATGGCAATGAACGTCGGCTCGCCGCCTTGCGTCAGCCGCACGTCGCCCGCGCTGAGATCCATATCGATGCGCTCGCCCAGCGCGTCGATCGCCGCCCATTGCTTGTCCGAGTACGGGCGCGTCACCCGCGGATCCTCGTGGATGCGTGTGACGCTCATCGCGACGCTGAATTCGACGTTCGCGACATCGGTGAGCCCGGAAATCGGCGCGGCGCTGCCGGGCGTGGCCGTGCACGCGAGCGGAATGTGGCCCTCGCCGGCGAGAAGGCCGGACGTCGGGTCCAGACCGACCCATCCCGCACCCGGCACGTAGGCTTCGGCCCATGCGTGCAGATCGGTGAAATCGCGGTCGGCCCCTGCCGGCCCTTCCAGCGGCTTGACGTCGGCGACGAGCTGAATCAGGTAGCCGGACGCGAAGCGTGCGGCGATACCCAGGTGGCGCAGGATCTGCACGAGCAGCCAGCCCGAGTCGCGGCACGATCCGCTCGCCTTCGCCAGCGTGTCTTCGGGCGTCTGCACGCCCGGCTCCATGCGCACCAAATACGCGACATCGTCCTTGACGCACTGGTTGACCGCTACGAGCAGGTTGACCGTCGACAGGCCGACCGCGACCGTCGTGCGGAACCGCTCGATCCACGCCAGCAGCCGGTCGCCTGCAGGCTCGACCTCGAGGAACGGTGCGAGCTCCTGCGCGAGGATCGTCGAATACGCGAACGGAAACGCCTCGGCGTACGGCTCGACGAAAAAGTCGAACGGATTGATGATCGTCAGGTCGGCCGTCAGGTCGACGGTGATCTCGAGATTGTCCGTCCGCTCGGGAAAGACGATGCGCGCGATCCAGTTGCCGTACGGATCCTGCTGCCAGTTGACGAAGTGCTGGGCGGGCGTCACGCGCAGCGAATACCCGAGAATCGGCGTGCGGCAGTGCGGCGCGGGCCGCAGCCTCACCTCATGCGGCGACAGCGACACGAGCCGATCGAAGCGATAGCTCGTCCGATGTGCGAGCGCTACGCGAATCGGCATCCGTGCGGCAAAGGTCTAGAGCCAGTCGGGATCGGGCAACTGCGCGAACACGCGGCGCAGCCCCTCTCCCCACTGATGATGGACCATCTGGAAATACGGGTCGAATTCCTGGATCCGCCGCTGCAGCGCCACCTTGAGGCTGCCTGTTTCGTAGACGAGCAGGTCGATCGGCAGCCCGACCGAGATATTGGAGCGCATCGTCGAATCGAACGAGACGATCGTGCATTTCGTCGCGTCGAGCAGTGAAGTTCCGCGATGGACGACGCGATCGATCACCGGCTTGCCGTATTTCGATTCGCCGATCTGGAAGTAGCACGTGTCCGGTGTTGCTTCGATGAAATTGCCTTCGCTGTACACCTCGAACAACCGCGGCGCCTCGCCATGGATCTGCCCGCCCAGGATGAAGTTGGCGGACGCGTCGATGTTGTGCTGCTCCATGTACGGCCCGTCGCGGCCCTTGACCTCGCGCAGCGCGTCGCCGAGCATCCGCGCGACGTCGAACATGGACGTTGCGTTCCAGATGTGCGTCTGATCGTCGGTGCCGCGCGCTTTCTGCTCGACGACATTGATCGCGTTCTGCGTGATCGACAGGTTACCCGAAGACATCATGACGATGACGCGGTCGGCATCGCGCGTAAACACGCGCATCTTGGAGAAGCGCGCGATATGGTCGACGCCGGCGTTCGTCCTCGAATCCGAGGCGAAGATCATTCCGGCGTCAAGCGACATGGCCACGCAATAGGTCATCGGCGATTACGAGCGAACAGGGGTGTGCCGATGAATACTAACGCAACGAGTCCGTCGCGCGCACCGGCATTGAACGCAGCCGCTGCGCGGCGGACGCAAGATCGGTGGATGCCTTGTTGGTGGGTACGAGGAACGCGCGACTCACCTCGCCGCCAAGCTCCGAGATCTGCTCGAGGAACTCCATCAGGTATTCGTGCAAGCCGAACTCCATGATGTCGTCGGTGCGCCCGTAGTGCAGCCGCGCGTGCAACTCGCCGGCCCTGCGCTCGACCTCGCGCGTGTGGTCGTCGCAGAGGATGCCGAGCGTGTCGTGAATGAAGTTCATGCAGCTGTGCAGCGAGCGCGGCATGTCGTCGCGCAGGATCAGGAGCTCGGCAATCCGCCGCGGCGCGATGACGTCGCTGTAGATCTTCCGGTACGACTCGAATCCCGACAGCGACTGCAAGAGCGACGCCCACTGGTAATAGTCGACCGCGCCGCCGACGTCGTCGATGGACGGCAGCAAGATGTGGTACTTGGTGTCGAGGATGCGCGCCGTGTTGTCGGCGCGCTCCATATGCGTGCCGAGGCGAATGAAATGGTAGGCCTCGTCGCGCAGCATCGTGCCGAACGTCACGCCGCGGAAAAGATGCGAGCGCATCTTCACCCAGTCGAGGAAATCGGAGACGCCGTTGGCCTGGATGCGCTCGTAGTCGTAAGAGCGCATCTCGATCCAGGCGGAGTTGAGATCCTCGTACATCTCGGACGTGATGGCCCCGCGTACGGCACGGGCGGACTCCCGCGCCGTCCGCAGGCACTCGTAGATCGACGACGTGTTCGCCGGGTCGAAGATCATGAAGCGCAGCGCGTTCTCGGCCGTCAAACCCGGGTGACGCTGGTAGTAGGCCGTGGCGAGGCCGAGCGTTACCAGCGGCACCGACCACGGGTCGGCCCACGCGAGCCCCGTCTCGTGCACCTGGTAAGGCATCAGCGACGTCCGGTACGTGACGTCGAGCAGCCGCGCCGTGTTCTCGGCGCGCTCGATGTGGCGCGCCATCCAGTACAACTCGTTGGCGGTCCGCGAAAGCATCGCGTCAGGTCTCCGCGCCTTCTTCGCCGGCGAGCACCCAGGTGTCCTTGGTGCCGCCTCCTTGCGACGAGTTGACGACGAGCGAGCCTTCCCGCAGCGCGACGCGGGTGAGCCCGCCGGGCACGAGCGCACTGCCCCGCCCGGTGAGGATGTAGGGACGCAGGTCGATGTGCCGCGGCGCGAGGCCCGCGGCGACGAACGTCGGGCACGTCGATAGTGCCAGCGTCGGCTGCGCAATGTAGCGGTCGGGCGCCGCGAGGATCCGCTGGCGAAACGCCTCGCGCTCCGCGACCGTGGCCGCCGGTCCGATCAGCATGCCGTAACCGCCGGCGCCGTGGACTTCCTTGACGACGAGCCGGTCGAGATTGGCGAGCGCCTCGGCGCGATCCTGGTCGCGATAGAGCATCAGCGTCGGCACGTTGCCGAGGATCGGCTCCTCCGAGAGGTAGAACCGTGTCATGGCCGGCACGTACGGATAGATCGACTTGTCGTCGGCAACACCGGTCCCGATCGCATTGGCGAGCGTCACGCGACCCGCGCGGTAGGCGGCGAAGAGTCCCGGCACGCCGAGCATCGAATCGGGGCGAAACGCGAGCGGATCGAGGAAATCGTCGTCGACGCGCCGGTAGATCACGTGCACGCGCTGCGGGCCCCGCGTCGTTCTCATGTAGACGGTATCGTCTTCGACGAAGAGATCGCGGCCCTCGACGAGCTCGACGCCCATCTGCTGCGCGAGGAATGCGTGCTCGAAGTACGCCGAGTTGTACGCACCCGGCGTCAGCACGGCAACCGTCGGCCGCTCCTGGCCGGCCGGCGCCGCCGCATGCAGGTTTTCGAGCAGCAGATCCGGATAGTGCTGCACTGGGCGGATCGAGCGCGTGGCGAAGAGCTCGGGAAAGAGCCGCATCATCATCTTGCGGTTCTCGAGCATGTACGACACACCGGAGGGCACGCGCAGGTTGTCTTCCAGTACGTAATAGCGGCCGCCGTCGGCGCGCACGACGTCGACGCCGGCGACGTGCGCATAGATTCCGCCCGGCACGTCGACACCGACCATCTCGCGCCGATACTGCGTGTTGCCGAGGACGCGTTCGGACGGAATGATGCCGGCGCGAAGGATCGCCTGCTCGTGATAGATATCGTGCAGGAACAGATTCAGCGTGCGCACCCGCTGCACCAATCCCGCCTCGAGCCGCGCCCACTCGTCGGCGGGAATGATTCGCGGAACGAGATCGAATGGAATCAGTCGTTCGGTACCCGCCTGCTCGCCATACACGGCGAACGTGATTCCGACGCGATGGAAGATGCGCTCCGCTTCGCCGCGCTTCTGCGCGATGCGGTCCGGCGGCGTCCGCTCGAGCCAGTCGGCGAACGCGCGATAGTGGGGACGCAGCGCACCTTCCGGGGTGCGCATTTCGTCGAAGGGGAGGGATGACAGCATCGTTTGTACAACAGCGTCGTTCACGGCAAGCAACCCACGGGCCAGAATGCAAAAACCGTTTGGGAACAATCGAAACCCCGACGCCGGGCGGCCGTAGCAACACCGGTCGAGCCCACCCGAACGGTCATTTGCACCAACTTAGTGCAATTTTGTCTAGGACGAGGTTGGACAAAGGTCAAATGTCGGTTTGAACTGACCCGATCGCTATGGTTAAATCGCGGCTCCTGTCTGGGTTCGCGGGGCGGTTAGCTCAGCGGTAGAGCACTGCCTTCACACGGCAGGGGTCACTGGTTCGAACCCAGTATCGCCCACCACATGAACCAAGGGGTTACGCGCAAGTGTAACCCCTCTTTTTTTATCTCGATCAATGCGCAAAAGCCCGCTGCGCGCGTTCGTGTTCGACGCGTACGGAACGCTCTTCGACGTTCATTCAATCACCGCGGCCGCCGAGTCGATCGCGCCGCGCCAGGGTGCATTGCTGTCGCAGATCTGGCGCACGAAGCAGCTGCAGTACACGTGGCTGCAGTCGCTGATGATCGGATCGGCGCAGCAACGCGACGACTTCGCGACGATCACGGCGAAGGCGCTCGATTACGCCGTCTCGCAACTGACGGTGCGGCTTGGCGAAGGTGATCGCCAGCGCTTGCTCGACGGCTACGGCTCGCTCGCGCCATTTCCCGATGCACTCGCCGCACTCGCCGATCTCGCGCCGCGTCCGCGCTGGATCCTGTCCAATGGAACGCTTGCGATGCTGGAGCCTCTCGTGAGCGGATCGGCGCTGGCGCCGCACATCGACGGCATCCTCTCCGCCGACGCTGCCGGAATCTACAAGCCGTGCCCCAAGGTTTACCGACTCGCCGTCGATCGCTTGCAGCTTGAACCGGCCGAGATCGCGTTCGTCTCGGCGAACGGCTGGGACGCCGCGGGCGCCGCGGCCTTCGGCTTCACGACGTTCTGGATCAACCGCAACGGCGAACCCGTCGAGCGTCATGCGCGAGAACCGGATTTCATCGTGGGCTCGCTCGCGAACCTCGTGCCGATCGCGCAGATGTACCCGGCTTAGCGCGGCAGCGAAGCACGCTGTCGCGGATGGCGGCGATGGCCGCCGGCCGCGGAAAGCTGCGGCGATAGGCAAGTGCAACCCGACGCGACGGCACCGGCTGGGTGAACGGGACCGGTACGACGAGCTGGCTGTGGTAACGCGGCGTCAACGCGTCCCGCGGCAGAACCGAGACGCCCAATCCCGACGCGACCATGTTGCGCACCGTTTCGAGCGAGTTGGTGCGCGTGACCTGCGCGTCCGACTGGTTCAGCTCCGGGCACGCGTCAAGCACCTGGTTGCGAAAGCAATGACCGACGTTGAGCAGAATCGTGTGCTCGGTCGCGAGCTCGTCGGGCGACACCGACTTGCGCCGCGCCCACTTGTGGCCCTGCGGCACGACGACCTGGAACGGTTCCTCGTACATGAACTCCGTCACGACGCCCGGCGGGTCGAACGGCAGTGCGATGATCGCGGCATCGACGCGGCCGGTGCGCAATCCCGCCTCGAGGTTCTCCGTCAGCGTCTCCTCGATGTCGAGCGGCATCTGCGGTGCCACGTCGTGCAGCTCGTGGATCAGGTCCGGCAGCAGATAGGGCGCGACCGTGTGGATGATGCCGAGCCGCAGCGTGCCGACGAGCTGGTTGCGGCCGCCGATCGCGATCTCGTGGATACGTGCGGCCTCTTCCAGCACTTTTTGCGCCTGCTCGACGATCCGCTCGCCGACCGGCGTGATCGTGATCTCCGTCTTGCCGCGCTCGAATAGCGGCGCGCCGAGCTCCTCTTCGAGCTTCTGGATGGCCACCGACAGCGCCGGCTGGCTGACGAAGCATTTCGCCGCCGCACGGCCGAAGCTGCGTTCCTGCGCGACCGCGACGATGTAGCGAAGCTCGTTCAGCGTCAAACGTGGCCCCCCACGCTTGCACCTTCGCTGCGGCGCTCCCCCCAAAGGGGGCGCAATTCGCGGCTCGGGGCGGCCCTTCGCCGCAAACGTGGCCCTCCCCACGCTTGCAGCTTCGCTGCTGCGCTGCCCCCAAAGGAGGCGCAATTCGCGGCTCGGGGCGGCCCTTCGCCGCGAATATGTTCCCCCCAAGCGTTGCGCGCGCCGTGCATCAGCTTTTGCGCTGCGCGAGAAACCGGGCGAAGCCGGCGCCGACTTCGCTGTGCTGCAGACCGTAATCCACCGTGGCTTCGAGGTAGCCAAGCTTGCTGCCGCAGTCGTAGCGCCGGCCGTCGAACTCGTAAGCCAGCACGCGCTCTTCCTGCATCAGGCGTGCGATGCCATCGGTGAGCTGGATCTCGCCGCCCGCGCCGGCGGGCATCGATCGCAAGTGGTGAAAGATGCGCGGCGACAGCACATAGCGGCCGACGACGGCCAGCGTTGACGTCGATGTGCCGGGCTTGGGCTTCTCGACGATCCGCGTGATGCGGCCAATCCGCTCGCCAGCCGGTTCGCTGTCGGCCTCGACGATGCCGTAGCTGCCCGTTTCCTCCGGCAGCACGTTCATCACGCCGATCACGGACGCGTTCTCGCGTGCGGCAAGATCGACCATTTGCTTCATCACGGGAATGCCTGCGTCGATCAGGTCGTCGGCGAGGAGCACGGCGAACGGCTCATCGACGACGACGGGCTCCGCGCAGAGCACGGCGTGGCCGAGGCCGAGCGCTTCGGTCTGGCGGATGTAGACGCAGTTGATGCCGCGCGGCGTGGCCGCCTGCACCTGCTCCAGCAGCGCCGTCTTGTTGCGGAGCAGAAGCTCGGTCTCGAGCTCGTACGCCTTGTCGAAATGATCCTCGATCGCGCGCTTGTTGCGGCCGGTGATGAAGATCATGTCGGTGATGCCGGCTTCGGCAGCCTCTTCCACCGCGTACTGGATGAGAGGCTTGTCGACGACCGGCAGCATTTCCTTCGGACTCGCTTTGGTCACGGGAAGAAAGCGCGTGCCGAGTCCGGCAACGGGAAATACGGCTTTGGTGATTTTTTTCATTGCTGTCCGATCATGGTGCGCAACTCCGTTTCGTCGATGACGGCCACGCCGAGCGTCCGTGCCTTCGCCAGTTTGCTCCCCGCGTCGGCGCCTGCGACGACATAGTCAGTCTTTTTCGACACGCTGCCCACGACGCTGGCGCCGGCCGCTTCCAGCAGCGCCTTCGCTTCGTCACGCGAAAGCGTTGGTAGCGTTCCGGTCAGCACGAACGTCCGGCCGGCGAGCGGTCCGGCGACCGGACGTTGTGGCGGGCCTTCCTTCCAGGTGACGCCGGCAGCGCGCAGTGCGGTGATCACCTGCCGATTGTGGGGCTCGGCGAAAAAATCGTGGATGGCTTCTGCGAGCACCGGACCCACGTCGTGGACCTGCAGGAGCTCGTCCGCTGTCGCCGCGAGCAACGGATCCAGACTGCCGAAGTGCGCGGCGAGGTCGCGTGCCGTCGCCTCGCCAACATGGCGAATGCCAAGCGCAAAGATGAAGCGCGCCAGCGTCGTGGTCCGGCTCCTGTCGATGGCTGCGACGACGTTGGCCGCGCTCTTGACGGCCATGCGCTCGAGCGCTGCGAGGTCCTGCGCCGACAGCGCGTAGACGTCGGCGGCCGTGCGGACCTTGCCGCCGTCGACGAGCTGGTCGATCAGCTTCTCACCGAGGCCCTCGATGTCCAGCGCGTGGCGGCTCGCAAAATGCCGCAGTGCCTGCTTGCGCTGCGCCGGACAGATGAGCCCGCCCGTGCAGCGCGCGATCGCTTCGTCCGGCAGCCGTACGATCGCCGACCCGCATTCGGGACAGGTGGTCGGCATAACAAATTCGCGTGCCGTCGGCGGACGGCGCTCGAGAAGCACGCGGACGACCTCGGGAATCACGTCGCCCGCGCGGCGCACGATCACCGTGTCGCCGATGCGCACGTCCTTGCGGCGCACCTCGTCCTCGTTGTGCAGCGTTGCATTGGTCACCGTCACGCCGCCGACGAACACGCTGCGCAGGCGCGCGATCGGCGTGATCGCGCCCGTGCGCCCGACCTGCACGCCGATGTCGAGGAGCTCGGTCGCCATTTCCTCGGCCGGAAACTTGTGCGCCACCGCCCACCGCGGCTCGCGCGTGACGAAGCCCAGCTTGCGCTGCAAGGCGAGGTCGTTGACCTTGTATACAACGCCGTCGATGTCGAACGGCAGCTTGTCGCGCAGCGCCTTCACGTGCTCGTAGAACGCGACCAGTTCGTCGGCCCCGTGCACGACGCGGCGGTGCGGGTCGACCGGCAGCCCGAATCCGGCGAGCGCGTCGAACATCGCCGCGTGCGTCGGTGGCACCTCCCAGTCGCGCACCTCGCCGATGCCATAGGCGAAAAAGCGCAGCGGCCGTTGCGCGGTCATCGCCGGATCGAGCTGGCGCACCGCACCGGCCGCTGTGTTGCGGGGATTGATGAACGTCCGCAGGCCCGCGGCCTCCTGCCGCGCGTTCAGGCGCTCGAAGTCCTTGCGCGCCATGTAGACCTCGCCTCGCACATCGAGAACGCCCGGGGGCTTGCGCGAGGACAGCTTGAGCGGCACGGCACGGATCGTGTGCACGTTGCGCGTGACGTCCTCGCCTACTTCGCCGTCGCCGCGCGTCGCCGCCACGGCGAGTCGCCCTGCCTCGTAGCGAAGGCTGACGGCGAGGCCGTCGAACTTGAGCTCCGCGATGTACTCGACCGGTGGTGCGGTGTCGGCGAGCCCGAGATCGCGACGGATTCGCGCGTCGAAATTCGCAGCACCCTCGGCCGTCGTGTTCGTCTCGGTGCGAATCGACAACATCGGCACCGCGTGACGCACCGGCGCGAACGCGGCAAGCGGCGCGCCGCCGACACGCTGTGTGGGCGAATCGGGCGTGACGAGGGTGACGTATTGACCCTCGAGCGCTTCGAGCTCGCGGTAGAGCGCGTCGTATTCGGCATCGCTCACCGTCGGTGCGTCGAGTACGTAGTACGCCTGGTTGTGCGCGGCGATCGCTTCACGCAACGCATCGACGCGCGCTGCCGCCGCTGCGGGGACCGCGGGCTGCGACTTGGCCGCGGACACTAGCCTGCCACGGCTACGCGCTGAACAGCGCCAGCGCGCGGGCGCTGCCCGGCTCGATGTGCACGGCGCGCAGCGCCTCGGCGGCGCCGTCGACCTGCTCGCGAATCAGCGCGAATGCGGCGTCGTCGAGCGGGCGATGATTATCGTCGACGAGCTCGCCGCCGAGCGTCTTCGCCATCCGCTTGGCTGCCATTTTCATCTGGTCGAACGTGCGCACCGGATCGGCTGTCCGTGCGACGTCGAGCAGGAACACCACGCCGTTCGTTGCCGTCAGCCGCAGCGATTCCGCAGTGAACGGATCGGGTCGCAGGTTCTGCAGCGTGTAGACGACCGCGCCCGTTTCCTCGTGCGCGAGTTCGAAGCGGCCACCGGGCGCCAAACGAAATCCCGCAGCCTCGGCGACACCGCGAAGCCGCGTCCCGGCAATCGACCCGGACTCCGGCTTTTGCACGGTGAGCCCGATCTGCACGTCGAGCTCGGCGCACAGGCGATCGAGCGACTCGGCGCGCGCAACCTCCTGTGCGACGTCGGGCGGCGTAAACGCAGCAGGCAGCGTCGGCGCGATGTCGCCGACCACACGGATGAAGGTGTCGATCTGCGCACGCGACGCGGCGCCGTTGCGGTCGGCGAGGAGCAGGCACGCGACGATCTCGCCGAACGATCCGGGCGTGTTGGCCGTGATGCGCTGCCAATCCGATCGTGCGTCCGCGCGCCCGAACCAGCGCACTGCCTTGCCGATACGGGCGTTGAGCCCACCGGCGATCGCCGTTGCGGCGACCGGCGCGGCCGGCTGCAACGGGATCAGGCATTCGATCTCGTGATCGGGCATCGACGCCTGTCGCGCGGCCTGCACCCGCGAAGGTGCGAGGCTCGCATGCACCACGGGAGGCGACGTATCGATCGACGCGTCAGAGTCGGATGCCAGCGCTTCCCCGTCGTCGGCCGGTGCGGCGATTACGTCGACGGGCGGCTCGAACTCGCTCGTGGTATCCGCGCCGCCGCGAAACGCCGGGACACCATCGCCCGCGTCCTGCGCTACCGCCGATGCGGCGAGCGTGGGTTCGACACGCTCGGCGGCACGGGGGGCTCGCACCTCCGCCGGTGCGGCGGGGGCGGCCCGGCGTTTCAGACGCCGTTCCTGCCACTGGTTGTAGACGATGACGCCAATCACCAGCAGCACGCCGGCGACGATCAGGCCTAGCTGCAGCGTGCTCAAGTCATCCCCAGGCGAGAGGTGCGCGCGCGTCGAACCGGCTCGGCATGATTGAGTATAGCGCCCGTCATCGCGTGCTAAGTGGCAAGCTCGGTATCGGACGCGAGCTCGAGCGCTTCGGCGATGTCGACCGCCACGACGCGCGAGACACCCGGGTCCGGCATCGTGATGCCGATGAGCTGGTTCGCCATTTCCATCGTGATCTTGTTGTGCGAGATGAACAGGAACTGCGATCCCGCCGCCATGTCCTGCACCATCTTGCAGAAGCGATGCGTGTTCGATTCGTCGAGCGGCGCGTCCACTTCGTCCAGCAAGCAGAACGGCGCCGGGTTGAGCTGGAACAGCGCGAACACCAGCGAAATCGCGGTGAGCGCCTTTTCACCGCCCGACAGCTGGTGAATGGACGTGTTGCGCTTGCCGGGCGGATGCGCGACGACCTGCACGCCCGAGTCCAGGATTTCCTCGCCGGTCAATACGAGCTTCGCCTGGCCACCGCCGAACAGCGTTGGGAACAGCTTCGCGAAGTTCTCGTTCACCGTATCGAACGTCTGCTGCAACAGTTCGCGCGACTCGCGGTCGATCTGGCGTATCGCCGTCTCGAGTGTCGTCATCGCCTCGGTCAGGTCGGCGGCCTGGCGGTCGAGATACGCCTTGCGCTCGCTCGCCTGCGAGAGCTCGTCGAGCGCGGCGAGATTGACTGCACCGAGCGTGGCGATCGCGGCGGTCAGCCGCTCGATCTCCCCGGGCAGCGTACGCGCGCTTCCCCACGCCTTCAGCGCCTCGGGCAGCGCGGTCGCGTCGGCCTTCGCCTCCACGAGTTGCTCGGCGAACTGCTGCTCGGCGAGTCGCGCCGCCTGCTCCTTCAACTGCATGTCCTGGATTCGGGCGCGCGCCGGCTCGAGCTTCTGCTCGGCAGACAGCCGGGCTTCATCGCTCGCGCGCAATTGCGCCGTCAGCGACTCCTGCCGCACCCGCGCATCGGCGAGCGCCTGCTCGGCCGCGCCGCGCGCGGCAAGCTGCCGCTGCAACGCTTCCTCCACCGGCGTCCAGTCGATCGACGCGCGCTCGCTCGTCAATTGCCCGAGCAATCCCTGCTGCTGCGTGACCTGCCCCGCGAGCCCTTCGCGCCGGCGCGCGATTTCGGCGAGACGATCCCGGCAACTGCGCGCCGTGTAGCCCGCCTCCTGCGCCGCACGCTCGGCGGCGCGCAGTTGCTCGCGACCGCGCGCAAGCCCGAGCTCGGTTTCGTTGCGGACATTGCGCGCCGCATCGCGCTGCGCGAACTCGTCGTGCAGCCGCGACTGCGTGTCAGCGATCTCGGCGCCCATCGCCGCCAGCTGTTCGCTGCCCTGCGCATGCTGACTCGCGAGGTCGTCACTCTCCTGTGCGATCTGCGCGCGGCGGCGGCTCGCCGCTTCCGCCGCCTGCCGCAAGGCGACGAGCTCGAGCTCGAGGTCATGACACCGGCGCTGCTGCGACGCGAGCGCCAGGCTGTCGCGATGCCATGCGGCCTGCTGATCCTGCAAGTCGCGCTCAACGGTGTCGAGAGCGCTGCGTGCCGCCTCGTCGCCTGCGCGCGCCGTCGCAATCATGCCGGCGAGCTCGGTCAGCTCGCGCTGGCGCGCCAGCACGCCGTGCAATTCGCTGTCGGGCGCAAAGAACAACACCGACTGTGCGCCCACGCGATGCCCCTCGGGCGTCACGAACGTTTCGCCGCTGGCAAGCGAGGCGCGATCGGCGATCGCCGCCGCGAGGTCGGGGCGGCACCGCACACCGTGCAGACCGTCGGCCAGTACGCGCGCGATGCCGGGTGTTGCGATCCGCACCTTCGCGAAGAGCGCGTCGTCGCGCATCGCGGCTGGCGCACTGTCGGCCGCGTCCGCGTAGGCGGCGATCCGTCCCGGCGGCCGTGTCCCCTCGGCAACCCAGGCGAGCGCAGCGTCGAGATCCGCAAGGTGCAGCGCGTTGAGGCGCTCGCGCAGCACGGCCTCGAGCGCGTCTTCCCAGCCCGGTTCGATGTCGACCGCCTGCCACAGCCGCTTCGCGTGCGTAAGGCCCCGCGCCTCGAGCCACCCGTCGATGTCCTTGCCGTGACCGATTTTCGCCTGCAGCGCCGACAGCGCATCCGCCCGTGCCGCGAGGTCCGCGAGCCGCTTGCTGGCATCCTGCCACGCGCTCGCCGACGCCCGCTGGCTATCCTGCAGCGACTGGACGGCGCTTTGCAGCTGCGCCTGCGATTGCTGGCGCTCCGCAAGCTCCGCAGTTTCCTGGTCCAGCTGCTCCTGCACTGCCGACGCAGGGTCGGTTGCAGGTGCTGCAAGATTGGCGAGCTCGGCAGCGAGACGCTCGCGACGCTCGGTGATCTGGGTCAGCGCCTGCGCCCCGCTGTCGCGACGCGTTTCAGCGACGCGCACGCCCTGCTCCGTCAGCGCGATCCGTTGCGAAATCTCGCCGAATTGCCTCACGGCGTCGGCGACGGCGGATTCGAGCGCGGGCAGCCCGCCCTGCGCTTCCGCCTCTGCGGCCGCCGTGCGCTCGCACGCAGCGAGCGCACCTTCGAGGTCGCGCTCCGCAGTTTCCTGCTCCGCGTCGAGCGCCGCCTGCTGGCCCGTCAACGCGCCGATCGCCTCGGTCAGCTGCGCCACTTGCTCGGTGAGCCGCGTTTCATTCTCGCGCGCGAACGCGAGCTGCTGCTCGAGCCGCGTCACTTCCGCATTGGCCGCGTAGAACGCGCCCTGCTTGTCGTGCAGCGCATCGCCGGCCGCGAAATGCTGGTCGCGCAGCGTGACGAGCTGGTTCTCGGCCTGACGCACGTCCGCCTGCAGCGCCTCGAGCGCCACGGTGAGCGTCGCGATCTCGGTGACGCAGCGATCGCGGGCGCGAACCGCGTCCTGCGCCTTCGAATGCCACAACAGGTGCTGCGCAGTCCGATGGCGGTCCTCGAGCTCGCGGTATTGCGCGGCGACCTTGGCCTGCTCCTCGAGCCGGGCGAGCTGGTTGCCTAGCTCGAGCCGGATGTCGGATACGCGCGCGAGGTGCTCACGCGTGTCCGAGAGGCGACCTTCGGTCTCGCGGCGCCGCTCCTTGTACTTCGACACGCCGGCGGCTTCCTCGAGGAAAATCCGCAGCTCTTCCGGCTTCGCCTCGATGACGCGCGAAATCATTCCCTGCTCGATGATCGCGTACGCGCGCGGACCGAGCCCGGTGCCGAGGAACAGGTCGTGGATGTCGCGGCGGCGAACCGGAATGTTGTTGATGTAGTACGTCGAATCGCCGTCGCGCGTGAGCATCCGCTTGATCGACAGCTCGGCGTACTGGCCCCACTGGCCGCCGATACGTCCCTGGCTGTTGTCGAAGAACAGTTCGACCGACGCGCGGCCGATGGCCTTGCGGTCACCGGCGCCGTTGAAGATGACGTCCTGCATCGACTCGCCGCGCAGCGCGGATGCCTTCGACTCGCCGAGCACCCAGCGCACGGCATCGATGACGTTGGACTTGCCGCAACCGTTGGGACCGACGATCCCGACGAGTTGGCCCGGTGTGGCGATCGACGTCGGGTCGACGAACGATTTGAATCCGGCAAGCTTGATCTGCGTGAGGCGCAAGGGGGATCTTCGAGGCAGTTGCGAACGCGGCGAATCGCCCCGCGCGCGAGGCGCAGCGGGTGCGGCGAAAAAAGTTGCGGAATTATAGCGGAGGATCGACCTCCGCCGTCACGTTCAACCGGTCGTGATGCGGCAACCCGCGATCGTCTCCACGTGATCGATGACCGGCGTCCACTCGGGCGCAATGCGGTTGTCGAACTGCGCATTGATGTAATAGCGCTGGCAGGGCTCGATCTTCAGGCGAAACGTCATTTCCGAGCCCGTGAATCGGCGCCATGGCGGCGCCTGCACCTTGACGTCGTACGTGCCGGGCGCGACTTTGTAAGGCATGATCGTGCCGATCGACTCGTCGCCGACGCGGACGAGGATCGCGGCCCGGCGATCGGGATCGATGATCGTATAGCGGTCACCGGTCAACTCGCTCCATGTCGGCCCCCAGGTCTGGCAGCCGGCGACAAGCAGCGCTGCGGCCATCGGGATCCAGCGAATCGCCTTCATGCGACCTCCGTCGAAAGGGCGGGTCAGGCGCAAGGCCGCCTCCCGCAGAGTTGGACATCCGGCTTCCCGTTGTCGTACCTAGCATAAAGACCGATGCCGTGCGTCATGGTTCCAGCGCCAATGCGCGCACGGCCTGCAGCACGGCGGTGCGCGCCTGGCCGTAGGCCATTCCCTGCCACGCGATCCCGTCGGCGAAGAACGCGTCGCGCACCTGACGCTTGATTGCGGCACGCAACGGCTCCGCCGTACCCGGATGGTTGGCGAGCCATTGCTCGGCCCGCAGCGCCTGCAGCGTCTCGGCGAGCGGCCGCGTGCCGAACTCGAGTGCAATGCCGGTGAACAGCGCAGCGGGGCACGACTCGATCGCCGCGTGATACG
>Ga0207708_10001243_pt1 | contig 19242 bp, 20 predicted proteins | sample KBSK5101metaG_FD_184340 | JGI IMG/M metagenome (GOLD analysis project Ga0207708, IMG submission 184340) | Corn, switchgrass and miscanthus rhizosphere microbial communities from Kellogg Biological Station, Michigan, USA - KBS K5-10-1 metaG... | ecosystem: Host-associated > Plants > Roots >...
TGTGACGACTGCTACGTCCGCCGTCTCGAGGCGGGGGCTTCGCTGCTGCACAAGAACGCGTTGCCGTTCGCTGAGAAATGCGTGGACTGCGAAAGCCGGAAGGGAGTGATCGCGCGATGAGGGAAAAGCTCGAGTTGGTCACCTCGTTCGGCTCCCTCAGGGCGGGGATGATCGTGGTGGTGAAGCCATGCAAAGTTTGCAACGTTGGGCATCGTGGCGTTCTCACGCAGCGGAATACCAACGGGTGGACAGACGTCGACGGGAATGTCTATGTAGGCTCCGCCCCGTGCTGGCGCTTCCTTCCCAGGCCCGCCTGCTCCGGAGAACATCACGCCATATTCACGGAGGCCGCCGTCCACCTCGGAAAGGTGTGGCGCGTCGTTGACGGCCTCGAAGACACCACCACCGAAGCCACCACTGCCACCCGGCCCCGCCAGAGGGAGCGAGCGAGATGAGACGGGCCCCCCATGACAGCCTCGAGGTGGCGTCCGCCCGCTCCCACCGAAACTACATGCGCCTCAAGGATCAACACCGCTGCATCCGCTGCAGGGAGCAGCTAGCTCCCGAGTACCCATTCACCCGCTGCATCCCCTGCCGGAACGCCAACCGCCCCCACCGATACATACCGGCCTCAGGCTACGCCGAGCGTGTCAGCACCTTCCGATCCCAGCTCGCCCGCGTGATCGAAACCTCCCAGACCATGGACACCGTCGAGCAGGCCCGTGACCTCGGAATCCCGGTCACCCGCGTCTACGCCCTCAGAAATAGGGCCCGGAAACTCGGTCACGACTTCCCGAAGGAGCGCGGCGGTACCCAGGAGGGACAGAGCTATCGGGGTAAGTGGGCGTCGCTGGGAGGGGCATCTCGCTGCATACGCTGCGGCCTGCGGGGCGATCACGTCTGTCTGATTGGGTCGGCGGCAGACAGGCGCCCCACCCTGTATCCCGAGGGCGGGTGACAGTAAACCAACGCTTTACAATCCGTGTCCGATAGTACAAAACAGGAGGGCAGAATGGGGCGCACCTACGATGACAGCCCGATCGTCAAGGCGGTCAAGCGGCTGATCGAAGCGCAGCGGAAGGAATTCGAGCAAGCCCGCGCCGACATGGCCGGCTTCGTGGACGGGGCTGTCAGTCAGCTGACGACCATGCTGGGATCGGAAATGTCCGTCCAGGCCGCGATGATCGAATATCTGGAGGAATTGTCGTCCCGCCGTGGCGATGCGGTCGGCGCCGAGCTTCGCATCAAGAGCATCGTCGAGCAGAACATCGCCCAGGGCCGAGCCAAGAAAGCCGAGCGAGAGAAGGCCGAGGCCGAAGCGGCAGCGAAGAGGGCCCAGGAAGCACCCGCGGACATCGCACCCGAAGCACCCGCGGATGCGCCACCCGCCGACCCCCCAGGAAGCCCGTCGGCTTCAAATTGAGTGGGACCGCCGGCTAGCGCGGGAAGGTCTCGGCGTGCTCGGCGTCAACGGCCACTGGACGTTCCCGGGCGGAACGGCGTGGGGTCCAGCCTTCGTCCCGCTCGCGGCCAATCACATCGAAGACGCCGTCACCATCGCCGACGACCCGAAGGCGGTCATGTTCCGGCGTCTCGCGCAGGCCGCCCACGACCTGCCGCAGAACTACCGGGGCCGCCGGCTCGTCATCGCCTTCGTCGACACCGGCTACGAGCTCCACGCGGCGGCAAAGTGCCGGGTCAGTCGCTGGCGCGTGCGGTGGGCCGTGCAGCGGTTCTGCGCCGCCCACGGATTCGACTTCTCGCGGCTGTTCCAGGGTGAAAGGCGCCGCCTCGGCCAGCACAAAATCCCTGTAGAGAGCAATGCCCGCCCAGATCGCCATCCGCTCGTTCCGTCCCGCCGATCGAGCCTTCGTCATGGACTCGATGCGCCGGACCCTCGTCCGAAACAGCGCCTACGCCACCGGCCTCCAGCCCGAGGTGATCAACCTCCTGGTCGAGCCCGTCCTGGCCACGTACCAGACGCTGGTCGCGACGCCGGAAGCCGATCCTGATGAAATCCTCGGCTACGTCATCCACGACGGCCCCGCTTGCGTCGGGTTCTTGTACGTGAAGGAAGCCGTTCGCCAGAAGGGCATCGCATCGGCGCTCCTCAAGCACGCCGGCATCCAGAAGGGCGAGGTCGTGACCCCCCTGATTGTGACCAAGCTTCCCGGTGTGGGGAACTTCCCCAAGCTGTGCGAGGCCCACGGCTACACGGTGAGGTTCCGCCCCTGGATGGGACTGGGGCAGTTGGCCGACCTCCTGGCGCCGAGGGAGGCGGAAGGCGGGACAGTAGCCCATGGCTAATAGCGCACTCGCCCCGGCATGGACCAAAGAGACTGCGCCGCGCTGCGGGAACCCGGGCGGATTCACCAAAGCAGAGCGCAGGTTCCGGCGCGCCTTGCAGAAAGAGCAGATTCCCAGGGCCAACGGCCTTCTGACTGCGGTCTACGACCAGGCGATCGCCGGCGACATCAAGGCCGCCGAGTTGTTCTTCAAGGTGTGCGGGCTGATTCGCAAGCCGACCAACGACGCGGACATTCAAGAGCTGGCCCAGAAGCTACTCGACGGCATGATCGAAGAGGCGCGCCAGCGCAGGGCTGCCAGTGGCGGCACCGGTCCTTGACCGCATCGACGAGCTTCTGGGGCTGATCGAGGACGACGCCCCTAGCGGCCTCACCGTCGACATCCTGGCGAACGGCCACGCCAAGCAATCGGCCGCCCTCCGCGACCTGCTCACCAACCCGAAGCGGTGGCACTCCTGGTTCACCTCCCGTCGATCGGGCAAGACGACCGCCGCCGCGTTCGCCCTGGTCCTCTACGCCCTGGCCGCCCCTCGTCGAAACTGCATCTACATCGGCCTCACCAAGATGCACGCGTGGGACGTCATCCTACGCGAAATCGTGGTTCCCCTGCTCGACAAGCACGGCGTCACGTACGTCCTCAACAAGTCTCGCCAGCAGATCACGTTCCCCAACGGCTCGGTCTGCTCGTTTGGCGGCTCGGATGACATGCGCCACGTCCAGACCATCCTGGGCAACAGGCTATCCCTCGCGGTCATCGACGAGCAGCAAAGCCAGACCCCGAAGGTTCTCCGCGAGCTGGTCCTGCGCATCCTCCCGCCGGCGCTGTCGGACTCGGGTGACGGCCGGCTTCTTCTCTGCGGGACGTGGCCGGACATCGAGGCCGGGTTCGCGCTCGAGCAATTCCGCTCGGGCCGGTACGTCGCGCACTCGTGGGCCATGTCCGACAACCCCCACCTTCGCGACCCGGCAGCTGAGAAACGCGCCTACCTCGACGCGACCGGCCGCACCGAGAATGACCCGGAATACCTGCGCGATTGGGACGGCATCCCCGTCTGGTCCACCGCCGCCACGGCCTACCGCTACAGCGAGGACAGGAACGCGTGGGAAGGGATTACAGCCCCGTTCGCCGAAGGGCTGGCACTTCCACCGGGCAAGCTGGTTGCGGTCCTGCCGCCGCCCAGCGTGAACGTGTTCTCCATCGGCATCGACCCCGCGTCATCGAGCGACCGCTACGCCGCCGTCATGTGGGGCTGGTCCTCACACAACCCGGTGGGACTCTGGCAGGTTGCCGAGTGGGTCACCGAGCGGGGCGCGTACGCGGTCAAGAGTCAGTGGCTCGCCGCCCTCAAGGCTTTGGTCAAGAACTACCAGACCACGATCGCCATCACGTCAGACTCCCAGGCAACCGCCGACGACGTGGCCCTGATCGAGTTCGGGCTGGTAATCGAGCCGGCGAAGAAGGGCCGGGGATCGGTCAAGCAGCGCGTGGACCGCATGTCCGACCTCCTGGCCACGGGCCGGGCGCACGTCCTGAAGGGCTCGCAGCTGGAGAACGATCTCAAGCTGGCGAAGTTCGACATGGAGGCCCGAGCCGAGGGGAAATACGAGTGGGACGACACGGTGATCCATCCCGACGTGGCTGACGCAGGGACCTACGCCCTGCCGACCTACATCGAGGCGATGGAGCAGGCGCCGAAGATCTCCCCGCCCCTGTTCGATGAGAACGCATGGCGAGCCGCCTTCAGACCACCACAGGCGCCGTACGGGTACGAGAGCCACGAGGACGACAGCAGCTACGGGGGGCCGAGATAGCCCACAAAATCCCTGTTCTGCGTGGCTCGCCGCCTCCCGTCGCTTAAGCGCCTCTACGCCCAGCTAAAGGACGCCCCGGCGAACATTGCGAGCCTGGAAGTCACCGAAGCGGGCTTCCGCGTCCACTTTCGTGAGCAGGGAGGCACGGCGCCAAGCGGGCCTCATACACCCGCGGTCGTTGGTTCGACTCCAGCCCCTGCAACCAAGCTCGTGGCGGGGACACCGTTCCCCGACGACGGCAGCCCGATCGACGTCGCCGATCTGAGCCTGGCGAAGTTCAGCCTCGAAGACGAAGAGGCGAACTGATGCCCGTCGTCGTCGACAAAGAGAAGACCGCCGAGGCCCGCCGACAGCGCCCGTCCCCCAGCAAGGACCGGATGTGGTGGAAGGCGCCCAAGACGGACGTTGCACGCCAGCTCGCCGCATGGTGCAACAACATCGAGTCCACCGCCTGGCAGCGCCGCTGGGACAACCTGACGTTCTACCGGTACATGACCGGCCGGGCGACCGGGCCCGCGTCGTTCAACTACAGCCCGACGGTTCGGCCGTCACGCGCCAGCAACCTGTTCGCCCGGGGGAAGTTCGAGGCGCCCAGCTACAACGTGATCCAGCAGTGCAGCGATGCACTCGCGGCCCGCGTGTACAAGGAGCGGCCGTTCGTCCAGGTCTGCCCGATCGCGGGGGACTTCAAGGCCCGCGTGAAGTCCAAGAAGCTGTCCCGTTGGCTGGATGCGTGCTTCTTCGATCTTGGGCTCTGGCCCATCGTCGAGCAGTGCGGCGAGGACGCCAGGACGTGGGGAACGGGGTTCGTCAAGATCGACGTGGACCCGGTCACGAAGGAGCCGCGCGCGACCCGCATCCTGCAGGACGAGGTCATCGTTGACGAGTCCGAGTGTGACGCCGGCTCACCTCGGCGGCTGGCGATCCGCATCTTCGCCAACCGCGACGAGATGCTGGCGGCGTACGGAACGAATCCGGAGGCCATCGACGCGATCGAGAACGCCCCGAAGGCAGAGAGCGGGCTCTACTTCGGGAACGACATCGACTACACGAACGTGATCGTTCTACGGGAGGCGTGGAGCCTGCCTAAGGGCTCGAAGATCAAGGGCCGCTATGTCCTCTCCATCGGTGATTTCGCCCTCGAAGACAAGGAATGGACCCGAAAGACGTTCCCGCTGGCCAAGCTGACGTACAAGGGCGTCTCAACGTCCTGGTTCGGCATGGGCATGCCCGAGATGGCCCTGGGCCTCCAGCGCGAGGTGGATCGGACCATGGCGGCAATGTGGGAGAACAAGCGCCGGGCCGCCTGGCCGCGCATCCTCATCGACGCCGGCGCCAACGTGAATCCCGGCAGCCTCGGCGACAAGTCGAACGGCATCGTCAACGTCACGGGCGGGGTTGACCGCATCAAGTTCATCTTCCCCGAGAGCATCCCGGCGGATCAGGCGAACGACCTGGAGAGCAACATCCGCCGCATCAAAGAGCTGTTCCGAATGAACGACCAGGCCACGATGGGTGTCCCCCGCCGTGAGCTGTCGGGAGTGGCGATCGAAAAGGCGGAAGTGGTCGACGACGCCGCCCATCTCCCCCAACTTCAGAACCTCGAAGACTTCGTTGTCCAGATCGGCCTTCTGCTCATCGAGGCGGGCGAGCAGTGCAAGCCGGTCGTTCGGCTGCCGGGCCGCATGACCCAGGAGATCAAGTGGGAGGACGTTCAGATCTCCCGCAACAGCTACTCGCTCCGTCCCTTCCCCGTCGGCCGGCTGTCCAAGGACATGGCCACCCGCCAGAAGCAGATCGACGTGTGGTTCGCGCAGGGGAAGATCAGCAAGGAGACGTCCATGCGTCTCGAGCAGGTCCCCGACATCGACGGGTTCCTGGACCTCGCCAACGCCTCGGGGGACTACGTCCAGGACACATTGGATCGGATGGTCGAGGACGGCGACTACGACCCGCCCACGGGCGTGGAAGACCTCGAAGCCGCCCACGAAGCCGCCCAGTCTCGCTACCTGCAGGAGAAGAAGCTCAAGACGCCGAAAGACCGTCTCGATCTGATCATGAAGTACGTGGTCGCGGTCGAACAGCTCATGTCGGAGATGACCGACATGATGCCCGGCCCGCCCCAGCCCGGAGGACCCGGCGTGGGCATCCAGCCGCCTCTAGGAGCACCGATGCCCGGCCCGACGGGGATGATGGGCGTCCCGCTTCCCCCGGCTCCCCCGCCGATGGCGGCGTGATGGGCCGGCTCGGGTAGCCCATGCTGGAGATCAAGGCTCACCGGTTCACTCTCGTCGGGGGCGGGAACAACACCAGCTACACGCCCGGTGGCGGTGAAATCTCGCTCTCACTCGGGAACGACGGCGCGGTCAAGGTGACAACCCAGGACGGCTCCCCCGCCCAGGTCACCGGCGGACCGGGGGCTCAAGGTTTGAAGGGCGACACGGGTGATACCGGACCCGCTGGCCCGCAGGGCATTCCCGGCCCGCAAGGCATCCCGGGCCCGCCCGGAATCCAGGGCGATCCGGGAGCACCAGGACAGCAAGGCCCACAGGGCGATCCTGGACCGGCGGGAGCCGACGGAGCGATCGGGCCCCAGGGCGTCCAGGGTATTCAAGGACCGGCTGGCGCCGACGGTCAGCAAGGGCCGCCGGGGGCCGATGGTGCGCAAGGCATCCAGGGACAGCAAGGCGATCCGGGGCCATCCTGGCAAATCGGCGTCGGCGATCTGTATCTGTCGACGATCGCCGCCAACCCAGCCGCTCGGCTCGGTTACGGAACGTGGGCTGCGTTCGGTGCCGGCCGCGTCCTGGTCGGCGACGGAGGTGGTTTCACGGCCGGACAGACCGGAGGGGCCTCGACACACACATTGACGACGGCCGAAATGCCGTCTCACGGCCACGTCCAAGACGCGCACACCCATACCCAAAACTCGCACAATCACGTCCAGGACTCGCACAACCACACGCAGAACAGCTTCGCCCCCCGCATCGTCAACAGCGGCACGGCAGGCACCGTAGGCGTTCAGGGCGCCTCGACTGCATCGAACGCCAACGCCAGCAACGCCGCCACGACCGCCACAAATCAGGTGGCGACGGCGACGAACCAAGCCGCCACGGCTGTGAATCAGAACGCCACCGCCACGAACCAGGCGACAGGCGGCGGCGGAGCTCACAACAACATGCAGCCCTACGTCGTTGTCTACATGTGGCTTCGAACCTTGTAGCACCCGCGCATTTCGCACACTTCGAGGTTTCCAATGGCTGATACTCCCGCTGCTCCCGTCGCTGCCGTCCCCGCCCCCGCCGCAACGCCGGTCGTCCCGACCGATCCGGCCAGCTCCACCCAGCCGATCGCCACCAAGGCCCCCGGCATCGCCGACCTGAAGGCTGCGCGCCGGGCGGCAACCCCGGCCATCGACGCGACGCCGCCCCCGGCCGCCCCGGTCACGACCACGACCGCCGAGCCGCCGCCCCCGAAGGCCACGGCGACGATCGAGATGGACGAAGGCGCCCTGAAGCAGTTCTCGACGCTCTCCCGCGAGCTACGGGAGGCGAAGGCCAAGGCCAAGGACCTGGAGGCCAAGGTCGCCGGGTTCGGGAAGTTCGAGAAAGCGCAAGCCCTGGCGAAAGAGGGCAAGCACTACGACGCGGCCCGTGAGGCTGGCATCGACGTCGACGCGGCGCTGGCCGAACTGCTGGGCAACAACAACGGCGCCCCGGCCTCGGCTGCCCAGATTGACAAGAAGCTCCGCGAGGAAATCGACGAGCTGAAGGCGTTCAAGAACGACACCGTCAAGGAGCGGGAAGAGCGCAAGAAGGCCGAAGCGGAAGCCACGACGCAGGCTGACCGGGCGGCAACCACGAAGTTCGTCGCCGACAACGCGGCCAAGTACCCGTTCCTCGCCAAGTCCCCCAAGCTCGTCGCCCTGGCATACACCGACTTCGAGCAAGCCAAGGCGAAGGTGGAAGCCGAGAGCGGCGAGACGATGTCCGCCAGCGAGCAGGCCAAGCTGATGGTCACCGCCCTCCAGGTCCATGAGGAGGACTGGTCCAAGGCGCTTGGGGCCGCGAAGACGGAAGAGCCACCCGCCGAAGGATTGGCGTCCGGCCTCGGGGCCGAAGCCCGGAGCGGCGTCCGCCAGCAGGCCACGCCCACAGCGAAGAAGCTCACCTGGGAGGAATTGAAGGCCGAGCGGGCAGCGAAACGCAGCGCCCAGCGGTCGGCCTAGCCCACAAAATCCCTGTTCATTGCAGTCCCGTTAGCACCCCGCGTCCTCGGCGTAGTCGGCGCCGCTCTCCACATCCCCACGACGCGAGGGCGCAATGGCATTTTCCTTCTCAGCATCGACCGAAACGCTGCTCCGGAACGACCTGGAGCGGGCTTACGAGGACATGGCCTTCGGCGGCAACTATGCCGCCCTGATCGGCCTGATGCAGAAGGAGGACTTCAGCGGAGACGCGAAGAAGGTCCCCCTGAAGTACGCCCTCGGCGCTGGTCAGTCGGCCACCGCCGCGACCGCGTACACGAACGCCACCCTGGCGGCGCGCGCGGCTTTCGTGGTCACGCCGTTCACCTGCCGCGGTGACTCGGTCATCCCGCTCGATCAGGCAGCCTTTACGACCGGCGATGAAAACGCCGTCGTCGACCTGCTCTTGGACGAGAGCAAGACCGCGATGGACAGCTGCAAGATGCAGTTCGACCAGGCCCTGGCGGGCGACGGGTCGGGGTGCATCTTCACCATCGCCGCCAACTCGGGCGCCGGGCCGTACGTCCTGACGCTCTCCACGGTGACGCAGGCGAACCGGATCACCCCGGGAGCCACGTACGTCACGAAGGCGACGCCGTTCGCGGCCGGGCTAGACACCGGCTCGATCACGGTGACGGACGTCCAGCCGCAGACCAAGACCATGACGGTCACGGCCAACGGCGGCTGGACCCCGACCAACACCCACGTGGGCGGCCTGCAGGGCACCGTCGCGGCTTCGACCGCCAACCAGGTCTGGCCGGGAATCCCCGGCTGGATTCCCCCGGCTGCCTCTCGCCCCGTGTCGGCCACGGCCTTCTTCGGCGTGGACCGGTCGATCAGCGAGACGAAGCTGGCGGGCCTGTACCTGGCCGTAGCGGGGCTGGGACCGCTGGAGTCGATCAACCAGCTGTCCTACGCCATCGCGGACGTCCCCGGCGCCGCTCCCGACCTCTGCGTGATGTCGTTCAAGACGCTGGGGAAGATCGTGGCGCAGCTGCAGACGCAGCGCCGCTACGTCGAGGGCAGCACGCAGGGCCCCGGCATCTCGGTCTTCTACAAGACCGTTCGCATCGCCGGCCCGATGGGTGCCGACTCGATGGACCTCCTGGGGTCCAGCAACTGGGACGAGGACAAGATCGCCGTGCTCGACAAGAGCACCTGGGTCGTGGCCTCGCCCGGCAACAAGCCGTTCGTGCCCGACACGGTTCGCGGGACGCCGATCATCGACGTCCCCGGCACCGGCAACGCCCTGGCCACGTACCGCGCACAGGCGGTCGTGTACTGCAAGGCGCCCGGCCACAACGGCATGATCACGCTGAGCTAGCCATGCCCGGCAACTTCATCGCTGAACAGGATGGTGCCGACGCCCAGATCGGCACGGTCAATGTCTACCTCCAGATGACCGCGACCACGGACGGTGCGGTCCCCTCGACGTTCACCACGTCGACCGGGATCGTGTCGGTGACCAAGTCGACGAACGACTACATCGTTCTGTTCGACTCGGCCTACCTGAAGCTGGTGGATTTCTCCGTCCACGTGCTTCAGGGATCGTTCGCGGCGACGGGGGCGTGCTACGGCAACATCACGGCGGTCAGCTTCACCGACAGCACTCCGACGGTAACCCTGTCGTTCTACAAGGGCTCCGACGGAACCGCGGTTGCGCTGGCTGATACCGACGTTCTCCGCTGCCGCTTCACATTCACCACGCAGCCGCAGCCGAACGAGTAATGCCGCTCGCCGACGACATCATGACCCGCTACCGCTCGAAGTCGGGCGGTGAGCGGGAGTCGGCTGCGGAAGACGCGGCCGAGGCAGGGGAGCCGAAGTCAGAGGCCCAGATCGCCGCGGGCAAGGCCCTCATCGCTGCCGTCAAGCGCGGCGATGCGGAGGCCGTGTGCGAGGCGGTTCGAACCATCGCCAGCGAGTACTGAGCCGATGCCATGGCCGCCGAAGTCACGATTGACGAGCTGATCGAGCGCAGCCGCCTCGAATCAGGCCTCCGAACCAACGCGTACTACGACACCGCGCAGATTCTCCGCTACCTGAACGCGGGCGGGGCCGAGCTGCAGGACATTTTCACCGCAGCCAATCAGAAGTACATCATCTCGGAGTTCGACTTCACCACGACGGGGCAGGCCGATGCCATCGTGGAGCTGCCCGAGGACTTCCAGCAGGGACACTCCCTCGACATCTACCCGGACCTGCCGGGGCAGACGCGGACGATCCGCTACCTGTCGAACTGGCTCAATCGCAACAGCTACGGCAACAACGTCTTCTCTCTCTCGCCGGCGGGGATGGACCCGGTCTACACGTTCCTGGGTGGCAACCTGCGTTTCTACCCGCCGCAATGCACGCCGGCCGCGCCGTTTCGGCTGTACTACACGCCGCTATGGAAGGACCTGGCGGTGCCGATCGGAAACGAGTTCGCGCTGGTCGGAGCGAACGACACGCCGCTTGTCCCGGCCCCCGGCTCGTTCCCGACTGCTACGGGTGCCTGGGTCGTCACCGACGCCGGATTCACGACTGCGCTGCCCACCGACGGAAGCGTAGACCTCGTCCTGACGTTCGAGGCGCCCAATGGGGCTTTCAGTGGATCCTATCCGATCGTCGGCGTCAGCGGGCCTGACCTGCCCATCACGAGCACCTTCGACGAAGCCGGTGTCACCGGCCTCCTCAGCGCCGCCGGGTTCACCGGCCCCGCGGCCGGCACCGGCTCGTACACCTACCAGCCCGCGGGCACGCGCGCGACGCTCCCGGCGATGTATGGCCCCTGGTCAGAATACCTCGTGGTCTATGCGGCCATCGCCATCAACACCGACCGCCAGCGCGGGACGGCAGACCTGGAACGGAAGCTGGGCGCTCTCAAGGTCCGCATCGCTTCGATCTTGGGCAACCGTCAGGAAGAGCCGCAGCAGCCGCCCCTAACCCGTGGGATGGGAGGCTGGGGAGGATGGGACGGCGGGGGTGGGGGATGGTGGTAAGTGGCCGTCGAGCTCAAACGGGTAAGCTTCGACGACTCGAAGCTGCAGACATTCCAGCAATACGTTGCTGACGCCGTCGAAGAGCTGGATAAGCAACGAACGACCGCCGGCGTCCTGCGCATCTCGAGCAGCCGGAAACTGGTCGGCAACGAGGACTTCGTGCTGGTCGACTCGTCGGGCATCACAGCAGAACTGTTCCTGGTGCTCCCGAGCCCAAAGGTGCTGCAGCGGGCGCTGACGGTGAAGGTGACGCGGTCTTCCCCGTCGTTCGGGGTAACAGTCAAGGCCGTTGATATTCCCGCTGCCACGTCGCCGACCATCGACGGCGGGAACACGGTGTCGATAGGCAAGAACACGACCGGCAAGCTGACCATCGTCAGCGATGGGCGGAATTTCTCGACGGTGTGACGTGGCGGAGAACGAGCTACAGAAAGGCACCATCGACATCGCGCTGGGCGAGCTGAACAACCGCCCGCCAGATCACGCTGGACCGACGGGAAGGCTGACGAGACTTCTCGACGTCGAGATCAATCAGTACGCGGGGCAGGGTGCGGAAAAGAAGATCGTGGCCGACCCGCGGCGGGCGTTCTCGTCGCTGTCCGACGAGCTGCGCAACTCCGGTACCGGGCTGGTCGAGGCGGGGACGTGGGCCAACCCGACGTTCCTCCGCGCCCTCGGCGATCAGCTTCTCAGCATCTGCACGAACCGGCCGCGCGTGTGGAACGGAACGGCCTGGACGAACTACGGCTCCACCCGCGTGGTCAACCAGAAGCTGTCACAGTCGGTCTTGCACGCGACGAACGGAACGATCGCGACTAGTGATCACGCGTGGATTTCTGGCGTCACGTGCTCGGTATGGACGGAGCAGACCTACCTGCAGGACGGGGCTGACGTCATCCTCAATACGACCGGCTACGTCGGCATCCGGTCCGATGATGGGGCGTGGCTGCTGACGCCGACGGTTCTCCTGACGGCGTCGGGTGATGATTCGGAATACCAGCTCGTCAAGGTCGTGCAGAACGGATCGCAGTTCTGGGTCTTCTACAACGGTGAGTTCTCGGGGTCGAAGATCAATGTTCACGTCTACGACACGCACGGCGCCCTGGCGGCGTCGACCATCGTCCCTCGAATCTGGGCGACGTCGCCCGGATACTGGGACGTGTACGGCTCGGTGCTCGCGGGTGTGCTGCTGGCTCAGCCGAACGGAATTGGCGTGGACCCCGGCGACAACCTGGGCGTCGAAATCACCCGCTTCACCGAGGCCAGCGGGACGATCACGCCCGAGGTTTCGCACCTCCCCGCGGCTAACTGCCAAGGACAGGTCGCATGGCTCACGAATGACCTGCTGGGGACGTCGGTCTACCTGGCGACGCTGGGGCCGAATGAGTCCGGCACTCCGACACAGGGTAGGTTCTGGGCGTATGAGATCGACGACGACCTGGCCGCGTCGGTCGAGTACGACGTGGGCACAGTCCCCGCTTCGCTGCCCGACTCGATCACGGGCTGGGCCGAAGAAACCGGGACCCCCGGAGAGCGGAACGTCTACATTTCTTGGTCAGAGCTGGCGAGCGAGTACACGAACGGTGGCCCGCCGTTCGATCCTGCCCTGCGCTTCACGAAGACCATCAAACGAACATTCGCCGGGGCAACGACAACAATCCGCCAGACCAACAGCGTGATCCAGCAGTCGCGCGCGTTCTCAATCGACGGCGAATATCACGCGTATACGTACTACGCCTCTGGATCGGGACAACTCCTGCCGTCGTCCGTCGAGGATTACGAGGCCGCTGACGGTGATTTCTTCCTAGGATCGCCCACACAGCCGCTCGAGATCACGGGGGGCGGGACGTACGGCGCGCCGATTGCCGCCCAGCCGCTACCGTCGGGAATCTCTGTGTTCGGCGACGGTGGAATGGGCGTCAAGAATATCAGCGGGGCCGGCACACCTGACAAAGTCGAATTGACGACGGCTGGAGCCGCCGGTGGTCTCGCTGGCCTCGACGACGCAGCCGAAGTTCTGAAGTGGACATTTCAGAACGCAGTGTTTCCTACGGCATCATACGGCGGGGCATTGCTTGACGTCAGCGGGTCGAGCATTTCAAGCGCCAATGTGCGATGGGACACCTATGCGTATGCCAGCGCGACTGTTGTCTACACGTCGCCGATCAGCCGCAATGGTTCCACCGTGGTACCCGGGAACTTCGGCACGGCCGGGACGATAGAGATTCTGTCCGTGACGGCGTACCCCATCACAAACCTAAACGACATTCTCCCCGAAGACGTGGAGAGCCTATACGTCAACGGCGACATTACGATTAGCGGGGCCGCCAACAGCGGCAACAATGACACGTTCACGATCATCAGGATCAGCCGATCGCCGACACCATTCGCCAACAACAGCGTTCTTCCCAATGGTGGCGCGATCTGGGCCATGACGACTACGCAGGTCACCGAGCCGTCCCCGTCTTCGGCGCTAGCCGTCATCGCAACCGCCTCGCCGTACACGTGGTCGTTTTCAAGCGGCGGCGGGATCGTAACGTTCAGTGACGCTGACATTGGCCAGAAGCTGTCGGTTACCGACGATCCGGTAATCGAAAACGACGGCAGCCGCACCATCGATGCTGTCACGTCCAGCACAACGCTCACGACCGACCCCGCGGAATCCGCGGACACCGTTACGCAGATTTTCGACCCCGCGGCACTGCCGACGGTAGAGATCGACCTCGCGAACCCTGGCGACGCCTACACGATCACCGTTGCCCTCATCGACTTCGACTTCACGTATATCGGCGCGCTGCTGACCATCGATTCCGGCCACCCGAGCACGGACGGCGTCTACAAGATCGAGGCGATCCTTGGGGCGCACTCCGCAAGACTCAGCCCCACCGACGGCACGAACAACCACCGCTCGCAGTCGTTCGACAGCGGGGACACGATCTTCATCCAGCGCCAAGGCTTCGTACAGCCGCAGACGCAGCCCACCTGGTTCGTCACGCCCCTCACCGGCTCGCAGCCTCAGGTGGGATGCTTCGAAAAGGGACTGGCTTACGCGGACTGGCGGTTCGACGGGGAGACGCCAGCCGATCCCGCCAACTTCGGGCCGATCAACCGCTATGGCCTCGCGCTGTCGTCGACCTCCAACCCGTTCGGGACGATCCGACAAGTCGTGCTTCCGTTCCGCGTGGGGACCTTCACGCAGGTATCCATAGCTACCGTCGGCGCGACTCAGCTCGACATCGCGAACGCCTCACTGGCCTCGACCGTTGGGCTCAAGGTCTTCCGTTCGCAAGGCAGAGGGGAGGGAATCGGTGACGCTGGTAAGTTGCTGATCCCGGGACTGCTGGCGGCCGAGTTCACGTCGAGCGGGTTCGCCGAGAACAATTTCAACGTCGGACCCGAGGCGCCGTTCGTCATCTCGCAAGCGGAAGATACGAACGCATTCGCCCTCACCCCCGGCGCGACGTACGTCTACCAGCCGACCGTGTCGAGAACGCTGGAGAACGGGGACACGGTGCGGTCACTGGCGGGACCGGCCATCACGGTGCAGCTGACCGGCGACAACAACCTGATCAATCTGGGCGGGCGATTGCTCAAGCCATTGAACACAGGCGGCCTACCGGTCAGCAACCACTACGGCGTGACCAACCACGCGACGGTGACCTACGAGTTGTGGCGGTCGGTCGTGGTGGACGGCGTGCCCTCGACGACGCTGCATCTCATCACGAACCCCGGCAACCCGAACGGCATGTACACCGGATCGGGGACCGGCTCGGGGTTCACATTCCCCGACGAAAACACCTGGAACTATCGCGACGAGAACCCCGACGGAGGAATCCGCGCGACCGAGGTCCTGTACCAGGGCTCGCTGGGGCAAGGCATCGCCCCGCACTTTCCTGCGCCTCCGTTCTCTCACGCTACGACGTGGGCCAACCGGCGATGGGTGGTAGGCTACGACGGGGCCGTGTGGATGTCGGCGGAGCTGGTCGAGGGAGAGGACACATGGTTCTTTCCCGGCTTCCGCTACCCGTTCCCGCCCGAAGACCCGGCCGTGTGCGTGGTCGGATTCGAAAACTTCCTGTTCATGTTCTGCGCCAAGTCGGTATGGCGCATCCCGCTCGTCCAGCTGCCGAACGCGACGCTGACGGCCGGCTCGATGCCGACTCCGATCAAGCTGCCGATCGAAATGGGCTGCTCGGGATTCGCGGTCGCCTGCACCGACTTTGTGGCGTACTCGTCGAGCGTCGACGAGCGCCAGGTGTGGGCCATCACGCGTGATCTCGCGAACGTCTACCTGTCCGAGCCGCTGACGATCAGCTCAGCCATCTCCGACATGGCCGTCGACGGTCAGCAGCGCCTGCTCGTTGCGGCTGGCGACTCCAACCTGCGAGTTTACGATCCTGTCTCCCGTGAGTGGTACACGTGGCGGCTTGTCTCGTCCGCTGACGTGCTGTCTGTCTATCAGGGCAAGTCGACGTACGAGGACAGCGAGTTTGTGAACCAGCAGACGGCTTCTGGCATCGTCGACACGCGGGACGAGGTCGAGACGCCGGTGCCGATTGACGCCACGTTCTCATCGCTGTCGTTCGCGCAAGTTCGAGCAGTCAAGCGATTGTGGGAGGTACAGATCCTCGGACACAAGAACGGCGCGTGCAACATCAACGCGATCATTTCCTATCCGGACGACGCGGACAGCTCACAAACGGAATTCGGCCCGACGCTCGTGACGGCTGACCCGCTGCTGCTGGCCATCAACCCCGCGATCGAAGACGCCACCAGCTTCACGATCCGCCTCTTCGGGTCCTACGAAGACGTCCTCGTTCCCGGCCGGTGTTTCTCGCTCGAGATGATCTGTTGCGAGGTCGGGCTGGACTCGCGGCAGGGGTTGCGGAAGCTACCGAACGCGTCCCGGATCGTCGCGACGTAGCTACTGTTACGGCGTCGGCTTGATCGGAACGACGGTCAATGTCTGCTCGCACGGGACGCGCGGAAACACCGCGACGCCACCGTGGTATGTCCCGGTGGCGATGCCGCGGTAGACGTACTCCCATCCGTTTGCGGACTCAGTCTGCGCTTGCTTGTCGTCGATCGGATGTGAGGAGACAGCCATCAACCCGTCGAGAGAATCGAGAACGCCGCCGCCAGTGAGGTCACATTCTGGGGCCGCCGATAGGATCAGAACTGGACCCTCGGGCATCGGCGGGGCTTCAACCTCCCCGCAGCCGAGAATGCAAGCCACTGCGGACATCACGATCCACTTTCCGCACATGCCTCAAGCGTTCACCCGGGCGCCGCGCCGCGCAAGAGGAACGCAAGTTCAGTGCCCACAAAATCCCTGTAAAGCGTGGCTGGCGCGCTATCTGGGTTCGTCCACGAACTGATCGGAGTCGAGAACCCTCAGACCGGGAACTACGACGCCGCTGCCGAGGAAGCCAAGCGCCAGCGGCAGGTGTACGGCGCGCGCGAAGCCCAGAACTACGCCCAGGAACAGGACCTCTCGGGCTACCTGCGCGGCACCATCGCCGGCACGAATGGCCCCTCGGTCGCCCAGACCCAGCTTCGCCAGGGCCTCGACCAGTCGAACGCCGAAATGATGGCCTCGGGAGCCGGGGCCACGGGCGTGAACAGCGTCCTGGCGCGCTACCAGGCCCGCCAGGCACAGGGAGAGCAGGCGGCGCGCATGCAGCAAGCCGGGGCCCTTCTCAGGGCTCAGGAGGTCGCACAGGCCGTCCAGCAGCAAGCCCAGCTGCGGGCGATGATGGGACAGCAGTCGGCGGGCCTGTACGGCGCGAACCTGACCTCTGGTTTCAACTACGACCAGCTCCTGGCACAGATTCAGCAGCAGAACGCCCAGCGGGATACCGTGCTCGGGGCGGCGGGCCTTCAGGGCCTGTCCCAGCTCGGGGCAGCGGCATTCAGCGGCCAGGGCGGACAGGGGCGCTAGCCCGTGCCTTTCGACCCGTACGCACAGAAACTGCCTCCGGAGTACGAGACGGGGCCGATCACGTCGCCGGTCCCGACTCAGATCACACCGGGTAAGGCCCTGCTCGGCGGCATGGCTGCCTTGGCGGCCCCTGCCATCCTCCCGTTTGCGGCGGCCGGGCTGAGCTCGCCCGACGCAGGTCCATTCACCCACAGCCCGGTCCCTGCTGCCCCGCCCCCCGGTCCCGTGCCTGCCAGCCCGCCCCCCATGCCGATGCCGGGACCACCGGTGGCAGCGCCGGCACCCGTTCCCGTGCCCGCTCGCCGGTCTGGTGGGGGTGCGGCGCCAGCCACACCGAAGGTGGACGAATTCGGGCGTCAGATCGAAGCCGGCGCCCAGCGCGCACAGCAGGGTGTCGACGAGCTGCAGACGGCGAAGGCCGAAGGCGCCGAGGCCAAGGCGAACCTTCAAGGCGGGCTGGCAGACCTACAGGAGGCCCAGGCCGACGAGCGGAAGGCCGCGGCGGAGCGGAACAGTAAGCTGTCGGCCCACCTCGAAGAGCAGGACGCCGCGAACCTCAAGAAAGCCCGCGACTACACCATCCCGGCATTCTGGGAGGGGCACAAGGGAGCTGAGATTGGCTCGATCATCTCCATGGCCGCCGGGGGGATCGCTTCGGGGATTCTCGGCGGCCCAAATGGTGCTGCTCAGATTGTGCAGAAGAAGGTCGACGACTACTTCTACCGGGAAAAAGAGAAGGTCGACAACCTCTACAAGTACGCCGAGCAGACCGGACGCCTGAACGACAAGACCCGCCTCCGGTACGCGCAGGAACTGTCCGACCTCGGGGCTCAACACCTCGCCGTCACGCAGTCGGTCCTGACGCGGATCAACGAGGTCGAGACGCGCAACCAGGGGGCCGTGGATCGGGCGATGGTCACCGGCCTGAAGGCCAATCTGGAGCAGGCGTACCAGAAGCAGCTTCAGGACTACCGCACGACCCAGGCCGAACTGGCGAACCACACGCTGACGGCGAAGGCCGGGGCAGCGGCGGCCTACGCGAACGCGGCCGAGTCCCGCGCGGGAGTCAAACTGAAGCTTGCGCAGGCCGAAGCGGCGAAGGCCGGCGGCGGGAAGGCTGACGACTCGCTGATCTACGACGCGAGCGGAAAGCCGTTTGCGAACGCGCAGACCCCCCAGGCCGCCACGAAGTTCCGCGAGCAGCAGCGGGCACTCGCCGACCTAGGCTCGGCGATCAGCGAGCTGGAGCAGAACTACAAGCAGGGCATCGTGGCGCCCGCCGGCTTGTCAGCCGCTGGTCGCCAGCGCGATGCCACCATGAGCCGGATCGTCCTGGCGGCCAAGACCGTCGGCGAACTTGGCGCGCTGTCGGGGCCTGACATGGGCCTCGTCCGAGACTTGGCCGGCGGGCGTGTGGGGAATTTCCTCGGCAGCCCGGAGGGCATCCAGAATCTGAAGCGCCTCCAGCAAAACGGCATGAACACCGCGCTCTCCCAGATCGGCGTCCAGCCCTCCCCGGAACATCTCCAGCGGTTCGCGCTCTCCGGTAGCGCCGCGCCCGCAACCCCCGGCCAGTATCCACCCGGCGCCCGCTCGACCAAGAATGGTCGCCCGATCGTGATGACGGCCAACGGCTGGCAGTACGCGCAATGACGGCGATTGCTCCAGATGGGCCGGTCATCATGCCGCCCGGCGGTGGACCGATCGTGCCAGACGGACCGGTCGAATTGCCCCCCGAGCCCTCGACCCTCGAAGCCTTCCACCGGGGCGCCTACCAGGGGGCCACGTTCGGATTCGGGGACGAAATCTCCGGGGCGATCGGGAAGCTGTTCGGGGACAAGGAATACGCGGCGGGACGCGATACAGCCCGAGGGGCCGACACCGCCGCCCAGGAGGCGCATCCGTTCGCCTACGGTGGCGGGGAGTTGGCCGGAAGCCTCGCAACGCCGATCCCCG
>Ga0207708_10001244_pt1 | contig 19232 bp, 16 predicted proteins | sample KBSK5101metaG_FD_184340 | JGI IMG/M metagenome (GOLD analysis project Ga0207708, IMG submission 184340) | Corn, switchgrass and miscanthus rhizosphere microbial communities from Kellogg Biological Station, Michigan, USA - KBS K5-10-1 metaG... | ecosystem: Host-associated > Plants > Roots >...
GTAATCGTGATCGGCCAGCGCCGCGGCGCAGCCGGTGAAACCGTTCACCGGCGTGGTGCGGATCATCCGGCGGACCTTGTCGAGGTGTGGCGGATTGGCCTTGAGCACCTCCGGAGGAAACCAACGTCCGATCGTAGGCTCGACCAGCGCCTCCATGCCCTGCTTCTGGGCCACCACGATGCGCTCCTCCCATTGCTGCGCGCTCGCGGGCGTCGACTGGCACGGCGTATCGCAGACGATGACCCGGTCGAGCCGGTCGGGATGCTTCTCCGCCAGGCCGAGCGCGGTCGCGCCGCCCATGGACAGGCCGGCGAAATGCGCCGTCTTGATTGCGAGCGCGTCCATCAGTGCGATGACGTCGGCCAGCAGCAGGTCGAAGCTGTAGCGTCCGGCGGTCGCCTCGGTGCCGCCGTGTCCACGCTGGTCGTAGCGCAGCACGCGATATGCGTGCTTGAGTTCGCGCGCCTGATCGTCCCACATCGTCAGATTGGTCGCGAGCGAATTGCTGAAGATGAGCCAGGGCGCAGCCTCGGGCCCGTCCACCTGGTAGTTCATCGCTATGCCGTTGGCCTTGACCTTCATTGCGTCAGATCTCCTCAGCTCGCGCGCTGCTTGGCGGTGGATGCCGCTTGCTTGCCCAGGAAGTCGTTGAGCAGCGCGAGCAGCGGACCGGCCGCCTGCGCCGGCATCATGTGCACGGCGTCGATCAGCTCGAAGCGCGCATCGGGAATCGTCTGCGCGAACTGCTCGCTGGCGGCGGGCGGGCGGACCTTGTCGAAACGGCCGGCCACCACCATGGTGGGCCGCCGGATCTCCTTGGCCAAATGCGTCACGTTGGGCCGCGCGATCGCCCGGTTCATTGAGGCGAAGCAGACCGGATCGTGCGCAAGATAGCGCCCGCGATAGGTCGCGTAGGCGGCGCGGTCGCCGATATCGGGCGGCCACGAGTTGTCGAGCGTCGTCGGAATGGCCTTGCGCAGGCCCTCGCGTTCGGCGAGACCGGCGCGCTGCTCCAGCGCGGCCACGCGGGTCGGATCGGCGCCGGTGAACGGATTGCAGAACACGAAGCTCGCCACGCGATCGGGATATTTGGTCATGTAGATGAGCGCCTGCATCGTGGCGGCGGCGACCGTAACGAAATGGTAGGGCGGCGGGAGCCCGCTTTCCTGCAGCACATCCTCGAGGTCTTCCTCCAGGATTTCCGTGGTGATCGGCTGGCGGACCTTTTCGGACAGTCCGGAGCCGCGCTGGTCGTAGCGTAGCGTGCGGAAGCGTTCGCTCAGGGCGGGAAAGATGCCGTCCCAGCTGTCGAGCGTGCCGCCCATCTCGTGCAGCAGCACGACTGAGGGCCCCTTGCCGCCAAGCTCGAAGTGAATGCTGATGCCGTTGGCGTCCATCCAGGGCACGGTTTGCCTCCTTGGCTGCGCGGCATAGAGACATGGATGCCTGCAAACTTCAACATGGCGGCCGCTACCGCCCGGCCCGGCTGTCATCGCCCGCGCCGGCGGCGATGCAGTGGTCACTGAACCAGACGTGATGCACAATCGTGCACGCAGACATGTTCCGGCAGGTTCCGGCTGCCCGGCTTCGCGGGCATGACAACCGTTGATTGGGATCTAAGATGGTATCGCCGCGCAGGATCGACGTTCATTTCCACCTCATTCCGCCATTCTACAGTGAGGCGGTCTATGCGGCGGGCAGGGGCCCCGCCATCGGCAAGTACCCGGACTGGACGCCGCAACTCGCACTGGATCTGATGGATGCCTGCGGCATCGAGGTCGCGCTCACCTCGCTGGCGCAGCCTGGTGTCGGCTTCTGCAGCGAGGCGCAGGCGCAGGCGCTGGCGCGGCGCTGCAACGACTACGCGGCCGAGCTCGCCGCGCGCTGGCCCCAGCGTCTCGGCGCATTCGCCACCGTCCCGATGGGGACCGCGCAAGGTGCCCTCGACGAGATCGCATATGCGTTCGATGTGCTGAAGCTCGACGGGGTCTCGCTGTTTGCGAGCTACGGCGAGAATTTTCTCGGCGATCCACGCTTCGATCCCGTGCTGGCAATGCTGAACGAGCGTGGCGCGGTCGTGTTCGTCCATCCCGGCCTGCACCCATCGAGCAAGGACCTCGCGCTGCCGTGGCCGGCCTTCATGATGGAATATCTGTTCGACACCACGCGCGCGGTGGTGAACCTCATCTTCTCCAGGGCGATCGAACGCTTTCCGCGCGTGCAGTTCATTCTGCCCCATGCCGGCGGGCTCGCGCCCTATTTCGCCTGGCGGCTTTCGGTCTCGCCGATGATCGACAAGCGGCTGCCGCAGCTGTCGCGCGAGCAGGTCTTCGCCGGGCTGCGGCACTTCTGGTACGACAACGCGCTCTCGCCCGGGGAGCAGACCTTCGGTTCGCTCGATCACGTCGCCGCGCCGGAGCGGGTGGTGTTCGGAACCGATTTTCCGTTCGCCAATCCGCGCGTGATCGCCGAGATGATCAAGACCCACGAATCCGGATTTCTCTCCGACGCGCGCCGCGCCGAGATCGACCGCGCCAATGCGCTCGCGCTGTTTCCGAAATATGGGTGAGACGCGCTTTACGCGGGCTTGGCCATCGACTCGACCAGCGGCGCCACGTCGCCGATCTTCTCCACCGACCACACCTGCTCCATCAGCTCCTTTGCCCGCGCCCGACCGAACACCGGTCCTACGAGATCGAGGAACTTCGCCTGCAGCCCGGTGTCGTCGAGCGGCACGATGCGCGAGCCGAGCGCCTCGTCGGCCTGACGGGTGAAGCTGCCGCGCGCGGTCGTGACCGTCACTCGCGCCGGGCGCAATTGCGGATAGAGCCGGTCGATGTCGGGCGGCGCCGTCACCGTGAGCTTGCGGGCGACCGCGGCGAAGGCAGGATCGCCCCGCATCTCTTCGGTGAAGTGCTCGACCTTGATGGCGCGGAATCGCAGCGCGAGCCCGATCAGGTAGGCGAAGCTGAGCTGCGCGCTGGCGAAATCGTCCCAGCCGGTCTCGGCGTGCTCGGCGGCGATGCGATAGGTGGCGACGTCGATGCGCTGCACCTCGTCGGTGGCGATGCCCTCATCGTTGAGCAAGCCGATCAGTGCCTCGACCGCGGGCTGGATGTGGCGGCAGCACGGATAGGGCTTGATGTAGCAGTCGGTGATGCCGAACGGCACGGCCGGCGGCAGCATGATAGCGCGCGCCTTGTCGGCGCGGCCGAAGGCGAAAGCCTGCATGAAGCCGTCGCGCGCCTCGATCACATCGGGCGGGCCTTCGACCCCTTGCTCCGCCAGCAGCGCGGCCTGCAGGCCTTCGCGCGAGGCGTGGCCGGCGTGCAGGCGCTTGATGTCGGCGCCGCCGTTGACGAACGCGAACAGTCCGGCCGCGCTCGAGGCGGCGATCCCGAGTGCGTTGGCAAGTTGCCCGGCCGAAAGCCGGCGCAGCTTGCCGGCCGCCATGACCGAGCCGAACACGCCGACCGCGGCCGCCGGATGGAATCCGCGCTGGCGCAGGTCGGGATGACACGCGCGCCCGATCGCGATCTCGGCTTCATAGCCGGCGACAACGGCCTCGATCAGCGCCGCGCCGGTGATCCGCCGGTCGTAGCCGAGCGCGAGCGCCGCCGGCACCACCACGCAGCCCGGATGCACCGAGCCTTGGCGGAAGCCGTCATCGAGCTCGATGCCATGCGCCGCGGTGCCGCCGAGGAAGGCGGCATCGATGAGGTCCGCACGCCGCGCGCGGCCGGGCACCGGGATGCGGCCGGCCGGCCGCACCGCCGACAAGACGGCCTCGGCGCGGGTCGCGACCTCGCCGCCCGCACCGGCGATCATGACGCCCACGGTGTCGAGCAGATGCCGCCGCGCGTAATGGCGCACCTCGTCGGTGAGCGCGGCATGACGGAGCTCGTCGACGAACTCGACGATGGCCTCGGTCGCGCCGACGGCGGGATGAAGCGTCTGCAGGGCTTCGGCGTGGGACATGCGTGTCTCCGGATGGCTCGCTGACGGGACATTACACCATAAGCGTCACACCATAAGCCGCACCAGGGCATCGACAGCGACAACGCCCTCGCCCGCGGGCCGCACGATCAGCGGATTGATCTCCGCCTCGGCGACGCCGGCGTCCTCCGCCAGCTGCGAAATCGCGACAACGGCGTGGGCCAGGGCCTCGAGATCGCCCTTGGGCTTGCCGCGGTAGCCGGCAAGCGCGGTGAGGCCGCGTACCTCGGTGATCATGTCGCGCGCGCCGGCGAGATCGACCGGCGCCAGCCGCAGGCTGCGGTCGCGCTCGATCTCGGTCAGCACGCCGCCCGCCGCCAGCATGACCAGCGGGCCGACATCGCGGTCGACGCGATAGCCCAGGAGAACCTCGCCGAGCCCCGCGACCATGGGCTGCACCAGCACGCGTGCAATGCGCGCCCCGGGCGTTCGCTTGGCCACGCTGGTGCGGATCGCTCCGATGGCAGCGAGCAGCGCGCCGCCGTCGGCGACCCCGAGCATGACGCCGCCGACATCGCTCTTGTGCGCGACCTCGGCGGAGAGGAGCTTGACCGCGACCGGAAAGGGAAAGGGCAGACGCGGCGCCCTGGCGATGTCGGCATCGAGAGCGACCGAAGGTGCTCGCGCGATGCCGAGGCGCTCGAGCCGCGCTCCGGCCGCGAGCTCGTCGAGCATGGTTCCGTCACCCCCGGCCCGGGGCGCGGCATCCGCCTCGCGCGACGAGGACGGCGAATATGGCTGTGGCGTGCGCCGCGCCAGGGCGGCGGCGATCGCGTCGGCGCAGGCCTCGGGCGTGCGGAAATTCGGCACGCCCGCGCGGCTCAGCGCCGCCAATGCCTCCGGCGCATCGGGCGCGAGAAATGCCGCCAGCGGCTTTCCCGCGCCGGCGCTGTCGATGATCGGCCGCACGGTCATCTCCGGCTGCGCCCGCGCGGACGAGCCGACGACCGCAAGCACGAGATCGAATTCCGGCGCCGCCAGCAGAATGTCGAGCGTCGCCTTCATGGTCTGGTAGCGCGCGCCGGCGATGGTGAGATCGACCAGCCGCGCGGGCTTGACCTCGATCCCAGCGCCGGCGAGCCGCGCCAATGTCGCCGCGCTCGCGGGCTCGATGGTCACGCCGCGGCTCGCCAGTGGATCGATCACCATGGTGGCGCCGCCCGCGGTTGTCGTGACGACGCCGACGCGTCTGCGCCCGCCGTGGGTCGCAACCGGTACCCGCGCCAGCAGCGGCAGGCCTTCGATCAGGGCGTCGAGCGTGTCGACCCGCGCGATACCGCAAGCCTTGAGGAAAACATCGGCGACGTCGTCCTCGCCCGCGAGCGCGCCGGTATGGGAGACCGCGAGCTCGCGCGCCGCGGCCGAGCGGCCGAGCTTGTAGGCGATGATCGGTTTGCCGCGCTGCGCCGCCGCCAGCGCAAACCGGCGCAGCGCCTCGGCGTGCCGCATGGTTTCGAGAAACAGCATGTAGCCGTCGATGCCGGGATCATCGAGCGTCGTTGCGCAAATTTCGCCGAGCGAGAGGTCGACCTCGTTGCCGACCGAAACCAGCCCGGCGAAACCGACGCCGCGGGCCTTGCCGCGCGAGAGCAGCGCACCGATCAGGCTGCCGCTGTGGGAGGCGGCGAAGATGCGCCCGGCCGGCAAGTCCGGCTCGTCGAAGGCGGCGTTCGCCGTCAGCATGGCCTTGCTGCGCAGATCGACCACGCCGAGGCTCGAAGGGCCCACGAGGCGGATACCGGTGCGCGCGCAGGTCTCGCGCAGGCGGCTTTCGCGCACCAGTCCCTCACGGCCGGTTTCCGCGAAGCCGTCAGCCAGCACGGTCGCCACCTTGACCCCAAGGCGGCCGCATTCCTCGACCGCCTCGACCGCGGCTTCCGTCGGCGTCACGATGTAGGCGTGTTCGGGGATCTCCGGCAGCGCCGCGAGTGAGGGCCATGCGCGCTCGCCCAGCACCTGCTCGCGGCGGGAATTGATGGGATAGACGCGCCCCGCATAGCCCATCTGCCGCAGGAATTTCAGCGGCCGCCCGGCGGTCTTGCTGGGGTCGTCGGACTGCCCGACGATAGCGACCGATACAGGCGCGAACAGCCATCGGCGCAGATCGGCATGCGCCGCGCCCGTCGGCGTGGACCGCTGCGCACCCGCATCGCGTGTCAAATTGTCCGCGGCCATATCACCCTTCGTATCGACGGCTCGCAAAGGCCAGGAATGCAGGACTCCGCGTCCAATATCACACATATTGTATCCGGGCGGCGCGCAGGGCGAACAAAGAAGATGCGCTGCCCGAAACGTAAGTCTGCTCTATGATGCGCGTTCGCCGGTCCGCTCCGTCTGATGCAAGGGGATTTCCGTGGCTGTCATGAAGACCGTTTCGCGCCTGTTCGCCGCCGCCGTAGTCCTGCTCGCCGCAAGCGCCGCCTCGGCGCAGGACACGTTGAAGATCGCGGTGCCGCAACGCGGCGCCTGGGACACCTCCATCACCGAGATCGGCAATCGTGCCGGCATCTTCAAGAAGCACGGCGTCAATGCCGAGCTGCTGTTCACCGGCGGGGGCGCGGAAGCGCTCGGCGCGATCATCGGCGGATCGATCGACGCCGCCGTGTCGGTCGGAATATCGACCGTGCTCGGCAGCTTTTCCAAGGGCGCGCCGGTCCGCGTGTTCAGCGCGGAAACCACCGGACAGCCCGACATCTACTGGTTCGTGCCGTCGCAGTCTCCCATTCGCAGCGTCGCCGACTTCAAGGACAAGACCATCGGCTATTCGGTCAGCGGGTCGTCGAGCCACGCCGCGCTGCTGGCCCTGCTCGCGCAGGAGAAGATCACCGCCAAGCCGACCAGCACCGGCGGCGTCACGCCGAGCTTTACCTCGGGGATGACCGGCCAGGTCGACGTTGCCTGGAGCACCATTCCGATCGGGCTCAAGGAGGCCGACGAAGGCAAGATTCGCATCGTGGCCCGCGCTTCCGACGTCGTCAGCCTGCGCGACCGCACGGTGCGCGTGAACATCACCAACGCTGCGACGATGGCGTCGCGCAAGGCCGTGCTCGACCGCTACATGGCGGCGTACCGGGAAACGATCGACTACATGTATGCGTCACCGGACGCGGTGGTGTTCTTCGCCGAGATCGCCGGCGTTCCACTCAACGTGGCGCAGAAGATTCCTGGTATCGTGCCCAAGAGCGCGCTCTCGCCCGATCAGGTCGTCGGGATGGACGCGATCATGGCGGAAGCGATCGCCACCAAGTTCATGGCCGCGCCGCTCACCAAGGAGCAGATTGCGGAGCTCGTGCGCATGCCGGTGCCGCCGAAATAATTCCGCTTGCGCCCAACATAGTCTCCGGCAAGAAGCGCCGGAGAGGCGCGACGAACGTCGATCAGAGACTCCGTTTACTTGGCGACCTGCAGACTCGTGAGCTGCTGATAGGCGGGCGGCAGCAGGCGCGCAAACAGCGCCGCCCACGTCCGCTGACCCGCATCGTCCGTGATGAGATCCTGGCGAATTTCAATCGCCACGTGGTGTAGGTCCCGCTGCTCGCCATGGACCGGGATCGTATAGTCCGATGCGTCGGTGACGCTGTACGGCTCATTGTCGCCGACGACGAGACCGTCCTCGCGATGCAGCAGCTCCATCAAAATCTGGGCGAACCGCCGGTCACGGTTATAGAGCACGCCGACATGCCAGGGCCGGGTCACCGTCTCGTAAACGGGCGTGAAGCTGTGCACCGAAATCAGCGCGGTCGGGCGGGCGGCTTTCCGGCGCCGATTGAGCTCGTCGGCGATGCGATCGTGATAGGGCTGGAATATCTCCCGGACGCGCGCCAGCTTATCGCGTTCGCTCAGGCCGATGTTTCCCGGCACAGCTGTCAACTCGCTCAGGTCGGCAATTGAGGTCTCCGACCCCGGCGTGCGGTTGCAGTCGATGACCAGACGGGAATAGTTCTGCCTGATGACAACGGCATCGAGCGCCTGTCCGAGCAGGCGGCAAACCGCACCGATGCCGATGTCCCAGGCGATATGACGCTCGCATTCGGCATCGGAAACGCCCAAGCGTTCGAGCCGGCGCGGGAAGTGCTTTCCCGCGTGGTCGGCGACGATGAGGAGCGGCGATGTGCCGGCTTCGTTGTCTACGGTGAACGGCGGCGGCTCGTCAGCCGCCAAGAGACGATCCAGCGTGTCATTCATCTACGGCCGGTTTCGTTGGCAATGGGTCGTCATCGACGTCGCCTTTGTTCTTGGCGTTGGAAAAGTCTCTTCGTGAGAGTGCCGTCAGCGAAACGCTTGCAGTCACTCCGCCGCTTCGGCCGGCTTGGGCCGGCGCTGATCGAAACGGCGGTCGAAGATGGACTCGGCGATGCGGTTCTTCAAAATCTCGATCGAGCCGCCCGCGATCATCCAGCCGCGGCATCGCCGCATGCACCATTCCACTAGGCTGTCCTGGCTATAGCCCAACGCGCCCATGATCTGGACCGCTTCGCTCGCCACCTCGAACCCGGCCTGGTTGCACGCCGCCTTGGCGATGGCGGTCTCGTAGGCGGAGGGCAGTCCGCGATCGGCATTGGCCGCCGCGCGATAGAGCAGAAGCTGCGCGCCTTCGAGCTTGATCGCCATCTCGGCGAATTTCCACTGCAGGCCCTGAAACTCGCACAGCGGCCGACCGAACTGCTGCCGGGTCAGCGCATGCTCGCGCGCCTGGTTGAAGGCGTAGCGCCCGAACGCGAGCGAGCGCGCGGTGTTGCCGAGCCGCTCGATATTGAAGCCGGCCATCTGCTTCTTGAAGCCGCCGGGCCCGAGCAGCACGTTCTCCGCCGGGATGCGGCAATTGTCGAAATGCAGCTCGCACCACTCCTCGCCGCTCATGAAGCTCGACGGCTGCCCGATGTTGAACCCAGGCGCGTCGCGCTCGACGATCACCGAGCCGATGCCGCCGAGCCCGGGCCCGTAGCGCACATAGACCAGGAAGATCGCGGCATCCGGGCTGAAGGTGGAGAACACCTTGCTGCCGTTGATGATGTAGTGCGAGCCGTCCGGCTTCGCGCTGGTCTTGAGGTCGGTGGCGGCGGAGCCGGCATCGGGCTCGGTGATGCCGAGGCTCATCACCATGCGGCCCTGCAGGAGGTCGGGCAGCCAGCGCGCCTTCTGCTGCGCCGTGCCGTATTCGGCGAAGGTGCGGATCGGCCCGAAATTGCCGAACTGCACCACGTCGGCGCTGCGCGGGCAGACGGCGGCGACCTGCTCGATGGCGATGACGGCGTCCATCAGCGTTCCGCCCTGGCCGCCGTCGGCCTCCGGCAGACTGATGCCCATGAGCCCCTGCGCGCTCATCAGCTTGGCGACGTCGAACGGGTAGCGCGGGTCGTGCGCGCGCTTGAGCGCATCGGGCGCGAGCTTGGCGAGCGCGAAGCGGCGCACCGAGTCGGCGAACGCCTGCTGCTCTTCGGGAAAGGTGAACTGCATTCGCGTGCTTTCCTTGGGTCTTGTCTTGCGATTGATGATCAATCGATTGCTTTCATTCCGGGGCCCGAGCGTAGCGAGGGAGCCCGGAATCCATAATCACAAGCGGTAACTATGGATTCCGGGCTCGACGCTTCGCGTCGCCCCGGAATGACGGCTTGACCATATTACTACCTCGACTGCAGCGCAGCGCGGAAGCGATCGCGCAAGAGCGATGCATCGAAATTGCGCTTGAACTCGGCCGGCTCGGTGGGTTTGACCCGCAGCAGCACGAAGGCGGTGCCGTTGCCTTCGCGCAACAGCCGCGCTCCGGCGGCGACATCCGCGTCGACGGCAACGGTGTGGGTGCGTTTGATGCCGGAGCCGATCGCGATCTTTTCGAGGTCGACGCCGAGGCTGGTATGGCTCTTCTGCCAGCCGGTCTCGCCGTAGTGTCCGTTGTCGACGCAGAGGATGGCGAGGTTCGGCGGGTCGATGACGGCGATGGCGGCGAGCGCACCGAGGTTCATCAGGAGCTCGCCGTCGCCGGTGACGACCAGGACGCGCTTGTCCGGGCGGGCGAGCGCAAGGCCCAGACCCATCATGCAGGCCGCGCCCATGGCGCCGCCGAGGGAATAGACGTGGGCGCCATCGCCGGTCACAGCCCCGACGTCGCAGGCGGTCCCACCCAGTCCCGCGATGAACAGAAAATCCTGGTGGCGGCCGATCAGCGCCGGCACTGCTTCGCTGCGCTCGAGCACGAAGCCGGGTGCGGCGGCCGCAGCCAATCTGGATGTCACGCTGGCTGGCGGCATCGCGCTTCCCTCAAAACGGCTTGGCGCCGATCAGCCGCTGCGAGAGCAGTACGGCCACGGCCTGGCCGCTCTTGAACGCCATGGTCAGCGCCGCGCCGGCGGCAGAGATCACGTCCTGCGGCTGCTCGATGCGCACGCAGATGACGCCCATGGCCTCCAATACCGGCTGGGTCGCCTGGCCCATGGGAAACTGCCACGGATTTCCCTCGCCGAAGTCACCGCGCATGCTGACGAGTGTGAGGAACGGAAAGCGCGCGCCCTTGATCAGCGAGAGCATGTTGATGCAGTTGCCGACGCCGCTCGACTGCATCAGCAGCACGGCACGCGCGCCGCCGAGATCGGCGCCGGCGATGAGCGCTACGCCTTCCTCTTCGGTGGTCAATGGAATCGAATGCACCCCGGGGTCCGCGATCGAGCGGTCGATGAGAATGCTGTGGCCGGCGTCGGGCACGTAGGCGAACTGGGTGATGTCGTGGCGGCGGAGCAGATCGTAGAGATCGTGCTGCCAGCCGGTGCGCGCTTTCTGCTCGAGAGATGCGTCCATGCCCTATTCACTCGCGACAACAAGCGCTCTCGTGTCCCGGGCGAGTGAAGCGTAGCGGAACGAGACACCGATCTAGGGCTTGCCCTAGATCGGCGCTCAAGAATTCGCAAGTGGGGTAAACCCCACTTGCGGGGACCCAGCGCAACACGTGCGCAGCGCGATACTGGATCTTATAGCGCGGCATGTCGCCCTGGGTCTCGGATCTTCGCTCGCGTGCGCTCGCTCGTCCGGGACACGAGATCAACTCAATCCACCTTCGCACCCGAGGCCTTGACGATCGCCGACCACTTCGTCTCCTCGCGGTCGATGTCGGCGGCGTATTCCTCGGGTGTCGACACCAGCGGCTCGGCGCCATCGTGGGCCAGGCGCGATCTCAGCTCGTCGGACGTCACCGCGGCGCGTAGCGCAGCGCCGAGCTTGTCGATGATCGGCTGCGGCGTGCCCGCCGGCGCCACGATGCCGTAGTGCAGCACCGCCTCGTAGCCCGGCAGCGCCGCTTCCGCGACTGTCGGCAGATCCGGGAAGATCGGCGAGCGCTTGGCGCTGGTCACCGCGAGCGCCCGCACCTTGCCCTCCTTCACCAGGGCGACCGCCGGCGGCAGCGAGCTGAAATAAATCCCGACATGGCCGCCGATCAGATCGGTCAATGCCGGCGAGCTGCCCTTGTAGGGAACATGGGTCAGCTTGATGCCGGCCGTGGCGGCAAAATATTCGCTGCCGAGATGGATGCCGCTGCCGGTCCCGGCCGAGGCATAGGTCAGCGTGCCCGGCGTTTTCTTTGCGAGCGCGATCAGCTCGGGGATCGTGCGCACCGGCAGCGACGGATTCACGCACACCACCAGCGCGCTGGTGGCGATCAGCCCGATCGGGGCGAAATCCTTGCGCGGGTCGTAGCCGACATTGCCGTAGAGCGTCGGGTTGATGGCGAGCGTGCCGGTGCCGCCCAGCCCCAGCGTATAGCCGTCGGGCGCGCTTTTGGCGATCTGGCGGGTGGCGATGCTGCCGCCGGCGCCACCGCGGTTCTCGATCACGATCTGCTGGCCCAGCGTCTTGCTCATCTTCTCGGCCGCGGTCCGCGCCATGAGGTCGTTGCCGCCGCCGGCCGAGTAGGGAACGATCAGCGTGATCGGCCGGCTCGGATAATCCTGCGCCAGGGCCACGGCCGGGAGCAGGACGGCGACGACGAACGCCGCCAGCGCAGATCGCGATCGGCCTGCACCGGTTAGGCCGCCGTCATTCCGGGTTCCGAGCGTAGCGAGGAAGCCCGGAATCCATAATCCGCGGCTGTGGTTATGGATTCCGGGCCCGCGCCTTCGGCGCGTCCCGGAATGACGGCGGAGAGCGGCGAACGGCAGCAGGACGCGTGCCCGAAAGGGAACATCGTGTTTCATGGACAGCCTCATAGCACTCATTCCGGCTTCAGGCCGATCGACTTGATCAGAACAGACCATTTGCTTTCCTCGCGCTCGATTACGGCGGCGTGCTCCGCCGGCGTGGTCGGCGTCGGTTCGGCGCCTTCCTGGTGGAGCCGTCTCTTGACCTCGTCGGTCGCGAGCGCCGCCCGCAGCTCCTTGTTCAGCCGCTCGATGATCGGCTGCGGCGTGCCGGCCGGCGCCACCAGCCCGTAGCTCAGCACCGCGTCGAAGCCGGGCAGCGCCGATTCGGCGACGGTCGGCAGGTCCGGAAACAACGTGGAGCGTTTGAGCGAGGTTCCGGCCAGCGCCCGGATCAAGCCGCCCTCCAGCGCAGCACGCGACACCGGGATCGGATTGAAGCCGACCTTGACGTGACCGCCGGCGAGATCGGTGATCAACGGATTGGAACCCTTGTACGGAATCTGCTGCACGTCCACGCCCGCCTGCTGGGCGAACAGCACCGAGGCCAGGTAGTTGACGGTGCCGATGCCGGGGGTGCCGACCTGGAACGCCGGGCTTGCGGTTTTCATCATCGCGATCAGCTCGCCCACGTTGCGGACCGGCACGCTCGGATGCACCAGCAGCAAGGCCGGCGCGATCGCGATCAGGCCGATCGGTGCGAAATCCTTGCGCGGATCGTAGCCCACGCTGCGATACATGCTTGGGCCGGTGGCCAGTGTCGATGTATAGCCCAGCAGCAGCGTGTAGCCGTCGGGCGCGCTTTTCGCGACCTGGCGGGTGCCGACGGTGCCGCTGCCGCCGGCGGCGCGGTTCTCGATCACGATCTGCTGGCCGAGCGCGGTGCTGAGCTTGTCGGCGACCGCACGCGCCATGATGTCGTTGGTGCCGCCCGGCGGCAGCGGGATTACCAGTGTGATCGGCCGGTTTGGATACGCCTGCGCCCGCGCCGAGACCGGCATGGCGCCGAGCGCGAGCAGCGCCGCGAAAATCGCAATGCTCCTGGTGCGGTTCGACATTGCCAACTGCCTTTCATTCACCCTTGAGGCCGATGGTTGCGACGAGCTTCGACCATCGCATCTCCTCGCGGTCGATATCGGCCGCGTACTCCTCCGGCGCGCCCGGCACCGGTTCGCCGCCTTCGACCGCGAGCCGTCTCCTCACCTCGTCGGTGGCGAGCACGGCGTTGAGCTCCTTGTTGAGCCGCTCGATGATCGTGCGCGGCGTGCCGGCGGGCGCGAGCAAGGTCGACCGCTGCACCACCTCGAAGCCGGGCAGGCCCGTTTCGGCGACGGTCGGGATATCGGGCCAGAGGCTCGAGCGCTTCAGGCTGGTGACACCGAGCGCCCGCAGCGCTCCGGCCGAGACGTTGCCGTGCGCGGCGGGGATCGGCGCGAACATCATGGCGATATGACCGCCGAGAAGATCGGTGATCGCCGGCCCGGTGCCCTTATACGGAATGTGCGTGATCTTGATGCTGGTCATGGCGGCGAGCAGCTCGCCGGCGAGGTGGTTGGTGGTTCCGATGCCGGGCGAGCCGTATTGGATTTTCCCCGGCTCCGCCTTGGCGATCCCGACCAGGTCGGCGACCGAACGGGCCGGCACCGAAGGATGTACGGCAAGCACGCTCGGCGCCATTCCGATGAGGCCGATCCCGGCAAAATCCTTGCGCGGATCGTAACCGACATTGGCAAAGATCAGCGGACTGACGGCGAGCGTGCCGGTGAAGGCGAGCAGGAGAGTGGCGCCGTCGGGCGCGCTCTTCGCGACCTGACGCGCGGCGATCGAGCCGCCGGCGCCGCCGCGGTTGTCGATGACGATCTGCTGGCCGAGCCCTTCGCTCATCTTGTCGGCGATGATCCGCGCGATGATGGTGGCGCTGCCGCCGGGCGGGAACGGCACCACCAGCGTGATGGGACGGCTGGGATAGGTCTGCGCGGCGGCGGGTGCCGCGCCGGCGCTCACCGCGGCGATGAGCGCCGTCAATACCGCGCACCGATAGGATCTGGCGCCCATATCCGCTCCGTCTGGTCCCGCTCCGTCTGCGCGGTTACCTGCTACTCCGCCTTGGCGCCGGAAGCCTTCACGACCTTGGACCACTGGGTTTCCTCGCGGTCGATGTCGGCGGCGTATTCCGCCGGCGTCGACGGCAGCGGCTCGGCGCCTTCGATGGCGAGGCGCGCGCGCACGTCCGGGTTGGTCAGTACCGTGTTGAGTGCGGCGTTCAGTTTTTCGATGACCGGGCGCGGCGTGCCGGGAGGCGCGACCAGGCCATAGCGCAGCACCGCTTCGAACCCGGGCAGCGCGGCTTCCGCGATGGTCGGGACCTCGGGCAGCAAGGTCGAGCGCACCGCGCTGGTCACGGCGAGCATGCGCAGCATGCCGGTCTTGGCATTTTCGTGCGTCGCCGGAACCGGCGCGAACGCCATCGGGATATGGCCGCCGAGAAGATCGATGATCGCCGGTCCGGTCCCCTTGTAGGGAACGTGGGTGATCTTCACGCCCGCGGCGGTCGCAAAGTATTCCCCGCAGACGTGGCTGACCGTGCCGATGCCGGCCGAGCCGTAATTGACCTTGCCCGGATTGGCCTTGGCATAGGCGATGAGCTCGGGCACCGAACGCACCGGCATTGAGGGGTGCACCACCAGGGTATTCGGCGCGGTGCCGATCCGTCCGATCGGCTCGAAATCGGTGCGGGGATCGTAGCCGACATTGCCGTAGAGGCTCGGTCCGATCGCCAGCGTGCCGGTATATCCCAGCAGGATGGTGTAGCCGTCGCCCGCGCTCTTGGCGACCGTGCGGCTGCCGATGGTGCCGCCGGCGCCGCCGCGGTTGTCGACCACGATCGATTGGCCGAGCACCTCGCTCATCTTGTCGGCGATGATCCGCCCGACGATGGTGGTGCTGCCGCCGGGCGGGAACGGCACGATCAGCGTGATCGGCCGGTTGGGATAGTCCTGCGCGCGCACGGGCACTGCCGCCAGTGCGAGCACGGCCAGCAGCGCCGCCGCAACAACGCCGCTACGTAAAGCGATCAGCTTGCGCATTCGGGTGTTTCCTCATGGTCGACCTTATGATTGGTCTTTTGGTCAGTGTCGTCGTTCAGCCTGCTTGATCGGCCGCGCGCTTGCCCCCTTCAGCTCGCTTTCATTCCGGCTTGATCCCCGCGGCCTTCACCAGGTCCGACCACATCGTCACCTCGCGGTCGATGATCGCGCCATACTCTTCGGGCGTGGTCGGCTGCGGCTCGGCGCCCTCGATCGCCAGCCGTTGGCGCACCTCGTCGGTCGCGAGCGCGGCATTGAGCGCGGCGTTGAGCTTGTCGATGATCGGGCGCGGCGTGCCCGCGGGCGCGGCCATGCCCCAGCGCAGCGGCACGTCGTAGCCGGCGAACCCGGCCTCCGCGAATGTCGGCACGTCGGGGATCAGCGCGGAGCGCTTCGCCCCCGTCACCGCCAGCCCATGAATGGTGCCGGCGACGATATGGCTGTGCGCGTTCGGGATCGCGCTGATCAGCACGCCGATGTGCCCGCCGAGCAGGTCGTTCAGCGCCGGCCCCGCGCCCTTGTACGGGACATGCGAGACCTTCATGCCGGTCCGGTAGGCGAGCAGCTCGACCGTGAGGTGATTGAGCGTGCCGGTGCCGGGCGAGCCGTATGGAATCGGCGTCGTGGCCTCCTTCCCGGCCTTGATCAGATCGGCCAGCGAGCGGACGGGAAAGCTCGGATGCACCGCGATCAGGTTCGGCGTCGCCGCGATCAGGCCGATCGGCGCGAAGTCCTTGCGCGGGTCGTAGCCCAGGTTCTGAAACAGGCTGGGCGAGGTCCCCACCGTTGCGCTGGTGATCACCAGCAGCGTGTAGCCGTCGGGCGGGCTCTTGGCGACCGCGCGCGTCGCCACCGTGCCGCCGGCGCCGCCGCGATTGTCGATCACGATCTGCTGGCCGAGCGTCTCGCTCATCTTGTCGGCGACGCTGCGCGCCGCGGTGCTGGCGCTGCCACCCGGCGCGAACGGAACGACGAGCGTGATCGGCCGGGTCGGATAGCTCTGCGCAACCGCAGGCCCCGCTGCCGCAAGCACGCCGCACACGGCGAGCACGATCCTGCACATCGTCAACGTCTCCATGGGTCTCGTCCACCGCGCCCGCGCGAAGCGCATCCTCGCATTCCCGTCCATCTTTGCAACCGCCGCGCAGATGGGCCAGGGGTCAACCGCCCGGGGTGACGCTTCATCACAGGGCATCAAAGAGCGCCTAAGGTCGGCGCCTGGTGCGCGGTTTCGCCGAACTCGTCATCGAGAGCGGCGTGCACGCCCATCATAACGTCTCGCTAAATCACGTTTCAGAAAGGCACGGCCCACGAACCACAAGGGGGAGGGGAGCTGACCGACTCCAGGCAATATTCTGCGTAAGCGTCACCGGCCGCTCGCCAAACCCGGCGCTGCTCATGCGATAGTGTCGTTGGACGCGTCTCGCCCATGGGGGCGACGACGTCGTCATCATGCCGGAGGCGACCGCACCATGAAGCGCATCCGCATCATCCACAACACGCAGTACCATTACCGGCAGCCGGTCACGTTCGGCACTCATCGCGCCATGCTGCGGCCGCGCGAGGGCCATGACGTTCACATCGTCAAATCGCGCCTCGACATCGGGCCCCCGGCGACCCTGCGCTGGCTGCGCGACATCTATGGCAATTCCATCGTGGTCATCGATTTCCAGCAAGCCGCAAAGACGCTCAGCATCCTGAGCGAAGTGGAGGTCGATCTCTACGACGACAATCCGATCGAATGCCTGATCGAGCCGACCGCGCGCCTGTTCCCCTTCCACTATGCGCCGGACGAGCAGATCGAGCTGATTGCGTACCGCCTCACCAGCTATCCCTATGACACTCCGGCGTTGCAGGCGTGGCTGAACGATCTGCATCATCCCGGTCAGGTGATCGCGACCTACGACCTTCTCAACAACCTGAACACCCATATCTACCGATCGCTCAAATACGCTCATCGCGAGGAGCCGGGCGTTCAGCTCCCGCATGACACGCTGGCGCTCGGCAGCGGATCGTGCCGCGACTTCGCGGTGCTGATGATGGAGGCCGCGCGATATTGGGGCTTCGGCGCGCGCTTCGTCACCGGCTACATCCAGATGGGCGAGGGCCAGCATGGCGCCACGCATGCCTGGACCGAAATCTACATCCCCGGCGCGGGCTGGCACGGCTTCGATCCCACCAACAACAAGCGTGCCGGCAGCGAGCATATTTCGGTTGCGGTGGCGCGCGAGCAGGACAAGGCCTCGCCGCTGTCCGGCAGTTGGTCGGGGGATGCGAATGCGTTCGATCGCATGGAGATATCGGTGCAGGTTGTGCATCTGGCCTAACAATTTCGCGCCGATGCGGCTGAAGCAGTGTCGCAACGCGGGGCTTGCAGATGGCGCGCGCTCGGGCCTCGCTTGCCATGGTGCGTGTGACGAGATGTCCGCGCCGGCGTGGTGCTTGACGGTCTGATGCTTTGAGGCTTGATTGCGTTGCATGATGCATGCTCGCGGAGAGTGACATGCAGAGCGTATTCGTTGGTTTGCGCACGCCGAATTCAGGCGTTCGCGTCGCTTGCCGACGGCCATCAGCCGCACGCTGCCTGTTCGGCGCTCCTCGGACCGCTCCGCGACTCCTGCTGGCCGGGCTCGCCCTGGCTTTACTGTCGGCCTGCCAGCCTGAGGCCGATACTGCCCCGCCGCAGGTTCGTCCGGTGCGGACGGTGACCGTGGTGAAGCGCGAGGTCGGCGAGACCGTGTCCTATACCGGCCGCATCCAGGCGGAAAACGAAACACGTCTGTCCTTTCGCATATCCGGACGGATGGTCGAACGCTCCGTTAATGTCGGCGATCACGTCGAGCCCGGACAGGTCGTGGCCAAGCTCGAGCCGCAGGACGAGCTCAATGCCCTGCGCACCGCGCAGGCGAGCGTTGCGGCGGCCCAGGGACAACTGAACCAGGCGCAAAGCAACTTCGACCGTCAACAGACGCTGCTTGCCAGAGACATCGCCTCGCGCGCGCAGTTTGAGCAGGCCGAGTCGGCGTTGAAGACCGCGCGGGCGCAGCTCGATACCGCCGAAGCGCAGTTGAAGGCTGCCAAGGATCGGGTCAGCTACACCGAATTGCGGGTGGATTCCGCTGGAACGGTCATCGCCACGGGCGCGGAGGCCGGCGAAGTGGTGCAAGCCGGGCAAATGGTCATTCGGGTCGCCCGCAAGGACGGACGCGATGCCGTGTTCGATGTGCCGGCCCAGTTGCTGCGCTCGGCGCCGAGCGATCCCTTGATTTCCGTGAGCCTGAGCGATGATCCCGCGGTAACGGCGATCGGAGTGAGCCCAGTCTTCAGAGCTTGTACTCGACGTACGCCTCGTCGCGCAGGCGTCGCAGCCACAGCTCGGTTTCTTCGTCGGCCTTCGACTCGCGCAGCGCGGCGAACGCATGCTGGCGACGCTGGTCGTCCGTGACGTCGAACTGCCGGCGGCCCAGCAGCTGGATGATGTGCCAGCCGAACTGCGTGCGGAACGGCTGGCTGATCTCGTCGGGCTGCAGCTGCGCGAGCTGCTTCTCGAATTCGGGGACGAAGGTGCCGGGGCCGGCCCAGCCGAGGTCGCCGCCCTCGGCCGCGGAGCCCGGATCCTCGGACACCACGGACGCCACCGCCGCGAAGTTCTCGCCCTTGTTCAGGATGCGATCACGGATCGACGTGAGCTTCTGCTGCACCGTCGCGTCGTCCTGCAGCTCGTTGGTCTTGATCAGGATGTGGCGCGCATGCGTCTGGCTCACGATGACCGGGGCGGCGCCGCTGCCGCGCCGCTCGTTCAGCTTGAGCAGGTGAAAGCCGTTGGCGCTCCGCAGGAGCGCCGTGACGTCGCCGGGCTGCAGCTTCTGCAGCGCATCGGTGAACAGCGTCGGCAGGCGGTTCGCGTCGCGCCATCCCATGGAGCCCCCCTGCAGGGCGTCGGCGGCGTCGGAGAACGATGCCGCGACCTGGCGGAAGTCGGCGCCCGCCTTGACCTGCGCGAGTGCCTGCTCGGCGCGGGTGC